>Ga0307515_10000274_pt1 | contig 126011 bp, 113 predicted proteins | sample 17_EM_MG_FD_194513 | JGI IMG/M metagenome (GOLD analysis project Ga0307515, IMG submission 194513) | Populus trichocarpa ectomycorrhiza microbial communities from riparian zone in the Pacific Northwest, United States - 17_EM | ecosystem: Host-associated > Plants > Roots > Unclassified...
CAATGCCATGAGCCAGGGTGAAGCGGTTATCGCGCTCGACAGAAAGACCGTAAGAAAAAGACTTCGTGCTACTCTTCTTCGAAAGGCCAAATAGACGGGCAGTGCGAAAATTACGGTTGCAGCGTAACCGACCACCAAAACGATGCCGAGTTTGCGAAGATACGCCCAATCCGTGCCGGTTTGGTCTGTTGCATCTATGAATGGAGAAATTGCCAGAATCATCGAAGGAGGTATCGGTGCTGAAATAAATGCGCCTACAATTCTCCAATGCTGTATTTTTCTGGATGCGTGATCTTCTACCAAGATTGGATTGTTCCCTTGGGTGGGGTCTTGCCGAAATATAGTGAAATTCTATAGGGAGCAGTAGATAATCATTCTATCTGCCGCTCGATTGCCTTTGCGGCCTGCCACAGCCCTTCCATCCGCTCCAGCGTCGCCTCCTGCAGGCTCTCGCCTGACGCCTCCAGTTCGGTTTCGATATGGCCGAATCGGCGGCGGAATTTGGTGTTCGTACCGCGCAAGGCCATTTCGGGGTCGGTGCCGACATGGCGGCCGATGTTGACGACGGCGAAGATCAGGTCGCCGAGTTCGTCCGCGACTTTGGCCTTATCGTTGGATTTCAGGGCTTCACGCAGTTCGCCGATTTCTTCCTCGATCTTGTCGAGGATCGGCTCCGGCGATGACCAGTCGAAGCCGACTTTGGCGGCGCGTTCCTGAAGCTTCAGCGCTTCGACAAGGGCCGGGAAGCTGCGCTGGACGGAGCCCAGATAGCCCTTGTCTGAGTCTTCCGGCAGGCCGCGCCGTTCCCGTCGCTCGCGGCGCTCGGCCTTCTCCGCCTGCTTGATCTGGTCCCATTGCAGCTTGACGGCCTGCGGCGTATCCGCATCCGACCGGGCAAAGACATGCGGATGGCGGCGGATCATCTTTCTGGTGATCGCCTCGACGACGTCGCCGAAGGAAAAATCGCCGGCTTCCTGCGCCATCTGCGCATGAAAGACGACCTGCAGCAGAAGGTCGCCCAGTTCATCGCAAAGATCGTCCATGTCGTTGCGTTCGATCGCATCGGCAACCTCGTAGGCCTCCTCCAGCGTATAGGGCTTGATGGTCTCGAAGGTCTGGACAACGTCCCAGGGGCAGCCGGTGACGGGCTGGCGCAGGGCCTCCATGATGTCGAGCAATTGCTGGATGTCTTTTGAAGGCTGCATGGGGCTCAATTCAGCGGAATGGCGTTGTCGTCCTTGCCGGACTGATAGGCATCGGACAGGCCCTGATAGCGGGCGCGAATGTGCGCATCCTTTAGGCGCAGGGCGGCCTGTTTCTGTGGTTCCGACGTCGCCACCAGATCGGCAATGGCTGCGGAGCGCCAGAAGGCGTTGTGTTTGGCATAGCCGCCGGGTTCCAGCCTGAATACCTCTTTCAGAATCTTCAAATCGTGCGGAATGGCGAAGGCGTCACGCGAATCCTCGTGGCTGAAGAAATAGTAGAAATTGTCGAAACCCGCCCAGGTGATTGCCGAAAGACACATGGAGCAGGGCTCGTGTGTCGACAGGAAAATCAGGTCCTTTGTATCCGGCTTTTCCGCCTGCTCGTAGAATCGCTTCAACGTGTGCACTTCGCCGTGCCAGAGCGGATTTTCGGTTTCGTTGTTGGTTTCCGCGATCACCAGCGACAGATCGGACTTGCGCAGGATGGCGGCGCCGAACACCTTGTTGCCGGCGGCAACGCCGCGTTCGGTGAGCGGCAATATGTCGTGCTCGATGACCGTCAGCAGACGTTCCGCGAGTTCCGATTGTGTCATGATGATTTCGCTCCAGGGATGGGATAGCTGGCATTTAACGGGGAAGGGCGGTGATGCGCAATCCTGTTTCGGCATCAACAAGTCCAAAGGCTTCGAAGCGGCGCAACCGGAGAGATTTGCTCAAATTCCCGGCAAGTCGAGCAAAACAAGTCGTGTCGGCAAAGCCATTGGCATTTCTGTTTCTTCAATTTCTTGGCTATAAGGAGGATATTCTGGATTATCTGTAACAGGATCCGTCTCCTCGATCATGAACGAGCAACTGACCGTCTTTCCGGCCTTCTTCCGCGTTGCGCAGAAATGCGTGGCGGTTTTTGGCAATGGCGACGAGGCTTTTGCAAAGGTTCGCCTGCTGCGCAATACGCAGGCCGATATCGTCGTTTATGCCGATGAGCCGGAAGCGGATCTTGCAGCCTATCTCACGTTAAACGCCATCAAGACCGTCAAGGCTGCCTTTTTGCCGGAACAGGTGGAAGGTGCCGTGCTCGTTTTCGCCGCCACCGGCGATGCGGAACAGGATCAATTGGTTGTAGCCGCTGCCCGCGCGCAAAAAATCCCGGCCAATGCTGTCGATCAGCCCGAGTTCTGTGATTTCCTGACGCCGGCGCTGGTCAATCGCGCCCCGGTCGCGGTTGCCATCGGAACGGAAGGGGCAGGTCCGGTGCTTGCCCAGATGATCCGGGCGCAGGTCGATCAGATCCTGTCGCCGTCGCTGGGCGTTCTGGCAACGCTGGCGCAAACCTATCGCCATGCTGTCGATCGCCTCGTTCCGCGTGGCGTTGCCCGGCGCGTGTTCTGGCGCCGCTTCTTCGCCGGCGCGGTGGCCGATCAGGTCGCGCTTGGCAATGTGTCGCTGGCCCGCCGCGAGGCGACGAAGCTGCTCAAGGCCATGGACAAGGTTCCTGGCCTTGTCTGGCTGGTCGGGGCAGGTCCGGGCGCCGAAGATCTTCTGACGCTGCGCGCCCAGCGCGTGATGATGGAAGCCGATGTGCTGGTTTATGATGCGCTGGTACCCCAGGCGATTGTCGATATGGGCCGGCGCGATGCGGAGCGACTGTCGGTCGGCAAGCGCAAGGGCTGCCATTCGAAGTCGCAGGAAGAAATCAACCAGCTGCTGGTGCGTCTTGCCTCGGAAGGCAAGCGCGTCGTGCGGCTGAAGTCCGGCGATCCGCTGGTCTATGGCCGCGCCGGCGAGGAAATGGCCGCTTTGCGCGAGGCTGGAATCACCTATGAGATCGTCCCCGGCATCACATCTGCCTTTGCGGCCGCTGCCGATTTCGAACTGCCTCTGACGTTGCGCGGTGTGGCCTCGTCGCTGATCTTCACGACCGGCCATGATCTGACGGGCGACGTTCTGCCGGATTGGGCACGGCTTGCCATTTCCGGCGCGACGATTGCCGTCTATATGGGCCGCACGGTGGCTGCATCGGTCGCTGCACGGTTGATGGAGGCCGGGTTGCCGGCCGAAACGACGGTGGCTGTGATCGAGAATGCCAGCCGGGCCGATCGTCGCCTGCTGCATGGCACGCTGCGCGATCTGCCGGATCTCGAACACCGCGACGAATTGAACGGACCGGTCATGGTGATCATCGGCGACGCGGTGGCGGGTGCCAATTTCGAACACTCCGAACCGCTGGTGGCAAAGGCGGGCAGGGCGGTCCTTGCCCCGGCTGCCGTCCGGCGCGAAACACAAAAGACGAATTGAGGAACTGATATGGTCGACAAAGTGCTGACAGCCAACCGCCTTTCCGACGGCATTTCCGTTTGGCTGGATGCCGCCGGCAATTGGGTGGAGTCGCTGCAGGACGCATTTGTCGCGCGCCATGCCGAAGCGGTTGCCGCGCTGGAAGCAACCGGCAAAACCGCCTTTGCCGACAACAAGGTGGTTGACGTCAACGTCATCGACATCGAAGAAGTGAACGGTGTGCTGCGCCCGTTGCGCCTGCGCGAGCGGGTTCGCGCCGAAGGCCCGACGATCGAATACGCCCCCGGATACAAGGGCCTTTCCGGCCCCGTACATGCTGCCTTGAGGAATTGAAGACCGATGTATCGTTACGATGAATTCGACCACGCCTTTGTCCATGACCGCGTCGAGCAGTTCCGCGATCAGGTGGAACGCCGCCTTTCGGGAGAACTGGCCGAGGATGCCTTCAAGCCGCTGCGGCTGATGAACGGCGTCTATCTGCAGCTTCACGCCTATATGCTGCGCGTCGCCATTCCCTATGGCACGCTGAATTCAAAGCAGATGCGCATGCTTGCCCATATCGCCCGCAAATATGATCGCGGCTATGGCCACTTCACGACGCGCCAGAACATCCAGTACAACTGGCCGAAACTCTCCGATACGCCGGATATCCTGGCCGATCTTGCATCCGTCGAGATGCACGCCATCCAGACCTCGGGCAACTGCATCCGCAATGTCACCGCCGACCATTTTGCCGGCGCTGCCGCCGACGAGGTCGCCGATCCGCGGCCCTATGCGGAAATCCTGCGCCAGTGGTCGTCCGTGCATCCGGAGTTTTCCTTCCTGCCGCGCAAGTTCAAGATCGCCGTCACCGGCGCCGAGCGCGACCGCGCGGCCATTCAGGTGCACGACATCGGCCTGCACCTGAAAAAAAATGACAAGGGCGAGATCGGTTTTGCCGTCTATGTCGGCGGCGGGCAGGGCCGCACGCCAATGATCGCCAAGAAAATCCGCGATTTCCTGCCAGAAGAGGATCTCCTGTCCTACACGACGGCGATCATGCGCGTTTACAACCTGCATGGCCGCCGCGACAACAAGTACAAGGCACGCATCAAGATCCTCGTGCACGAAACCGGCGCCGAGGAACTGGCGCGCCAGGTGGATGTCGAGTTTGCGGACCTCAAGAACACCGAGCTGAAACTGCCGGATGCCGATATCCAGGCGATCACGTCCTATTTCGCGTTGCCGGCGCTCAACGAGCGTCCCGAAGGCTGGGCCAATCTCGCCCGTTGGAAGAAGGCTGACGAGAATTTCGCCCGCTGGGTCGACCAGAACGTCCAGCCGCATACCCATCCAGACTACGGCATGGTGACGATTTCGCTGAAGCCGATTGGCGGTATTCCGGGCGACGCCAGCGACGCGCAGATGGACCTGGTTGCCGATATCGCCGAGGAATATGCCTTTGACGAAATCCGCGTCAGTCACGAGCAGAACCTGATCCTGCCGCATGTGGCGCTGGCCGATCTCGAATCCGTCTATCGCGGTCTCGTGTCTTCGGGCCTTGCGACTGCCAATGCAGGCCTGATCACCGACATCATTGCCTGTCCGGGGCTCGACTATTGCGCGCTGGCCAATGCACGCTCGATCCCGCTTTCGCAGGAAATCTCGACACGTTTCGGCGATCCGGCCCGCCAGGCCGAGATCGGCGAGCTGAAGATCAAGATTTCCGGCTGCATCAACGCCTGTGGTCACCACCATGTCGGCCATATCGGCCTTCTGGGTGTCGAGAAGAAGGGCGCGGAACTTTACCAGATCACGCTGGGCGGCTCCGGTGACGAGAATACCTCGATCGGCGAGATCATCGGCCGCGGCTTCGAGCCTGAAAAGGTCACGGACGCGATTGAAACCATCGTCGATGTCTATCTTGGCCTGCGCAATGACCGGTCGGAAACATTCCTCGAAGCCTATCGCCGTGTCGGACCGCAGCCGTTCAAGGATGCGCTCTACGGCTCGACTGCAGCAGCGGCTTGAAGGGAACAGACATGACGAAGATCTGGAAAGAAACCGGTTTTGTCGAGAACGATCCCTGGGTCGTCGAAACCGACGACGTCAAGGCAATCGGCGAGCAGAAGCCGTTGTTGGACATCGAAGCACTGATCGCGCGGGCGGAGACAAGCAACGATGTAGGTCTCGGCGTGCTGATCAAGCCGGCTGACGACGTCAAGCGGCTGGAACCCTATCTGTCGCGGCTGGCGATCGTCGCCGTCGCATTCCCGGCGTTCAACGATGGCCGCGCCTTCAGCCACGCATCGCTGCTGCGCCAGCGGCTGGGCTTCGCAAACGAGATCCGGGCTGTCGGCGATGTCCTGATCGACCAGGTGCCGCTGATGCTGCGCTGTGGCATCGACAGCTTTGCGGTCACCAATGCGACGGCGATCAAGCGCCTGTCGGAAGGCCGGCTGCCGGGCATTGCCAACCACTATCAGCCGACGGCGCGTTCCTCGACGGATGCCAAATCCTATAGCTGGCGGCGGGTGTCCTGAAATCCCCTTATCGGGAAATCTGGCCCGCGACAGTCTGAAGCAAGGCTTTTCGTGCAAAGAGGCGTATAATTGGAACGGATTTGCTTTCTTTCGCCGCTCCATTGCTCTATCCGCCTAAGATGATAGCTATACTCACCATTACAGGACTAAGACCAAGATGAATGCTCCTGCCAAGATCGAGGAATTTGTTCCCGCAGCCGTCCCGGCCGGCGTCTTTGCCGAAACGGTGACGAAGGTGACGCATTATACGGACCGGCTGTTCAGCTTCCGCATGACGCGCCCGACTGAATTCCGTTTCCGCTCCGGCGAATTCGCAATGATCGGCCTGATGATCGATGGCAAGCCGGTCTACCGCGCCTATTCGATCGCGAGCCCGGCTTGGGACGAAGAACTCGAATTTTTCTCGATCAAGGTCCAGGATGGTCCGCTGACATCGCATCTGCAGTCGATCCAGCCCGGCGACCAGGTTCTGATGCGCAAGAAGCCGACGGGAACGCTGGTGCTCGACGCTCTGACGCCCGGCAAGCGCCTCTATATGTTCTCGACCGGCACCGGTATCGCGCCGTTTGCAAGCCTGATCCGCGATCCGGAAACCTACGAGAAGTTCGAAGAGGTCATCCTGACGCACACGACGCGTGATGTGGCCGAATTGAAATACGGTTTCGACCTGATCGAGGAAATCCGCAACCACGAGTTCCTCGCGGAACTGGTCGGCGACAAGCTGCGCCACTATGCGACGGTGACGCGTGAAGACTACCCGTTCAAGGGGCGCATCACCAACCTGATGCGGGACGGCAAGTTCTTCTCCGATCTCGGCCTGCCGGCCTTCGATCCGGCGGTGGATCGCGGCATGATCTGCGGCTCGACGGAGATGCTGAAGGAAACCAAGGAAATTCTCGAGGCTGCCGGCCTCCACGAGGGCGCAAACAACAAGCCCGGCGAATTCGTCATCGAGCGCGCCTTCGTCGGCTGACGGCCGGACAACATTCTACATGGGGAAAGGGCGGTTTGCGACGGCAAGCCGCCTTTTTCGTTTCTGGGTCAGCGGTCCGCGAGATAGGCCATCAGCTTTGTCATCGCTGCTGAGGCCGCCGCCGCATCGGCCTGGTGGATGGCGCGGATGACCTTCACATGGAGATCGACGGACTGGTCCATGTGCTCGGTCGACGCGGCCTTGAACCAGAGGCGGCGGGCATGGGTCTGCAGTGAGGCGAGGGCTGCGGTCAGGAAGGCGTTGGGGCAGGCGGCTTCCATGATCTCATCGAAGGCCTTGTCTGCCGACAGGAAACCTTCCATGTCGGCATTGATCGAGCAGGCGGTCATCTTCTGCGCGCATTCGATCATCTCCGCGCGCTGTTCCGGGCTTGCATGCTCCGCAACCAGGGCAGCCGCGAGCGGTTCCAGCCGGCTGCGCGTCTCCATGACGTGGCGGTGATCGTCCGGCTTGATCTCTGCAATCTGCAGGCCGACGCGGGCGCGCACCGCGATCAGTCCTTGCCAGGCCAGCTTCTGGATCGCTTCACGCACCGGCGTCCGCCCGTGGCCGGCCAGATCGATCAGCTGTTTTTCCGTCACCAGAGACCCCGGCTCCAGCTTCAGCGTAACGATCAGGCTTTCCAGCGCCAGATAGGCCAGATGCGCCTGCGATGATGATCCCGACATAAATTCGACCTCTGTGATATATCAGATACTGGCATGCTGGAATTCGGGCGGCGAATGCGTTGATATATCACAAGATCTGTGGTTCGCATCTGGCGCGGTTTATTCCCGGCAGTAACGACAAAATTTGGCGTTGAAGGCAAGCGCCATAAGGCCGAAACGGAGCTTTGTTTTGCTGCCGTTCGACCCAAATACAGAGGTTTTGATCGTCGCGAGGTAGAAATCCACGGATGACATTCGTTGCGTGCGTGAGGCGCGTTGCGTTTGGGCGGCTGGTTCGACTGCTTCGAACGTTGCGCAAACCATCGCGCTTGCGGCAGTTTTCGCGACCGTCCATGTCTCAGAGAACGAAATAACTCTCCAGCATCTTCACCGCATCATCGAGATGGATCATGAAGTCAGTCTTCTTGTCGCCATCGACGTCGCCGTAGACATAGGTGTCCGATGTGAGCTTCTCGACGCGAATCTGGGCCGAGGCGCCGGTGAATGCTCCGACGAAGCTGAACGTCTGATTGCCGGAAACCTTGCTATTGGCATCCATGCCGGCCAGGTCGATCTTGTCGCCGTCTGCGATGAGGAAGTCGAAAATCGTGTCGGCAGTCGAGAGGGTCTTACCCGTATCTGTCGTTGCCTTGTAGATAAAGACGTCCGCGCTGCTTCCGCCGTAGAGATCGTCGGCTCCTCCGACCCCGTAAAGCCTGTCCTTGCCGCCGCCGCCGCTCATCAGGTCCGCACCGGCCCATCCCGTCATCGCATTGGCGCCGCTGTTGCCGTAGAGCTTGTCGGCATAGCTCGAGCCGTTAAGATTTTCGATTGACGAATAGGTATCGCCAGCGGCATCGTTCGTATTGACAGCTGCATTGTTGAAATCGACGACAACCCCTTTCGTTGCGGTCGAATAGGTGACCGTATCCGTGCCGGAGCCGCCCAACAATTTATCTGCGCCGGCACCGCCGACAAGAAGGTCGTCGCCGTCGCCAGCAGAAATCGCGTTGTTGCCGCTAGTGCCGTAGAGACGGTCGTCAAAATCCGAGCCCGTCAGGTTTTCGATGGAAAAATAGGTGTCGCCATCGGCATCATTTGTATTTTCATCCGCATCCGTAAGGTCGGCGGTCACGCCTTTCGTTGCCGCCGCATAGGATGCGGTATCCGTGCCGGAACTGCCGGAGAGCTTGTCGGCGCCCGTTCCTCCGATGAGCGTGTCGTTGCCCGCGCCGCCATAAAGCCGGTCGTTGCCCTTGTCGCCGTTCAGCGTGTCATTGCCGTCATTGCCGGAAAGGGAGTTGACCAACTGGTTTCCGCGGATGGAATCATTGCCGGATCCACCTCTGACATTTTCGATCAGGGAACGCGTATCACCCTCGAAAAGCAAGGCGTTGAAGATATTGCCGCGGGCAAAGCCATCATTTGGTCCGCCGCCAAGATAGGCGCTCTGGTCTTCGCTGAACAGCGAATAGCGGCCTGGCCGCAGATCGACCTTGAGGCCGGTCGTATAGCTGGTCAGGTCGAAGGTATCCGTGCCGCCGCCGTCCCAGATCGTCGCGAAAATCCGGTTGGCGCCGGGAGCGATCGCAATCGTGCCATCAATGACGGTGTTTCCGCTACCGGGCGTCCATTTATACACGGTCTCGCCGTTATTCGTGGAAAAGTCGGCGCCATACATGTGTTGCAGAGCGGCAATGTCGGCCATCATGAACGTCTGCGGCGCGCCGAACTCTTCATATTTGTAACCCCCGGCATCATCGCCAATGAACGTATTGTAGGTCATGACGGAATATTCGAGGGAGTCCTTGTCGGCGGGCAGCGCGGGATAGATATCCGCTTCATGACCATGCTTCAGGCCGAGCGCATGGCCAAGCTCATGGATCATCGTATGCCATGCGTAGTCTCCGGCAACCGGCGAGCGATAGTCATATGTCGTGCCGAACCAGGTGTCGCCAGCGCGATCATTGGTGAAAGGATAGGAGGCGTAGGCGGTGGGCGGCTTGCCGGACTGCGCGAACCGCAGATTCGCTGTCGAATCGCTGCCCTCGGAGATGCCGATATTGGTAAAACCTTCAACGGAGAAGCCATCATTGGCCGCATTTCCGGTGCTCTTGTCCAGTGCAAACCGGGCAGCCTTTTCCTGCGCTAACGAGATGGAAGCGAAATTGTTGCTCGTTTCATCGGTGTAGCTGTAGCTGCTGGTGCTGGTTGGAAAAGCGTAGGTGATTGATGTTCCGCCCCACGCATAGGTCGAGATGACCCCGTCAATGAGCTGGTTTCCGGTGTCCGTCACGAACTTGCTCGTCTTGTTGGTTCCAGTCATCCCAATGATCTCACGTGTAGGAGGGCAACACCGCATTTTTGATTGCGATTCGAAAAGGCCTGTTTAAGAAAGACGGTTAAGGCTTGTGTTTCAAAATATCCAATCGTCATTTTTTGCGAGAAACAGGTTTTTGAGGAGAAACATGATGCGTGCTTCGCGATGGCTCCTTATCCTGCTGCTTTCCGCGCCCGGTTTCCTGGTGGGCGAGGGCGAGGCGGCGGAAAAAAGCCCGCAGGGAACTGGAGGTATCATGCTGCCGCCCCCCGATGTCGATGCCGCGGTACGCTCCGAACTGGCGCGGGCCAAGGAGAAGAACACCCGTGCCGCGCTCGAGCGCTTCATTCGCCGTCATCCGGGCCATCCGCTGGTCGAGGATGCCCGGCGCGCCCTGCAGATCATGGAGCAGAACTGAATGCCCCACCTTCAGCGAGGCGGGCGCATCGTCGCCAGGACCTCCTGGATACGTTGATCGAACCCGATCTATATATTTGCCGGCAATGTCTTCATGGACTTGACCGGCGCGTCGTTGGCGTTAGTCTCCGTCTATAGTGGTTGATGTGCGGTAGAAAACGTCTTGGTTGTATTTTATTCTGATTTGAGAATTTTATGCAACGTTGGCGCTTAAAAGATCCCAAAAATTTATTCTTGTTTTATTTTGTCAGGATTTTCCTGAAGCTTAAAGTTTCGGACAGCCGAATAAAGCCGTTCCGCAATCCGTAAGAGATACAATAGCAGTTGACGAACCCCGTGGGCCTTGCCAGTCTTGCCCCAAGAGGAACTGTCGACTGTCGGTGATATTTGTGGGGGGCGCAAATTGACTGCGGGTGCATACATCGTCTGGACGTTGATCGGTTTTGCAGGCTTGCTTGCCATACCTGCCGTCAGTCATACCAATGCAGGAACGACGTTTTCGCTCGTCGCATCGTCCATGGCCTTCGTCGGCATGGGCATCGCCCAGTTTCTGGCCACGCGGCCCCCCTTCATCGAGCGGCTGTTCGGCGGCCTGGACCGGATCTACCAGGTGCATCGCAAGATCGGCATTGCCGTGCTCGTGCTGATCCTGGTGCATTACTTCATTACGCCGGACTTCAAGGGCCTGTCGCTGACCAGCGGCCTCAACCAGCTTGCGGCTTTCACCGGCGAATATGCCTTCTACGGCTTCGTCATTCTGCTGGTCCTGAGCCTCGTCAAGATCATCCCGCGCACCAAGATCGAGATACCCTACCACCTGTGGCGGATGACGCACCGGCTCATCGGCATTCTGTTCGTCATGGTTGCCTTCCACCAGATGTTCATCAAGCGGCCCTATGACGGGACGGCACTGCTGGCCAGTTATCTCAATATTTTCGCGGTCATCGGCATCGCCAGCTACATCTACACCCAGCTCCTGCCATGGATGCGCACGCGCAGTTATGAAGTGTTCGACGTCAACCGCCACGAGGGGGCGACGATCATATCGGCGCGGCCGACCGGTCGTCCGCTGAGGGCGAAACCCGGCCAGTTCGGGTTTTTCCGCGTCAACAAGTCCGGGCTTCGCGAGCCTCATCCGTTCACGATCGCGGGCATCGACGAGGACGGCGTGGTGCGTTTCGCGATCAAGGCACTCGGCGATTATACAAAAGCCTTGCGCGAGGGCATTGCCGTTGGTGATTCCGTGACGCTCGAGGGCGGGTACGGACACTTCAACCACCGGCGCGGTGGCAAGAAGCAGATCTGGCTTGCGGGCGGGATCGGCATCACGCCGTTTCTGGCCATGGCCAGCCGCCTCAAGGGTGATGAGGGACAGGACATTCATCTTGTGTATTGCGTGCGCGACCGCAGCGAGGCGATCGGTCTCGAAACCTTCGAGACGCAGGCCGGCAAGCTGCAGAATTTCAGTTTCATATTGCATGATTCAGCCAAGGACGGTCGCCTCGACGCCGAGAAGATCGTTGCGGCCAGTACCGTTGACCCTGGCGAAGCAGACCTCTGGTTCTGCGGCCCGCCGCCTTTGAGAGCAGCCATTGAAAAAGGACTGAAAGCACTCGGCAAGGCACCCAGACGTGTCGAGTTCGAACAGTTCCAGTTCCGATAATACGCAGAGACGTTTTGATCATTTCAGAAAGCAAGGAGAACAAGCCATGAGCATGTTCGGGAAACTGCCTGAAAGCCTCTCCAATGCGCGGTTCCGCCTGATGCGGCCAGCGTTGATCCTGGCGTTCGTCGCCTTCGCAATGGTTCAGTGTCCAACGGCGGCCTCGGCTCTGGATGCCTTTGCCGAGGACGCTTTTTCGACCTACAAACCGAATGTCGACAACGGCAAATACCTCTTCGGCGCCGCCGGTTGCGGCGCGTGTCATGGATCCGGCTCCGACACCACATTGTTGTCCGGCGGCATGGCGATGGATACGGCGATCGGAAAGTTCTTCGCCCCGAACATCTCGCCCCATTCCAACGGTATTGGCGGCTGGAGCAATTCCCGCTTTCTGAATGCTGTCATGGTTGGATTGGATGCCGAGGGAAACAATCTCTATCCGGTCATGCCCTACACCTCCTATGGCGGCATGAAGCCGGAGGACGTGCTCGACATCAAGGCCTACATCGAAAGCCTGCCACAGGCGGACGCGGTCTCGAAAGAACACGAGATCGCCTTCCCGTTCAGCCGGCAGACGACGATTACGCTGTGGAAGCGTAGCCATTTCAACGTTTCGGCCTATCAACCCCGCGAAGAATCGCAGATGGAGCGCGGCCGCTACCTGGTCGAAAATGTCGGCGGTTGCGGCGATTGCCACACCCCGCGCACCACGACCTACGGCCTCGACATGGAGCGCGCCTACGAGGGTGAAAAGGGCCTGACGGGCGCCGTCGCTCCGGATATCACCAAGGCCAAGATGGGGTCTCTGGCGTCGCCCGATGTCTTCACCGTCGGCCTGATGGAAGAGGGCAAGAAGCTCTCCGGCGCGCCGCTCAACGATCCGGTCATGCGCGAGATCGCCCATGGCCTCGGTGCCCTGTCGGAAGACGACCGCACCGCCATGTATGCCTTCCTCTCCGACCGCGAGGTCAAGGCGCCCGAGCCGGTCGAGCAATCAAGCACGCCGGTCTGCAAGGAAAACTCGCCTGCCGCCGCCCTGTCCGGCGACAATGCAGCGCTTGCCGGAGCGGCAGACGCCTTCATCGGCAAATATTGCCGCAATTGCCACGGGCCGGGCGAGGGATCGCAGGGCAGCTATCCGGCTGGTGACCTGTCTTCCATCGCAGCGGATGCTGCGTTCGTGACGCCTGGCGATGCGTCCAAGTCACGCATGTTCACCTCGATCACCAGCGGACGCATGCCGCTCGGCAAGCGTCCGACAGGCGAAGAGGTCAAGAGCCTCGAGGACTGGATCAATTCGCTGACCCAGTCCGACCTCCCGGAAACGGCGGCGAGCAAGCCCGAACGCGTTCGCCCGATGCTGTCCTATGACGACTTCATCGAGGCGGCGCTCAAGGACATCTCCAACGTCAACGAACTCGACCGGCCGTTCATGCGCTACTTCTCGTACCGCAACCAGTACAACGGCATGATGGGCTGCGAGGACGACAAGACCTTCATGAAGCGCATGGCGGTGCTTGCCGGTGGCTTCAAGAAGCTGCTCAACTCGCTGTCCTACGGGCCGGAACTGGTCCTGCCGGAGGAAGTGGAAGACACCAACGGGCTTCTGGTCCGCGTCGACCTGCGCGATCTGGAATGGTCGGACCAGGACTACAACTTCCTGATCAGCCAGTATTTCTACGGTGTCGATCCGGGCAGCGACGCGTCGCTGCGTGCACTCAGCAAGGAAACCAACACGATACTCCCGATCATGCGCATCGACTGGTTCATGAGTTTTGGCGCACGACCCAACATCTACAACTACCTAATGAAACTTCCGACGCAGATCAGGGATCTGGAGCATCGCTTCAAGATCGACGTGGATGAAAACATCCGTCGCCGCAAGGTGATCCGCGCCGGCTTTGCCGATGGATCCTCGGGCGTATCGGACCACAACCGCATGCTGGAGCGCCACGACATGCCTTTCGGCGGCTACTACTGGAAGTCCTATGACTTCGGTGGTGACGTCGGCAAGCAGGTTCTGAAGCGCTTCCCGCACGGCCCGAAGGAACTGGAGCCACTAGATGAACACCTGACGTCCTTCCTGCACGACGGTGGCGAAATGATCTTCTCGCTGCCCAACGGCCTGCAGGGCTACTACCTGTCGACCGCGGAGGGCAAACAGCTTGACATCGGACCGACCGCGATCGTGTCGTTCCGCGAGCGGCCGATAGGCAAGGGCGTCGAGATCATCAATGCCCGGTCCTGTTTCGATTGCCATGCCAACGGCATTCTCTCGAAGCGTGACCAGTTGCGCGACCACATCCAGACATCGACCCTGTTCAGCAAGGATCAGCAGGATGTCCTCCTCGACATGTATGTGCCGCAGGAAGAACTGGACGAGGCCTACAACAAGGACCGTGAACGCTTCGTCGCCGCGCTTGAAAAGCTCGGCGTCACGGAGCCGACGCCTGACGGCGGCCAGCAAAGCATCGTCGCGCCCGGCAATGCGGAACTGTTCACCTACTTCGCCGACAAGTATGAAGACGAACTCGATTATGATGCGGTGGCCGCCGAGTTCGACATGACCCCGGACGAGTTCTCCGAAGCGATCCGTCGTGTCACCGATATCGATGCGCTGCGTCTCGGAATTGACTGGGTAACGACGCTGGAGGCCGGCGGTACCATCCCGCGCACCGAGATTGAGCAGCAGTATCCGCTTCTGCTCTATCCGCTGATGCAGCTGGAACCGCTCAATGTCAGCGAGGTTTACCAGCCTCCGGTACAGCAGGTGGATATCCAGGGCGGCGCTGCGGCAGGCAAGGTCGATAACAAGGCCGATCCCGCTTACCAGCCTGCGGCAGACGCAAAGGCGGACCCCGCCTACCAGGCGGCTGCCGATGCCAAACCGGCCGACAAGATCGACTACAAGGCCGGTTACGTCGCGCCTGCAAAGAACGAGGAAGCCTATGTCAAGCCGGCAAGTCTTGCCGAGGCGGCACCAGCCTATCGTCAGGAGCAGCCGAAGGACTACAAGAAGCTGGAACTGGCGCTCTACGTGAACTCGACGACCGCCAAGGTGGGCGACTACCTGAGTTTCGAGCTGAGTTCCAACGAGGCGTGCGAGTTGCAGGTTCTCTATGTCGAGGAGACCGGCAATGTCGAAGTCATTCCGGATGCGATGATCGGAAATACGACATTGCAGCCGGGCGAGAAACGACTGATCCCGCAACCGGGCACAGGCAATCTCACCTTCGACACGCCGGCACCTGCCGAAACGATGATCGCCTATTGCCGTGCAGGCGGGCTCGGCGATGCCAGGCTGTCGGCCGAAAAGGCCCGCGAGCTGGTCAAGTCGTCGAACCAGCCGGCAACGCGCGGGCTGGCGATCAACCTCGCCAAGAAGGCTGAAAACGACAATGGTGCGAGCGGCGTCCAGATGGTGACGTTCGAGATCAAGTGAAGAAGCAACACGGGCCGACCGGAAGCGGTCGGCCCGTGTTCGACTATACAAGGGGTCGATACGCTGGAACGGGGAAGGACAGGGCCATGGCATTGAGAACGGTTGTTTTTGCATCCATGTTTGCGGCGTTTTCCGCTTTTCCGGCGGCTGCTGCCTGCACGGCTTTGAGCGATGTCGTCAACAAGATGAACGCCGGCGACGAGGCGGGCTCGCGCGCGATCGCCACCGATGATTCGGCAAAGACCTGTTCGCCGGACGAAATGGCGATCATCGATCGCGTCGCGGCGCTGACATCCTTCAACCGTATCGTCGGGGCCGTCGGGCAAGGCAAAAAGCTCGTCGAGTTTGATGATGAGCTGGAAACGCTACAAAAGACTGTGGCTGCCCCCTGGCAGGTGCTCGACGCGCTGGGCGACATCAATCGCGAAAAGAAGAACTACGAGACTGCGGCGCAATATTACCAGCTGGCTCTGGAAGACGCGTCGAACGAGACGTTGACGCCGGACTGGATGGCGCCGGATGCGGACTACATCCGCAGGCTGGACCATCTTGCCGGAGAAATGCGGCTCGTGGCGGCCAAGCCTGTCAAGCTCGCCATGCGCGGCCCCTGCAAGGTGACCTATCGCGGCGTATCCCTGAAGAAAAAATCGACGCCGGTGCGCTATGTCTTCGGCACGGCCGACTTTACGCCGGAGGGCCTGCAGTCCGCCAAGGACGTCAGCGAGTGCCTGAAATCGGTCAACCCGTCTTCGATCACGCTGATCGGTCACACCGACCCGGTCGGATCGCCGGAGGCCAATCGCATCCTGTCGCTTCAACGCGCCGATGCACTCGGAAACTATCTTGTTTCCGTCGGCTACAAGGGCAAGTGGAAGAGCGTCGGGCTGGGCGAGGACGAACCGTTCAAGCCGGATGACGCCAGTGCCTATGACGAGGCAACGCTGCATCAGCTCAACCGTCGCGTCGAAATCGACGTGGAGAAGTGACTGATGTTTTGTCGGATCCTCATGGCCGCCACGCTGTGCGCGCTGCCCCTCGAGGACGCGGCGGCGGAAACCTATGCGTTGGTCGTCGGTGCCGATCAGTATCCCTATGAGAGCAATCTCGATGGAGCGGTGAAGGACGCGGAGGACGTAGCGGCGGCGCTCGGCAAGGCGGGCGTCACGCAGATCGCGAAATTCATCGATGAAGGCGCCACCAAAATCGCCATCCGCGGGGCCTGGACGGACTTTGTAAACAAGGCCGTCAAAGACGATACGATCATTTTCACCTATGCCGGTCACGGATCGCAGATGCCGGAACTGGTGGCGGGTGACGAGGAGGACGAGCTCGACGAGTTCCTGCAATTGCCGGGATTCGATCGCACCCGTGCCGACGAAACCGATCACGAAATCATTGTCGACAACGAGATGAATGCCTGGTTTGCCGAAGCGGAAGCCAAGGGCATCCGTGTGCTTTTCGTCTCCGACAGTTGCCATTCCGGCGGCATGAGCCGGTCTTTTTCGGGGAAAACGCGGCTGGCGCCAGCCGTGACCGTCAAACTGCCTGCGCCCTCCGAGGAGGCAATCTCCGGCGCCAAGCTGCGCGAGCGCGACTTCCTCGACGTCACGGTGCTTGCCGCCTCGCTGGAAAGCCAGCCGACACCGGAAGTGATCATCGGCGGAGAACCGCGCGGTGCCTTGAGCTGGAGCTTCGCCCGTGCCCTCGAAGGGGCAGGCGATCGCAACGGCGACGGCAAGATTTCACGGCTCGAACTCGAAGATTATGTGTTTTCCAACGTCAAGAACCAGTCCGAGGCGCTGCAGGTCCCGAATTTCACGCCGCAGATACCCCGTTCGGAAGGGGAAGTCGTGGTCTCGCTGACCCGCAGCGTGACACAGCCGGCAGCGACGGAGACGATTGCCGCTGTCGATGACACCGTTACCGAAAGCCAGACGCAGCCAAACGTCGAACCGCAAGACACGCCTGTGGAAGAAGACACGCCCGTGGAACAAGAGGCGCCTGTGGAGGTCGATCAGGGCAAGGGCCTGAAATCGGCCCTCGACCTGGGCTGGACGGACAAGCTGGCTCTGTCCGTTTCGGGATCGACGGTCGAGATCACCAGCATTGGCGGCACCGGTGTCCCGTATCGCTGGGATGCGGCGACAGGCAATTTCTACACGCCGAACGGCGATGTCGCCGGCCAGAACATCACCGACGCAAAGGTCCAGGGCGTCGTCGACAAATTCGTCCTGCTCGATTTCCTGAAGGCGATGGCCAGCCAGAAGGCCGGTACCGTCTCGCTGACACCCGTCAAGGATCTCTATCTGAGCGGTGACAGGCTGACATTCGAGGCGCCGGCCTCCGGCTATACCAGCCGTATCGTTTTCAATCTTGCCAATACCGGTGAAGTCCAGCTCATCGACGTTCAATCGGCCGGAAGCGAGGCCGAGTTCAAGCTGCCGAACCTGGAGGTCGTCGAGCCGTTCGGCGCCGATCATCTCGTGGTGATCGCGACCAACGAGCCGGTGGATGCGATCGGCGCCGTGCTGGCCAATCCCGACATCGACGCGTCCGCCTTGCTGAAGGTCCTGCAAGCGCGGATCGATGCGACGGACAGCAGCATCGCGATCCAGCCCCTCTACACACAGGACAAGCCGTGATGGATAAGCTCAGCATCGTTTGGCATCGTTTCCTGCCCGCATGGCTCGTGCTTGCGGCAATGGCATCGCCGCTGCATGCGGCGGACAGGGCCCTGCTCGTCGGCATTGGAACCTATGAAAGCCTGCCGCCGGAAATGTTCCTGCACGGGCCGAAGAACGACGTCGTGGCCATGCAGGATCTCTTGACCAAGACACTGGATTTCAAGCCGGACAGCATCCGCGTGCTCAAGGATGCGGAAGCCAGCCGCGATGCGATCCTGTCCTCGATCGAGGACTGGCTGATCAAGGATACCAAGGACGGCGATCGCATCTATCTGTATTTCTCCGGCCACGGCCTGCAGGTCAAGGACCTGAACAAGGACGAGGAGGACGGGATGGACGAGGCGCTGGCGAGCTACAATATCAAGGCTGTCGATACCGACTGGAGCAATGTCATCCTGGATGATGATCTCGAGCCGCTGCTGGAGAAGATGAAGGGCAGGGTGGTGACCCTGGTGATCGACGCCTGCCATTCCGGCACGATCTCGCGCTCGCTTTCGCTGGACGTGGCCGCCGGCATCGAAGGCGCGCGGTTCCTGCCGCGTCCCTTTGCCAAGCCTGTCAAGAAGGCCCTGACCCGTGGCCTGCGCATCGACACGGGCGTTGTCGACAAACCTGCGGTGGTCAAGGAAAGCGGCGTAACGACATGGAGTGCGGCTGCGCCCTACCAGGTGGCTTGGGACGATGTACGCCTGCCGGAAGACAAGCGCCACGGCGTCTTTACCTCGGCCTATATTGGCGGCTACACGCCGGCCGCTTCGGACGGAAATACCAACGGCCTGATCAGCAATGCCGAACTGTTCGAATATGTGAAGACGCAGTCGCTGGATTATTGCAAGTCGCAGAAGAACTGCGAAAATCTCGATCCGCAGCTGGAAACACTAACCGCCGCTCTGGGGACAAGCGTCGTCAAGCCGCAACCGGCTGCCGACTATGTGGCCGCGACGCCGGAAAAGAAGAAGGAAGAGGTCAAGTACGAGGAGGTCAAGGTCGAAACCGCCGCCGCGCCCGTCTATGTCGATGCCAGTCCGGTCTCGGCCGTCGGCGATATTGTCGGCAAGGCTGACAATGGCGACGTGACGATCGTCCTTGATCATGGGCCAAAGATGAAGAAAGGCGATGTCTTCAAGATTTCGGTGACCAGCAAACATGGCGGCAACCTGATCCTGCTCGACGTCAACAAGGAAGGCATTGCCACGCAGTTTTTCCCGAACGACTTTGCCCAGAAGATCACGCCGCTCAAGGCGGGTTCGACGCTGACGATGCCGGATGATTATTACGGCTTCGATTTCGAGGCGGACGGTTCCGGTGAAAGCATCATGGTGGCGATCGTCGTCAGCGATGCCGTCGACCTGAAGGCTGTCGCGCCCTATTCGCGTGGCCTCAAGGTGGAACTCAATGCCCGCGAAACATTGAGCGACATCGTTGCACGCCTTCAGAAGACCTGGACCGGCGATCTGGAAAACCGCGGCATCAAATGGTCGATGGCGACGATGAAATACACCGTCGACTGAATACCCGATCCACGACGCCCTGTTGGATGCCATGAAAAAAGGTCCGCCTCGGTTGAAGCGGACCTTTTGTTTTTTCGATGCGATGTTTCCGATCAGTGCAGGATCTGGCTGAGGAACAGCTTGGTGCGTTCGTGCTGCGGATTGTCGAAGAAGGCGGCAGGTTCGTTCTGTTCGACGATCTGACCTTGGTCCATGAAGATCACGCGGTTGGCCACCTGCCGGGCAAAGCCCATTTCGTGGGTGACGCAGAGCATGGTCATGCCTTCTTCGGCAAGGCCCACCATCGTGTCGAGCACTTCCTTGATCATTTCCGGGTCGAGCGCCGAGGTCGGCTCGTCGAAGAGCATGACGCGCGGGTTCATGCAGAGCGAGCGGGCGATCGCCACGCGCTGCTGCTGGCCGCCCGAAAGCTGGCCCGGATATTTGTGGGCCTGTTCCGGGATCTTGACGCGCTTGAGGAAGTGCATCGCCACTTCTTCCGCCTGCTTCTTCGGCATCTTGCGGACCCAGATCGGCGCCAGCGTGCAGTTTTCGAGGATCGTCAGGTGCGGGAAGAGGTTGAAGTGCTGGAACACCATGCCGACTTCGCGGCGCACTTCGTCGATCTTCTTCAGGTCGTTGGTGAGTTCGATACCGTCGACGAAGATATTGCCCTTCTGGTGTTCTTCCAGCCGGTTGATGCAACGGATCATCGTCGATTTTCCCGAACCGGAAGGCCCGGCGATGACGATCCGTTCGCCGCGCATGACCTTCAGGTTGATGTCGCGGAGCACGTGGAAGTCTCCGTACCACTTGTTCATGCCGATGATTTCGACCGCTACATCCGTCGCGGACACGGTCATCTTTGCCGTATTGGCTTCATTTGCCATGTTTTTCCCCTCACTCATTATCGTTTATGGCCCTTGTCGAGCATGCGTTCCATGAACCCTGAATAGCGCGACATCCCGAAGCAGAAAAGCCAGAAGACGAAGCCTGCGAAGACCAGGCCGGTCATCGGTGTAACGGCGGAGGCCCAGTTTGAATCCGAGAAGTTCAGCCGGACGATGCCAAGCAGATCGAACATACCGATGATCGACACCAGCGACGTGTCCTTGAACAGGCCGATGAAGGTGTTGACGATGCCTGGAATGACCAGTTTCAGCGCCTGCGGCAGGACGATCAGGTTCATCTTCTGCCAGAAGCTCAAGCCCAGCGAATCGGCCCCTTCATACTGGCCCTTCGGAATGGCCTGCAAACCGCCGCGAACAACTTCCGCCATGTAGGCGGAGGCAAACAGCGAGACGCCGATCAGGGCACGCAGGAACCTGTCGAAGGTCATGCCCTGCGGCAGGAACAACGGCAGCATGACGCTGGCCATGAACAGCACGGTGATCAGCGGAATGCCGCGAACGATTTCGATGAACATCGTGCACAACATCTTGATGACCGGCATTTTCGATCGCCGCCCGAGCGCCAGTACGATGCCGAAGGGCAGCGATACGGCGATGCCGACGAAGGACAGGATGAGCGTGACCATCAGGCCGCCCCACAGGGCCGTTTCGACGAAGGGCAGGCCGAAGATGCCGCCCGGCAGAAGAACGAAGGAGACGGCCGGCAGGATGCCGAACAGGAGGATCGCATTGATGCCCTTGTGCGGCAGTTTCGGCATCAGCATAGGGATCAAAAGCAGGACGAACAGAATGCCGACGAGGATTGGCCGCCAGCGTTCTTCCAGCGGATAACGCCCGAACAGGAACTGCTCGAACTTGGAGCCGACGAAGGCCCAGCAGGCACCGCTCCAGCCATCGGGCTGAATGCCGCCCTGAGCCACGGTGGCGCAGACGCTGCGGTCCGTGCCGAACCATGCCGCCTTGATGAAGAGCCAGTCCAGAGCCGGCGGGACAAACCAGGCCAGAAGGATCAGAGCGACGAAGGTCATCACCGCATCCTTGGGCGTGGCAATGAGGTTCGCGCGGATCCAGTTGACGGCACCGCTTGCACTGAGCGGTGCTGGCTGCTGCGGCAGCATTTCCTGTCTTACGAAGTTTATTTGGGATACGCTCATGATCTTATCTCTCCACCAATGCCATCTTGGCGTTGAACCAGTTCATGAAGACGGATGTCAGCAGACTGAGCGACAGGTAGACGATGATCCAGATCGTCACGATCTCGATCGATTGACCCGTCTGGTTGAGGATGGTTCCGCCGAGCGCCACGAGGTCGGCATAACCGACGGCGATGGCCAGAGACGAGTTCTTGGTCAGGTTGAGGTATTGGCTCGTCAGCGGCGGGATGATGATGCGCATGGCCTGCGGCACGACCACGAGGCGTGTTGTCAGGCTCGGGCGGATGCCGAGCGCATGCGCCGCCTCCGTCTGACCCTTCGAGACGCCACGAATACCGGCGCGAACGATTTCAGCAATGAACGCCGCGGTATAAAAGGACAGAGCCAGGAACAGAGACATGAACTCCGGTCCGATGACCGAACCGCCGGTGAGGTTGAACTTGCCGGCCACCGGGTAATCGAAGGATAGCGGTGCGCCGGTGACAAGGAATACCAGCAGCGGCAGGCCGATCACCAGTCCGGCAACCGAGCGGAGCACGGGAAAGGTCTGGCCGGTCGCCATCTGCCGCTTGCTCGACCAGCGGGCGAGAACCACGGACGCAACGATGGCGATGACCAGCGCGACGAACGTCAGGAACGCCCAGTCGCCGAAGACCGGGCTCGGGAATGCCAGGCCGCGGTTGCTGAGATACATGGTAAAGGGAAGCGAGATTGCATCGCGTGCCTGCGGCAGGACGGCAAGAACGCCGCTATACCAGAAGAAGATGACGAGCAGCGGTGGAATGTTGCGGAACAACTCGACATAGGCGAGCGACAGCCGCGAGATCAACCAGTTGTTCGACATCCGGCCGATGCCGACGATAAAGCCGAGGATCGTCGCGGTGATGATGCCGGTCACCGCAACCAGCATTGTGTTGGTAAAGCCGACGAGCAGTGCCCGTCCATAGGTCGAATCGCTCGTGAACTGGATGAGCTTCTGGCCCGGATCGAAACCCGCCCGGCCATTCAGGAAACCAAAGCCGGAGGCGATGTTGGCGCGTCTCAGGTTCTCGACCGTGTTGTCGACGATCCAGTAGATCAGCAAAGCAAGCGCGATCAGCGTGACGGCCTGGTAGAAAATTCCCCGAACCTTCGGGTCGTTGATAATAGAACCGGAAGATTTGTTTTTGCCGGACGGAGTCATAGCGTCAACGGTCATTCATAGCCTCATTTCCCCTGATCACCCTGTTTTCGGGTGCTTTTTATCGTTGGGAAGGGAAAGCGGACGTTGCCGCTTTCCCTCTCGTCTAGCCGGATATCAACGAACCGGAGGTGCGTACTGGATGCCGCCCTTGCTCCAGAGGGCGTTGAGGCCGCGTTCGATCTTCAGCGGGCTGCCAGCACCGATGTTGCGATCGAAGATTTCGCCGTAATTGCCGACAGCCTTGATGATGTTGACCGCCCACTCGTTGGTGAGACCCAGGTCGGTACCGATCTTGGTGTCCGCTTCAACGCCGAGGAAGCGCTGGACGTCGGGATTCGGCGACTTCTTCATTTCTTCGACATTGGCTGCGGTGATGCCGAAATCTTCGGCGTTGATCAGCGCGTAGTGAACCCAGCTGACGATGTCGAACCACTGGTCGTCACCCTGGCGAACGGCCGGTCCGAGAGGCTCCTTCGAGATGATTTCCGGAAGGATGATGTGATCATCCGGAGCAGCCAGCGTCAGACGCAGCGAATACAGGCCCGACTGGTCGGTCGTGTAGACGTCGCAACGGCCGGCGTCATAGGCAGCGTTGACTTCTTCGAGCTTTTCGAAAACCACCGGATTGTACTGGAGGTTGTTGGCCTTGAAGTAGTCGGCGAGGTTGAGTTCGGTGGTCGTGCCGGTCTGAACGCAGACGGCAGCGCCCGACAGTTCGAGTGCCGACTTGACGTTCAATGCCTTGCGGACCATGAAGCCCTGGCCGTCGTAATAGTTGACGGCACGGAAGTTGAAGCCGAGCGCGGTGTCACGGTTAATCGTCCAGGTCGTGTTGCGCGCCAAGACATCGACTTCACCCGACTGCAGGGCAGGGAAGCGTTCCTTGGCGGATGTCGGCGAATACTTGACCTTGGTTGCATCGCCAAAAATCGCGGCTGCGATGGCCTTGCAGTAATCGACGTCGAAGCCGCTCCAGTTGCCGGATGCGTCCGGGGACGCGAAGCCGGACAGGCCGGTGTTGACGCCGCACTGAACGAAACCCTTCGCCTTGACGTCGTCAAGTGTCGTCGCCGATGCGCCGTGGGCGCCAATCCCCATGACGGCAGCACCAACAAGAGCTGCCAGAATCTTCTTTGCCATTTTTAGAACCTTTTTCTGTTGTCTTTCGTTCCCGTCCCGCATCTTGCATGCCTCACAAAGGCGAAAGATACGGCCCCCGCCACCCTCCTGGCGCGAGTGTCGTCTATCACATGCTCAAAATCCCGCAGGGTCAAGACACGTTGCCGATTTTCTGAACCTTCCCCTCAAAATCGTGTTTTCCGCTCTCCTTTTAGGCAATTTTTGCTCCGACGAGCAGTTTTTTGCGTAAAAAAACGACGACAGGCAGGTTTTGCGGTTGTCTCGGCTTCGCTCGACTGAATAGGTCTTGACCCGCCGGACAGGTCATCCGAAAAGGTCGCAGGGACACCATCGAAGAGCGGATTGCCATGAAAGACAAGAAGAGCATTCTGGCCGGGGCAGGGGTAAACACCCGTCTGAGCCATACCGGAAACGACCCGGCCGACTATTACGGCTTCGTCAATCCGCCCGTCGTGCATGCTTCGACCGTTCTCTTCCCGGATGCGAAGACGATGGAGATGCGGGCGCAAAAATACACCTATGGCACCCGCGGCACGCCCACGACAGACTCGCTCTGCGAGGCGATCGATGCGCTGGAAGGGTCAGCCGGAACCATTCTTGTACCGTCGGGCCTGGCTGCGGTGACGGTTCCATTCCTCGCCTTCCTGTCGGCCGGCGATCATGCGCTGATCGTCGATTCGGTCTATTTCCCCACCCGTCATTTCTGCAACACGATGCTGACGCGGCTCGGCGTGACCGTCGAATATTACGATCCGATGATCGGTGCCGGCATAGAAGCGCTGATCCGCCCGAACACGAAGCTGGTGCACACGGAAGCGCCGGGTTCCAACACCTTCGAGATGCAGGACATCGCGGCGATCTCCGCCGCCGCCCATCGCCACGGCTGTGTAGTGACGATGGACAATACCTGGGCGACGCCGCTTTATTTCAAGCCGCTCGATCATGGCGTCGATATCTCCATCCATGCCGCAACGAAATATCCATCCGGCCACTCGGACATCCTGATGGGCACGGTTTCGGCCAATGCACGGCATTGGGAGCAACTGAAGGAAGCCAATATCACGCTCGGCATCTGCGGATCGCCTGATGACAGCTACCAGATCCTGCGCGGGCTGCGGACGATGGGCATCCGGCTGGAGCGGCATCAGGAAAGCACGTTGAACCTCGCACGCTGGCTCGAAGAGCGCGACGACGTTGCGCGTGTCCTTCACCCGGCCCTGCCGAGCTTTCCCGGCCATGATCTCTGGAAGCGCGACTTCTGCGGCTCCAGCGGCATTTTTTCGATCGTGCTTAAGGTCGAGAGCCAGGATCGTTTCAAGGCGAAGGCGCATGCTTTCCTCGACGCGCTTTCGCTGTTCGGCCTTGGTTATTCCTGGGGAGGATACGAAAGCCTTGCGGTGCATGTCGGCCTGTCGGACCGGACGATCTGCAAGGCTCCGACCGAAGGCCCGGTTCTGCGCCTGCAGATCGGTCTCGAAGACGTGGCGGACCTGCGCAAGGATATCGAAGCCGGGCTGAGCGCGGCCGCAGCCGTCTGAGTAAGGTTCAGTCGCGGGGGCTGTAGCCGTAAAGCCAATCAAGATCAGCGGCCAGATCCTCTGGCCGCTTTCGCGACAGGATGAGATCACGCGCTAGCCTGATCGGTCCGGCGGCGTGATAGGCGAAGCGGTTGAACGCCCCGCGCGCCCGGACTTTCCGGGTTCGCTCTTTCCGATGCCTGACGTAATCGGCCAGCGCCTCGGCCTGTGGTCGGCCCTGATCGAGACAGGCGGCGAGCTCCCAGGCATCCTCGATCGCCATCGCTGCGCCCTGTGCCGCAAACGGCATCATGGCATGCGCGGCATCGCCGATCAGAATGGTATCGCTCCCGTGTTGCCATGCACCGTCGCTGACTTCGTAGAGCGGCCAGCAGGTCGTCTCCCCGCTCGATGCGATCACTTTGCGCATGTCCGGATGCCAGCTCGAAATGGCCGCTAGCAGTTCGCTCTGCCTGGCCTGACCCGCGCCGCTGTCCCATGATCCGGTTGCAGAGGATGCCCCATGGGTAATGGCGACGACGTTGAATACTTGCGCTTCCCGCAGAGGGTAGGCGACGATATGCGCGTTTCTTCCGAGGAACGCCGTGACCCTGCTTGCATCGAACAGAGCAGGCGCCGCATGCCAGCCGAGCGTCAGCCGAAAGGCGACGTGGCCGGAAAACTGTGCTTTGCCGGCGTCGGGAATCTGCGACCGCACGGACGACCAGACGCCATCGGCGCCGACGATCAGTCCCGCGGCACGGCCCGTGATCGCGGCGATCGATTCGGCGCGCGCGGTTTCCGGTTTATGTCCAAGGTGCAGCCGGCAGAGCGCCTGCCGATCGACGGCTTCGATCAGGATGCGTTGCAGGCTGGCGCGATGCAGCACGCCATAAGGCGCCTTCCAGCGGTTTCGCGCGAACGGGCCTGACGGCACCTTCGCCAGAGACGCCAACGTCCGTCCATCGACCAGAGAGATGGCATCCGGCTCCGTCCATGCCGTTTCGAGCGCCGGCAGGAGCCCCAGGCGCGCCAGGATGGCTGTTGCGTTCGGAGAGAGTTGTAGCCCGGCACCGATGCTGCTCAGTTGTGCGGCCTGCTCGATGATATCGACCGATATGCCGCGGCTCGCCAGAGACAACGCAGCCGTCAGGCCGGCGATACCGGCGCCGACGATCGCGATCGGTTCACTCTTGCGCATGGGGTTTCTTTCGCCGCTTTGCGGCTCAGGCTGCCCTGGCGTGAAACACGCAGCCGTCTGGTACGGTCTGTTCGGCCTTCAGCTTGCCGTCATAGCGATAGAGCGTCGAGCAGTAGGGGCAGACTTTTTCATTGCCGTCGCCCATGTCGAGATAGACATGCGGGTGGTCGAAGGGCACAGACGCCCCCGTGCACATGAATTCCTTGACGCCGATTTCGATCACCCGGTGACCGCCGTCGTTCTGGAAATGGGGAATACCGTGCCCGGCCATGTCGTGCTCCACTGAAGTCTGCTGATGCTCTATAAGTCCGGCCGCACCATAGGGGGCTTTGATCGAAAAGTGTAGCTGTAAAGATGCCGCGCCCAGTGGTTTTGCTCAGCTTTCGGCGCAACGGGGCTTTTCCCCTGCGCCAGAAAATTCTAGGTTCCCGGCGCAATAGGACAATGCCAATGACCCTCGATCCGCCGCTCTTTTCCCAATTTCGCCATGACAGCCTCGATATCGCCTATCTCGACGAGGGTGATCCGTCGGGCGATCCCATCCTGCTGATCCACGGATTTGCCTCAAGCGCCAATGTCAACTGGGTGTTTCCCGGCTGGCTGAAAACGCTCGGCGATGCCGGCTACCGGGTGATCGCGCTCGACAATCGCGGCCATGGCGCGAGCAGCAAGCCGCACGATCCCGCACTCTATTACGCGCAGTTGATGGCTAGCGATGCCGCCGCTCTGCTCGGCCATCTCGGGATCGCGCAGGCCCATCTCATGGGATATTCTATGGGCGCCCGCATCTCCGCCTTCCTGGCGCTGCATCACCCGGATCGGGTTCGCTCGCTCATCCTCGGCGGCCTCGGCATCGGCATGGTCACCGGTGTCGGCGACTGGGATCCGATCGCCGACGCCTTGCGGGCGCCGTCGCTGGATGATGTGGTGCATCAGAGAGGCCGAATGTTCCGCGCCTTTGCCGACCAAACAAAAAGCGACCGCGTTGCCCTTGCAGCCTGTATTTCCACCTCGCGCGACCTGCTGACACCCGCAGAGATGGCCCGCATAGATGTTCCGGCGCTCATCGTTGTCGGCACGGCGGACGACATCGCCGGCTCGCCCCAGGAACTCGCCGTCCTGATGCCGCGGGCAACCGCGCTGGATATTCCGGGTCGCGATCACATGCTGGCGGTTGGCGACAGGGTGTTCAAGAAGGCCGCGCTCGATTTTCTGGCTGCCGTCGGCCCGGCATAGGTAGCTGTCACGCCCTTGCCGCGGCTGCCTGATATACGGCCGGAACGCAATGGCAGCTCCGTGACGGCAATGTCATTTGCATGTGCCCATTTATGTCGGCAGGCTTTTGCCCTATATTCGCACAGGGCGACCGACACAGCGCTACCGAAAACGAAGGAGAGCGACGATGGTCGCCACGACCGAACTACGCCAGACCGAGACCGTGAAGGCCATGGACCCGATCTGGGACAGCCTGCAGCAGGAGGCGCGTGCCGCCTCCGAACAGGAACCGCTGCTGGCCGCTTTTCTCTACTCCACGATCATCAACCAGCATTCCCTGGAAGAAACCGTCATCCATCGCATCTGCGAGCGGCTCGACCATCCTGATCTTCAGGCGAACCTGCTGCGACAGACCTTTGCGGAAATGCTGGTCGACTGGCCGGAATGGGGCGCCATCCTGCGTGTCGATATCCAGGCTGTCTACGATCGCGATCCGGCCTGCACGCGGTTCATGGAGGTTATCCTTTATTTCAAGGGTTTCCACGCCATCCAGACGCACAGGCTGGCCCATTGGCTGCTCGAACACGGCCGCCGCGATCTTGCCCTCTACCTGCAAAGCCGGTCTTCGTCGGTTTTCCAGACGGACATCAATCCGGCCGCGCGGATCGGCAAGGGTATTTTCCTCGATCATGCTACCGGCCTCGTCGTCGGCGAGACGGCTGTGATCGGCGACAACGTCTCCATCCTGCACGGCGTGACGCTCGGCGGGACGGGCAAGGAAGGCAGCGACCGCCATCCGAAGATCGGCAATGGCGTTCTTATCGGCGCGGGAGCCAAGATCCTCGGCAATATCCACATTGGCAATTGCTCGCGGGTCGCGGCCGGTTCCGTGGTGCTGAAGCCGGTGCCGCCGAAAACCACGGTGGCCGGGGTGCCGGCGCGCGTGGTCGGTGAAGCCGGTTGCTCGGAGCCGTCCCGGTCCATGGATCAATTGCTGGCGACAACGTTCGAAATCTGATCGGTCTGGTCGCCATCCATCGCCCTTGGGGGTTTACAGCGCTTGAGGCTCCATGCGAGAAGCGGCGCAAATCAACTGCACTGGAGACGAGACTTGAAGCCCGAAGAAATCAGAAAGCTGGAAGCCTATTTCAAGCGCACATTCAACCAGGGAATGGTGATCAAGGCGCGTGCGAAGAAGGATGAATCCGCTGAGGTCTATCTCGGCGACGAGTTCCTTGGCGTGGTCTTCCGCGATGAGGAGGACGGCGAGTTGTCTTACAGCTTCTCCATGGCGATCCTCGACATCGACCTGTAATCGATCATGAATTTGGGAAATTTAAACCCGTCCTGAGCAATCAGGGCGGGTTTTGCGTTAAAAGTCATACTTTTTGGCGAAAACTGACGAAATTCGGCGGATTTTCCCGGATTTTCATCAAGCCGTTGCAATGATAGCGTTTTATTGCATTGCACGCATATATTGACTTTTTTGTGCGCTGCACCTAAAGTGTTTTCACCCTCAGCCGGCAATAAGGAGCAACCGGATGTTCAATTTCGAAGACGCGAACAAGAAAAGCAAAGAAGCCATGGAAACGATGATGAAAAGCTATTCGGCGATGACGAAGGCATTTCAAGCCATAGCGACGGAGGCTGCCGATTATTCCAAGAAGTCTTTCGAAGAAACCGTTGCCCATGTCGAAAAGCTTTCGAGCGTGAAAAGTGTCGAGGCGGCTTTCGAGCTTCAGACCGGTTACGTGAAGTCGGCCTATGAAGGCTACGTCTCCGAAGCGACGAAGATCGGCGAAATGTATGCCGACCTCGCCAAGGATGCCTACAAGCCCTACGAGGCGCCGGTTGCGAAGGCGACTGCAGCCGTCAAGGCCGCCGCTGCGGCGTAAGCTGCGCGATAGCGAAATGTGCTAGATCGAAACCGGCTGCGGCATCCGCAGTCGGTTTTTTGTTGTTTGCAGGACAAGCCAAGCGGGGATACCCTAGGGAAAGTTGGGCGATCTTGCGTCGCCTAACGCAAATATGATTGCAGTGCGGAAGAACAGTCTTAAAATCTGAAAAAGAACCACTAGATTATGTGTCACGCACAGGCCGCATCCCGCTCCCACGTTATGCGGCTGTCCAAGGGAATGAAGAAGAATGATCGCCATGCCGGTCCGGATGCAAAAGGGCAGCGAGGGAGACGGAGACAATGCCAACCGTGGCACCTCCGTCATAACCCGGACAAAGCCGAAGACAAAGAAGCCGAGCCTGTATCGTGTCCTGCTTCTGAACGACGACTACACGCCGATGGAATTCGTGATCCACATCCTGGAGCGTTTCTTCCAGAAGGATCGCGAAGCGGCCACGCACATCATGCTCCATGTTCACAATCACGGCGTAGGTGAATGCGGTGTTTTCACCTACGAGGTGGCCGAAACCAAAGTGACGCAGGTGATGGACTTCGCCCGCGAACATCAGCACCCGCTGCAATGCGTCATGGAAAAGAAATGAGGAACTGAACGTGCCAACATTTTCAACAAGCCTTGAAAAGGCGTTGCATCAGGCTCTGACTCTGGCCAATGAGCGCCATCACGAATATGCGACGCTCGAGCACCTTCTGTTGGCATTGATCGATGACGCGGATGCAGCAGCCGTCATGGGTGCCTGCAACGTCAATCTCGACAGCCTGCGCAAGACCGTGTCCGATTATGTCGACAACGAACTCGGCAATCTGGTCACCGGCTATGACGAGGATTCCAAGCCCACAGCCGGTTTCCAGCGGGTCATCCAGCGCGCCGTCATTCACGTCCAGTCGTCCGGCCGCGAAGAGGTGACTGGTGCCAACGTCCTTGTTGCGATCTTTGCCGAGCGCGAAAGCCATGCGGCCTATTTCCTGCAGGAGCAGGAGATGACGCGCTATGATGCCGTCAACTTCATCTCGCATGGGATAGGTAAGCGGCCTGGGGCGTCCGAAGCACGGCCGCTGCGCGGTGCTGACGAACCCGAGTCCGAGCAGAAGGCCCCCCGCGACCAGGATGAGCAAGGCCCCAAGAAGCAGCAGGATGCGCTGACGGCCTATTGCGTCAACCTCAACGAGAAGGCCAAGGTCGGCAAGATCGATCCGCTCATCGGACGCCATTCCGAGGTGAATCGCACTATCCAGATTCTCTGCCGTCGCTCGAAGAACAATCCGCTTTATGTCGGTGATCCCGGCGTCGGCAAGACGGCGATCGCCGAAGGCCTCGCCAAGCGCATCGTCGAGAAGAAGGTCCCCGAAGCGCTTCAGGACGCGACGATCTTTTCGCTCGACATGGGCACGCTGCTCGCCGGCACCCGCTATCGCGGCGATTTCGAGGAACGTCTGAAGCAGGTGGTCAAGGAACTCGAGGAGTATCCGGGCGCCGTGCTGTTCATCGACGAGATCCACACCGTCATTGGTGCGGGTGCGACGTCCGGTGGCGCCATGGATGCGTCCAACCTGCTGAAGCCGGCTTTGTCCTCCGGGGCGATCCGCTGCATCGGCTCGACAACCTACAAGGAATACCGCCAGTTCTTCGAGAAGGACCGCGCGCTTGTGCGTCGCTTCCAGAAGATCGACGTCGTGGAGCCGAGCATCGACGATGCGATTGCCATCATGAAGGGCCTGAAGCCGTATTTCGAGGACTATCACAAGCTGAAATATTCCAACGAGGCGATCAAGTCTGCGGTGGAGCTTTCGGCCCGCTACATCAATGACCGCAAGCTGCCGGACAAGGCGATCGACGTGATCGACGAGACCGGCGCGGCTCAGATGCTGCTGCCGCTGAACAAGCGTCGCAAGCTGATCACGGAAAAGGAAATCGAGGCGACGATCGCCACGATGGCCCGCATTCCGCCGAAAACCGTTTCCAAGGATGACGAGACCGTTCTCGCCAATCTGGAAAAGGAACTGCGTTCGGTGGTCTACGGTCAGGATCTGGCGATCGAGGCCCTGTCATCGGCGATCAAGCTCGCCCGTGCAGGCCTGCGCGAGCCGAACAAGCCGATCGGCTCCTATGTCTTCTCCGGACCGACCGGCGTCGGCAAGACGGAAGTCGCCAAGCAGTTGGCTGCATCGCTTGGCGTGGAACTGATCCGCTTCGACATGTCGGAATACATGGAGCGGCATACGGTTTCGCGCCTGCTCGGTGCGCCTCCCGGTTATGTCGGCTTCGACCAGGGCGGTCTTTTGACCGACGGCATCGACCAGCATCCGCATTCCGTGCTGCTGCTCGATGAAATCGAGAAGGCGCATCCGGATCTGTTCAACATCCTGTTGCAGGTCATGGACCATGGTGCACTGACCGATCACAACGGCAAGAAGATCGACTTCCGCAACGTCATCCTGATCATGACGACCAATGCGGGTGCATCGGAAATGGCCAAGGCGGCCTTCGGTTTCGGCTCCGCCAAGCGCGAAGGCGAGGATGTGGAGGCGCTCAACCGCCTGTTCACGCCGGAGTTCCGCAACCGTCTGGATGCGGTGATCCCGTTTGCTTCGCTGCCGACGCAGGTCATCCATCAGGTCGTTCAGAAGTTCGTCATGCAGCTCGAAACACAGCTTGCAGAACGCAACGTCACCTTCGACCTGCAGCAGGACGCAATCGCCTGGCTGGCCGAGAAGGGCTACGACGAAAAGATGGGGGCCCGTCCGCTCTCGCGTGTCATTCAGGAAAGCATCAAGAAGCCACTGGCCGATGAGATCCTGTTCGGCAAGCTGAAGAAGGGCGGTGTCGTCAAGGTTACCGTCGGCACGAAGGCGGATGGCAGCAAGGGCCTGATCCTCGATTCGGTTCCGGAAACGGCCCGGATCAAGCCCAAGGCTGAAGTCGTCAACCCGGTCCGCAAGCCCGCCAAGGCGGCAAAGACCCGTGAAGTCGAGACCGTGGGTGCCGAGCCTGAGACCAAGGCAAAACCGAAGAAGGCAGCCAAGGCCACTGCAGTCAGTGAGCCGGAGGCAAAGGCCGCGCCGGCAAGCGATATGAGCGAAGGCCCCCGCAAGGGCCGGACAGTGCCCAAGGTTCCGCGCAAGAAATAAGCGGAACCGTAACGATCGATCAGTGCCGGGCGTCATCGTCCGGCACTGATTTTTTGTGGGGATTGCATATTTGGAAGTTCTGATGGAAGAAAACCGGGACGAGGGAACGGGAGGCAAGTGGTTTTTCGCCGGCATGCGCGGCATCGTCAGCCTGCCGGCAATGATCCTCATGCTGTCCTTCGTCGGTTTCTGTGCCTTTACAGCTCAGGCCGGTGCGCCGCTGGAGCAGGTGATTTTCATGATCGGCGCCGTCTGGGCGCTGCCGGCCAAGGTCATTCTCGTCAGTTCGATCATGAGCGGCGCAAACCTGTTGACGGCGTTCATTGCCGTGACGCTCTCCTCGATCCGGCTGATGCCGATGGTGGCGGCGCTGATCCCGGAAATCCGTACCGAACGCACCCCCACCTGGCTCCTGCTCGTTCTCTCGCATTTCGTCGCGATCACCGCCTGGGTTTTTGCCATGGAGCGGGTTCAGGCCGTTCCGCGGCAGCACCGTGTCGCCTTCTTCGCCGGCTTCGGTGTCACGCTCGTACTCGCCAACATGCTGCTGGTATCCCTGGTTTACCGGTTCGTCGCCGAGTTTCCGCCTGTTGTCGCCGGCTGTCTGTTCTTCCTGACGCCGGTCTATTTTCTGGCGTCTATCTGGAGTTCCGCCCGTCATCCGGTCATCTATGTGGCGCTGGCGATCGGTCTTGTCGCCGGGCCGCTGTTCTACTGGCTGGCGCCGGAATTCGACATTCTTCTCGCGGGCGCCGGCGGTGGAACACTGGCCTGGGCGCTGGAACGGACATGGCGCAAGCGCCGGGAGGCAACCGCATGAGCTGGGACGACGGCTGGTGGGCTTATCTCTTCATCGCAATCGCCGGCTGGCTGGCGACGGATATCTGGCGCTGGCTGGGCGTGGTGGCCGGCAACCGGCTGAAGGAGGATTCCGAAGCGCTGAACTGGGTGAGGGCGGTGGCGACTGCGCTGGTCGCGGCCGTCGTCGCCAAGCTCATCCTTTATCCGACCGGCGTGCTTGAGCAATCCCCGCTCTGGCTTCGCCTGGGCGCGGTTATCATCGGCACGATAGCCTTTTTCATCGGTCGTCAGAAGCCCGCCGTGGGCATCGCCACGGCAATTGCCGTCCTTGCGGCGGGGCTGCTCTGGCTGGGTTTCTGACCAAGGTGATAACCGGTTGATCAGCCGGCAAGAGCCGCGCGGATCTTTTCGGCATTGGCGGCCAGCACGGCGCCATCTTCCATTTTACCCGAATGCGGCTTCAGTCCGGCGCCTTCCTTGCGCGGAATGACATGGAAATGCAGATGGAAGACCGACTGTCCAGCCGGTGCCTCGTTGAATTGCATGATCGTGATCCCGTCGGCGTCAAAGGCGTCCTGTGCTGCGACAGCCACTTTCTGGACAACCGCGATCAAGGCGGCAAGGTTTGCCGGATCGGCATCGAGGATATTGCGAGATGCGGCTTTCGGGATAACGAGAACATGGCCTTCCGCCTGGGGCATAACGTCTAGGAAAGCAAGCGTCGCCTCGTCTTCATAGACCTTGTGCGCGGGGATTTCGCCGCGCAGGATTTTTGCGAAGATATTGCTGCTGTCGTAGCTGGCGCCGGTCATCGATCTGTCTCCCTGAAATTTTGTTTTGTCTTGGAACTCGTCAGTCGTCGCGATCTGGATCCTGCCGCTCGCCTTTGCGGAACGGGCTGTGATCGCTGAGGATTTCGCCGATCTGCTCCACCTCCTGGCGCTCGCGCCGGAGATAGTCGGCAACCGCCCGCGACAGACCCGGATGCGTGATGAAGTGCGCCGAATGGGTCGTGACCGGCAGATAGCCGCGGGCGAGCTTGTGTTCGCCCTGCGCGCCAGCCTCGACGCGGGCCAGCCCCTTGGCAATCGCGAAATCGATCGCCTGATGGTAACAGACCTCGAAATGCAGGAAGGGGTGATCCTCGATCGCCCCCCAGTGGCGGCCGTAGAGCGCATCGCCGCCGATGAAGTTGATGGCGCCGGCGATATAGCGGCCGTCTCGCTTGGCCATGACCAGCAGGATATCGTCTGCCATGCGCTCGCCGATCAGCGAGTAGAATTTTCGCGTCAGGTATGGACGGCCCCACTTGCGGCTGCCGGTATCGGTATAGAAGGCGAAAAACTGGTCCCAGATCTCCTCAGTCAGGTCTTTGCCGGTCAGCCAGTCGATGGTGATGCCGTTTTCGAGGGCGGCACGGCGCTCCTTCTTCAAGGCCTTGCGCTTGCGCGATGCCAATGTTTCCAGGAAGTCATCATGGGAACCATAACCGGCATTGGCAAAATGGAACTGCTGGTCGGTGCGATGCAGGAAGCCGGCATCCTCAAGCGCTGAAACCTCGTCGAACGGCAGGAAGGTGACATGCGCCGAGGATATCGAATGGCGCCGGGCCAGTTCCTTGAGCCCGGCTGCGAGCCCCGCCTGAACGACGCTGCTGTCGGTTCCGGCGGCATGCAGCAGGCGAGGGCCGGTCGCCGGTGTGAAGGGCACCGAGCATTGCAGCTTGGGATAGTAGCGCCCGCCCGCCCGCTCGAAGGCATCGGCCCAGGCGTGGTCGAAGACGTATTCGCCCTGACTGTGGTTTTTCATGTAGCAGGGGAGCGCACCCTCGAGTTCGCCCGTGTCACCTTCCAGCAGGAGATGCTGGCCGAGCCATCCGGTTTCCGCCGTGGCCGAGCCGGATTCCTCCAATGATGACAGATAGGCATGCGAGACAAAGGGATTGTAGATGCTGCCGGATTGGTCTTTCGAGGCCCCGGACAGCCTCTTCCAGCTGTCCGGGGCAATGTCGGTAAAGGACGTTTCGATGCGAATCCTGACGTCGCCTGCCATGCCCTACGCAATGACCCTTTCTCTTGGATCGAACCCTTCGAACGTCATCTGGTCGGCATGCGCGAAGGTGTGTTCGACCGCCGCCTCGTCCCGCACCGTCCAGGTAATGACCGGCATGCTCCGGGCACGCTGTTTGGTGATGAAGGAATTTGGCAGATGCCCGTAGAAATAGGAAATGAAATCAAGCCCGAGCAGCATCGCTTCTTCGTGAACGACGAATGTGTCGGGATTGGCCCCTTCCGCAGTCAGGCCTATCGGCTGCTGCGGCTCGAGTGCCTTCAGGTCCTTCAGCAGCCAGTGGTCGAAACTCATCAAGGCAACCGGACCGTTATAACCTTCGAGCGTTTCGAGGACTGCGTCGGCAAATCCCTCGTCGTCACCCTTGCGCCCTTTGAGTTCCAGGACGATCGGCACGCGGCCCTTGACCAGCCGCAGCAGCGCGCCGAGTGTCGGCACCTTGTCGGCGGTCCCGCCAATGGCGATCAGCCCCAGTTCGCCAGCCGTCCTGGCACGGATATCGCCCTTGATCCCGCAGAGCCGCTGCATGTCGTCATCATGGAAGATGACGGGAACGCTGTCGGCCGTATATTGCAGGTCGCATTCGATGGCGAAACCGGCCTCAACGGCGCGTGCGAAGGCCGAGAGCGTGTTTTCCCAGACTGTCTTGTTCATGTCGTGGTAGCCGCGATGGGCGACCGGCTGTGCTGTCAGCCAGGACAGGTCTTTCGTGGCAATGGGCATGGCAATGCGGTCCTGATCAGGCGATTTCGATGACGGCGTCGATCTCGACGGCGGCGTTGAAGGGCAGGGACGCCATGCCGACAGCGGCTCGTGCATGCACGCCGGCATCGCCGAGAATCTTCACCAGCAGGTTCGATGCGCCGTTGATGACGAGATGCTGCTCCACAAACTCCGGAACCGAGGCAACGAAGCCGTTGATCTTGACGATCCGGCCAATGCGGCCAAGGTCGCCGCCGAGCGCGGACTTGGCCTGCGCCAGAATGTTGATCGCGCAGAGTTCTGCGGCGCGCTGGCCGGTTGCCACGTCCACGTCCTTGCCGAGATGACCCGTCACGCCGATCTTGCCGCTGTCCATAGGCAACTGCCCGGAAATGTAGAGATGCGAGCCGCTGATCACGTAAGGAACATAATTGGCGGCCGGCGCTGCGGCCTGCGGCAGGGTGATCCCTAAGTCTTTGATGCGTGCTTCGATCTCTGCGGACATGGATAACTCCGGTGATTGTTGTCTTTTGTTTTCAAATGCTGCATGCAAAGCAAGATCCATGAAGTGATAATTTACCGCTTCGTCATGGGGTATGCCTCGCTTTTGCCGAATGCGTTCTTATAACATCGCTGGCGAGTCCAACAGGAGGAAACGGATGTTTCGTTCAGACTTTGTCTCAGCCCTTGTGGCAGGGGCGTGTTTCTCGGTCATGACGGCCGGCGGCGCTGGCGCGGCATCGGCAAACATCCTGGTTCCGCACCGGGCTGTCTATGATCTTGAGCTGAAGGATGCCTCCGATCGCTCCGGCATCGCCGGCATGTATGGCCGCATGGTCTACGAATTCAACGGATCCGCCTGCGAGGGGTACACCGTGAGTTTCCGTTTCGTGACGCAGGTCGACACCGGCGACGAGGTCAAGCTGACCGACCAGCAGACGACGACCTATGAAGACCTCAAGAACGGCAATTTCCGGTTCCTGACGCGTTCTTTCACCGACGAGAAGCTCGACAAAGAAGTCCGAGGCTCCGCGCATGAGGCCGACAAGGGCGTGACCGTGGATCTCACGGCACCCGACAAGCGGCAGGTGGATCTGGCTCAGAGCCTCTTTCCGACAGAGCATATGCTGGAGGTCATCGATCGCGCGCAGAAGGGCGAAACCCTGTTCGAATCGCGCATCTTCGACGGCTCCGACGCCGGCGACAAGACGTTGATCACCACGACGATGGTCGGCAAGGCGCAGCAGCCGAAGCCGGATGACGCCGATGTGGGAAAGGCGGGCGCGATGGCGGCCAAGGCGTACTGGCCGGTAACCATTTCCTATTTCAACGACGATGCGACAGGTGACGCGCTGCCGATCTACCGCATGCAGTTCAAGCTCTATGACAACGGCATCACCCGGGACCTCACCATGGACTATGGCGATTTTGTCCTGAGCGGCAAATTGGCGGATCTTGAAATGTTCAAGACCGAGGATTGCAAGTAGAAGCTAGTCACATTTCCCGTATCCGGACTTGATTTATCGGGCAACAGAGGGTATGGGCACCGCATTCCACACGTAAGGTTTGGGGCCGTCCGGGAGAAATCCGGTCAGTTCCACCCGGTGGCATCTTCAAAGAAGGTGCTGTTTGCCTTGCGGAGGTTCAACCGGAAAAGGAGAAAAAGGCATGGCATTGCCTGATTTTAGCATGCGTCAGCTTCTGGAAGCTGGCGTTCACTTCGGCCACCAGACTCATCGCTGGAACCCGAAAATGAAGCCGTACATCTTCGGCGATCGTTCCAACGTCCACATCATCGACCTTGCACAGACCGTGCCGATGCTGTCGCGCGCGTTGCAGATGGTCAGCGACACGGTTGCCAAGGGCGGCCGCGTTTTGTTCGTTGGCACCAAGCGCCAGGCGTCGGAAATCATTGCCGATGCTGCCAAGCGTTCGGCCCAGTATTACGTCAATGCCCGCTGGCTCGGCGGCATGATGACCAACTGGAAGACGATTTCGAACTCGATCCAGCGCCTGCGCAAGCTCGACGAAATCCTGAATTCGGAAGCTTCGGGCTTCACCAAGAAGGAACGCCTGAACCTTGAGCGCGAGCGTGAAAAGCTCAACCGCGCACTCGGCGGTATCCGCGATATGGGCGGCGTTCCGGACCTGATGTTCATCATCGACACCAACAAGGAATCGATCGCCATCGACGAAGCAAAGCGTCTGGGCATCCCGGTCGTCGCGATCATCGATTCGAACTGCGATCCGGACCGCATCGACTTCCCGATCCCCGGCAACGATGACGCGTCGCGCGCCATTTCGCTCTATTGCGATCTGATCTCGCGCGCAGCCCTCGATGGCATCGCCCGTCAGCAGGGCGCTTCCGGCCGCGATCTCGGCGCTTCCGCCGAACTGCCGGTCGAACCGGCGCTCGAAGAAGCCGCCGAAGCCTGATCAGGCCAGCCGGCGGATCCGTTCCGCCGGTGCTTACCATAAAATCAGGACGAGGCCGTTTGCGACTGAGGAAGTGAACGGCCTTGTTCTTTTTGTATCTGGGTTCGCCGCGGACATAGAGCGGTTTCCAGTCTGCATCCGTCGTGCTGATCACTTCATCACGATGTCACATTCAGGGGTCATGCCCTGCCACATCCTCCTGGTCGCGCGCCGGTTTTCGGGCAGCACACCAGCCGAACAAACGAAGAGGCAAAAAAGATGAGCACTATTACTGCAGCAATGGTGAAGGAACTGCGCGAAAAGACAGGCGCAGGCATGATGGACTGCAAGAAGGCCCTCGGCGAAACCAATGGCGACATGGAAGCGGCGATCGACTGGCTGCGCGCCAAGGGCATTGCCAAGGCCGACAAGAAGTCGGGCCGTGCAGCGGCCGAAGGCCTCATCGGCATCACCTCGACCGGCACCACGGCCGTTGTCATCGAACTGAACTCGGAAACCGATTTCGTCGCCCGTAACGATGCCTTCCAGGACCTCGTCCGCGGCGTCGCCAAGGTTGCTGTCGAAACCGACGGGACCGTCGAAACGATCAGCGCTGCCAACTATCCTGCCACCGGCAAGTCGGTCGGCGAAACCATCACCGATGCGATCGCAACGATCGGCGAGAACATGTCCCTGCGCCGTTCGGCCATCTTGTCCGTCGACGATGGCGTCGTTGCCACCTACGTCCACAATGCCGTTGCTGACGGCCTCGGCAAACTCGGCGTCCTCGTCGCCCTGAAGTCGACCGGCGACAAGGATGCGCTCAACACGATCGGCCGCCAGGTTGCAATGCACATTGCCGCAACCAACCCGCTGGCCATTCGCTCAAGCGAAGTCGACCCGGCTGTCGCCGAACGCGAACGCAACATCTTCATCGAACAGGCACGCGAATCCGGCAAGCCGGAAGCAATCATTGAAAAGATGGTTGATGGCCGCATGCGCAAGTTCTTCGAAGAAGTCGCTCTTCTCTCGCAGGCTTTCGTCATGAACCCTGACCTGACCGTCGAAGCTGCCGTCAAGGAAGCCGAAAAGACGGTCGGCGCGCCGATCGAAGTGACGGGCATGGCGCGTCTTCTCCTCGGCGAAGGCGTCGAAAAGGAAGAAAGCGATTTCGCCGCGGAAGTGGCTGCTGTCGCCAAGGGCTGATTTCTTCATCCTGATAGGGAAAACAAAAGGGCATCGCGTGACAACGCGGTGCCCTTCGTGTATCCGGCATCATCATTGGTCTCCGTTGCCCGTGGATTGCGATGCGGCGGCGCGAGCCCGATCATATGATCCGTTTTTTCGCATGCCGAGCGCATGTAGCCTTCTTTTTCAGGAGTGACGATGTCGGCCAAACCTCTCTACAAGCGCGTGCTGCTGAAGGCCTCGGGCGAAGCCCTGATGGGCAGCCAGGGATTCGGCATTGATGTCGCCGTTGCTGACCGCATTGCAGCCGATATCGCAGAAGCGCGTGCGATGGGCGTGGAAGTCGGCGTGGTTGTCGGCGGCGGCAATATCTTCCGCGGCGTGGCCGTTGCCTCCAAGGGCGGCGACCGGGTTACCGGCGACCATATGGGCATGCTGGCGACCGTCATCAACGCGCTCGCGCTCGCCACCTCGCTGCGCAAGCAGAACATTGATACCGTCGTGCTGTCCGCCATTGCTATGCCGGAAATCTGCGAGAGCTTTTCGCAACGCGCGACCCTTTACCATCTGTCGCTTGGCCGCGTCGTGATCTTTGCGGGGGGGACGGGCAATCCGTTCTTCACGACCGATTCGGCCGCAGCCCTGCGTGCCGCGGAAATGGGCGCCGAGGCGATCTTCAAGGGGACGCAGGTCGACGGCATCTACTCGGCCGACCCGAAGAAGGATCCGACCGCGACCCGTTTCGAGCGCCTGACGCACAGCGAAGTGCTGAACAAGGGACTGGCCGTCATGGACATCGCTGCCGTCGCTCTGGCGCGTGAAAACAGCATTCCGATCATCGTGTTCTCGATCCACGAAAAGGGCGGTTTTGCGGAAATCCTGACGGGCGGCGGTCGCGCGACCATCGTCACCGACAATTGAAAGCCTGACGGACGGTTCTTGCGGGACCGTTCGCGTCTACAGAAAACGGGAGTTTGATCCATGAGTGAAGGTATTGACCTGAATGACCTGAAGCGCCGCATGGATGGCGCCATCAACGCGTTCAAAAGTGATATCGCGTCGCTGCGCACCGGTCGCGCGTCTGCCAACGTGCTCGATCCCGTGATGGTTGAGGCCTATGGTTCGCGCGTTCCGCTGAACCAGGTTGCCAACATTACGGTTCCGGAATCGCGCATGCTCGGTGTTTCCATCTGGGACAAATCCATGGTCAACGCCGTCGATCGGGCGATCCGCGAATCCAATCTCGGCCTCAACCCGATCGTTGATGGCCAGAACCTGCGCATTCCGCTGCCGGAACTGAACGAGGAGCGCCGCAAGTCGCTGGTCAAGGTTGCCCATGACTACAGCGAAAAGGCAAAGATCGCAGTACGCAACGTCCGCCGTGACGGCATGGACAGTCTGAAGAAGGCCGAAAAGGATGGCGATATCGGCCAGGACATCAGCCGCAGCCAGTCCGAAAGGGTTCAGAAAATCACCGACGAGATGATTTCCGACATCGACCGCTTGCTCGCCGACAAGGAAAAGGAAATCATGCAGGTCTAGTCTGCGTATCGAATCTCTGTTTTTCGGGTCACCGATGTCAAAACTCACTGCAGGAGACGTTCCCGAGCACGTTGCCATCATCATGGATGGCAACGGTCGCTGGGCCAATTCGCGCGGTCTTCCCCGAACGATGGGTCATCGCAAGGGCGTCGAGGCCGTTCGCGAGGCCGTGCGCACGGCGGGTGACATCGGTATTCGCTACTTGACGCTGTTTGCATTTTCCTCGGAAAACTGGAGCAGGCCTGAAGCGGAGGTCTCCGACCTGATGGGCCTGCTGAAAGCGTTTATCCGGCGCGATCTGGCCGATCTTCATGGCCAGAATGTCCGCATTCGGATTATCGGCGACAAGAAGAACCTGCGGGGTGATATTCTGCCGCTTCTGCTGGAGGCCGAGGATACGACCCGCGCCAATACCGGCATCACGCTGGTCATCGCCTTCAATTATGGCTCGCGCGACGAGATGGCCCGGGCGATGCAGGCCCTGGCGGTCGATGTTGCGCAGGGCCGCATCACCCCGGAGCAGATCACCCCGGAGGTGATATCGAGCCGGATGGATACGGCGGGCATTCCCGATCCCGATCTCATCCTGCGGACCAGCGGCGAAGAGCGGCTGTCCAATTTCCTTCTGTGGCAGGCAGCCTATTCGGAATTGCTCTTCGTTCCGGAGCTGTGGCCGGACTTCACCCGCGAGGTGTTTCTGGCTGCTCTCGAAAAATATGCAGGCAGGGAACGGCGTTTCGGCGGCCTGTCGCCGCGCCAGACGATTGCGGTCGGTTCCTGATGCACACGGAACTCAAGCTGCGCATCCTGTCGGGCATCGTCATGGCCGTCGTGGTTCTGTTCGCCACCTGGGCCGGCGGTCTGGTATTCCAGATCCTGTCCGTCGCGATTGCCCTGCTCGTCTATTACGAGTGGTCGACGATGACACGCCTTCCCGAAGTCGATTTCCAGGCGAACGCCTTCGGGTGGTTGTCGCAGATTGTCGTGGCGGGGCTCATTCTGTCCGGGGAGTTCGGGCTGACCATTCCGGTTCTGTCCGGCTTTGCCATCGTCTCGTTGCTTTGGGTTCTGCTGCGCAAGGGAAGTTTCTGGCAACCCGGCGGTATTGTCTATGCAGGCCTGACCGGCATTTCTCTGTCGGCAATTCGTGGTGACGATTCGGTCGGCCTCATTGCCATGCTGTTCATCTTTGCCGTCGTCTGGGCAACCGATATCCTGGCCTATTTCACCGGCCGGGCCATTGGCGGACCAAAACTTGCGCCTCGGATATCGCCCGGCAAAACTTGGTCTGGTGCCATCGGTGGTGCTGTATCCGGTGTGATTGCCGGGGTCGCGCTCGTGCTCAGCCAGTTCTCGCTGGACGATTTCCGGCTGCCGGCGCTTGCGCTGGTCCTGTCGGTTGCAAGTCAGTGCGGCGATCTCTTCGAGTCCCACATCAAGCGAAAATTCGGTGCAAAGGACTCCAGCAAACTCATTCCTGGCCATGGCGGCGTGATGGATCGGGTTGACGGCCTTGTTTTCGCCTGTTTTGCAGCACTTCTGCTTGCTCTGATGCAGGTCGTGTTCGCCGGTGCGCAGACCGCATCAACAGGGGCCATCCTGCTGGGGCTCTAGGCACGCTGAAGACAATAACGGGGTACGCGAATGACTTTCCTGGCCGATGCGATGCAGTTCGTTCTGGGCTATATCGTTCCCTTCCTTCTGGTGCTGACGCTGCTCGTCTTCGTCCATGAAATGGGCCACTATCTTGTCGGTCGCTGGTCGGGCATCCGGATTCTGGCCTTCGCCGTCGGCTTCGGCCCGGAAATCGTCGGCTTCACGGATCGTCATGGAACGCGATGGAAAGTCTGCGCAATTCCACTTGGCGGCTATGTTAAGTTCTTCGGTGACGAGGATGCGGCCAGTGTCCCAGACTATGCCCGGCTCGAAAAATTTTCGCCTGAAGAGCGTGATCGGACGTTTCTCGGCGCAAAACTGTGGAAGCGCGCCGCGACCGTCGCTGCCGGACCTATCGCGAATTTCATCCTGGCGATCGCGATCTTCGCAGTGCTTTTTTCGATCTACGGCAAGTCCGTCGCAGATCCGATCGTTGCCGAAGTCAAGGCTGACAGCGCCGCGCAGAAAGCCGGAGTGCTGGCGGGCGATCTGCTTGTTTCGATCGACGGCAATGCAGTGAAGACGTTCGATGACGTCCGCCGCTATGTCAGCATACGCCCCGAAACGCCGATCACCATCCGGGTCGAGCGCAAGGGCGAGTTTCTTGAACTGCCGATGGTACCGCAGCGCACCGAGATCACCGACCAGTTCGGAAACAAGATGGAACTCGGCATCATCGGCATCGTCACCAATCAGGAGGCCGGCAATTTCCGGCTGCAGACCTTTGGCCCGCTCGAAGCCGTGGGGCAGGGTGCTGTCGAAAGCTGGCACATCGTCACCGGAACGTTCAATTATCTCGCCAATCTCGTAACCGGCCGGATGAAGGCGGATCAGCTCGGCGGGCCGATCCGCGTTGCCCAGGCCTCGGGACAGATGGCGACGCTTGGCATTGCGGCCGTCCTGCAATTGGCGGCGGTCCTGTCGGTTTCCATTGGACTTCTCAATCTAATGCCGGTTCCGGTACTTGATGGCGGGCACCTGATGTTTTATGCGGTTGAGGCCATTAGGGGAAAGCCGGTCGGTCCGGGTGCCCAGGACATCGCTTTCCGCATCGGGTTTGCAATGGTTCTGATGCTGATGGTGTTTGCGACCTGGAATGACATCAGCATGCTGATTGGCTAGGGGCGTCGGGGTACGAGGTCGCCTGGGGAAAACGGCAGTCCCGTTGGTTTTCAATGGGTTGTGTCGAAAGGAATTGTTTACGATAAATCAATTCTGTAGTGGCCGTTGGGACACGGTTTGAATTGAAGTAAACAGAAATTAACGAGCGACCTTGCTTGTATGGGAAAAGCAGTTAAAACGGCAAACGTGGCCGGAGTCGGTATGACTTTGCTGCGAGACGTTGGGAAAAAGGTAAGATTTATGAAAGCTGGTTCAAAATTTTTGAACGCGGTATCGGCGGTTGCGCTGTCTGCTGGAATTGTCGCAACGGGTACAGGCATCGTAACGCTTGCTAGTGCATCTGTCGCAGAGGCCGCTGTGATCAGCCGGGTCGAGGTTCGCGGTGCGACGCGCGTCAGTGCGGAAACTGTTCGTGCCAACATCACGATCACCCCCGGCAAGAGCTTCAGCAACTCGGATATCGATTCTTCGGTCAAGCGTCTTTATGCGACCGGCTATTTCTCCGATGTCAGCATCAATGTCTCGGGCGGCACCCTCGTCGTTTCGGTCAACGAGAACCAGCTGATCAACCAGGTGGTCTTCAACGGCAACCGCAAGATCAAGGACGACAAGCTTCAGGAAGCCGTGCGCACGCAGCCGCTTGGCCCTTACAGCGAGGCAACTGTCGAATACGACATTCAGGCGATCAAGCAGGCCTATGCCGCGATCGGACGTGAGGACGTGACCGTGACGACGCAGGTCGTTCCGATCGCCGAAGGCCGCGTCAATCTCGCCTTCGTGATCAACGAAGGCACACGCACGAAGATCGGCCAGATCAATTTTGTCGGCAACAATGCCTATGGCGATGGTCGTCTGCAGTCGATCATCGCGACGAAGGAGTCGGGCCTGTTCTCGTTCCTGACCCGCAAGGACGTCTACAACGAAGACAAGCTGCGCGCCGACGAAGAGTTGCTGCGCCAGTTCTACTACAATCACGGTTATGCGGATTTCCGCGTCGTGTCCTCGGATGCGACCCTCGATGAATCGACCAACGAGTACACGGTGACGATCACCGTGGAAGAAGGCGAGCGCTACGACTTCGGTCCCGTCAGTGTTGAATCGACAGTCGAAGGCGTGAACGCCGAAGAACTGAAGGGTCTGATCCAGACGAGTGAAGGTTCCGTCTACAAGGCCAAGGACGTCCAGGAGAGCATTTCTGAAATCTCCAAGCGCGTCGCAGCGCAGGGTTATCCCTTCGCCCGTGTCACCCCGCGTGGCAATCGCAATTTCGACAGCCGCACCATCGCCGTCGACTACCTGGTTGACCAGGGTGAGCGGGCCTATGTCGAGCGCATTGAAATCCGTGGCAACACCCGCACGCGTGACTACGTCATTCGTCGCGAATTCGACCTCAGCGAAGGCGATGCCTTCAACCAGGAAATGATTGCGCGCGCCAAGCGTCGCCTCGACGCGCTCGGCTATTTCTCGGCCGTTAATATCACGACGGCGCCGGGTACGGCCGCCGACCGCGTGGTCATCGTTGTCGATGTTCAGGACCAGTCGACCGGTTCGTTCGGCATTGGTGCAGGCTATTCCGCCGGCAGCGGCGGTGGCTTCCTGCTGGAAGCCTCGATCGAGGAAAAGAACTTCCTCGGCCGCGGTCAGTATATCCGCGTTGCTGCTGGTCGTGGCGACGAAAGCCGCACCTACAACGTGTCGTTCACCGAACCCTATTTCCTCGGCTATCGTCTGGCCGCCGGCTTCGATGTGTTCAAGAACGAGAACGATTACGACGACGACAATTACAGCTACGACGAACAGGGCTTCAGCCTGCGCGTGACGGCTCCGATCACTGAGCGGATTTCGACGACGTTCCGTTATAACTATGCGGAATATGACTATCGCGGTGACAAGGCAGCACTTTCGAGCCCCTATGATCGCGTGATCGACGGTTCGCCGTGGACTCGTTCGTCGGTTTCGCAGACCGTGAACTACAATTCTCTGGATGAAGCGGGCATGCCGCATGAGGGCATCATAGCCTCCATCACCCAGGAATTCGCTGGTCTCGGTGGCACGTCCGACTTCTACAAGCTGAGTGGCAAGGCAAAGGCCTATTACACGCTGAACGACGATGCCGACATTATTGCGTCGATCGCCGGTTCTGCTGGCCATGTCGTCAAGACGTCCGGTTCGATGGAGGTCTTCGACCAGTTCCAACTCGGCAGCAACGACATCCGCGGCTTCGAGCGCAACGGTATCGGTCCGCGTGCGGCAAATGGCGACTCGATCGGCGGTACGACCTACTTCACGGCTTCCGCTGAAGCGACATTCCCGCTTCCGGGCATTCCTCGCGACAGCGGCTTCCGCGGTGCGTTCTTCGTGGATGCTGGCACGCTCTACGGCAACGAAGTCAATGTGACGGCTGGAGACGGTGTGCGTGGCACCGATGCGTCGCTGCGCGCCTCCGTTGGTCTCGGCCTGATCTGGGCCTCGCCGTTCGGTCCGTTGCGCGTCGATTATTCGTTCCCGATTGCCAAGGAAGACTATGACCGGGTTCAGAACCTGAAGTTCGGTATCTCGTCGTCGTTCTAATCGTCGCAGTCCAGAACTGCCTGCCAAATTGTTCTGGAGTGTTGGCCATGGAACATAACTGGTTCTTCCCGCCCCATGATGGGGTCCGCCTGGATGTCCTGGCGGATCAGATCGGGGCGACACTCGAAGATCAGACAAAGGCCGACCGGCTCGTCCGGTCGGTGTCTCCCGTGTACCGTGCAAAAGAGGACGACATATGTTACATGTTGTCCCGCAAGAATCGCAGCGAACTTGAAACCTGCCAGGCGGCTGCGATTATTTGCGACAAGGCCATTGCCTCAATCGTGCCCCCCCATATTCCCGTTCTGTTGACACAGCATGCCCATACGGCGTTTGCCGTGGCCGGTGCCATTCTGCATCCGCAGGCGATGCGCCCCGTCCAGAACCTGTCAGGGCCGGCGGGCATATCGCCTGCTGCCTTCGTCGATCCGTCGGCGCAGATCGAGGACGATGTCCAGATTGAAGCGACGGCGGTCATTGGAGCCGGCGCGCATATTGGCGCGGGCACGCGCATTGCCGCAGGCGCCGTTATCGGCCCGGGCGTGCGGATCGGTCGCGACTGCACGATTTCAACAGGTGCCAGCGTGCTTTGCGCGCTGATCGGCAACGAGGTCATCATTCATCCGGGTGCGCGGATCGGCCAGGACGGCTTTGGCAATGCGCCGGGACCGAAGGGTGGCATGATCAAGATCGTGCAGATCGGCCGCGTCATCCTTCAGGACAGGGTGGAAATCGGTGCAAATACAACGATTGACCGCGGCGCCATGGACGATACCGTGGTCGGCGAAGGCACGAAAATCGATAACATGGTCCAGCTTGGACACAATGTCCGTGTCGGCAGGCATTGCGGCATCGCGGCCCAGGTCGGCATTGCCGGCAGCACGCGCATCGGCGACGGTGTCCTGATCGGCGGTGCGGCGGCCATCAACGGACATATCACCATCGGCGATCGGGCACAGATCGCGGCCATGAGCGGCGTTGCGTCCGATGTGCCGGCTGGCGAACGCTACGGCGGCATACCGGCGCGGCCGATGCGGGATTTCCTGCGCGACATGGCGGAAATTGCGGCGCGCGCGCACAGCAGACAGAAAAAAACGGGAGGCAATGATGAGTGAAGCAGCGACCGCCGTTCTCGGGACGGCCGATATCAGGGAAATCTTGAAGCTGCTTCCCCATCGGTATCCGTTCCTCCTTGTCGACAAGATCATCGAGATCGACGGCGACAATTCGGCTATCGGCATCAAGAACGTGACCGCGAACGAGCCGCATTTCACCGGTCATTTTCCCGAGCAGCCGATCATGCCGGGCGTGCTTCTGATCGAGGGTATGGCCCAGACGGCCGGTGCGATCTGCGCGCGCAAGACCGGCGGCGGTAGCAATCTGGTCTATTTCATGACCATCGACAATGCCCGCTTCCGCAAGCCCGTTGTGCCCGGCGACCGCGTCGAATATCACGTCGTCAAGCAGAAGCAGCGCGGCAATATCTGGAAATTTCACTGTGATGCAAAAGTTGACGGGCAACTTGTCGCGGAAGCTGATATCGGCGCGATGATTATAGCCAAGGAAGATGCCTGATCATGATTTCCGCCAGTGCAAGGATCCACCCGCTTTCCGTGATCGAAGACGGTGCGGTGATCGGTGAAAACGTGACGATCGGGCCGTTCTGCCATGTCGGCCCCAAAGTCACGCTGCACGACGATGTCGAACTTCTGAGCCATGTGGTGGTTCTCGGCCGCACGACCGTCGGCAAGGGCAGCCGGATCTTCCCGTCCGCCGTCATCGGTGGCGATTCCCAGAGCGTGCATCACAGCGCGGTGGACACGACGCTCGTAATCGGTGAAAAATGCACGATCCGCGAAGGTGTCACCATGAACACCGGCACGGTCGAGCATGGTGGCACGACCGTCGTCGGCGACAATTGCCTGTTCCTTGCCTACGCCCATGTGGCGCATGACTGCCGCCTCGGCAACAATATCATTCTGTCCAACAACGTCATGCTGGCCGGCCATGTGACAGTTGGGGATCGCGTCATCCTCGGTGGCGGCTCGGCCGTGCACCAGTTTACCCGCATCGGACGCCAGGCTTTCGTGGGCGGCCTTTCCGCCGTGTCCTACGATGTCATCCCCTACGGCATGCTGAATGGCAATCCCGGCCTTCTGGGCGGTCTGAATGTCGTCGGTATGAGCCGTGCGGGCATCGAAAAACCGATGATCCATGCGGTTCGGCGCGCCTACAAGCAAATTTTCGAAGGGTCGGGCTCGGTTCGCGCGAACGCGGCTGCCATCCGCGAGGAGTACACGGACTGCCCGCCGGCCATGGAGATCCTCGATTTCATCGCCGCCGAGAGCGACCGTGCCCTGTCGTCGCCGACACGGGGCAGCAAGGGCTGAGGTCGATGATCCTGGACAGCCGGCCCGATATCAAAGACCGGCTGGCGATCATCGCCGGCAGCGGTCTCCTGCCGCTGCATGTCGCCGAAGCGGCGCGCATTCACGGCGAAAATCCCTTCATCATCGCGCTTGCTAACGAATCCAATCGCGACTGGTCCGATTTCGAGAACACGACGCTCGGCATCGGCAATTTCAAAGCCATCAGCACCGTGTTCCGCAATGCGGGAATCGGGCGCGTCGTTCTGTCGGGAGCCGTACGCCGCCGTCCGGACTGGCGTGATATCAAGCCGACCCTGAAAAGCCTTGCCAAGGTTCCAAGCGTGCTGCGCACGCTGCTGTCGGGCGGCGACGATGCTGTGCTGAAAATGGCGATCGAGCTTATCGAAACCAACGGCGCGCGCGTCATCGGCGTCCAGGATATCGTCCCGGAGCTCCTCGCCACGGTCGGGCCGCTCGGCGGGCGCGAGCCGGGCGTCGAGGATCAGGCTGATATCGAGATCGCGGAGGCGGCGGCAATCGCGCTTGGGCATCTGGATGTCGGGCAGGGCGCCGTTGCCGTCGGCGGTCGCGTGGTCGCGCTCGAAGGCCCCGAGGGCACGGATGCGATGCTGGAGCGAGTGACGCGGCTGAAGGCGGAAGGGCGCATCTCGTCGCGCCGCCGCGGCGTGCTGGTCAAGCTTTGCAAGCCGCAGCAGGACGTGCGCGCCGATCTCCCTTCGATTGGTCCTTCGACGATTGCGCGTGCGGCGGCAGCCGGTCTGGCCGGGGTGGCCGTCGAAGCGGGCCGGGCGCTCGTGCTTGAGCGCGAGGAACTGATCGCCGCTGCCGACAGAGCCGGTCTTTTTGTCATTGGCGTTGATCGGGCGAGCCTGCGGGGGCGTCCGTGACCGGGCCGGCCATGAAAGTCGCCATCATCGCCGGCGAAGTGTCCGGCGATCTCCTGGGGGGCGATCTGGTCGCCGCCCTGCGTCAGCGGCTCGATCGGCCGCTGGAACTGGTCGGCGTCGGCGGCGAGGCGCTGGAGGCGCAGGGGCTGCGGTCGCTGTTCGATTATTCCGAACTCTCCATCATGGGGATTTCGCAGGTTCTTGCCCGTTTGCCGAACCTCATCCGGCGCATTCGCCAGACGACGGCCGCGATCATTGCGGCGAGACCGGACGTTCTGGTCATCATCGACAGTCCCGATTTCACCCACCGCGTGGCAAAGGCCGTGCGCAAGGCGCTGCCGGAGCTGCCTGTTGTCAACTACGTGTGCCCCAGCGTCTGGGCCTGGAAGCCCGAACGGGCACCCCGCATGCGCGCCTATGTGGACTGCGTGCTGGCGGTGCTGCCGTTCGAGCCGCAAGCCATGATCGCCCTGAATGGCCCGCAGACCACCTATGTCGGCCACAGGCTGGCAAGCGATCCGGCGCTGGTGGCGGTGCGCGAAGCGATCACGGCGCGGCGTATGGCAGAGGCCGGCGCCAAGACCACCTGCCTCATTCTTCCAGGCTCCCGATCCAGCGAGATCAAGCGGCTGTTGCCGCTTTTCGGCGAAACGATGAAGCAGCTTGCCGCACGCAATCCCGGCATGCGTTTCCTGCTGCCCACCGTGCCCCGGCAGGAGCAACTGGTGCGCGCCATTGTTTCGGACTGGGCGCTGCAACCCGTCATCACCACCGGTGCAGAGAAGAAATGGGAGGCGTTCGCGCAGGCCGATGCCGCCATTGCGGCCTCCGGCACGGTCATCCTCGAACTCGCGCTTGCCAGTATTCCGGCCATTTCGGCCTATAAGGTGGATTGGCTGATCAAACTGATGGCGCATCGCATCACCATCTGGACGGCAGCCCTGCCAAACCTGATCGCCGATTATCCGGTCGTGCCGGAATATGTCGAGGTCGTGCGGCCGGGCAACCTGGCCCGCTGGGTGGAACGGCTGGTTGCCGATACCAGCCAGCGCCGTGCCATGCTGGAGGGCTACGATCTGGTCTGGGAGAGGATGAAGACTACCGAACCGCCGGGACAAAAGGCGGCCGGCGTCATTCTGGAACTGTTGAGCACAAAAAAACCCGGTCGCTGACCGGGTTTTTTTGTTGGGGTTCGGCGCTTTTAACGCTTCGAAACCGGAAGGTAATCGCGCTGCGGTTCGCCGACGTAAAGCTGGCGCGGGCGACCGATGCGCTGTTCCGGATCTTCGATCATCTCGTTCCACTGGGCGATCCAGCCGACGGTGCGGGCAAGCGCGAACAGCACCGTGAACATCGTCGTGGGGAAGCCCAGCGCCTTGAGCGTGATGCCGGAGTAGAAGTCGATATTCGGATAGAGCTTCTTCTCGATGAAGTAGCTGTCCGTCAGGGCGATGCGCTCGAGTTCCATCGCGACTTCGAGCAGCGGGTCATCCCGATGTCCGAGTTCGGCCAGAACCTCATGCGTTGTCTTCTGCATGATCTTGGCGCGCGGATCGTAGTTCTTGTAGACGCGGTGACCAAAGCCCATCAGGCGGAACGGATCGTTCTTGTCCTTGGCACGGGCAACGAATTCCGGGATGCGGTCGACGCTGCCGATTTCGGCAAGCATGTTGAGCGCAGCTTCGTTTGCACCGCCATGCGCCGGGCCCCAGAGGCAGGCGATGCCGGCAGCGATACAAGCGAACGGGTTTGCACCCGACGAGCCAGCAAGGCGAACGGTCGAAGTCGAGGCGTTCTGCTCATGGTCGGCATGCAGGATGAAGATGCGGTCCATGGCGCGGGCAAGCACGGGGTTGACCGTATATTCCTCGCACGGCACGGCAAAGCACATGCGCAGGAAGTTCGACGCATAGTCGAGGTCGTTCTTCGGATAAACGAAGGGCTGACCGATATGGTACTTGTAGGCCATGGCGGCGAGCGTCGGCATCTTGGCGATCATGCGCAGCGAGGCAACCATGCGCTGGTGCGGATCGGTGATGTCGGTCGAGTCGTGGTAAAAGGCCGAGAGCGCGCCGACGCAACCGCACATGACGGCCATCGGATGGGCATCGCGGCGGAAGCCGGTGAAAAAGCGCGACATCTGCTCATGGACCATCGTGTGATGGGTCACGCGGTAGTCGAAGTCGATCTTCTGCGCCTTGCTCGGCAGTTCGCCGTAGAGAAGCAGGTAGCAGATCTCTAGGAAATCGCCATGCTCGGCAAGCTGCTCGATCGGATAGCCGCGGTGCAGCAGAATGCCTTCGTCGCCATCAATGTAGGTGATCTTCGATTCGCACGACGCCGTCGAGGTGAAGCCCGGATCATAGGTGAACTGTCCGGTCTGCTTGTAGAGAGTGCCGATATCGACGACATCCGGACCGATCGACCCGGATCGCACCGGTAACTCGACCGATTTGTTATCGACTGTTACGACTGCGCTTTTTCCTGTCATGGGTGATCCTCCGTTTGCAGCAAAATGGCACACAAAAGTGCCACAGTTATTAACGTTGTTCATTTGCTATATGATTTACCGACACCTGCCAAGTTGGCCGGAAGTCAAATTGTGCAGTGCAAAATCAGGCATATGGCAGCGCAATAATTGCATGGTCAGCGCGCATCTCCAATGACTTAAAACAATTGCGCCGCCGCGATTGCCCATCGCTGACAGGGCCCTGCCGCATTTTTAAGCATCTTTCTCGCTAGTTGCATTTGTAACGGTATGGTTGCACTCTGCGCCGGGAAGGGACATCGGGGCGCACGGCATGGGTGAGGGGCATGCAAGGGTGGACGTCAGACGCGATGATCCTGCGGGAGCCATGGCCGGCCCCCGGCATGCGGACAGGGCAATTCTCGAGTCAGATCGCCAGACCGGCGCAATTACAGGCTTTCAACAGCGCTTTCCGGCGTGGATCCGTCGCGGTGTCATGCGCAGGCCACGGTCTCTCATGCCGGCCATTCGCAAGGCGATTGCCGAAGAGCAGGCGTATGGTCATTCCTTTCTTTTCATTCCAGTCTTTCTTGGCGGCGGTTCGCTTGCCTGGTTTTCAATGGCTGAACAGCCCGGACTGTTCAAACTTGCATTGCTGATGTGCGTCTTGGGCATGGCTGCAATCCTTTTGCGCCATGCCGTGGCCGCCTGGCGCCTTGGCACGCGGTTGGCCGCCTGTTTCTCTGCCGGCATGCTGCTGGCGGCAATGGAAACGCAGCGCCTGGATACGGTGCTGCTGGACACGCCGGTGACGACGCTGGTGCGGGGCACGGTGATCGGACGGGAAGCGACGGACCGTGGTCATTGGCGTTATCTCGTCGCTGTCGGGGAAACGTCGAACCCGACGCTGAAGCGACCACCCGAAAAAGTCAGCCTTCTGTCACGCAGCCGAGAAGCCCCCATCGCGATTGGTCGGATGATCGAGGGGAAGGCACGCCTGTCGCCGCCCTCCGGGCCGGCTTTGCCGGGGCTGAACGATTTTGCTTTCGACAGTTTTTTCAAAGGGATCGGGGCCGTTGGTTATTTCTATGGGGCGCCGCATGCCGTTACGGCAGCAACGGGAGAAAACGAAGGCGTGATCGTCTCCCTCCGGGTGCAGATAGCGGAGGAGATCGCAAGGTGGCGGGAGGCGATCGGCACACGCATCCGCACGACCATCGGCGGCGATGCCGGCGCCATTGCTGCCGCATTGGTGACGGCTGAGGAGCGGGCGATCAGCCGCGATACGATCGATGTGCTGCGAGAGGCAGGGCTGGCGCATGTGCTTGCCATTTCCGGGCTCAACATGGTTCTGGCGGCGGGTACGTTCCTGGTCGGTGCCCGCACGCTGCTCAGCTTCATACCGGGCCTTGCCCAGCGTGTGGCGATCAAGAAGATTGCGGCGGCCGGCGCCCTCGTCATGGTCTTTGCCTATATCCTGATCTCCGGCGGCGCCGTCTCGGCAGTCCGGTCGTGGATCATGATCTCGATCATGCTGGTGGCCGTATTCTTCGACCGGCCCTCGATCAGCCTTCGCAACGTCGCCTTGTCCGCGATCGTCATCCTTATCGTCAATCCTTCGGCCGTGACCGGTCCCGGGTTCCAGATGTCCTTTGCCGCAACCCTGGCGCTGGTCGCCGGCTATGCCCACTGGCGCGATCGGCAGCCGGAGGAAAGACCGGCCGCCATTCCCGGCGCAACCGGCCTGCGGATTGTCTCTGGCTTTTTTGGCGGGCTGTTTCTCAGTTCGCTGATTGGTGGCCTGTCGACGATGATCTATTCGGCCGGGCATTTCCATCGGTTGGCGGCCTATGGACTGGCGGGCAACATCATGGCGATGCCGGTGATCGGCATTCTCGTCATGCCCTTTGCACTCATTGCCATGATGCTCATGCCTTTCGGCCTCGACTATTATCCCTTGCTGATCATGGGGCAGGGGATCGAATGGATGATCTCGATGGCCCGAATCGTCGCCAGCTGGGATGGCGACATGACAACCGGGCGGCTGCCGCAGAGCGCCTTTGTGCTCATCGCCGCCGGCGGTGTTCTCCTATGCCTTTTCCGGACCCGGCTTGCGGCAGGCGGGCTGGTCGTGATCACCGCCGGCCTGGCCGTCATTCTGCTGCAATCCAAGGCGATGCCAGCCCTCGTCATCTCTGAAGATGGGCGCCTGGTGGCAGCGATCGAGGGGACGACGGCATCGGTGAACCGCCCAAAGCCACCGGACTTCGTCTTTGCGCAATGGCAGCGCGCCTTGCGTCTTGCCGGTCACCAGAGCCCGCTGCAACGGGCCGATCTGGCGCAGGAGGACAAGGTGCAGGAGGACAAGGCTCAGCCGGAACTGACACCGACCGGATCGCAAGTGCCGGGCAAGCGGCGAACCCTGAAGCCGCCGATCGACGTCATGGCTGCCCGGTCATCGATGGAGCGCGCGCTCCTTGAAAGTGCGGCGGGCCGGTTCGGTTGCGCGAAGAAGCAATGGTGCGTGATGACGACGCGGGATGGGTGGCGGGTCGCGGCGGTAGATGATGCGCGTTTCATCGGTGCGGCCTGCGATACGGCGGATATCGTCGTGACGCCGGTCATGCTGCGGTTTTTGACGTGCCGCACCGGCGCGCTGCTCGTCAGTGGCCAAAGCCTGCGCCGCAGCGGCGGCCTCGAGATCTACGCGCGCGATGCAGTGACGACGGGCGCAGGGCAGGGCAAAGCCGCGATGCGGATTGTTGAGGCCGTTGGCGGCGCGGCCCGCGCCTGGGAGCAGCACCGGCTGTATGACTGGCGCACCGGCACATTCAATGCGACCTCGCCGGCCGATTGATCCTTGGTTTAAGATCTTCCATGCCGGCAACGGCACGTCAGGTGCTGCTGCGAAAGCGGATCATTTATGACTTCAATATTTCTTGATAAAAATACTCCACAAATACTTGTCTTTCAGTCATACTGTGTCGTAAAGAGCGACCATCGACAGCGATTTGTGGTCTCGGACTGCAGGTCCTGAATACAGGCTCGTGTCCCATGACGATGCGGCTGGATTGATCGAAAGGATACGAGATGCTGAAATGGATCCTGCTGGCTGCTCTGCTGCTGGTTTCTTCAAACATCGCATTCGTGCAGCCGACCCTTGCACAGGAAGCGCCGGGTGCGGTTTCCGGCGAGATCCAGCCTGTCGCCCGTGAGATCCAGACCGACCAGACAGCGCAGAACAGTCAAGCCGGCGGCACCGTTCCGGCCACGACGCCGGACAGTGCCACCGGCCCGGATGCGGTCCTGCCGGATACAGCTACGGCGACCGGAGACGCGGAAGCAAGTGCACCGGACGCCACGCTGCCGCATGATCTGTCCCCGCTCGGCATGTTTCTGGCCGCCGATGTCGTGGTCAAGACCGTGATGATCGGGCTGGCATTGGCGTCCGTCGCAACCTGGGCGATTCTCGTTGCCAAGGTTTTTGAGATTGCCGGTGCAAAACATCGGATCAAGCGCGCCGTTCGGCTTCTGACCGATGCAACGGTGCTGCGGGATGTCCGCGACGAACTCGGCGCGCGAAAGGGACCGGCTGGCCAGATGGTCGCCGCCGCCGGCGAGGAGCTTGCGAAATCGGAAGCGACGCTCGATATCGTGCCGACGCAAGGTGTCAAGGAGCGGGTGGCTTCGCGATTGACCCGGATCGAGGCCGGAGCCGGCAAGAAGATCGCCGGCGGCACCGGGATCCTGGCGACGATCGGATCGATCTCGCCCTTTGTCGGCCTGTTCGGCACGGTCTGGGGCATCATGAATTCCTTTATCGGCATCAGCCAGGCGCAGACGACCAATCTGGCGATCGTTGCCCCGGGCATCGCCGAAGCGCTACTGGCGACGGCGATCGGTCTTGTCGCCGCCATTCCGGCGGTGGTGATCTACAACTATTTCGCCCGCTCGATCAGCGGTTACCGCCTGTTGCTCGCCGATGCTTCGGCTGCCGTCGAACGGCTGGTTAGCCGTGATCTTGATTTCCTCGCCGCCCGCAGACAGGGCAATCGCAGGCCCGACACGCAGCCGCATCAGGTCGATGCCGCCATCGCCAGGATCGGATAGGGCATGGCCAGCAAACTCAGTGATGGCGCCAGCGGCGATCTCGAGGAAAACAGCGAAATCAATGTGACGCCGTTTATCGATGTCATGCTGGTGCTTTTGATCATCTTCATGGTTGCGGCACCACTTGCGACCGTCGACATGAAGGTTGACCTGCCACAATCGGCGGCCCAGCCGGTGAAGCGCGACGACAAGCCGGTTTTCGTCACCCTCAAGGCCGACTTGACGCTGGCCCTGGGAAACGAGGAAACGGCCCGCGACAGCTTCGTCGCCACGCTCGAACAGGTGACCGAGGGCAACAAGGACACGCGCATCCTGCTGCGGGCCGACAAGGCGGTGGACTATGGTGACCTGATGGCGGTCATGAATCTCATCCAGCGGGCCGGCTATGGCAAGATCGCACTGGTCGGGCTGGAAGCCGCGCCAGCCGGCTGACCGGTCCGGGCGTGTTTGCTCAGAATTTGTAGCCGATCGCCAGACCCGCATGGGTGAGGCCGTCATTGGGACCGTCGCAGAGGTTGGCATGCGACGAGTGATCGACCGTTGCCAGGACCTGCCAGTTGTCATCGAACCGATAGCCCGCAGCCGCATATTCACGGAAAAGAAGACGGCAGCCGAGTTTCGGGCCGCTGCTGCCGTCCTCCTGCAGATCGCCATCATGGACTGTGCCACCAAGGCCGAGTTCCAGGAAGAATTTCTCCGTTACCGCAAAATCGAAGCTGAGGCCGCTATACACCTGGCTTGCGCTGTCGCCAGTTCCGATCGAGGTGCCGAGGTAGAGCCGAGGCTCAAGAATGGTCTGCGCCCAGCCCTTGGCCTGTGTTTCCGAAAAGGGATCGAAGAAAACCGTCAGCGACGGTACCAGGCCGCTCTCGTGACCATTGCCGCTGCCGATGGAAGCGCTGGTTCCGAATCGCAACTCGTCAAAAACCACATCATCAGCCTCGGCCCGGCCGTTTGTCAGGCAAACGAGGAAAACGGCAGCCAGATAAACCGCGGACGTAGCGCCGGGCCGCGCCAAGGTGTCGATTTTTCGCATTGTTAAAACCTCTCGCCGGCAAATGGACTTTGAAATCTCTTTTGATCCAATCTGTATGCCGAGAGGGTAGGATTTGGGACTTTCCCCAGGCTTGCTTTTTTGAGGGAACTGCATTCCATAGCTTGAAACGCCGCGAGCGCGGATTTAAGAGCTTAGGGCGACCGGGATGCAATGATGGCGCGGGTCTCTATTCCAATGCGCAGCATCCGGCGCACACCCCGGCAGTTGATCCGGACCACGAGGGCAGGCAGATGGATTTCGAAGCAGCACGCATCAAGATGGTGGACAACCAGATCCGTCCGACCGATGTGACGTCCCATACCGTGTTGTCGGCTTTTCTGTCGGTGCCGCGCGAGGATTTCGTTCCGGAGCGGATGAAGCTGCTTGCCTATATCGACAGCGACATCGAAGTCGCAACACCCGCCCAGACGCCGGGTGGCCGCTACCTGATGGAGCCGTCGCCGCTGGCCAAGTTGCTGCAGCTCGCGACGATTTCGAAGAGCGACAAGGTGCTTGAGATCGGCTGTTCCACAGGCTACGCCTCGGCTATCCTGTCCTTGCTGGCCGAAAGCGTCATCGCCCTTGAAAGCAATGAGGCTTTGGCGGCCACGGCCAAGGAAGTTCTGGCGTCCTATGACAACGTCACCGTCGTGACGGGCGACTTGGAAAAAGGCTGTGCCGGCAAGGCACCTTTCGATGTCATCTTCATCCATGGTTCCGTCGAAACCCTGCCGCCGGCGCTGTTCGACCAGTTGAACGACGGCGGTCGGCTCGTCGTGGTTCACGGTTTCGGTAATGCCTCGCGCGCCAAACTTTTCATCCATGAAAACGGAAAGACCTCGGAGCGGCTGGCATTCAACACTGCGGTAAAGCCGCTGCCGGGGTTCAAGCAGGTCCGTGACTTCGTTTTCTGACGAGTATCCCGGTTTTGCATCGAGCCAGCGCCCGAGGCATGTTGCTGAATGGCAACGGGACATTCGATAGTTTGGACGCTTTCCGGCACTAAGCTGCGCATGGAGTTGTGGCCGAATCGAATCCACGCTTGAAAGGGAACTGCGCGGCTTTCGCCATCACAGGCGGCGGTATCAGGAAGCTGCGGAATGATAGCCGCGATCGGAACCCGGGGCGAAATCCGGATGGCCCGACAGTCGTACGGCTTACAGGCCGCAGTCGGGACCGTGCACGGAGTAGGATTGTGTTGAATATCGGCAATATCGCCAGGACGGCGCTTCTTTCCGCCGGATTGTCCGTGCTCGCTGGTCCTGTTTGTGCAGAAACGATCTTCGGCGCCATGTCGAGGGCCTACGAGAACAATCCCGACCTCAACGCGGTTCGCGCAGGTCTGAGAGCGACCGATGAGAGCGTGCCAATCGCCAAATCAGGTTATCGTCCGCAAATTTCGGCGACCGCCACTGCCGCTCGGATCCGACTTGGCGAGGAGCAGCTGTTTCGTCGCGGCACGCCGCTGCTGCAGGAGGACTTTCGGACCGGATCGGCGGGGATTACAATCACGCAACAGGTTTTTGACGGATTCCAGACCCTCAACAATGTCAGGGCTGCCGAATCCACCGTTTTTTCCAGTCGTGAAACCCTGAAAGCCAACGAGATCAGCATCCTTCTGGCCGCAGCGCAGGCTTACGCCGATATTGCCCGCGACCAGCAGATCGTCGCCATTCGCAAGCAGAACCTTGCCTTTCTGAAAGAGCAGTTGAACGCGGCCAATTCGCGCCTTGATGTCGGCGAGGGGACGCGCACCGATGTCAGTCTTGCGCAAGCGCAATTGGCCAATGCGCAGGCCCTTCTGGTCAATGCCGTATCGCAGCTGAAGCAGGGTGAATCGGTCTATGTCCAGATTGTCGGAGAGGCACCCAAGGGGATCAAGCAGCCGTCCGCGGCGACCAAGGCTTTGCCGCGATCGCTCGACGATGCGGTGGCTGCCGGCCTGCGGGATCATCCATCCATAGCCGCTGCGGAGTACGGCGTCGATGCCGCAGGCTATCAGGTGAAATCTGCGGAAGGCTCGATGCTGCCGGGCGTTGTCGTACAGGGTTCGGTAACGCGCAATACCACAGACCGTGACGGGGCTAGGGACACGACGAACGGGTCCATTACCGCCAGGCTCGAAGTGCCGATCTATCAGGGTGGTGCGGAATACGGCCAGATCCGCCAGGCCAAGGAACGGCTGGGGCAAAGGCGTATCCTCGTCGATTCGGCACGCGTCGATGTGCAGCAGACGATCGTCGCGGCCCATGCCCAGCTTGAAGCCGCGCAAGCGACGATTGCAGCCACGAAGCTGCAGATTCGGGCCGCCAATATGGCGCTTGCCGGCGTTATCGAGGAAAGAAAGGTCGGCCAGCGCACGACACTGGACGTTCTCGACGCACAACAGTCGGTTCTCAGCGCCAAGGAAGGCCTGATCTCGGCGCAGCGTGACGCGGTTGTCTCAAGTTATGCGCTGCTGGCCTCGATCGGTCGCCTGACCGTGAAGAGCCAGGGGCTTGAGGTGACGGAGTATCGCGCCGAAGAGCATTACGAGGCCGTCAAGGACAAATGGTTCGGTCTTCGGACCGTTGACGGGCGTTAGCCCTTACGCCAATCCGTCGAAAAATTCGTGCGGTGTCGCCAATTTCAGCGAACCGGTAGCGAAGCCTGATACGTGACGGGGCCAACAAATCTGTGCATGATTCCGGGATGGTGATTCGCGGCATGTTGTTCGGTTGCGAAGTCACATACAGTCTCGCCGAATGACTGCGTGGCCATGAATGCCACAGCGACGGCAGAAACGGGGATAGGAATGGCACAGTCCAATGTAGCGCGTGAACCGTCGATGGACGAAATCCTGGCGTCCATCCGCAAGATCATCGAAAGCAACGAACCTGGCATTCCAGGCTTTGCTGCCAATGACAGCGGACGCAGCAGCACTGGCGGCTTTGGCGCAGGCAGCGCCTATGATGACGAGCCCGCCGAAGAAATTCACCTGACGATCGATGACGATGTGCTGGTGGCGGAGTTCGATGCGGAACTCGGTCAGCAATCGCGTTCCTTCGAACCGCCGGCCCGCGATATTCCCCCCGAAACGCCGAAGGCATCCGTGCCGACGCAAACACCGCCTTTGTCGCTTGCCGATGTTGCGGCCCGTGTCCGGGCTGCCTCCGAGCGCAACACCTATATGCTGCGCGAACCGCAGGTCAGCGTTGCCGCCGACCAGCCCTCCGACAGCCCTTTGCTGACTTCACGCATGGGGCCTTCCGCCTCCGGCAAAGTCGTGTCCGAAACGCTGGAACCTGTCCTCCCTGCCAAGGCGCCTGAAACGGTGGCCGCAGCGTCTGCGCCTGCTGCACAGGAGAAGTCAGCCGAACGCGAGATGAAGGCGCAGCCGACGATCGCGCCTGCCGCTACCCCATCCTCCCCGGTCGCTATGTTTGCCGATAAGGACATCGCAGCGATAGTTTCTCCGGCTGTCGGCCAGCAGGTGGCAAAGTCGTTCGACAATCTCGCATTTGCGCTCGACAGCAGCGCCCGCCGCTCTTTCGACGAGATCGCCGAGGACATGCTGCGGCCGATGCTGCAGGACTGGCTTGACGACAACCTGCCGACGCTGGTCGAGAGACTGGTGCGCGAGGAAATCGAGCGCGTCGCCCGCGGTCCGCGTCGCTAAACCAGTTTGCATCACTGGAAAAGAAGCCGCCGGTGGTCACACTGGCGGCTTTTTTGTCGTCGATGTTGACTCGGCAGCAGCGTTCCGATTTACCAACCCTCCAATCTCCATTCTCCAGGTCTGGCCTCAAAATGCTTGAAAAAACCTATGATTCCGCCGCGATCGAACCCCGCATCGCCAAGCAATGGGACGATGAGGATGCATTTCGCGCAGGTGCGGGCGCAAAGCCGGGCGCCGACAGTTTCTGCATCGTCATTCCCCCACCGAACGTCACTGGTTCGCTGCACATGGGGCACGCGCTCAACAATACGCTGCAGGACATCATGGTTCGTTTCGAGCGCATGCGCGGCAAGGACGTGCTCTGGCAGCCGGGCATGGACCATGCGGGCATCGCGACCCAGATGGTCGTCGAGCGCAAGCTGATGGAAGTCCAGCAGCATCGCCGGGCCATGGGCCGCGAAGCCTTCATCGACAAGGTCTGGGAATGGAAGGCGGAGTCCGGCGGGCTGATCTTCAACCAGCTGAAGCGGCTGGGTGCTTCCTGTGACTGGTCGCGCGAGCGCTTTACCATGGACGAGGGCCTCTCCAAGGCCGTGCTTGAGGTTTTTGTCTCCCTTTACAAGGAAGGCCTGATCTACAAGGACAAGCGTCTGGTCAACTGGGACCCGAAGCTGTTGACCGCTATCTCCGACCTCGAGGTTGAGCAGGTCGAAATGAGTGGCCACCTCTGGCATCTGCGCTACCCCCTGGAAGAGGGTGTGACCTACCGACACCCCGTCGCCTTCGACGAAGAGGGCACTGCCACCGATTGGGAAACGCGCGACTATCTCGTCGTTGCAACCACCCGGCCGGAAACCATGCTCGGTGACACCGGCATTGCCGTTCATCCCGATGATATCAGATACAAGGACATCGTCGGCAAACATGTCGTGCTGCCGATCGTCGGTCGTCTGATCCCGATTGTCGCCGACGAGTATCCGGATCCGACCGCAGGAACCGGTGCTGTGAAGATGACGCCCGCGCACGATTTCAACGACTTCGAGGTCGGCCGTCGCACAGGTCTGAGAGCGATTAACGTTCTGACTGTGGAGGCGAATGTCGAGATCGTCGAGAACGAGGATTTCCTTGAGGGCCTGACGCCGACCGAGATGCAGCTTGGCATCTGGCAGCAGTTGGAGGGCATGGACCGTTTCAAGGCGCGGGAGCTGATCGTCCGCATCTTCGAAGAGGGCGGCCTGCTGGACAAGATCGAGCCGCACAAGCACACGGTGCCGCATGGCGACCGCGGTGGCGTGCCGATCGAGCCGCGGCTGACAGAGCAATGGTATGTCGACGCCGAGACACTCGCCAAGCCGGCGATCGCCTCCGTCAAGGAAGGCCGCACCAATTTCGTCCCGAAAAACTGGGAAAAGACCTATTTCGAATGGATGGAGAATATCCAGCCGTGGTGTGTGTCCCGCCAGCTCTGGTGGGGACATCAGATCCCGGCCTGGTACGGACCGGACGGCCAGGTCTTTGTCGAGAAGACCGAGGAAGAAGCCCTGCACGCCGCCATTCAGCACTATCTGTCCCATGAAGGGCCGATGAAGGCCTATGTCGAAGACCTGCTGGAAAACTTCCGCCCAGGCGAGATTTTGACGCGCGACGAAGACGTGCTCGACACCTGGTTCTCGTCGGCGCTCTGGCCTTTCTCGACGCTCGGCTGGCCGGACAAGACGCCGGAGCTTGACCGCTACTACCAGACGGACGTTCTCGTCACCGGTTTCGATATCATCTTCTTCTGGGTCGCCCGGATGATGATGATGGGCCTTCACTTCATGAAGGACAGCGCCGGCACGCCGATCGAACCGTTCCATACCGTCTACGTGCATGCGCTGGTTCGCGACAAGAACGGCCAGAAAATGTCAAAGTCGAAGGGCAACGTCATCGATCCGCTCGACCTGATCGACGAATACGGCGCCGACGCGCTGCGCTTCACGCTGGCCATCATGGCGGCGCAGGGCCGGGACGTGAAGCTCGATCCGGCCCGTATCGCCGGCTACCGCAATTTCGGCACCAAGCTCTGGAATGCCACGCGCTTTGCCGGGATGAATGGCGTCAAGGCCGACCCCTCCTTCCTGCCGGAAGCCTGCGTCGTCACGATCAACCGCTGGATCCTGACGGAATTGTCTCGGACCATTCGCGATGTCACCGAATCGATCGAGGCCTACCGGTTCAACGAAGCCGCCGGCAGCCTCTATCGCTTCGTCTGGAACCAGTTCTGCGACTGGTATCTGGAATTGCTGAAGCCCGTCTTCAGCGGCGAGGACGAGGTTGCCAAGGCCGAGGCGCAGGCCTGCGTCGCCTATGTGCTCGACGAGACCTACAAGCTGCTTCATCCGTTCATGCCGTTCATGACGGAGGAGCTCTGGGCGCAGACGGCCGGCGAGGGCATCACGCGTGACAGCCTGATCTGCCATGCGGAATGGCCTGCCGCTTCCTTTGCCGATGATCTGGCTGCCAACGAGATCAACTGGCTGATCGACGTGGTTTCCGGCATTCGGTCGGTGCGCTCGGAAATGAACGTGCCGCCGGGCGCCATGGCGCCGCTGGTCGTGGTCGGCGCAAACGTCCTGACGCAGGAGCGGATCGAGCGGCACACGTCAGCCCTCCGGCGGCTGGCGCGCATCGAGACCATCACGCTCGCGGATGTGGCTCCGAAGGGCAGCGCCCAGGTCATCGTCGGCGAGGCGACCGCCTGCCTGCCATTGGGCAGCCTGATCGATCTCGATGCGGAAAAGGCGCGCCTGGAAAAATCGATCGGCAAGATCGAGGCGGAGCGCAGCCGTATTCTCGGCAAGCTGGCAAACGAGAAATTTGTCGCCAACGCCAAGCCCGAGGTCGTCGAGGCCGAACGCGAGCGGCTGGCGGAGCTTGATCTGCAGAAGGGGGCCGTCGACGTGGCCCTGGCGCGCCTGGCCGACGCCGGCTGAACGAAGCGCCGGATTGACGCTGCGCATATCAACAAAAGTCCGCGGCGTTTCCAGCGCTGCGGACTTTTCACGTTTCCGTCAGGCGCTGTGGCGACGAGCGTAGCGATGATTCTCGGAAACCAGGCGGCATGATTTTCGCTTTTTGGCGAAGTTTTCGCCAAATCAAGGTGTTAGTTTCCACTTACATGCGTGAATGGCGGGTAATTTTCAAAAAACATCAATGTTGTGCAACGGTGACACATGCAGGCTTTTGCGGAATAGATTTCTGCTGAAGGCAAGCAAGTAAGGAAATGGCGGAAAAATTTCCCGATTTTGCTCAATTATGTCCTTTTTGTGAATTTCTTACGTAAATTTTCAGGCACCGTCGCCGCGGAGTCCCTAAATCTAGGTATTTGCCAACCCCGTCTTTCATACGGATACTCCCAATCACGAACAGCCGGGTGTTTTTCGGCTGACTGTCTGTGTTCAGGGGAGGAACGGATGGCTCATCATAAAATCAGGGCAACGCTCACTGCGGCGATTGCTGCCACACTGCTTGCATCAACGGCGCAAGCGGGAGGCCTGGAGCGCGGCGGCTACAACATCGACCTCTTGTTCGATCCTTCGACTTATGCCGCTGAAGCTGCTGCAACCTATGTCAATCCGCAGCGCGAGTTGAACAATGTCAAGGATGGCATTCCGTTTGATTCGCCTTTTAGCGGCGGATTGCCGCCTTTCGGTGACGGTGACCTTTCCGCCCGGCCTAGCAGCGGCGTCGGCGACACCGATGGTTATTGGGTGCCGCGCATTGGCTTCAAGGCAGGCTTCGGTGATGCCATTGACTGCATGGCGGACTATTCCCAGCCTTGGGGCGCCCATAGCAATCCCGGCATAAACTGGGCAGGCGCAAACGATAATATCGAAACAAAGATCGAGAGCGACAACTACGCGGCGACCTGCTCCTACAAGTTTGATGTCGGCAAGGGGCAGTTGCGGATTATCGGTGGCGGTTTTTACCAGGAAGTCAGCGGCTTCAAGGATCGGCTCGTTGTCGGCAACATGCCCGCATTTTTCGGGACGGGTGTCGGCAGGCTGGAACTGGAAGGTGATGGCTTCGGCTGGCGCACTGGTGTTGCCTACGAAATTCCGGAATACGCGTTGCGCGTTAGCCTCGTCTACAACAGTGCAGTTGATCTCGGTGATGTAACCGGCACGCTTGATCTGCGTCAGGTTCCTGCGGCTGTCATTCCGGGTCTCACCGGCGTGACGACCGATGTCTACGGTACCGCCGACATGCCTGATTCTCTCGAGCTGAAGTTCCAGTCCGGCATTGCACCCGACTGGCTGGCTTTTGGTTCGGTGAAATGGACTGACTGGAGCCAGTTGCAGAGCCTGCCATTCTGCCCGACGTCGACCAAGGGTATCGCCGCGTGCACAACGAGCGGTCCAACAGAAGTAACGTCGCTTGACCTGCTTTATCGGGACGGCTGGACAGTATCCGGAGGTATCGGTCACAAGTTCAACGACAAGTGGAGTGGCGCTGCGAGTGTTACTTGGGATCGAGGTACGAGCACCGGCCTCGGTACGCAGACCGACACTTGGACGCTGGGCCTTGGGGCATCCTTCGCCGCGACCGAAAATATCGAGTTCCGCCTTGCCGGTGCAGTCGGCCTGCTGACGAGCGGCTCTTCCGGCGTGGTGGTGAAGGATGGCCGTAGCTTCGGTACGCGCGCTTCGTACGACTTCGACAATGATCTGGTCACGGCCATTTCGACATCCGTCAAAATCAAGTTCTGATAGTCTTCAAAGATTGTCCAAAACTCGAAAGAACCCGGCCCTCGTGCCGGGTTCTTTGCGTCTACAATCGCTGCTTGGTAAACAGCGTATGAAACATGCCCGACCTCTGCGAATGCTTGTTCTGCAAAATGTGACGATTCAGCAACACATTTCTTTCTATAGTTTGTTATGACCAGAGGCAGATGGATTATGTCCATTTCCCGCCACAAACAGAGAGCACCTGATGACCGCAGACGAACGTGCAACAGAGTTCAGAGCATGCAGCGTTTGGGGTGAAATGACGGATCGCGGTTCAGTAGAAATCCTCGTTATTCATGGCGTTACAGCCTTCTCGGGCGGCCTTTTCAGGTCGTCTGGAGGGGAAAGTTTGCCTGTGGCGGGGCTTCGATTGGCAGGGGCCGCAGTCTTGCCGAAAAGACGCCCTACGTTTCGCGCTGTGGTTCCCGAGGCACTGTCCCGGAAATCGTGCGGTGCTACGCGGCGGGTTACCCCAGCCATGCGGAACAGGATATTGCGGCTGATTGGCGACCGTGTCGTTGCCGGGCCGTTTGAGCGGAATGGAAGAAACAGACTGCCATGCTGACAGGTGTATACAGGTCACTGAAGGTTGCCATGCTCGGCGTCTCGCTGGTGCTGTGCACGGGCACCGCCCATATGGCGATGGCGTTTGATCCGAATGCCGGCGTCAACAAGGAGTCCGGTCCGTTCGCACTCTTCAAGTTCGGATTTTCCGCCTATAAGAAGGGCCGCAAGGAAGAAGCCGTCGAGGCTTATCGTTATGCGGCTGAAAAAGGCCATACCGGCTCCCGCTGGGCGCTGGCCAACATGTATGCCTATGGCGATGGCGTCGCCGAAGATGACCTCGAAGCCTTCAAAATCTACAGCGAGATTGCCCAGCAGGGTGTCGAGCCTGGGTCGGAAGATACCGGATATTTCGTCAACGCTCTGATCTCCCTTGCCAACTATTACCGTCGCGGCATCCCGAACAGCCCGGTCCGCACCGATCTCAGCCAGGCCCGTCAGCTTTATTTCCAGGCCGCCTCGACATTCGGCGTTGCGGAAGCGCAATTCCAACTGGCCCGCATGCTGCTTTCGGGTGATGGCGGCAGCGTCAATGTCCAGCAGGCCAAGAAATGGCTGAACCGGGCCCGCAAGAACGGTCATGCCGGCGCTATGGGCGTGTTTGGCGATGTCATCTTCCAGGAAGGCCAGACGGCGAGGGGACTTGCCTATATGACGGCTGCGCTCGACCAGTGCAATCCGAAGGATCGTCCGTGGCTGCAGTCGATGCAGGAGCAGGCATTCTCGCTGGCCAACGAGGACGATCGCCGCGTGGCGATCTCCATGTCGCGCAACATCCATCTCGACGGCGACAACGACTGACGCATCAGCCTGCGTGCCGTCTCATCCTTGGTATTAGACGGCGAACGAAAACTCCGCGGCGGCCGGAACGTGGTCGGACGGTTTTTCCCAGCCACGCACGTGTTTTTCGATCCCGGTGGATACAAGCCTGTCCGCGGCCTCCGGCGACAGCATCAGATGATCGATGCGAATGCCGAAGTTCTTTGGCCAGCACCCGGCCTGATAGTCCCAGAACGTATAGTTTTGCCCGTCCGACGTCGCGCGGATCGCATCGGTCAGACCGAGGTTGTTCAGCCGTCGAAAGGCCTGCCGTGTCTGCGGCAGATAGAGGGCGTCGTTCTGCCAGGCTTTGACGTCCCAGCAATCATGCGGTTGCGGGATGACGTTGTAGTCGCCGGCGAGGATCAGCGGTTCCTCAAGCGCAAGACGGCTTTCGGCAAAGGCGTGCAGCCGATCCATCCAGGACAGCTTGTAGGGGTATTTTTCCGTGTCGACCGGGTTGCCGTTGGGCAGGTAGAGCGAGCAGACCCGCACCACACCGCCGCGAACCGAAAATACCGCCTCGATGAATCGCGACTGCACGTCGGTCTCGTCGCCGGGCAGGCCGCGATTGACCTCGTCGGGGCGGATTTTCGAGAGGATCGCGACGCCGTTGAAGCCCTTCTGGCCGTGGGTTTCGACATGATAGCCCATGGCCTCGATGTCCGCCCGCAGAAAGCCTTCATCGACCGACTTGATTTCCTGGAGGCAGACGACGTCCGGGTTCGATTCCTTCAGCCAGGCGAGCAGCGTGTCGATACGGGCCTTGACGCCGTTGATGTTCCAGGTCGCAATCTTCATCCGCGTCGACGTCCTCTTGTGGTCGGCCTCAGCCAGTCTTCATCCGCTCTAAAGCGCCTTGCGTCAGACATGACGCAAGGGGGGCGCTGTAGCCCCTTAAATCTGCAGCAATTTCGGTCTCAAATCGATGCCGTTTTCAGGTCTCCTGCAGTAGCACCGCCATCCGCCTTTGACAATTTGCGTCCGGCCACCGTTGGCGGTCGTCCCCTTGGTATTATCGGTCACAGGTGGCTGGGGGCGTCACGCGGTTTGATTCCGAGGCCGGCAACCCTATACTCCTGTCATGATTGAAGTGTTCATGAGCTATTGGCCGCATATTTTCGTGGCGCTATCGGTTTTGCTCGGTGTTCCGGCTGCTGTTCACGCAACGATGACCAAGGAGGATGTTCGTTCGGCGATCGGCTGGGTCGGCATCATCGTGCTGTCGCCGGTGCTGGGTGCGCTGATCTACGGCGTGGCTGGTATCAATCGCATCCGGCGCTCGTCGATCGGCATGCAGCGTTCGCTTCTGCGGGAGCGCGGTCTCGACCAGTTCGGGCGTTTCGATGTCTCCGGCGCCATGGTTTCCGACAAATTCGGCCAGCGTTTTGCATCGATGAAGATGCTGGGCGACCGGGTCAGCCGCCACCGGATGAGCGCCGGCAACAGCATCACCATGCTCGAAGGCGGTGACGCCGCCTATGCCGCCATGCTGCGTGCGATCGCAGATGCGAAACGCAGCGTTCTCCTCGAAACCTATATCTTCGATCGTGACGCCATCGGCTTGCGTTTTGCCGATGCGCTGATCGCCGCCGTGAAACGGGGCGTCGAGGTCCGCGTATTGATCGATGCCGTCGGCGCCCGTTACTCCGTTCCGAGCATTGTCGGCTACCTGAAGGATGCCGGCGTGTCAGCCCAGGTCTTCAACGGCAACATCATCATGGGCCTGCGGCTGCCCTATGCAAACCTGCGCACCCATCGCAAGATCCTTGTCGTCGACGGTGCTATAGCCTTTACCGGCGGCATGAATATCCGCGCCGGCTTCACACAGGAAAGCGCCGGCGAGGCCCGCGCCCTGGATACGCATTTCAAGCTTTCCGGTCCCGCCGTTGCCGATCTCTTCCAGGTGGCTTCCGAAGACTGGCAGTTCGTTTCGCGCGAAATGCTGGATGGCCCGGCCTGGCAGGTGGTTGCGCCGACCGAAAACCGCAAGTCTGCGGTCCTCATGCGTGTCGTGCCCACGGGACCGGATCGCACCAACGAGGCCAATCACAAGATGCTGGTCGGCGCCTTTTCGATTGCCCGGAAATCGATCCGCATCATGTCGCCTTATTTCCTGCCGGATCGCGAACTGATCAGCGCACTGGTCACCGCTGCGATGCGCGGCGTCCAGGTCGATATCATCGTGCCATCCGTCAACAATCTCAAGCTTGTCGATCGCGCCATGACGGCGCAGTTCGACCAGTTGCTGAAGGGCAATTGCCGCATCTGGCGGTCCGTCGGCGCGTTCAATCATTCGAAGCTTTTGAGCGTGGATGAACGCTGGAGCTATGTCGGATCGTCCAATCTCGATCCGCGCTCGCTGCGCCTGAATTTCGAGATCGACATCGAGATCCTGGATACCGCGTTTGCGGAAGGACTGGACGCGCGGATCGAGGCGATCCGCGCAGCGGCAAAGCCGGTCCTGCTTGCGGACCTGCGCGCACAACCCTTCCTGAAACGATTGATCAACAAGATTTTCTGGCTGGGTTCGCCCTATCTTTGAACGCCCAAGGCGAGACGTTGCGCTTCAGACCGAAAAACTGGTTCCGCAGCCGCAACTGGCGACAGCGTTCGGGTTTTTGATCTGGAAAGACTGGCCGAGCAGGTTGTCGACAAAGTCGATCTCCGAGCCGCCCATGTAGACAAGCGAGAGGCTGTCGATCAGCACTTTGGCGTCGCCCTTTTCGAGGATCAGATCGTCGTCCTGTTCACCATCGACAAGATCGAACTTGTAGGAAAATCCCGAACAGCCGCCGCCCTCGACGGAAACGCGCATGGCCTTCTTATCTGCATCGGTCTTGAGAATCGCGGCGATGCGCTTGGCCGCCGAATCGGAAAGTGTGACTGTGTCTGCTGTCATTTGGACCTCCTGCCGGGGTCAAGATCCGGAGAGATTGGGGTGCGTTTTCGCTGCATTTCGTATTCAAGCCGGTTTTCTCAGCAAAAAATATCGGAAAAGCCGCTTTTCGATTGTCGGAAAAGCAGAGGTGTTCACCGCTTTCCTGCAAATCACACTATAGGTATGAACGCTTTAAGGCACCGTCAATGGGATGCAAGGTGGGAAATGACTTTGGACAGGCATGCGCTGGGTTTCGGCACAGGTGATCGCGCGATTTTCGCTTCCGACCCCTGGAAGAGCCGTGGGCGGCTCTATCCGGAGACGTCGAGCGCGACCCGATCGGATTTTCAGCGCGACCGCGACCGGATTGTTCACACGACAGCCTTCCGCCGTCTCAAGCACAAGACGCAGGTGTTCATCGCTGCCGATGGCGACCACTATCGCACGCGGCTGACACACACGATCGAGGTGGCGCAGATTGCCCGCGCGCTGGCCCGGGCCCTCAAGCTGGACGAGGATCTTGCCGAGGGCGTGGCGCTCGTCCACGATTTTGGCCATACGCCCTTCGGTCACACCGGCGAAGACGCATTGCACGAGATGCTGAAGCCCTATGGCGGCTTTGATCACAATGCCCAGTCGCTGCGCATCGTGACCAAGCTCGAACGGCGCTATGCCGAATTCGACGGACTCAACCTGACATGGGAAAGCCTCGAGGGATTGGTCAAGCACAACGGTCCGCTGATGGGCGCCGACGGGCAGGGCACGCATGGCCCCGTACCGCAGCCGATCCTCGACTACTGCGCCCTTCATGATCTCGAGATTGCCAGTTTTGCCAGCCTCGAGGCTCAGGTAGCAGCCATTGCGGACGATATCGCCTACAACACCCACGACATCGATGACGGGTTGCGCTCGGGGTATCTGACCTTCGACATGCTGGAGGATATCCCGTTCCTGGCGGGCTTGATGCGCGAGGTGCGGGATCGTTATCCCAATCTCGAAAGCAGCCGCTTTACCCACGAGATCATGCGCAGGCAGATCACGGCCATGGTCGAGGACGTGATCACCGTCGCCCAGACACGATTGAAGGAGGTCCGGCCCGAAAGCGTGGTCGATGTGCGCCACGCCGGGCAGGTGATCGCGACGTTTTCCGATCAGATGTTCGTCACTGATCGCGATATCAAGGCCATGCTGATGAAGCGGATCTACCGGCATCCGGAGGTCATGCGGGTGCGCGAGGGCGCGGCGTCGATCGTCGTTGATCTCTACAGGGCTTTCATGTCCGATCCCCTGCAGATGCAGAAACATTACTGGATCGATCAGATCGCCGGCATGGCCGAACCGGCAAAGGCGCGCCATGTCGGCGATTATCTGGCGGGAATGACGGATACCTATGCCATTGCGACCCACAGGCGATTGTTTGACCATACACCGGAATTGCGGTAGTCACCCGCCGAACGTGCGCCTCTGGGCAACCTGCATTTTGGACAATTGACGCGGATTTCCGGTTTTGGCCGGCAAGAGCGGATGGATGACATGAATCTTTTCACTGACTTCGATTCAAGAATTAAGAATATTTTGGAAACGATTGAGATCGTTCGTGAAAACCGTTCCACAATAGACTTCGACCGTGTCAGCGTCGAGCCGCCGCGCGATCCCAGCCACGGCGACGTCGCGACCAATGCGGCCATGGTGCTGGCAAAGCCGCTTGGCACAAATCCGCGGGCGCTGGCCGAGCAGATCGTGGCCAAACTTAAGGAAGAGCCGGATGTCATCGACGTCTCTGTCGCCGGGCCGGGCTTTATCAATGTCAGGCTTTCGGTAGACTACTGGCAGAAGCTGCTGGCGGTGATGATCACCTCCGGTGAGGATTACGGCCGCAGCCAGACCGGCGCCGGACGGAAGGTCAATGTCGAGTATGTCTCGGCCAATCCGACAGGACCGATGCACGTCGGCCATTGCCGCGGCGCCGTCGTCGGCGACACGCTGGCCAATCTGCTTGCCTTTGCCGGCTACGCGGTCACCAAGGAATATTACATCAACGACGCCGGGTCGCAGATCGATGTGCTGGCGCGCTCCGCGTTCCTGCGGTATCGCGAAGCGCTCGGCGAAAATGTCGGCGAGATACCGCCAGGGCTCTATCCGGGCGACTATCTCGTGCCTGTCGGCGCAGCACTGGTCGCCGAATTCGGGTCCAGCCTTCGGCTGATGCCGGAAGAAAAGTGGCTGCCGCTCGTCAAGGACCGCGCTATCGATGCTATGATGGCGATGATCCGCGAAGACCTGGCGGCGCTCAACGTCATCCATGATGTCTTTTATTCCGAGCGGACCCTGCACGCCAACGGTGCGGGGCCGATTCGCAATGCGATCAACGATCTGACTTTCAAGGGGCACGTCTACAAGGGGGCGCTACCGCCCCCGAAGGGGCAGGTGGTGGAGGACTGGGAAGACCGCGAACAGACGCTGTTCCGTTCCACTGAGGTCGGTGATGACATCGATCGTCCCCTGATCAAGTCGGACGGGACCTATACCTACTTTGCCGCCGATGTTGCCTATTTCAAGGACAAATACGATCGTGGCTTCAGCGAGATGATCTATGTGCTGGGCGCCGATCACGGCGGCTACGTCAAGCGGCTGGAGGCTGTCGCCCGCGCTGTGTCCGGCGGAACCTCGAAGCTGACCGTGCTCTTGTGCCAGCTCGTCAAGCTCTACCGTGATGGCGAGCCCGTGAAGATGTCGAAGCGCTCCGGCGATTTCGTGACGCTGCGCGAGGTGGTCGAAGAGGTCGGTCGCGATTCCGTGCGGTTCATGATGATCTATCGCAAGAACTCCGAACCATTGGACTTCGACTTTGCCAAGGTTACGGAACAGTCGAAGGACAATCCCGTGTTCTACGTGCAGTATGCCCATGCGCGCTGCATGTCGATTTTCCGGCAGGCCAGGGAGGCATTTCCGGGATTTGAACCCGAATCAATCGACTTTGCCGCGTCCGTCGCCGGGCATATCGAGGATCCGAACGAATTGCAGCTGGTCGCCAAGCTTGCAGAATATCCACGCCTCATCGAGGCGGCTGCACTGTCTCAGGAGCCCCACAGGATCGCCTTTTACCTGTATGATCTGGCAAGTGCCTTCCACGGACACTGGAATAAAGGTAAAGATTCACCGCAATTACGGTTTGTTAACGATAAAAACAGAGAATTGACCATTGCCAGGCTTGGACTGGTGCGTGCTGTCGCCTCCGTTTTGAGATCGGGCCTGTCGATTACAGGTACCGCTGCACCGGATGAAATGCGATAGTATTGTCACCATTTACCCACAATGCACTGGCAGGAACTGGCTAGTATTGTGAGTGGAGCGCATGGCAGACAAACAATTCGCACGAAGCGGGACTGGAGATTTCGACCTCTTGGCGGATGATGATCCGCTGAGCGAACTCGCCCGCATTGTCGGCTATGACAATCGCCCGGCCGTACAGCAGCTGCAGGAAATCGAAAAGCAGCAGCTTCTTGTTCGTCGCGATCCTGTATTCGATCTTGAGGACGAACTGTCCCGCGAATTCGACCTCTATGACGCGCCGGCCGCTGTCGAGGTCGAACCTACGCGGGTGAGCGTCGAAGAGGCTCCGTCGATCGAGCCTGCGCATGAGCCTGTCTTCGATGCACACGTCTCGCAGGATTTCGCGGTTTCAGAAGCGGAAGGTCAGGACATCAGCGAGGCTTCACATGAGGAGCCCGCCTACGAGGCACCTCTCGTTTCCGCACAGGTTGACCATGAGGCCGATACCGCAGAGCCGGCACTTTTCGTCGAAGAGCAGGTTGCCGAAAACGATTATCCGCTCGATGCCGTTGCCGCTGCTGAGCCGGCTTTCGAAGAAGCGCCTGTCGAAGCGCAATGGGCGCCGGAGCCAGAGTACGAAGAGCATCTGCAGGACGATCTCGATTTTGTTGCCGCGGACCTTGAGCGGGAACTCGAGATGTCGATCGGCTATGACGACGGTGTCGTCGATCCGGTCGTAACGAAGCCTGAGGAAAACGCTGTATGGGGCGATGATGCCCTTGAGCAAAACCCCGTCGCACAGGCTGAGCTCCCTGAGCCCGCTTTTGAAGTCGTCAATGTCGATGAGGACGTCGCCGTTGCTGCGGACGCCTATGAACAGCCTGCGGTCAGTGACGATCTGGCCGCGCATCCCTTTGCCATGGAACCATGGGACGCTCCGGGGGACGTTGCGGAAGTTGAGGCGGATGCGCCGATCCCCGCGCAAGAACCAGTGTCCGCGAAAGACCAGGACCCGCACGGCATTGATGCCCTTCTGGCGGATATCGAACGCTTCCCCGTGCCTGAAAAGGCCGCGGCCAAGGCTATGCCTGTGACCGCCAGCCAGCCGGAAACGGCGCGCAAGAACAACTATCCGTTCACGCCGACCTTCAGCCGCGCGACGCCGACGGCATCGTCCAACGGGGCGTCGTCCCAGAAGGCGTTTGCAACGCCACTGGCCATTGCGCCGATCGTCGTTCCTGCGCAGAACGAAGTCGTCGCATTGCCGCCCGAAGTGATCGAGCCTGTGGTCGCGGCAAGCCTGTCGCAATCGGTTCAGAGTGAGGCGGAACCGGATTTCGATCTCGATAATTTTGAGATCGATCTCTCCGATATCGATTTGGATCTGGATCTCGATCCTGCCGACTTCATGATGGAGACTACGCCGGCTGCGGCTGGCCGCGCTGCCGTGGTGGACGAGCCTGTTTTCAACGAGCCGGCTGCTCTATCGGCGGCTCCGGTCGTTGAAACGGAAGATGCGTCCTACGAGAGCGACGATGTCGCCGAGTTCGTCCTGCCTTTCGATCCGTCGATGATCTCGGAGACGGAAGAAAGCCTGACGGCGATCGCCGATCTGGAAGTCCCGCATCTGCCTGTTGTCGAGCAGGAAAAGCCGATCGCCTACCAGCCGGATTACGATCTCGATATCGATGCCGAAATCGCCCAGCTCTTCGGAAACAATGGAGCGGGCAAGCCTGCCGTGCGTCCTGAAGATCGTCAGGACCGTCGGGTCTTTGCCGCCGCTGCCCATTCGATCGCTGTCACGCATGCAGCGGCTCAGCCGAGCGGCGTTCGCGCAGACGAGGAATTCGACGAATTCGAAAAAGCCATGGAAGAAGACTTCCGTCGCTCGATCAGCCAGCGTCAGGACAACGACCCGGTCAATGACCGCCTGGCGGTCGGCGGCGATTACGGCACAGCCGATTTCCAGGAGGTGGATCGTCGCTCGAACGGAAGACGCCTCGGCATGATCGCGGCCGCGGTCGGCGGTTTGCTCATTCTGGGCGGCGCAGGTGTCTACGCCTGGATGGGCGGCGAAGGCGCGAGCCTTGGCAGCTCCGATCCGAAGATCATTCTCGCCGACAAGTCGCCGGTGAAGATGGTGCCTGTCGAGAAGGGCGGCAAGACCGTGCCCAATCAGGACAAGGCGGTCTACGATCGCGTGGCCGGCGCACCGGCAGAGACGCTGCAGCAAGGCACGCTCGTCTCCTCGACCGAGGAACCGATCGACGTCGTCCAGCGGACGCTGACGCCCGAAAGCCTGCCGCTTGAAGGCAATGAGGAGTTTGACGGTGCCGATGTTACGCCGATCGACGGTGATGACAGCGCCCGCCTTTTGCCGGATGGCGAACAGGCGCAGGCGAAGGCAAACGAAGAAGACCGCGCTACGGCGGTTTCGCCGCGCAAGGTTCGCACGATGATCGTCAAGCCGGACGGCACACTGGTGGCGCGCGAAGAGCCTGTTGCAGAGCCGGTTTCGGAACTCGCCTCGAATGAAACGCCGGTCTCCACCGAGGGTGCGGAGCCAAAGGTCACAACGGTGAAGACGACGGTCGTGACGCCACAGGCCGAGGTTGAAACTGCCGCAGTTGCGCAGACGGAAACAGCCACTGCGCCGCTGACGGATCTTCGCCCGCAGGAACAGCCGGCAGAAGAACAAAGTGCGCTGGCCGAAGCGGCAAGCGCTCAGGTCGACGAAACGGCGCCGGTTCGCACCGTCAAGACGACGACGGTTGGCGAACAGGCTCCCGTGCCGCAGACACGACCCGCCGAACAGCCGGTCAATGTCGTCGGAACCGTGACGGACCAGGGCAATGTCCAGCCGGTCCCGGCCGCAACGACAACCGTGGCTGCAGCCGATACGACGCCGGTCCAGACGGCCAGTATTCCGGCTGGTACCTATGTGATCCAGATCGCTTCCCTGCCTTCGGAAGCCGAGGCGCAGCAGTCCTACACGAAATTGTCGGGCAAGTTCGCATCGGTCATCGGCGGCCGTGGTTCCGATATCCGCAAGGCGGAAATCGCTGGCAAGGGGACGTATTACCGTGTCCGCATTCCGGTCGGCTCGCGTGAGGAAGCCAATGCGCTCTGCTCGCGCTACAAAAGCGCCGGCGGCAGTTGCCTCGTGACGAAATAGTCGTTCCATGAGCGATGTTAGAAAAGGCGCGGCTTAGGCTTGCGCCTTTTTCTTTGCGCAATAGCTGTGAATGAGCGCGAAAGCCGTCACCAAACCATTCGCGTCAACCACGGCTGCCACTATGATTTGCCGATGAGCGAATCAAAAGCATTTATCTCCGGCTGCAAGGGCCTTGTGATCACCGATGAAGAAAAGGCCTTCTTCGCCGGTGAGCGCCCCTGGGGCTTTATCCTGTTTGGCCGCAATATCGGCGAAGCGGCGCAGATTGCCGATCTCGTAGCGTCGCTGCGCGACAGCATCGGCGATCCGGACGCACCGGTGCTGATCGATCAGGAGGGCGGCCGCGTGCAGCGTATTCGTCCGCCGCTTGTCGCGAGTTATCCGAACGGCGCGGCGATCGGCGAAATTTACCGCCGCGATCAAGCGCAGGGGCTGCGGGCCGCCTGGCTGATGTCGCGGCTGCATGCCTTCGACCTGACGCGGCTCGGCATCACCGTCGATTGCCTTCCGGTGCTTGACGTGCCCGTCGAGGGCAGCCACGACGTCATCGGCAACCGTGCCTATGGATATGACCCGCAAGCCGTTGCCGCGATCGGCAAGGCTGCTGCGGACGGCCTGAAGGCGGGCGGCATGCTGCCGGTCATGAAACACATGCCGGGCCATGGTCGCGCCTTTGCCGATTCGCATCACAATCTTCCGGTCGTCGATGTCTCGCTCGAAGCCTTGAAGGCAAGCGACTTCATGCCCTTCGTGGCGATGAAGGACGAGGTCATGGCCATGTCGGCCCACGTCGTCTATCCGGCGATCGATCCGGTGAGCCCCGCAACGACATCCGAAACGGTCGTACGCGACATCATCCGCGGCTATATCGGTTTCGATGGCCTGCTGATGTCGGACGACGTCTCGATGAACGCGCTTGCGGGTGACATCGAGACCCGCGCAAGGGGTATTGTCGCCGCCGGTCTCGACATGATCCTGCATTGTCATGGTATCATGGAGGAGATGCTGGCTGTGGCACGCGTGGCGCCCGTCCTTGCCGGTGACGGTTTGCGGCGCGCCGAAGCCGTTCGCGCAGCCTTCACGCCGGCGGACGCGTCGAACGAGGCGGCCCTGCGCGAAGAATTCGGCGGGATGCTTGCCATTTCCTGAGAGTTGACGATGGACAGCGGGGCAGGGATTTCGTGAACAGTACCAGTGAAACGCCGAAGAAGACGTCCGTCCGTGCCCCGATGGATAGCCTGTGGCAGGACGGAAACGGCGATCGGGCGCTGCATGAGGAAGCACTGGTGATCGATATCGCCGGCTTCGAAGGACCGCTCGACCTGCTGCTCCATCTCGCCCGCACCCAGAAAGTCGATTTGTCGCGGATTTCGGTTCTGGCGCTGGCCGAGCAGTATATCGCCTTCATCGAGCGAGCGCGCAGCATCCGCATCGAGCTTGCGGCCGACTATCTGGTCATGGCGGCGTGGCTCGCCTTCCTGAAATCGCGCCTCTTGATCCCGCAGCAGCCCAAGGATGAAGGTCCCTCGGGCGAGGAAATGGCGTCGTCGCTGGCCTTCCGCCTGAAACGGCTCGAGGCGATGCGGGAAGCCGCAACCCGGCTGATCAATCGCAACCGGCTGGGCCGCGATGTTTTCGTACGCGGCGCGCCGGAGCATATTCCCGTCGAAAGACATTCGGGCTACGACGCCTCCCTTTACGATCTGCTGTCGGCCTACGCGTCGCTTCGGCAACGGCAGGCAGTGATGCAGGTCACCATCGAAAAACGCACGGTCTGGTCGCTGTCCGATGCGCGGTTGATTCTTGCCCGCCTGCTCGGCGACATGGTCGAGTGGACGGCGCTCGACCATTTCCTGTTGCGCTACATGACAAGCCCCAAGGAGCGGGCAACGGCAATCGCAAGTTCCTTTGCGGCATCGCTGGAAATGGTGCGGGAAGGCAGGCTGGAAATGCGGCAGGACGGCGCTTTTGCGCCGATCTATCTGCGCCAGGGGCCAAATCCGATGAGCGCAGAAACGCTTGCGGAACTGGAGGCGGCGCGTGGCTGATGCGCAGGACGATCTGCCGGGAATAGCCGGCGAAGCGGTTGAACAGCCACCGCGGAGCGAGCAGGATGGGCGGCTGGAACTGGAGGCGGAGCGCATCGTCGAGGCGCTGGTCTTCGCCTCGGCGCAACCGGTCTCCGAGGCCTACATGGCACAACGCCTGCCGAAAGGCACGGACATCACCCGCATTCTCTTACGGCTGAAGACGGCCTATGCCGGCCGCGGTGTCAATCTTTTACAGATCGACGATCATTGGGCGTTCCGCACGGCTGCCGACCTTTCCTTCGTCATCCAGACCGACGAGAACGAGGTGAAAAAGCTGTCGCGGGCAGCGTTGGAAGTTCTGTCGATCATTGCCTATCACCAGCCTGTGACCCGTGCGGAGATTGAGGATATTCGCGGCGTCCAGACATCGCGCGGTACGCTTGACGTGCTGATGGAAGCGGGCTGGGTTCGGTTTCGCGGGCGCCGCCGGACGCCGGGCCGGCCGGTGACCATCGGCACTACGCGGGATTTCCTCGATCATTTCGGGCTGGAGGAAATCCGCGATCTTCCCGGTATGGAGGAACTGAAGGGCGCAGGGCTGCTCGCCGGCCGCGTACCGTCGAATTTTCAGATCCCCATTCCGCTCGGCGACGATGCGCTTGAGGACGACGAGGATCCGATCACGCAGCTGGATCTGGAGGAACTCGGGCTCTTGACACCAAGGGGCGAAGAGGCCGAATAGAAATCCTGAGCGCCGTCGTCGTCTTTGATTGCGCGCCCTTTCGATGAGTGACGGTGTTCAAGGATAGCCGCTGGCATGACTTCTGATCTGCAAGGTTCCCCGGTGACCAAGGCACGGCGGACCGCAGGCGTGACATTCGCGGCGCGTCTCGTGTTCGAGGATATTCATCACTGCTATCACGAGAAGGAAACCATCAAGGGCATCACGCTGACTGCGGAGGCTGGCGAGGTCCTCTGCCTCCTTGGCCCTTCTGGCTCGGGCAAGACGACGCTTCTGCGGATCGCGGCCGGCATCGAGGCGCAGAAGTCCGGTCGGCTGATGCTGAACGATCGCGAAATCTCCGGCCCCTCGGTGTTCGTGCCGCCCGAGCGGCGAGGTGTCGGCCTGATGTTCCAGGATTTCGCGCTGTTTCCGCACATGACGATCCGCGACAATGTCAGGTTCGGACTGACCGCGCTGCCGAAGAACCAAGCCGTCGCCGAGGCTGATCTTGCCCTGGAGCGCGTCGGTCTCTCCCACTATGCGGATCAATACCCGCATGTTCTGTCGGGTGGTGAGCAACAGCGGGTTGCGCTTGCCCGCGCGCTTGCGCCTCGTCCTGCCGTCCTCCTGATGGACGAGCCGTTCTCCGGCCTTGATTCGAGGCTAAAGGATACGATCCGCGCGGATACGCTGGCCATCCTGCGCGAGAGCCGTGCAACGGCCATTGTCGTCACCCATGATGCAGAAGAAGCGATGCGCATGGCCGACAGGATCGCCCTTCTGAAGGACGGCCGGCTTGTACAGGTCGGCACGGCCGATACGCTCTACCGTACCCCGCGCAATCTGTTTGCTGCCGGGTTCTTTTCGGAGATCAACGAGTTTGCGGTGTCTGCACAGGGGGGGCGCGTCGAAACGCCGCTTGGAACGGTGCCTGCCGGAAAATATCCGGATGGCCGAGCGCTGTCTGCGGTTGTTCGGCTTTCGCAGGTCAAGGTGTCTGAAACCGGGGGAGATCTGCCGGCTCGCATCATTGCACGGCGGTTTCTCGGTGTTGTGGAACTGCTGAGCCTTGCCGTGCCGGGCAGCGATCTGCCGGTCCGCGCCCGGATCCGCGCCGATCTCTTGCCGCAAGGATTGCGTGACGTTACGCTTTCCGTTAACGAGCGAGATATATTGCTGTTTGAAAAAGATGAATGAACATCTTACATCGGGGTTACGAGCTTCAAGGGAGTTAGGACATGGGTTCCTTTAGTATCTGGCATTGGCTGATTGTTCTGGTTGTCGTTCTGCTGCTGTTCGGCCGCGGCAAGATCCCGGAATTGATGGGCGACGTTGCCAAGGGCATCAAGAGCTTCAAAAAAGGCATGACAGAGGATGAATCTGCTGCGGCGGCGGACAAGGGCGTCGACGGCAAGACGGTCGAGCACAAGTCAGACGAAGTCCGCTGATGATGCGTCGTGGTGTTGGCCGGATCGTCATGAGCCGGCCATGCCACTCTTCGATTTTTTGGGGCTTAGAGCATGCTTGATATCGGCTGGACCGAACTTGTCGTTATCGCCATCGTTCTGATCGTGGTGGTGGGTCCAAAGGATCTGCCGCCCATGCTTCGTGCATTCGGCAAGATGATGACGAAATTCCGGGGCGTTGCCTCGGATTTTCGCCAGCAGTTTGACGAAGCGCTCAAGGAGGCGGACCTCGACGACGTCCGCAAAACGCTGAGCGAAGCGCAGAAGCTCAATCCTGCACACAGTCTTCGCGAAGCCATGAACCCGCTTCGCCAGATGGGCAACGATATAAAATCCGATCTCCAGAAAGCGACCGCGACGCCGGCCAAGCCAGTTGTTGCAGGGACTGAACCTTCTCCGGAGCCTGTCGTGGAAGTCGTAGCACCAGCACCGGTCGTCGATACCGTGGCTGCGGCAGCGATCGCTTCCGCGACGCGGCAATCGAAACGTGCGGCCACTGAAACAGTTGTCGAAAAACCGAAACGTGCTTCGAGGGCCAAGGCCGTCGCGGCGCCCGTGCCGACCGAGCCCGTCACCGTGAAAACGGTGAGGAAGCCGAAAGCCGACGTCAACGTGGCCGATGCGGTTGTCGTGGCAGACGAAAAGCCGAAAACCCGCAAGGCTGCGGTCAAGACCAAGAACAAGGGTGACGCATGAGCGGCGAAATCGAAGACAAGCCGCAGCCATTGATGGCGCATCTGATCGAGCTGCGCGCCCGCCTGATCTGGGCGGTCGGCGCCTTTTTCGTGGCTTTCCTCGTCTGCTTCTATTTTGCCAAGGGCATTTTCAACATTCTCGTCCAGCCCTTCAAATGGGCGGTTGAATGGGCGGGGCTCACCCATAAATCCGTCGAGCTGATCTACACTGCGCCGCAGGAGTTTTTTTTCACGCAGGTTAAGGTGGCGATGTTCAGCGCGCTGGTCATCGCCTTTCCTGTCATCGCCGCGCAGGTCTACAAGTTCGTGGCACCCGGTCTTTACAAGAACGAGCGCGCGGCTTTCCTGCCGTTCCTGATTGCCTCGCCGCTGCTGTTCATTCTGGGTGGCTGCCTCGTCTATTTCTTTTTCACGCCGATGGTCATGTGGTTCTTCCTTGCCATGCAGCAGGATGGCGGCGAGGGGCAGGTTTCCATCCAGCTGCTGCCCAAGGTCTCCGAATATCTGAGCCTGATCATGTCGCTGATCTTCGCCTTCGGCCTGGTTTTTCAGCTGCCTGTGGTCACCACGCTTCTTGCAAGGGTCGGCTTCGTCACTTCGGACGGTCTGCGGGAGAAGCGCAAATATGCGATCGTCATCGCCTTCATCGCGGCCGCGATCCTGACGCCTCCCGACCCGGTCTCCCAGATCGGTCTTGCCCTGCCGGCCATCCTTCTCTACGAGATTTCCATCTATACCGCCCGACTCATCGAGCGTCAGCGGGCCCGTGACACGCTGGCTCGCGAAGCGGCCGATGCGGAAGAAAATGCCGGCTGATTACCCGGCATTGCTTCGGCCGGCGGCGCTCTGAAACCAATGCTGGAACGAACATGCTTGATATCCGATGGATTCGCGACAATGCCGACGCACTCGATGCCGCGCTTGCAAAGCGCAGTGCAGAACCGCTTGCCGCATCGCTGATCGCGCTTGACGAGCGTCGGCGTTCGCTGGTGCAATCGCTGCAGGACATGCAGTCGCGCCGCAATACGGCCTCCAAGGAGATCGGCGCGGCGATGGCCGCCAAGAATGGTGCGCTGGCCGAGAGCCTGAAGGCGGAAGTAGCCGAACTCAAGACTGCAATGACCTCTGTCGAGGACGACAGCCGCAAGGCGGACGCGGAACTGGCGGATGCGCTATCCCGCATTCCCAACATCCCGCTGGACGATGTGCCCGTCGGGCGCGACGAGGGCGGCAATGTCGTCAAGCTCGTCCACGGCCAGAAGCCGGGCTGGAACCACACGCCGAAGGAACATTTCGAGATCGGCGAGGCGCTCGGCTGGATGGACTTTGAAGGGGCTGCCCGCATCTCCGGCTCCCGTTTTACCATATTGAAGGGGCCGTTGGCCCGACTGGAGCGCGCACTCGGTCAGTTCATGCTCGATTTGCACACAAGCGAGCACGGATACACGGAAGTCCAGCCGCCACTTTTGGTTCGGGATCAGGCCATGTTCGGCACAGGGCAGCTTCCGAAGTTCGGTGAAGACCTTTTCATCGGAGCGTCCATGACCGGTCGTCAGAAGCAGACGGACAATGTCATCGCGGAATTCGGGACACCATCGGACATCGAAGCCATCCGCGCCGGTGAAAAGGCGTTGAACGCTGTTATCTCCGACATTTATGAACGCGCTCCGACACGGGAAGACTATTGGCTGATCCCGACTGCCGAGGTGCCCCTGACAAACATGGTCCGCGAGCAGATTCTCGATGCCGAGAAGCTGCCGCTGCGGTTTACAGCGCTGACGCCCTGTTTCCGGTCGGAAGCAGGCTCGGCCGGTCGCGACACGCGCGGCATGCTGCGCCAGCACCAGTTCAACAAGGTGGAACTGGTTTCGATCACCGATGCCGAAAGCTCAGTCGACGAACATGAACGCATGACCGCCTGCGCCGAGGAAGTGCTGAAGCGCCTCGGGCTGCACTACAGGGTCATGACGCTGTGCACCGGCGACATGGGCTTTGGCGCGCGCAAGACCTATGACCTTGAAGTCTGGCTTCCTGGGCAGGACAGTTTCCGCGAGATTTCGTCCTGCTCGGTCTGCGGCGACTTCCAGGGGCGGCGGATGAATGCGCGCTACCGCGTCAAGGACGACAAGGCACTGAAATTCGTCCATACGCTGAATGGTTCGGGTACGGCGGTCGGCCGAGCGCTGATTGCGGTCATCGAGAACTATCTGAACGAGGATGGCTCGATCACCGTTCCGGACGTGCTTTTGCCCTATATGGGCGGATTGACGAAAATCGAGAGAGCCGGCTGAGACCTTCCGGCCGGCGGGGGATGCGATGCGGATTCTACTGACGAATGACGATGGCATTCATGCCGAAGGCCTTGCTGTCCTGGAACGGATCGCCCGCACCATTTCGGACGATGTCTGGGTGGTCGCGCCGGAAACCGACCAGAGCGGCCTTGCCCATTCGCTCACCTTGTCGGAGCCTTTGCGGCTGCGTCAGATTTCCGAAAAACATTTCGCCCTGCGCGGCACCCCGACGGATTGCGTGATCATGGCAGTCCGCAAGGTGCTGGACGTCAAGCCGGATCTCATCCTGTCAGGCGTCAATGTCGGTGCCAACATGGCCGACGACGTCACCTATTCCGGGACGATCGCCGGTGCGATCGAAGGCACGCTGCAGGGTATCCGCTCCTTTGCGCTGAGCCAGGCTTTCAGCCACGCATCGGGCAGTCCCGTGCCCTGGGACGTGGTCGAGACGCACGCACCACAGCTTTTGAAAAGGCTGATGAAGCTCGAACTGCCGGACGGTACCTTCCTGAACCTCAATTTCCCCAATTGCGCAGCGACGGCGGTTGCCGGCACCGAGGTCACGTCACAGGGCAAGCTCGATTTCGGTCTGACAATCGACGAGCGCTCGGATGGCCGCGGCAATCCCTATTTCTGGCTGCGTTTCGGCGAACGCTTCGGCGATTTCCGCGTCGGCACCGATATCCACGCCATTCGCGAACACAAGATCTCGGTGACGCCGCTGAAGCTAGACCTGACGGATTATGCGGTTCAGGACCGCGTTGCCCGTGCGCTTCTCGACGGAGACGACGATTGAACGCCCGGAGGATTGAGCAGGAGGGCTTTGCCGCGCTCGTGCTGCGCCTGCGCGCAGAGGGTATCACCGGCAAGGATCTGCTGAACGCCGTCGAACTGACGCCTCGCACGCTGTTTGCGCCGCCGCCCCATGAAAACGAGGCCTATTCGCAACGCCTGATCCCGCTTGACTGCGGCGCCTTCATGGAAGGTTTCGACTTCGCCGTCCGCCTTCTGCATTGCCTCAACGTCAAGCCGGGGCAGCGCATTCTCGAGATCGGCACCGGCAGCGGTTTCACGGCCGCGGTGATGGGCCGGATCGCGGAGCGCGTAATGACCATCGACCGCTACAAGACGCTCGTCGTCAATGCCCAGAAGAACCTGGAAAAATCCGGGATCCGCAACGTCATCGTGCGGCAGGCAGACGGCAGTGTCGGGCTGGCCGGCGAGGGGACCTTCGACCGCATTCTGGTCACGACCGCCTTCAACAGCCTTCCACGCATCTTTTCCGATCACCTTGTCTCCGGCGGCATCCTGATCGTGCCGATCATGATGAGCGAAACGGAGTGCCGGATTGTGCGGCTCACGCGCACCGGAAGCCGCTTCGATCGGGAAGACCTGTTCACCGCCCCATACCTGCCGATCGTGCCGCAGGTTGCATCCTTCCTGTAGCGCGGTCATGGTCGATAGTATCTATACCGATCGCGCGCTTGCCGCTCTCTATGACGATCTCAATCCACGCGGGCCGGATACGGATTTTTTTCGCCGGGCCATGCCGCATCGATCTTCGCGCGTTCTCGATCTCGGCTGCGGAACCGGGCTCCTGGCTGCCGAACTCGCTGCGATGGGGCACAGGGTGACCGCCGTCGATCCTGCTACAGCCATGCTCGCCATTGCGCGTTGCCGTCCAGACGGCCATCTCGTGGAATGGATCGAGGCCGACGCGCTGACGCTCGACCTGCAACACCGCTACGACGTCGTCCTGATGACCGGCCATGTCTTCCAGGTGTTCCTGTCCGATGCGGATGCGTTGCGCGTGCTCACGGTCGCGCGGCGCCATCTTCAGAGCGGCGGCGTGCTCATGTTCGAGAGCCGCAACCCCGCGGCCTGCGCCTGGCGAGACTGGACGCCCGACGCCTCGCACCGCAGTCTCGATCATCCGGAATTCGGCACCGCGCATATCTGGCATGAGGTCATCGACGTGGCAGGGCGGGAGGTCCGTTTCAACACCCATACCCGTTTCCCCGCCTTCGCGACCGAACATATATCCGAAAGCGTGCTGGCTTTCCGGGAGGTCGTGGATATCGAAAAACTGCTCGAACGGGCCGGGTTTCCGACGATCGACCTGATAGGGCAGTGGGACGGATCGGCCCTTGAGCCCGACAGTCGCGAGATCATCGTTCGCGCGCGATGATTCTGATGCCGGTTTTTTGCTGCATTGCAGCAATGTGTTTTCCCGCATTCTTCTGCAACTTCCGATTTATCGCTGCAAAATCAAATTGTTAATTTTTCGTTAATTCAGGTCAGCCTCGCGCAAGCCTCGAGGCATAAGCGAGGTATCAGGAATAAGTCATACATAGAGCTGACCCTTGATTTGAACCCCGTTTGTCAGCTCGAAAACGAAGCCACGTGACGGCGGAGACGGCAAATGCAGATCGCAAGCAGACTGACTGGAGCGGCCACCGGCGACAGCTTGAGCAATCTTGCCGGACGGGCTGTCGTTCAGGGCCAGAGCGGCACCCGGGAAGACAAAAACGCGCAATCCCCTTATACCGGTGGCTACGACCCGGCGATGCGGGTATCGCTCTCTGCGGAAGCCCTGCTGTTTCTGAGCAAGACGCGCCGTGTTCAGGAAAAGCAGCCATCGCTGACGCAGGATGAGTGGGGCAACAAGCTCTCGCCGCAACTCGCCGCCCGGGAATATCAGGCATTCGGGAAATTCAGCGAGACCGGCGACCACAAGGCCTATTACCGCGCCTTCATCGAGTATTACGACACGTTGCGTCCGGAAGACCAGAACAGCCTCCGCTATTTCGGTACCCGCGATGTCGCACTTGCAGGTCTGCGGTCGCAGGAATACAGCGATGAAACAGGCACCGACAGCGAAGTGCCGTTCCAGACGCTGGTCAGCGTCCTTTTGGATGAAAACAAGGCCGACACGGAGACGGCCGAGGCCGACGTGGCAGTCTTCGGGGTTTCCGGCGACATGTTTGGATGGGATACGGCAAACATCAGCTACGAGGACGTTTCGGAGGTCCGTGCCGAGATTTCGGAAATCGAAAGATTTTATCAGGAAACCTTCTGAGGCTGCCCGCGGAGGCGCATTCGCCGCCGCAGCCCTTGCTGGCCGCGTCATTCCGTTGAAGCGGAGCGGCATCGATCATGGTTATCAATTTCTCAAAAAGCATGACCTGACTCGCCGGTTTTAACCGCGCGGTAACTCTAATGCGTTTTAATCATCCTACAGTGAGTTGCGTCCCAAGTAGGTTTAGCGTCATGCGTCTTAGAGTATCGCCGAGTGTAGGAAAATCAGCTGTCCGTCTCTTCGCAGCGGTTCTGCTGGCCAGTGCTGCAACGGGTTGCAGTTCGGATGCGACGCGCTTTGGAGGCCTGTTCTCCAAGTCCGACGGCATAACGACCAATTCCATTCCATCCAACAGCATTCCGATCCCCGCCGGAGACGTGCAGGGCAGTCAGATGGCGGCAATGCCGGCTGCCGTCGACAACTCGCGGGATCAGGCCATGGGCCAGCCGTTCCCGGATCCTTCCTACGACAATGTCAACACCGCTTCGACGCCGGTGTCCCAGGCCCGGGCGGCAGCAACCCCGATGAACGTTCAACGCGTTGCGCTTGCGACGCCGACGGCGCGGGCCGAGGAAAAGCCGCTGGAGCAGGCGTTCCCAAGTGCGCGTGAAACAGCCAAGGCCGCCGCGCAGAAGGCGATGCCAGACCCGGTGACCACCGGCAGCAACAAGGGTGGCTGGTCGACGGCGAATGCGCCGGCGGTGCTGATGCGCCAGGGAGATACCGTGGCGACGCTTTCCAAGCGCTTCGGCGTGCCTGAAAAGGAAATCCTCAAGGCCAACGGCATGAAGTCCGCTTCGGATGCCGAGCCCGGCCAGCGTATCCTGATCCCAACCTTCGGCGTCGCCGGCAGTGCCGCGAAGGCCGCGGCAACCGAGACAGCCGCGCTTGATGCCGACGGCAAAAAGAAGACACCCGGCCAGTCCGACGATCGTGACGTGGCGATCCTGCCCGGACAGACGCAGTCGCGGGAAAAGGGCAACACGAAAACGGACATGGCATCCGGCAAGCTCGGCACTCCGGGCGAGGGCGGCGGCAAGGGTACCTACACGGTCAAGGCGGGCGATTCGCTCAACCGGATCGCAAAGGCCAACAATGTTCCTGTCGAGGAACTGAAGCGCGCCAATGGCCTGACGACGGCCGCCATTCGTATCGGCCAGCAGTTGAAGATCCCCGGGGCCTCGACATCCGCACCGGATCAGGTCGTCACCGCATCCGTGCCGACCAAGAAGATCAAGACCAGCAAGGTCACGGATACGACCGAAAACCAGCCGGCGGAATACAAGCCGCCAGTTGCCAAGGAGACGGTAACGGAAGTTGCCTCGAAGGGAGATGTCACGGAAGAATCACCGAAGGCGACCGGCATCAGCAAATATCGCTGGCCGGTGCGCGGCGCGGTTATCGCGGGTTACGGCGCAAATGTCGAAGGCAACCGCAATGACGGCATCAATATCTCGGTTCCAGAGGGCACGCCGATCAAGGCCGCCGAAAACGGCGTTGTCATCTACTCCGGCAGCAGCCTCAAGGAACTCGGCAATGCGGTCCTCGTCCGCCATGACGACGGCACGGTCACGGTTTACGGCAATGCCTCGGAACTGAAGGTCCAGCGCGGCCAGAAGATCCAGCGCGGCCAGACCCTTGCGGCATCCGGCATGAGCGGCACGGCAGCGCAGCCGCAGGTGCATTTCGAAGTGCGCAAGAACGCAACGGCCGTCAACCCGGCCACGTTCCTCGAATAGTCACGCTCCAGGGGCAGCGGCCAGAAACGAAGTCCCGGTTCCGCCGGGACTTTTTGCATTTCAAGCCGTGTCGATATGTTTCTGCTTGCGGCCGGCCAGATCCTGGATGAACTGCCAGGCGACGCGGCCCGAGCGCGCGCCACGGGTCGTGCTCCATTCCAGCGCATCGGCATGCAACGCCGCCACATCCGATTCCAGCCCGTAATGATTGGCGTAACCGTCGATCATCGACAGATATTCGACCTGGCTGCATTTGTAGAATCCGAGCCAGAGACCGAATCGATCCGAAAGCGAGACTTTTTCCTCGACCGCTTCGGATGGGTTGATGGCGGTCGATTGCTCGTTCTCCATCATGTCGCGCGGCAGGAGATGGCGCCGGTTCGAGGTTGCGTAGAGCAGCACATTGGCGGGACGCCCCTCGATGCCGCCATCAAGCACGGCCTTCAGCGACTTGTAGGAGGTATCGTCATGGTCGAAGGACAGGTCGTCGCAAAAGACGATGATGGGGGCCGGTGCGGATTTCAGGATTTCCATAAGCAGCGGCAGCGTTGCAATGTCCTCGCGGTGAACCTCTACCAGTTTCACGGCAATGCCACTGTCCCTGCTGACGCGGGCGTGGACGGCCTTGACCAGGGAAGACTTGCCCATGCCACGGGCGCCCCAGAGAAGAACATTGTTGGCTGGAAACCCCCTGGCAAAACGCAAAGTGTTGTCGAAAAGGATGTCGCGCACATGATCGACGCTGCGGATGAGGTCCAGATCGACCCTGTTCGGGCGCGCGACAGGCTGCAGGTGCTGACGCGTGGGCGACCAGACGAAACATTCAGCGGCAGTCCAGTCGTTGATCGCCGGCGCCGGACCTGCAATCCGCTCGATTGCGGCGGACAACTTCTGCATCTCCGCAATGAGGATGTCGATTTTGCTTTCCTGCATGGGCTGTTCCTTGGGGCTGCTGTTCCTTGGGGCGGGGCAGGCTCTTTCCGGTCATCTGCTCCTGTGCGGTAGCATGGCCGTTCAAGCGGGAAAAGGCCGACAACCGGCCAGAAAAGACTTCTATGGCAGGAGATTTGGTGTAAGAGGCAGAAGAACCGATCCGGAAGCGGGCGTTGTTGCATTCGCATCAGGCTTTCCTATATTCCGGCAATCCGAAACATGGGCGTCCGCCCGTATCCAAAAGCATTCAAGGAGTGATCAATGTTCATTACCGAGGCCTTCGCGCAAACGGCTCCCGTCGCCGGTGGCGGCGCCGCAGACATTCTCATGTCGATCCTGCCGTTCCTGCTGATCTTCGTCGTAATGTACTTCCTGATCATCCGCCCGCAGCGCGCCAATATGAAGCGCCGTGAGGAACTCCTGAAGAACATCCGTCGCGGCGATCAGGTCGTCACAGGCGGCGGCATTGTCGGCAAGGTCACGAAAGTGGTCGACGATACCGAACTGGAAGTCGAAATCGCTGAAGGCGTCAAGATCCGCGTGCTGCGCAGCGGCGTTTCGGAAGTCCGCGTCAAGGGCGAACCTGTCAAGGAATAGCGACAGCGCCTTTTGCTCGCGCCCCTCCTGAAGCCGCGCGCTTTCAGGAGAAATTGTGCGGCAATTCAAAGTGCTATAGCGTCATGTCGCGTGCGCAGGGCGCATGATGCTATGTAGCCGGTTGGCAATCCGCCGATCAGTATTGGCCGATCGACTTTGAATGATGAAACGCCGGGAGCTTCATGCCTTATCTGTCCCGTTCGAAAACCGTTATCGTCTGGCTGGTTGTCCTGCTCAGTCTGATCGTTGCACTGCCGAACGTGCTTTCCGAACGGGACCTGGCAGGCTTCCCGGCCTGGGTGCCGAAAAAACAGGTCAATCTCGGCCTTGATCTTCAAGGTGGCTCGCAATTGCTGCTCAAGACCGAGCAGGAAGATGTCGCGCGCGTGCGTCTTTCGGCGCTGGTTGCCGATGTCGGGCACCGCCTGAAAAGTGCTGGTATCGCCTATAGCGGGCTTTCGGGAACGGGAACGATCATCGAGGTCCGGATCCGCGACACCGCCGCCGTGAGCGCTGCGACGCAGGCTCTGTCGCCGCTGGCAGCTGCCGTGAGCGCGGATAACAAGACCGTCGAAACAGCGCTGGATACCTCCGGCGGAAACGTGCTGCGATTGACCCTGACCGATGCCGGGCTGGCTTACCGCCTGTCCGAATCGGTGGCTGCGTCAATCACCGTCCTGCAGCGGCGCCTGGAGGAAATGGGTGTTTCCCAGGCCGTTGTCCGGCGGCAGGGGGCCGACCGCATCATCGTGCAGATCCCCGGATTGCAGGACCCGCAGCGCCTCAAGGATATTCTCAGCCAGGCCGGTGATCTGGCCTTCCACACGATCGACATGTCGATGAGCGTTCAGGATGCGGTGAATGGCGCCCCCCCGGCCACATCGGAAGTCGTCTATTCCGCCGATGATCCGCCGATCGGATATCTCGTGCGCAGACAGCCGATTATCTCCAGCCGAGATATCACCGGTGCCCGGCCGACGCTCAATGCGAAAAACGCATCGGTGGTCGATATTACGCTCGACACGGACGGGGCGGAGCGTCTCGCGCAGGTGACGGCTCAGAACACCGGCACCACGCTGGCCATCCTGCTCGATGGACAGGTGATTTCGACGCCGTTGATCCGCTCGGCCATTACCGGAGGCGCCGTCCAGGTCGCCGGGAACTTCAGTGCCGAGGGCGCCAACGATCTCGCCCTTCTCCTGAAGTCCGGCGCTCTTCCGGTTCCGCTGACGGTTGTCGAGGAACGGACGATCGGCACCGGGCTTGGCAGCGATTCGATCAGCGCGGTGATGACCGCTGGTGGTATCGCCGCACTTCTGGTCCTCGTCTTCATGTTCGCCTTCTACGGCTTCTTCGGTCTCGTCGCCAATCTTGCCGTCATTCTCAACGTGGTGATGATCGTCGCCGTGCTTTCGGCCACCGGGCTGACGCTGACGCTGCCGGGCGTTGCCGGCATCATCCTTACCATCGGCATGGCGGTCGATTCCAATGTTTTGATCTATGAGCGTATACGTGACGAGGTCCGCAGCGGACGTCCTCTGTCGGAGGCAATCCAGTTCGGTTTCTCGCGTGCCTTCGCGGCCATCGTCGATGCCAATATCACGACGCTGATTGCCGCCCTGATCCTGCTTTACCTCGGCACCGGTACGGTGCGGGGTTTTGCCGTAACGCTTGCCATTGGTATAGTGACGACCCTGTTCACCGCCTTTACGCTGACCCGGGTCATCCTGTCGGAGTGGGTCAGGCGTCGCAAGCCGGCGCACCTGCCCGATGGCATCCGCACCGGCATTTTCGACCGGCTCGATTTCCGGTTCATGGCGATCCGCAATTATGTGTTTTCCGGACTGGCAGTGCTGTCGGTCCTGTCCACGCTGCTTTTCGCCGGCCTCGGCATGAATCTCGGCATTGATTTTGCCGGCGGTTCGGTGCTGGAACTCTCGGCCCGCGAAGGCGAGGCGGATATTGCCGACATCACGGAGCGTCTGAACGGCCTCAATCTCGGGGCTGTGGAGGTAAAAAGTGTCGGCGGGCCACAGGGTGTGTTCATCCGCGTACCATCGCGCGATGGCGGTGAAAACGCCGAGCAGAGTTCGGTCATCCTCATTCGCGGCGAGCTTGAGGACGCCTATGAATTCCGGCGCGTCGAAGTCGTCGGCCCTTCTGTTTCAGGCGAATTGACACGGGCGGCAACGATCGGTGTTCTCGCCTCGCTGCTGGCCATCCTTGTCTACATCTGGGTCCGCTTCGAATGGCAGTTTGCGCTCGGCGCCATCGTCGCAACGCTGCATGACGTGCTTTTGACGATCGGCCTCTTCGTTGTGACCGGCATGGAGTTCAACCTGACAAGCATCGCAGCGCTTCTGACCGTCGTCGGTTACTCGCTGAACGACACCGTCGTGGTCTATGACCGCATCCGCGAAAATCTTCGACGTTATCCGCGCATGCCGCTGCCCATCCTCATCGACGCCGCCATCAACCAGACGCTGTCGCGCACCATCCTGACAGGCGCCACGACGATGCTGGCGCTGCTCGCGCTCTGCCTGTTCGGCGGCGAACTGATCCGCTCTTTCAGCATCGCCATGCTGTTTGGTGTGGCGGTCGGAACGTTCTCGTCAATCTATGTCGCCGGGCCACTTCTCATCCTCTTCAAACTGCGCCCCGGCGCGCCGGATGGCGGACAGGCCGGCCCGGCCGCTGCTGCTCGTGGAGGGGCGTGACATGCCAAAAGGGATAGAGTTCCGCGACGCGCATTTTCCCGGTCGGGCGCCCGTGGATGCCTATGGCAATGGCGGTTTCCGGTTTGCCGACATGTCGCATCGCGGCTCCGTGCTGATGCTGCCGTCGGGCATCTACGGCTGGGAGATGAAGGAAGGCGACCCGCTTGATCCGGACCTTTTTCGGCGTGTCATGGAGGCGGCGGCGGATATCGAAGTCCTGCTGGTCGGCACCGGCAAGGAGATTAGGCGCCTGCCGGCGGCGTTGAAGGAAATGCTGAAGGCGAACAACATTGCCTCCGACCCGATGAGCACGGGGGCAGCCGTCCGCACCTTCAACATCATGCTGGCCGAGTCGCGTGCCGTCGCCGCTGCCCTGATCGCTGTCTGAATGTTCCCCCAGGCCGACGATAAACCCAACGACCTGAAGAAGGCAAACAAGCCGGCTACCGGCTACAGCCTTGACGCGCTGCGCGATACCGACCGCGATCGGTATCTGGTCTGCCTGCTGGCGCCGGCGGACAAGCGCGCGGCGCTGGCCGCGCTCTACGCGTTTCACGCCGAGATCGCCCGTGTTCGCGATCTGGTGCGCGAACCCTTGCCTGGCGAGATCCGGCTGCAATGGTGGCGCGACGTGCTGGAAAGCGGCGGCACCGGCGAAGGTCATCCGCTGGCGCAGGACCTGCTCGCCGCGATCGCCTCCTATCGCCTGCCGGTCGCCGTTCTGCTCGACATGATCGACGCCCGTGTCTTCGATCTCTATGATGACCCCATGGAAAGCCGCGCCTCGCTTGAAGGTTATGCCGGAGAAACAGCATCGGCGCTTTTGCAACTGTCCTGTCTCGTGCTTGACCCGGACATGGCGCAGCGCTCCACGGAAGCGGCCGGCCATGCCGGTGTCGCCCAGACGATCGCCGGTCTCCTGCTGCGCCTGCCGTTGCACCGGTCGCGGGGCCAAGTCTATCTGCCGGCCGATCTTCTGGCCGCTACGGGGCTCGATCGGGACGCGTTTCTTTCCGGCAGCGACCCGGCGGCGCTGGACCGGGCCGTGCGCGCCTTTAGCGGACTCGGTCGCGAGCATCTGGCGAAGGCGCGGGCTGCGGCCGCATCGATATCTCTTGCGAATCGGCCCGCCTTCGTCGCTCTCGCCCTCGCGGAACCCATTTTCGACAGGGCAGAGCGGGCAGGGCCTCGCATCTTCACGCAAACGCTTGCGCCGCCGCAATGGCGTCGGCAATGGTGGATGTGGCGCGCGGCACGCAGCGGCCGATGGTAAACGCCGCGACGCGCGCGTTACCTTTTCTCAACTCTGAAATTCGGTAACCGGCGGCAAACTGGCGCAAGTTTCACGCATTATGGTCCCTCCGTGTTATACTCGGAACAAGCTTGAAAGGATCCGGCGCCATGATCTGGCCCATCGTCATCATGTGCATGCTGCTCGCAGGTATTTTTTACATGCGGATGACAGCGCGCGCTGCCAAGCAGGAAAGCGTGCCGGATACGGGCCTTGCCATACTGGATTTCAACCGCGCCTTTCCGGACGAAGCGATCCGGGCCATTCATGCGACGGCCGACGGACGGTCGTTCTTCGTCCGGCTGCATGACGGTAAAGCCGGTTTCATGCAGTCGCAGGGTGCGCATTATGTCTGCCACCTGATCGAGGACGGCAATGTCCGCGTCAGCAATGCACCCAGCGGTCGCGGCCTATCCCTGCACTTTACCGATTTCGATTATCTCGATTCCGTCTATGAATTCCGCACGCCCCAGCAGGCCGCGGAAGTCTCGCTCTGGCTGCTCGGCAGCTTCAAGCCGCAATCGGAATTTGCCGCCGCGCCGGTCGTCTGAGCCGCCGGCGCCCTTGCCCTGCAATACTCTTCAGGCCGACGCTGCAAGCCATGCGGCGCAATCTTCGAGCGCACGCGCTGCAACGAGCTGTTTTTTTACGATCGTCTTGTCCTTGCCGCGGAAGCGCTTGACGCCTTCGGGCTTGACGATGGCGCCGGGTTCCAGCAGCGGGAACAGGCCGAAATTGATGTTCATCGGCTGGAACGACCGTTTGCCCGGCTCGTCGTCGGAGACAATGTGACCGCCTGTGATGTGGTTGAGCAGCGAGCCGAAGGCCGTCGTCGCCGGCGGCAGGCTGGGTGTTTCGCCCTTGCGTTCGGCGGCGGCAAAGCGGCCTGCGAGAAGGCCGATGCTGGCGCTTTCGACATATCCCTCGCAGCCGGTTATCTGGCCGGCAAAACGCAGGCCCGGCCGCGACTTCAGCGTCAGAGACGGATCGAGCAGGGTCGGAGAATTGATGTAGGTGTTGCGATGCAGCCCGCCAAGACGGGCGAACTCGGCGTTCTGGAGACCCGGGATCATCCGGAACACTTCCGCCTGCGCGCCGTATTTCAGCTTCGTCTGGAAACCCACCATGTTGTAGAGCGTGCCGAGCGCATTGTCCTGGCGCAGCTGCACCACGGCATAGGCCTTGACGGTCGGATTGTGGGCATTGGTCAGGCCCATCGGCTTCATCGGTCCGTGACGAAGCGTCTCGCGGCCGCGTTCGGCCATGACCTCGATCGGCAGGCAGCCGTCGAAATAGGGCGTGCCTTCCCATTCCTTGAAGCCGGTCTTGTCGCCGCCGATCAGTGCGTCGACGAAGGCGTTGTATTGTGCCTCGTCCATAGGACAATTGATATAGTCCTTGCCCGTTCCGCCGGGGCCGACCTTGTCATAGCGTGACTGGAACCAGCAGATGTCCATGTCGATGCTTTCGGTGTGAACGATCGGCGCAATGGCATCGAAGAAAGCCAGCGCATCGGCGCCCGTCTCGGCCCTTATGGCGTCGGCCAGTCCCGGCGCTGTCAGCGGTCCGGTAGCGATGATCGCCTGATCCCAGTCTGCTGGCGGCAGACCTAAGATTTCTTCGCGCAGGACGGTGATCAGCGGATTGTCCGCAATCGCCTTCGTGACCGCTTGCGAAAAGCCGTCGCGATCGACGGCCAGCGCGCCGCCGGCGGGAACCTGGTTGCGATCGGCTGCCGCCATGATCAACGAGCCGGCGAGCCGCATTTCGGCGTGTAGCACGCCAACCGCATTGCTGGTGGCGTCGTCTGAGCGGAAGGAGTTGGAACAGACCAGTTCGGCAAGGTCGTCGGTCTTGTGCGCATCCGTGCCACGTACGCCCCGCATTTCGTGGAGGATTACCGGAATTCCGGCCCGGGCGATCTGCCAGGCCGCTTCCGAACCGGCAAGGCCGCCGCCGATGACATGGATGGGGGAATGGGTCGATGCTTGTGTCATGGGGCGCTTCTTAGAACAACACCGGTGCAAAGGAAACCATTTCCATCACGGGCCTTATCAGCAAAGGGCCGGAATCAAAAACGGCACCGCAAGGGTGCCGTTTTTAGGGTCTCCGTGTCCGGTCCGATTAACGGAACGAACGCGAAGCGATGTTGCGGATGTCGAAGCGGGTGATGCCGATGTCCGAGAGGGCGTGGTTGGACAGGTTGCCGAGTTCGGCAACGGTGCGGCGATAGTTGATCCAGCTTTTTGCGATACGAATCGGGTTCATGGTCTTGGTCCTTGGGAAGCAATGGAGCGTGACAATCATTTGTCTGCTGCGTTGGCGTCTATCTACGCCTTCCCAAGGAAAAGGTGGAGTGCAAAGAAAAAGCATCTGCTATGCGTTTGTGCAATGCGTTGCTTCTTTGGTGAGCAAATCAGTCGTTTGCCCGAAAAGACATCATAGGTTAACGCTTCGTCAAAAGGCCGAAGACGTGCGTTAATACTCTGGTTTAAAATCACTTTTTGAAAATGCAGATCTGGCTGGAAAGGTTGCGGCGAGCAGTTTCATACTGCTCGGATCTACAGCGCAAATTTGAGGCATTCTGGGGAGCTTGATGGGCGGCAATGTCTGTTTCAGACATAAAAAACGCCCACCGGACGTGCCGGAGGGCGTTTGATGCAAGCGCTGCTACACCGGCAAAGCCGGCGGCGACGCGATCGTCTTACTTGATGGCCTTGCGGGCTACATGCGAAATGTCGCCGCGGCCGATGCCGAGGTCGTTCAGTTCGCGGTCGCTCATGCGGCCGAGTTCATTGCAGGTCTGACGGTACTTGCGCCAATTGTTGAAAGAGCGAGCGAGGTTCATGATCCTGATCCTTTCGAGGGTCACTGTGCCAGCACTTATCTTGGCTGGCCTTCATCTGATGATTGGAATATACGCCGTTCGGCCGCCAAAAACAGAGACAATGCTGCATCGCACCCATGCGGGAAATGCAGGTCTCAGTGTGCCCTGAATTAAGCGTTTGTTGACAATCCCGTTTGCGCCGGACCTGCGCCTGATCGAAGAGCTGAAATCGCCTGCTCGACAGACAAAAAACAACGCCCGCTGGGGGAGGAGGTCCAGCGGGCGTTGCTTGTTCTGATCGGCAACCGGGAGGAGGGAGTGTTGCCGGTCCCATCGGGTACGCTTGGGAGGAGGAGTGCGATCACCCGAAGTATGAGCATAAGATAGGTGCTGACTGGCAGGCTGTGTAGCGCGATTGACGAATGGCACCATTGCGTTGCGCGCATAGCGAAGGCCAAGGTCGAGCATTCTTGCTCAAAATCTAGTCGATTCCATTGTTCTTGGTGATTCCGCCCGGCAAAACGAACAACGCCCGCTGGGGGAGGAGATCCAGCGGGCGTCGTTTGAGGCGATTGGCAACCGGGAGGAGGGCGTTGCCAATCAGATCGGAACGACACTGGGAGGAGGAGTGCGTCGCTCCGAATTTCATCGAGGCATCTTTTGATGCCCGTATCAGGTCTGGATATCGGATCAGGCTGCCGGTACTTGCGGTCCCTTCCCGTCAGGGAGGGGCTGCGCCGGTCGCGTGACCGTTTCCGTCGTTGTGCTCTGTTCGATTGCCTTCAGAATCGCATGAAGATCTTCATGAATGGTTAACGATGATGGGCGGGTTCCAGCGATTGACAGAGGCATCCTAGAATGGGTGCCCATTGTGTTTTTGGCCGGGATTCGCTTAGGTCTGTCGCAACGATGGGGGACGGACATGTATCGTGGACGGATCGAGCGCGATTTTGCGCTCTGGGTATCGAGGGGTCTGGTGTCTGCACCCGCAGCGGAAGCAATGCTGGCGGAATACGATGCGCGCGAAAGCAGCTTCAGCGTCGGGCGTGTGCTGCTGACGCTGGCGGCCGTGCTTCTTTCCGCAGCCGTGCTGCTTCTGGTGGCCGCCAACTGGGAAGCGCTGCCGCGGATCGCCCGTGTCGTCGGCATCGTAACCTTGATCTGGGTCTTTTATCTCTCGGCGGCATTTTGCCTGGCGCGCGGGCTGAAAGGCATCGGCGCGGCGCTGCTGGTCATGGGCACCCTGGTCTTCGGCGGCGCTATCGCCCTCGTCGGGCAGATGTATCATCTGTCCGGCGACACGGTGGATGCCATGCTGGTGTGGTTTGCCGCAGCCTGCGTGGCGACGGTGGCTTTCCGCTCCGGCGCGCTGACCGTCGTCTCAGGGTTCCTGTCCTGGGCGGTGTTCGGCGTGCTGATCATGGAGAATGAAACGACGTTCGAGGGCAATGGCATCATCTATCTGGTGCCTCTGCTCTGCGTCCTCGTGATCGCCCTGGTCCGTTATACGGGTGCCGATCGGGCGCGGCATCTGGCCTATCTGCTGATGCTGGGCTGGCTGGGCTGGCTTTACATCGAGATTTCCGAGCAGTGGCTCGCGGTGATATTCTTTATCGCCGGTTTCGTCTGCTTCCTGGCTGCAAGCCTGCCGGTTTCGCCACTTTACAGGCTTTCACGCGAGGCGGGTGCTGCTCCTGCATTCTATGCTTTCGTGCTGGCGATCATCGGATTGGCTGCCTTGCATATCGAGGTCGATGGCCTCGCTGCGGATGTTGCGATCGGAGCGCTGACGCTCGCCGTGTCGCTTGCCGGCATCGGCATTGCCGGGCGCATGAACGGCGCGGTGCGCTATCTTGGTTATGCGGTCTTTGCCGGCGAAACGCTCTATCTGGCCTCGGAAACGCTCGGCTCCATTCTCGGAACATCCGGTTTCTTCCTGATCTCCGGTGTTGTCGTGGCCTTGATTGCCTGGATCGTCATTCGCCTGGAAAAACGCCTGTCGGCCAAGCCTGTCGCAGAGGGGATCTAAGATGCTGTCATTGTCCCGCACGCCGCTGATCCGCCCCCTTTTCGCGGCGATTCTCGTTGCCCTGCTGCAGACGGCTTTCCTTGGTTACATGATTGAAAGCCGCGCCTCGATCCTGCGCAACGGCACGGATGTGGTGCTGAAGACCGTCCCCGTCGATCCACGCGATCTGCTGCGCGGCGACTATGTCATCCTCGCCTATGACATATCGACGATTCCCGCCGACAAGGTCACCGGCGGCTTTCCAACCGAAGCGACGGATGCGCAGATGTCGGTCCGACTGGACAAGCAACCGGATGGATTCTGGACGGTGTCGGAAGCCTCCTTCGCCGAACTTGCGCCAAAAGCCGGATCGATCGTCGCCCGCACGCAGCCATTTTATTATTATCCGACACCGGACGCTCCGAAAACGGCCATCAGCGTCGAATACGGAATCGAACGCTATTATGTGCCGGAGGGCGAGGGGTTGGTTCTTGAAGAGGCCCGCAATGCCAGTGCGCTGTCAGTCACGGCCAGCGTGGATGATACGGGGCGCATGCAGATCCGGCTGATCGCGGTCGACGGCAAGCCGCTCTATGAAGAGCCGCTCTATTAGGTTCACCCGGCAAGCCTATCGCGCAACAGCATGGGCTGCGCCCTTATTTTTCCTTTGATCCGGCGAAAACGGGTGATATAGAGACGCCGCGCTCGGGAACGACCTTGACCCTGTGCGTGGCGATTTGCAGGCGCTTCCATGCCGCGACCAGCCACGGACGTGTGGAGATCAGGCGGTTCGGTGTTCTGAACGCGGGTATGGTGAAATTGGTAGACACGCCAGATTTAGGTTCTGGTGCCGCAAGGCGTGGGAGTTCAAGTCTCTCTACCCGCACCAGAATAAAGGGATGCCGGAGGCGTGACGTCTTTGGTATCGGTCGAGAACAAAGTGCCATTTTGCTTGCAAAACGGCCACCGAATTGCGTAAAGCCACTCCCGGCAAATGGATCGGCTCAGGTGCTTTCAGAAAAAGAACACCGACAGAGCCCTGTCAACGTGAAATGAAGGTTTGAACATGCAGGTTATCGAAACGCTCGCTGAAGGGCTGAAGCGCGAACTCAAGGTCGTCATTCCGGCCAAGGACATGGAAGCTCGGATGAACGAGCGTCTCGCCGAAACCAAGGACAAGGTCCGCATCAACGGTTTTCGTCCGGGCAAGGTGCCTGTCGCCCATCTGAAGAAGATGTACGGCAAGTCGATCATGGCCGAGCTCGTCAACGAACTGGTGCGTGAGAAGCCGACCGAAATCCTCAGCGAACGCGGCGAAAAGTCGGCAACCCAGCCGGAAGTCGCGATGACCGAGGACGAGGCCGAAGCTGAGAAGATCCTGAGCGCCGAAGCCGATTTCGAATTCACGCTGGCCTATGAAGTGATCCCGGCGATCACGCTCAAGGACACAAGCGGCATCAAGGTCACGCGCGAAGTCGTCGAGATCGAGGAATCGGAAGTCACCGAGCAGATCCTGAAGATCGCCGAAAGCGCCCGCACCTACGAAACGAAGAAGGGCAAGGCCGCAAACGGCGACCGCGTCACGATCGACTACCTCGGCAAGGTCGATGGCGAAGCCTTCGACGGCGGCAAGGATTCCGATGCGGAACTGAGTCTCGGCTCGAACCGTTTCATCCCGGGTTTTGAAGAGCAGCTCGTCGGCCTGAAGGCTGGCGACGAAAAAGTCATCAACGTCACCTTCCCGGCTGAATACCCGGCTGCAAATCTGGCCGGCAAGGAAGCCACCTTCGATATTTCCGTCAAGGACGTTGCAAGTGCTGCCGAAGTCGAAATCAACGACGAACTGGCGACGAAGCTCGGTCTCGAATCGGCTGACAAGCTGAAGGAGATCGTCCGCGGCCAGATCGAAAGCCAGTACGGCTCGGTGACCCGCCAGAAGCTCAAGCGCCAGATCCTCGACCAGCTCGACGAAATGTACCAGTTCGATACGCCGCAGCGCCTTGTCGACGCTGAATTCGAAAATATCTGGCGCCAGATCAACACCGACCTCAGCCAAGCCGGCAAGACCTTCGCCGATGAAGACACGACGGAAGACGAAGCCCGCGTCGAGTATCGCAAGCTGGCTGAACGCCGCGTGCGTCTCGGCCTCGTTCTCTCGGAAATCGGCGAAAAGGCCGGCGTCCAGGTGAGCGACGATGAAATGCAGCGTTCGCTCTATGAGCAGCTGCGTCAGTTCCCGGGCCAGGAAAAGGAAATCATCGACTATTTCCAGAAGACCCCGGGTGCCGCCGCTTCGCTGCGTGCGCCGATCTTCGAAGAAAAGGTCGTTGACCACCTGCTGGCCGAAATCTCGGTTACCGACAAGACGGTCACCAAGGAAGAGCTGATGAATGACGACGAGGACGAAACGTCCGGATCGAAGAAGGCTGCTCCGAAGAAGAAGGCCGCCAAGGCCGAAGCTGCTGCGGAAGGCGAAGAAGCCGCTCCGAAGAAGAAGGCTGCTGCGAAGAAGAAGGCCGCTGACGACAGCGCCGAATAAGTTTTCGACATGATGAAATGAGAGAGGCCGTCCTTCGGGGCGGCCTTTTTCGTTTGGTGGCCCTTTGCTGCACCTTGCATGGGCAGCCCGCCCGCCGCGCCGCGTTACACCTCGAAGCAACTTTCCCTTGTGTCGCTATAGGCTTCAATGGTTGTATTGCGGCAGGGCGTCAGGGGAAGTTTGGGCGAGGCGCCTTCCAAGTGGAGGCTGGAACGATGTTCGAGTGGGGATTGCTGGCAAGCGTCATCGTCTGGCCTTTGTCGGGCGCCTGGCTTCTGATTTCGCTGTTGCGCGTGTTTATTCCGAAATGGAGGCGCAGTGGCATAGGGCAGGCGAAATACGCGGTGTCGCTTTTCGTTTTGTCTTTCGTTGCCATTCTCGTCTGTAACCAGTTGGCCTATCTCGACTATGGCTTGGCCTCGCGGGAGGGGCTGGACGCCGCGCGGGCCGCACGAAAGGCCGAAAAGCAAACACAAGCTGCCGCGGAAAAAGCCACGGCTGCAAAACTGGCCGAAGAATCCGCCTTGAAGCAGGTGGAAGCCGACAGGCAAAAGGCCGAGGCCGATGCGCAGGCAAACAAGGCAAAGGCGCAGCAGGCAGCCGTTGAAACGGCGGCACTCGAACAGCAGCGCAGGGATGAACAGGCGGCGGCAGCCACGAAAATCTGTACCGACACGATCGGTGCTTTCGTCATGTCGCAGGGTTTCGTGAAGCGCGCCTTGAAGGCACCATCAACCGCGGAATTCCCGTGGTTCAACGACCGTGACGTCGGCGTCACCCCGTTGAAGGGCTGCGCCTATCGCGTCGTGGCCTGGGTGGATGCACAAAATGGTTTTGGCGCACAGATCAGGTCACGTTACGTCGTCGGGCTGACGTTCCGTGAGGCCGAAGGCTCGTGGCAGATGACCGACATCAGGATGGATTGAAGCCGGCCATGCCTGCCGGTGCTACTTCGGCTCGCCCATGCGGTTGCCGGCGTCTAGGCCGGCGATCTTGTAGGCTTCGGCCAGCGTCGGGTAGTTGAAGGTATTTTCGACGAAATATTCGACGGTGCCCTTCAGGTTCAGCACCGCCTGTCCGATATGGACGAGTTCGGTCGCGCCTTCGCCGACGATGTGGACGCCGAGCAGGCGGCGCGTCTTCAGCGAGAAGATCATTTTCAGCAGGCCTGAATCCAGACCCATGATGTGACCGCGCGAGGTTTCGCGGAAACGGGCAATGCCGCATTCATAGGGAATGCCGCGCTCCTTGACTTCCTCTTCCGTCAGGCCGCAGGTCGAGATTTCCGGGACGGCGTAGATGCCGTAGGGGAAATATTTTGGCGGTTCCTTGGCAATCACGCCGACGGCGACGCGGGCAGCGATCCGGCCCTGTTCCATCGATGTCGAGGCAAGGCTCGGGAAGCCGACGACATCGCCGGCGGCATAGATATTCGGCACCGTGGTCTGGAAGGTTTCCGGATTGACGCTGAGGCGGCCGCGGCTGTCGGCTTCGAGCCCGGCCGCTGCAAGGTTCAGCGTATCCGTGGCGCCCATGCGGCCGGCGGCAAACAGCACCATTTCGCAATTGATGATCCGGCCGTTGTCCAGAGTGACCGAGCATTTTCCGTCCGGCAGCTTTTCCACCTTGGTGGCCTTCTGGCCCAGCATCAGCTTCATGTTGCGGTCGCGCAGCTGGTAGGTGAAGTCCTCGACGATCTCCTTGTCGATGAAATCGAGCATGGTGGCCTTCGGGTCGATGACCGTCACGGCGGTATCCAGCGCGCTGAAGATCGTCGCATATTCTATGCCGATGACGCCGGCGCCGATGACAACCATCGAACGCGGCAGGTCGGTGATTTCCAGGAGCTCGTCGCTGTCGAGGATCGACTTGTGGTCGAACGGAATATAGTCAGGGCGAAACGGCTTGGTGCCGACTGCCAGCAAAATGCTGGTCGCGGTCACTTCGACCCGCTCGCCATCGTCCTTGATGATTTCCAGGCGCTGCGGGTCAAGGAAGCTCGCCTTGCCGCGAATGTTTTGAACACGGTTGCGGGCGAACTGGTGTTCCAGCACTTCGACTTCATGGTCAAGCGTGATCAGCAGGCGCCGGCGCAGGTCATCCGCGCTGATTTCCTGCTTGACGCGATAGGCACGGCCGTAAAAACCCCGTTCGCGCCAGCCGGTCAGGTTGAGGGCAGTTTCGCGCAGTGTCTTCGACGGAATGGTGCCGGTGTGCACGGAGACGCCGCCCACCCGCTTTCCCTGCTCGATGACAAGAACCTTTTTGCCAAGCTTGGCAGCCTGAATGGCGCCACGGCGCCCCGCGGGCCCGCTGCCGACAACGACGAGATCGTACTGGGTCATGAAGCGCTTCCGGTGAAGAGGAGAGAATCGTTGTGCATTGCGGCAAATGTCGCGCACAAGAGTCTATAGCGTCAATCTTACAGTTTCATAAACCGTTGTGAGCGGGCTCGGGACTGACGGATGGTTATTTCGGGCAAAGCGCATATAGTTCCGGCTATGAGCCGGGGAGGCATGCTTCAAGTCATGATGGGGATGCTCACCATGACCTGATGTTGGCGAAGGGAGACGGGCGATGGCTTTGCAGGATAGGGAGAGTGCTCACGGCGAGGCTGAACCGCACATCGTTTCGCCGGAGCCGGCGCTGCCCGTAAAACCCTGCAGCCGGCCGGGTGTCATTGCGGCGGCCGTCTATGAAAACGGCCAGCGTGTCGGCGATATCGAGATCAAGGACGCCCACAAGTGGATCGGCCGCGAAAAGGCTGTCGTCTGGATCGGCCTGCATGAGCCGGACAACGACCTGTTGCGCGAGGTCCAGGCGGAGTTTGGCCTGCATGACCTGGCGATCGAAGATGCGAGCCATGCGCATCAGCGGCCGAAGCTTGAAATCTATGGCGATTCGATCTTTGTCGTCGCGCGCACCGCGCATATGAACAAGGATGAGATCGTCTTTGGCGAAACCCATCTGTTCGTCGGCCGCGGTTATGTCGTGTCCGTCCGTCACGGGCCGTCTACCTCCTACAATCTGGTGCGGCAGCGCTGCGAGGCATCGCCGGCTTCGCTCGCGCATGGCGAGAACTATATCCTCTATTCCATTCTCGATTTCATCGTCGACAATTACATGCCGGTTCTCGAAGGCATCCACTCAGAGGTCGAGGAGCTTGAAGAGCGCCTTCTGCGCGAGCGGCTGGACAAGAAGGACATCGAACGGCTCTACATGCTGCGCCGCAGCCTGTTGCGTCTGCGCAATGCCGTGGTCCCGCTGGTCGATGTCTGCCGGCGGCACGAGCATCTCGATCTGCCCGGCATGGACGCCACGCTGCACGCGCTGTTCCGCGACGTCACCGACCATGTCCGCCGGGTCCAGGAGGATATCGATACGCTTCGCGAGGTCCTGGCCTTCACCTTCGAGGCGAGCCTGATGATCGGCCAGTCGGAGCAGACGGAAATTTCCCGCAAGCTCGCATCCTGGGCGGCAATCCTTGCCGTACCGACCGCGGTCGCCGGCATTTACGGCATGAACTTCGATGACATGCCTGAACTGAAGATACGCTACGCATACTTCGTGGTGCTGCTGTTCATCGCCTTTGTCTGCGGCACGCTCTATCGCATGTTCCGTAAGGCCAAGTGGCTCTGAGTTTTTCCTTACTCAGATGAGCCGCAGCCCCTTGAGGCTGGCATGGCCGTCCTTGCCGATGATGATGTGATCGTGAACTGTGATGCCGAGCGGCTTGGCTGTGTCGATGATCATCTTGGTCATCTCGATGTCGGCGCGCGACGGCGTTGGGTCGCCGGACGGATGGTTATGGACGAGGATCAACGCCGTCGCGGAGAGTTCCAGCGCGCGCTTCACCACTTCGCGCGGATAGACCGGCGTGTGATCGACGGTGCCGGTCTGCTGCACCTCGTCGGCGATCAGCGCATTGCGCTTGTCGAGGAACAGAATGCGGAATTGCTCGCGCGCCTCGTGCGCCATCGCGGCATGGCAATATTCGATCACCGACGACCACGAGGCCAGCACCTGCTTGCCCTTCAGTTCGCTCTTCAACGTCCGGTGCGCGACGGTCGAAACCAGTTTCAGGTCGAGCGCCACGGCTTCTCCAACCCCCTTGACCTCCTGCAGAAGCGAAGGCGGTGCCCCAAAGACGCCGGCCAGCGTGCCGAACCGGTCGAGAAGCGCCTTGGCGATCGGCTTTGTGTCGCGGCGGGGGATCAGCCGGAAGAGCAGCAGTTCGAGGATCTCGTAATCGGCAAGCGCCGTATCGCCATGGTCGCGATAACGACTGCGCAACCGGTCGCGGTGCCCGTGATAGTGAACGTCATCGACCGGTTTCGACGGGCCATCGAGATTGAGGCGCTTGGGCTGTTGTTCTGCGAAAAACCCCCTCTCGTCCGCCGGTTGCGCAATGTCGCTATCGGAAGTGGAGGGGGGCTTCGTCATGAAATTCCCTAAGCTGCAAGACCGGGGCGATCGAGCCCGCCCGGAGACAGGGTGAAGATCTCGTAGCCATCGGCCGTGACTGCAACCGTATGCTCGTATTGCGCCGATAGCGATCGGTCGCGCGTGACTGCCGTCCAGCCGTCCTGCAGCACTTTCACATGCGGCCGGCCGAGATTGATCATCGGTTCGATGGTAAAGATCATGCCTTCGCGCATCTCCGGCCCCTCATTGTCACGGCCGTAATGCAGGATGTTCGGGGCGTCGTGAAACAACCGACCGACGCCATGGCCGCAGAAATCGCGGACAACCGAACAGCGCTCGGCTTCGGCATAGGTCTGGATCGCCTGGCCGATGGCGCCGGTTTTGGCGCCGGGTTTGACCGCAGCGATGCCGCGCATCAGGCATTCATGGGTGACTTCGAGCAGCCGCTCGGCCGCGCGCTTGATCGTGCCGACCGGATACATGCGGCTGGAATCACCATGCCAGCCATCAATGATATAGGTGACGTCGATATTGACGATGTCGCCCTCGCGCAGCGGCTTTTCGTCGGGAATACCATGGCAGACAACATGGTTGATCGAGGTGCAGGACGATTTGGTGTAGCCGCGATAGTTGAGCGTCGCGGGCAGGGCGCCGTGATCCATGCCGAAGTCGAAGACGAAACGGTCGATCTCGTCGGTGGTCACGCCCGGCTGGACCCTGGGCGCAAGCTCATCCAGGCAACGGGCCGTCAGCTGGCAGGCCCGGCGCAGACCCTCGAAATCCTCCGGCTTGTAGAGACGGATGACACCGGTGTTCTTGAGAGGAGCGGCAGACGCCTCGATATAGGTCACCATTGCAGAACTTTCAGTTGTCTTTACGAATTGTCATAGATCAGCAAAGGCGGGTTCGTCCATCGGGATCAACCCGTCCGGCGCAATTTGCTGCGGCGAAAGGCGGCATTTCACGGCAAATGCCTCGACACCCCGCGCGATGGCCCTGCGGAACGCCCGTGCATAGGCGGGATCGAGATCGCCGCAGATGCGCAAGTGATCGCAGTCGTCGCGCTGGATGATGTAAAGCATGATGCCACGATGGCCGGCCTCGACCATGTCGCCCAATTCTTCCAGATGCTTGGTACCGCGCGTCGTCGGACTGTCGGGGAATTCAGCCAGGCCAGCCTTCCGGCTGAAATGCACGTTCTTCACCTCGACATAGGCCAGTCCTTTTTCCGGGTCGGACAGCAGCATGTCGATGCGCGAATTGCGGCCGTATTTCTGTTCGCGCCGCAGCGTCGGGTAGCTTGCGAGATCACCGACTTGCCCAACCCTGATCGCGTCCTCGGCGATGCGGTTCGGGAGACCGGTATTGATGCCGACGATCGTGTCACCGACCTCGACAAGTTCGAGCATATGCCGATGCTTGCGGGTCGGGCTGTCGTGCAGGGACAGCCAGATGCGGGAACCCGGCGTCGTCAACCCCCGCATCGAGCCGGTATTGGGGCAGAAGCCGGTGATTGCGCTGCCATCCTCCAGCACAGCATCGAACAAAAACCGCTTGTAGCGCTGGACGAGGATGGCCGGCACAAGCGGCGTCTGGAAAATCATGCGAAGCCCGGACAGTCAGGCGCGGGCGCGAACATAGGAGCCCGGCGCTTCCTCGATCGTATTCAGCGTGCCGCCGGTCTTGCGTGCCGGCACGCGCTGGCCGGCATCGAGGCTTTCGATCCAGGCCTGCCAGTGCGGCCACCAGGAGCCCGGTGTTTCATGCGCGGCTGCCACCCAGTCCTCAAAGGCGCCTTCGACCTTGCCGCCCGTCCAGAACTGGTATTTGCCCTTGTCCGGCGGATTGACGACACCGGCGATGTGGCCGGAACCGGCCATGACATAGGTTACGTCGCCGCCAAAGAACTGGCTGCCGACAAAAACGGATTTCGCAGGCGCGATATGGTCTTCCTTGGCTGCCAGATTGTAGATCGGGATGGTGACGTCCTTCAACGATATGTTCTTTCCGGCGAGCATCATCGTGCCCTTGGTCAGATTGTTCTCGAGATAGCAGTTGCGTAGGTAGAAGGAATGGTTGGCCGCCGGCATACGCGTCGAATCGGAGTTCCAGTAGAGCAGGTCGAAGGGCATGGGATCCTGGCCCTTCAGGTAGTTGTTGACGAAATAGGGCCAGATCAGATCCGAGGCGCGCAGCATGTTGAAGGCGGTCGCCATCTTCGATCCATCGAGGTAGCCCGTTTCCTTCATGCGTACTTCGATCTGGGCAATCTGCTCCTCGTCGACAAAAACCTTGAGGTCGCCGGCATGGGTGAAGTCGACCTGCGTCGTAAACAGGGTGGCGGAGCGGATGCGCCGATCGCCTTCCTGCGCATGGAGCGCCAGCGTGGCGGCAAGCAATGTCCCACCGACGCAGTAGCCGATCGCATTGACCTCGTCCTCGCCTGTCGCCGCCTTGATGGTATCGAGCGCAAAGCCGATGCCTTCGCGGGCGTAGGATTCCCAATCCTTGCCCGCATGGCGTTCATCCGGGTTCACCCAGGAAATGACGAAGACAGTCTGGCCCTGGTCCACGGCCCATTTGATGAAGGATTTCTGCGGATTGAGATCGAGCACGTAGAATTTGTTGATCCACGGCGGGCAGATCAGAAGTGGCCGCTTGAGGACGGTCTCCGTCGATGCGTCGTACTGGATCACCTGGCAAACGTCGCTCTGCGCGACGACCTTGCCGGGGGTGATCGCGATATTTTCGCCGACGGCGAACTTGCTGGTGTCCGTCTGTCGCAGCCGAAGGTCACCCTTGCCGGCGACGATATCCTCCGCCAGCATCTGCATGCCCTTGACGAGATTGGCGCCGCTGGAAGCGACCGTTTCTCGGTAGAGTTGCGGGTTGGTGGTGACGAAATTCGCAGGCGAAAGCGCACTTGAAATCTGCTTGACGTAGAAAGTGGCCTTGTGCCGGGTGTGCTCGTCCAGCCCTTCGGCGTCGCGCACCATCTTGTCGGCCCAACTCGAGGTTACGAAATAGGCCTGACGCAGGAAGTCGAAGAACGGGTTCTTGACCCAGTCCTCGTCGGTGAACCGTTTGTCGTTGCGCGGGATGTCGGCAGGCTCCGGAACGGTTTCGCCGCTCATCTTCTGCAGCGTGCGCGACCAGATGGAGAAATAGCTGCCGAGCAGATAGGTCTGGGCTTCAAGCGTCCGGCGCGGGTCAGACAGCCAGTATTCGGACACTTTCGAGAGTGTCTTGACCATGTCGATGACCGGCTCGGCGACAACATCGGTCTTTTCGCCGCTTTCACGCGGCGCAAGCCAGGCAGAGGCTGCCTTGCCGAGTTGCTCGACGGTGCGCGCGAGATTGACGGCGAAGGCTTCCGGGTCCTTGACGACGTAGGGATCAACCGATTTCGGGTCGAAGCTGCCAAAGCCATCCGCGGTTTTGCCGGTCAGGCCATCGGCCTTCCTGTCTTCTGCCACCCGGCTTCCTCCACAGTCTCTTGTTTGTTTTGTCTTTTTACATTCTGCCTTAAAATGATTACAAGTGCCAGCGCATGTTGGTTCGATGGCTTTTCAGCCGCGCGGCCGGGAGCATGCGTGCCGCAGGAGCAACAGGGGTCAAGATGAACAAGACGGGTAAATCAGCGGTGGTCCGCATCGCTTTTGCAACGGGCCTCGGGGGCATGCTGGCCGCCGCTAGCAGTTGCAGTTCCACACCCGTCGAAACGCAGCCCTCGGCCTATTCGGCGACGATGGCGCGGCCTGTGGTGAACACGGATGTCTATCCCGTCATCGAGGGCCAGCGACCGGCGGCGACCGCGCAGATGAGCAATGACGAGGCATCAGGCCTTCAGGCGCATCTGACGGCGCTCGGCGCGGCGCGGGCCTCTGGCAGGATTTCGGAGGCGGAATACCTGCGTCGCAGGGCAGAACTGCAGGCCTTGGCCGCCAATCACGGCGCCGATACCCTGAAGCAGATACAGAATTAGCACTTGCGTTTCGACTGAATTGGACGCAAAGCGTTTCGTGGCCGCGTGGGCCTGATTGCACCGCGCGTTTCTCCTTGCACGCATGATTCCCAAGGGCATGGAGACCGCGCAAGACGAGGTTTAGAGATGGAAGAGTTTCACAAAGTCCGGCGTCTGCCGCCTTACGTTTTCGAACAGGTCAACCGTTTGAAGGCAAGCGCGCGAGCGGGCGGAGCGGATATCATCGATCTCGGCATGGGCAATCCGGACCTTCCGACGCCGCAATCGATCGTCGATAAGCTGTGTGAAGCCGTTCAGGATCCGCGCACCCATCGTTACTCTTCCTCCAAGGGCATTCCAGGTCTGCGCCGTGCGCAGGCGGCCTATTATGCCCGCCGTTTCGGCGTCAAGCTCAATCCCGATACGCAGGTCGTGGCAACGCTCGGATCCAAGGAAGGCTTTGCCAACATGGCGCAGGCGATCACCGCGCCCGGCGACGTTATACTCTGCCCGAACCCGACATACCCTATCCATGCTTTCGGCTTCCTGATGACCGGTGGCGTCATCCGCTCGATTTCGGTCGAACCGGACGACACGTTCTTTCCACCGCTGGAGCGGGCCATCCGGCATTCGATTCCCAAGCCGATCGCGCTTGTCATCAACTATCCTTCGAACCCGACGGCGCACGTTGCGACCCTCGATTTCTACAAGGAAGTCGTGGCCTTCGCGAAGAAGCACGACATCGTCATTCTGTCGGACCTCGCCTATTCGGAAATCTATTTCGACGGCGTCCTGCCGCCATCCGTGCTTGAAGTGCCGGGTGCAATCGACAACACGGTCGAGTTTACGTCAATGTCCAAGACGTTTTCGATGCCGGGTTGGCGCATGGGCTTTGCCGTCGGCAACGAACGGCTGATCTCCGCGTTGACCCGGGTCAAGTCCTATCTCGACTACGGTGCCTTCACGCCGATCCAGGTTGCCGCCACCCATGCGCTGAACGGCGATGGCTCCGACATTGCCGAAGTCCGCAATATCTACAAGCGCCGCCGCGATGTTCTGGTCGAAAGCTTCGGCAAGGCCGGCTGGGAAATCCCGCCGCCGGCCGCCACCATGTTTGCCTGGGCGAAGATTCCGGAAAAATTCCGCCATCTCGGTTCGCTGGAGTTTTCCAAGCTTTTGGTCGAAAAGGCCGATATCGCTGTGGCGCCAGGCATCGGCTTCGGCGAGCAGGGTGACGATTACATCCGTATCGCGCTGGTCGAGAACGAACACCGGATTCGCCAGGCGGCACGCAGCCTGAAGAAGTTCCTTTCGACGGCGGACGATACATTGCACAACGTCATCTCGCTGAACGCTCATCGCTAGGACGCGGATTCCGTCGTCTCCGCTGAAATGCTCCGCCGTTCCGGGCGGGGCGCTCTCTCACTGTTAGGAAATTACAATGGCAGATGCCCTTAAAATCGGCATTGCGGGCTTGGGAACGGTCGGTGCCGCGCTGGTCCGCATTCTCCAGGATCGGCGCGACATGCTGGCGACGACCTGCGGTCGGCCGATCGAAGTCGTTGCCGTCACAGCCCGCGACAGGACCCGTGACCGCGGCATCGATCTGTCCGCAATCACCTGGTTTTCCGACGCCGAATCGCTGGCGGCCGATGCCGATATCGATGTTTTCGTCGAACTGATGGGCGGATCCGGTGATCCGGCCTATTCGGCCGTCAAGGCTGCCCTGTCGCGCGGCGTTCATGTGGTCACCGCCAACAAGGCGCTGCTGGCTGCCCACGGCATCGAGCTTGCTGGCATTGCCGAAGAACATGGCGCGCTCCTGAACTACGAGGCCGCGGTTGCCGGGGGCATCCCGGTGATCAAGGCGCTGCGCGAGTCGCTGACGGGCAACACCATTTCCCGCGTCTATGGCATCATGAACGGCACCTGTAACTACATCCTGACCAAGATGGAAAAGGAAGGCCTGTCCTTCGAGGCCTGCCTCAAGGAAGCGCAGCGATTGGGCTATGCAGAGGCCGATCCGGCCTTCGATATCGAAGGCAACGACACGGCGCACAAGCTGTCGATCCTCACCAGCCTTGCCTTCGGTACCGCCATTGCCGCCGATGACATCTATCTGGAAGGCATCACCAATATCTCGATCGACGATATTCATGCGGCTGCAGATCTCGGCTATCGAATCAAGCTGCTGGGCGTTGCCCAGCGCACCGAAAGCGGGATCGAGCAGCGCGTGCACCCGACCATGGTGCCGCTCGATTCTGTCATTGCGCAGGTGGACGGCGTCACCAATGCGGTGGCGATCGAATCCGATATCCTTGGCGAACTGCTGATGGTCGGCCCCGGTGCCGGGGGCAATGCAACCGCATCGGCCGTTCTCGGAGACATTGCCGACATTGCCAAGAGCCGCCCGGGTGCCCAGACCGTGCCCGCCTTCGGCCGTCCGGTGACGGCGCTTCTGCCGTATACGCGGGCGCAGATCCAGAGCCACGAGGGCGGCTACTTCATACGCCTGACGGTGGTCGACAAGGCCGGCGTCTTCGCCAGCATCGCGACGCGCATGGCGGAAAACAGGATCTCGCTCGAATCGATCGTCCAGCGTTCGAAGACGCATACAGAGACCGGCGCCCCGCAGACCATCATCCTTGTGACGCATGCGACGATGGAGGATTCGGTTCGCAAGGCCGTCGCCTCCATCAAGAACGAGGGTTACCTCGTGGGCGAACCGCAGGTAATCCGCATCGAGCGTCCCAAGGTCGCCTGAGTCAAGGGAAAGTCTGATGCCCAGCGAAGGCCCCGCCAGCGATCAGCCGGCGGGGCCTTTGTCGTTTTGGGGTTTGGTCACTCACGAAAAAGCGGTAGGGAATGACCGTGATCAAGGGGCGCGTGCAATGAGTGAAATGGTCGATCCGGTCCAGCGGGCATTTCTGGGCGTCGAGACGTCGGTGACGGGCCAACGCTGGGTGTCCAGGCTTGACCAGGCCGGGCAGAACCGGGCGCTGGCCATCAGCCAGGTGCACGGTTTTTCCGATCTGATCGCCCGTGTTCTGGCCGGACGCGGCGTCGTTCAGGATGATGCGGTCGCTTTTCTCGACCCGACATTGCGCTCCCTCATGCCGGATCCGGATACGATGACGGACTGCCGAAAGGCGGCGGAACGCCTGTTGCTGGCCATCGAGCGTCGCGAGAAAACGGCAATCTTCGGCGACTACGACGTGGACGGCGCATCGTCATCGGCGCTGATGTTCCGTTTTCTCCGGCATTTTGACGTCGAAGCCGAAATCTACATTCCAGACAGGATTTTCGAAGGCTACGGTCCCAATCCGGCCGCGATCAACCAGTTGATCGACAACGGTGCGAAGATGATCGTGACGGTCGATTGCGGCTCGACGAGCCAGGACTCGCTGGCTGCTGCTGCGGAACGAAACATCGACGTGGTCGTCATCGACCATCACCAGGTGGGAACCGCCCTGCCGCCATGCCATGCGCTGGTCAATCCGAACCGCGAGGACGACCTGTCGGGGCAGGGGCATCTCTGCGCTGCCGGCGTCGTCTTTCTCGTCCTCGTCAATGCGCTGCGCCTGCTGCGCGAGAAGGGCGACCGGCGGGCGGGCAGTTTCGATCTTCTGGCCCTGCTCGACATCGTCGCTCTTGCCACCGTCTGTGACGTTGTCCCGCTCAAGGGTTTGAACCGCGCCTATGTGGTCAAGGGTCTGGTCGCTGCGCGCCACATGCAGAACCCCGGCCTTTCGGCACTGTTCCGCAAGGCGGGGTTGGGCGGGCCGGTGACGCCCTATCATTTCGGCTTCCTCATCGGCCCGCGCATCAATGCAGGCGGCCGGATCGGCGATGCGGCGCTTGGTAGCCGGTTGCTGACGCTTGAGGACCAGGCAGAAGCCGAGCAGATCGCCGAACGCCTCGACGAGTTGAACCGTGAACGTCAGGCGATGGAAGCCATCATGCTGGCCGAGGCCGAAGCGGAGGTTCTGGCGGAATACGGTAATGGCGAGGGCGCTTCCGTCATTGTGACCGCCCGGGAAAACTGGCATCCCGGCATCGTCGGGCTGCTGGCGGCGCGCATCAAGGAAAAATTTCGCCGTCCGGCCTTTGCCATCGCATTTGACCGGAACGGAAAAGGCACGGGCTCGGGCCGATCGATCAGCGGCTTCGACATGGGCAAACTGGTCCGCGCGGCTGTGGAGAACGGACTGCTTGTCAAGGGTGGCGGTCATGCGATGGCGGCGGGCCTGACCGTCGAGCGTGCCAATCTCGGCAAACTGCGACATTTCTTCGAGGAAAAGGGCGAGGCAGCGATCCGCGATCTCGTTTCGGTCCAGACGCTCAAGATCGATGGCGCGCTTGGTGCAGCCGGCGCAAACCTTGCCTTGATCGATCAGCTGGAACTGGCCGGCCCCTATGGCTCCGGCCATCCGCAGCCGATCTTCGCGCTTCCGGGACACCGGCTGCGGGATGCGCGGCAGGTCGGCGCCACCCATGTCAAGGTGACGCTGGAGGGCCAGGACGGATCGCGGCTGGAAGGCATCGCCTTTCGGGCGCTGGAGACGCCGCTCGGCGATTTCCTGCTGTCCTCGCGCGGCCTGTCGATCCATGTCGCCGGCTCGATTTCGGCAGATCTCTGGCAGGGATCCCGTCGTGTGCAACTGCGCGTTCTGGACGCCGCCAGAGCGCTTTGACGATCAGGCGTTTTCGTCGTCGCATGACGCGAAAACCAATTGCAGATCAAATTTTGGGGAGAGAACCATGGTACGCCCTAGGGGAGTCGAACCCCTCTTCCCAGAATGAAAATCTGGTGTCCTAACCGATAGACGAAGGGCGCATCAGGTGGGGGTCTTATAGTCAGCGGGTTCGAAAGCCGCAAGCGGCAATCTGCATTTTTTCACGCTTTTTCCGGTGAAAACAAAGCCATGAAGGAAGCCGTCACAGGCTTGAGAATCAACGCCGGAGCCGCCGTTTCCGGCAGCTCCGCGATCAATTCCAAGACTGGATTTGAGAAGCACAGTGGTACGCCCTAGGGGAGTCGAACCCCTCTTCCCAGAATGAAAATCTGGTGTCCTAACCGATAGACGAAGGGCGCAAGCGCTGTGTGGCCGCTTTATAGTCAGGCCTTCGAAAGACCGCAAGCGCCAAAATCCATTTTCGTACAAAAAAATGACATAAAATTTATATCATTGAAAATATTGACGAATCTAGAAAAAATGGAGCGTGCATCAACCCTTGCGGCGGCGGCAACGCCAATTCCAGTCGCGTTCCGTGCCGATGTCGATATGGACCGATTCCGTATGGCAGTAGGTGCCGACGCCACCGCGACCGGGGATCGTGCGCAGATAATCCGCCAGCTGCCATTTGCTGATGCCCGGGATCTGTATGTCGGCAGCCTCGCAGGTGGTGTGCAGCGAATGGCGCCTGCCGCCGGCGCGGCGATTGTGTTTCAGGTCACGCAGTCCGGATGTCACCATAACCTTACGTCCGTAGTGATTCTCGACCACCTTCAGAACCTGCATCAGTTCGGGCCTGAAACAGCCTGTCTCCACCTTCTCCGTCTGCAGCCAGAGGCCATTCGGTGCCAGGCGTGCAAGGCCGGGCAGGGATGCGACCTGGATCGTGCCGCTTTCGTCGTCATGCGCCGGTTCCGCGTCTTCGACCGTCGCGAACATCGAGGTTGCGCGAACACCGGGCAGGGCGTTGTAGGCAAGCGAGGCCACCTGCTGTTGCTGCACATCCTTTTTCCCGATCGCCTTCTTCTGGGTCGCTTTGCCGAAGCGATCGCCGTCAAAAGCGGTCTTGTTCTTTCGCTTGCCGGCAAACAGACTGGCGAGCGTGAATACCGGCTTGGTGTCCTTCTCCTCCGTGCCCGTGCCGTCCGAAACGGGCACGGATGCAGTCTGCTGCGCATCGGCGGTCGAGGGGTTGGCGGCTACCTGCTGCGACGGCTGGACGGCATGAAGCTGTGCAGATGTTTCGCCCTGCAGGGCAGCGACGCCGCTGAGCGGCAAAGGCACGGATTTCGGCATTTCGACGGCAGCGCCGCCGTCGGGCAGGATCATGTCCGCTGCGGCAACCTGCTGGGCTTTGTCGCCAGCCTGCGTCGCGTTGCTCGCGCCCTCCAGCGGCAGTGGGGCCATTTCCGACGCGGGCTGCTGTTTGCTCTGGAAAAGGCTGTTGGTCGCCGGCTGCACTCCGGGTTGATTCTCGAGGATTGGCAGCGGCGTCGTATCGCCTGCTGTGGCCGTTGCGTCCGACGGCATCTGGGCCTGGGCTTGGCCCGGAACTTGACCAGATACCTGGCTCGTCACCTGGCTGGCATAGATGCTCGACGACGTCGCCTTCAGGCCGCTGGTCTGCAACACCAGCGAGGCAGGCTGGCCATTGGCCGGCATCATCGCGTTTGCCGCGGCGTCGCCTGCCGGTTGTCCTTCGGTGCCCAGGGCGACGACCTGCTGATCTTCAACGGAACCGTTGGCTGCAACGTCAGTGGCCGATGTTTCCGCATCGACGGCTGCGGGCGCCACGCTGGCAGCATCCTTGGCAGGCGAAACGGCCGAGACGCAGCTCGACAGGACCAGCATCAACGTCGTCAGCGCAAGAGCCCACAGCGCATGACGCGAGCCGCCCGCCTTTTTCATTTGATGCTGCAACGCCTGACCCTCCATGGAGCAGACCGCCAGGAACAAGAGACTTGCTCTCATGGCCGTCCAGTTCGTAGCCGAAGACACCACACAAACGACGCGCCCTTTGCAGGACGTTCCCCTCGCTCCCCCGCGGTTCCCGGCTTTCCGGACGACATCGCCTTCGAAAAATCGGCAGGTCGTCCCGTGTCTCGTCACGTTCCCACAAAAGTGTAGTTAACGCAGCGGTCTTTGTAAACCTGCAGGGCGAGGGGCGCCTCAAGCCGCAGGGCACGAGGTCTGGTTGTCTTCGTTTCCATCAGGGTCTGCAGCCGTGACGCGTGCCAATACGGCAGCATTCGCCAGGCTGGCAGACCCCTTCATCCGCAGCTTATCGCCCGTTGCCGTTGCGCGAGGCTTACCAGGCGCCTGTATTGCCCATCGAAAGCCATGGCTCCTGGGGCGCCAAGTTCTCGCCCTTCTGAAGGATTTCTATGGAGATGCCGTCGGGCGAACGGACAAAAGCCATATGCCCGTCGCGCGGCGGGCGATTGATCGTGACGCCGTTGTCCATCAGGTGCTGGCAGAGCGCATAGATATCGTCGACCTCATAGGCGAGGTGGCCGAAATTCCGGCCGCCGGCGTAGTCTTCGGTATCCCAGTTGTAGGTCAGCTCCAGGCAGGGCGAAAGCGCGCCTCTGGCATGGTCGAGATCACCGGGCGCGGCCAGGAAAACCAGCGTGAATCGGCCCTTCTCGTTCTCGTATCGACGGATTTCCACAAGCCCGAAAAGCGTGCCGTAGAAGTTGAGCGCCGCGTCGAGATCTTTGACGCGGACCATGGTGTGCAGATAACGCATTGTAATGTCCCTGTTTTGCGGAGCGGTGTTCAGAAGGCCCTTTATTTAACCGACAACAAGCCAGAGGCAAGGCTCGCGAAATACAAATGCGGCCGGGGCAAATTTCAACGAAGGGCTTGCGTATTCGCAGTGGGACGATGTTAATCTGATCGTCAAGAATCAGTTAACCGTATTGTTTGTGACGCGTAATCGAGGGGCTGGCGGGATATGGCGGACAGGATTTCATCGAAAGACGTCGCACCGGACGACGACTTCGCGAGTGATGCGCTCGATCTCTTGGAGATTACGGGCGTCATCAAGTGGTTCGACGTCGCCAAAGGCTTCGGCTTCATCATTCCCGACAATGGCATGCAGGATGTTCTGGTGCATGTGACCTGCCTGCGCCGTGATGGCTACCAGACGGTTCTGGAGGGTGCGCGCGTCGTTGCCCTCATCCAGAAGCGCGACCGCGGCTACCAGGCCTTCCGCATTCTCTCCATGGACCAGTCGACGGCCGTGCATCCGTCACAGATGCCGCCGGTCAAGACCCATGTGCAGGTGACGCCTACCAGCGGGCTCGAGCGTGTCCTCGTCAAGTGGTTCAACCGCACCAAGGGTTTCGGATTCCTGACGCGGGGAGACGGCACCGAGGACATCTTCATCCACATGGAAACGCTGCGTCGATTCGGCCTGACCGAACTGCGGCCGGGCCAGACCGTCCTCGTGCGCTTCGGCGATGGCGACAAGGGCCTGATGGCTGCCGAAATCCATCCAGACGTCCCTTCGCCCGCCGGTCGCGCGCACTGATGCGGTCTTGCCTGTCCCGGCTTTTCGGAAGCGCCGTTCTGGCGCTTTTTTTGTTGCTGGCCGCACTCCCGGCGCAGGCAGCAGATCTCACCTTCCCGAAGGACAGGCTGACCGTCCAGACCGCAGACAAGAAAGAGCATGCTTTCGAGATCGAGCTTGCCGTCGATGCTGATCATCGTCAGCAGGGGCTGATGAACCGTCGCCAGATGGCCGCCGACCACGGCATGCTGTTTGATTTCGGCCAGACCCGCCGGGTGATGATGTGGATGAAGAATACCTATCTTGCGCTTGATATGCTGTTCATCGCTGAAGATGGGCGCGTGGAGAATATCAGGGAGAACGCCGTCCCGCTGTCGGAGGCGATCATCGATTCGGGGACGCCCGTCGCCTATGTGCTCGAACTCAACGCCGGCACCGTCCGGCGGCTCGGCATCGCCGCCGGCGATCGGGTGCAAACCCCGCACATCGCCAATCGTGCGGAAAATGCTGGGCCATAAGCCCTATCGGGTCCTGTTCGGATTTCTTGAAATTTAGCTGTTGCAGGTAAGGGGGTAAGCGTGTATCTCCCCGGCATCGACGGTCACGGAGTGTAGCGCAGCCTGGTAGCGCATCTGGTTTGGGACCAGAGGGTCGGGAGTTCGAATCTCTCCACTCCGACCATCGATTTCGCTGATCTCCCAATAAAATCAGCAAGTCGGAGCAATCCGCGAAACGTGTGGTGCGCTGTAGATAATCTTCCGATGCCTCGCTCGATGCGCTCCCCCTGACTTTCCCATGTAAAATCGGTCGAAAATCCGTTCTGGGTCATTCCGTTTTAACCCATTTTGCGCTATGGCAATGCGCTGTGTCCGCAAAGCGATTTGCGTGACCACGGAACCAGAGTGGAGCCCTCCAAGATATGTCCGCGAAAATCTATCGTCCTGCAAAAACCGCCATGCAGTCTGGCAAGGCCAAGACGCATTTGTGGATGCTCGAGTTCGATCAGGAAACGCCGCGGACGATTGATCCGATCATGGGGTATACGAGTTCGGGAGACACCCGCCAGCAGGTCAGGCTGACCTTCGAAACGGCTGAACTGGCCGTGGCCTATGCCGAGCGCAACGGCATCGAATACCGGGTCATCGCACCGAAGGACGCGACGCGAAAGAGCCTGTCCTACACGGACAATTTCCGCTTCAGCCGCATGCAGCCCTGGACGCATTGACGGCTCGCCCGATCATGCGGGACAATTTCCCAAAGTGGCCCCTTAGCTCAGCTGGATAGAGCACCTGCCTTCTAAGCAGGTTGTCGCAGGTTCGAGCCCTGCAGGGGTCGCCACTCCCGCGTTCCATTCATTTGCCTTCAAATCATTCCTTCGGATCTCTGCTGCTGTTGAATACCGAACCACCACGGGAAACGCGGGGACTTCCGTCATGATGAAGCGGCTTGTGCGGGCGGTCGGCCTTGTCATCCTGATTGCCGTTGGCGCGCTGGTGGCCGGCACCGTCATTCCGCGGCCGCTGTGGACGGACATCCGGTCGCCGGCAGAAGATGCGGCGCGCGAAATCCTCGTGCTCAGCAATCCAATCCATACCGACATTGCCATTCCCGTCGATCCGGACCTGCGCGCGCGGTTCAATTTCCTCTCGGCCAGTGGGCTCGATATCGAGAGCCCCGGCGTCGGCTATGTCGTGTTCGGCTGGGGCGGGCGGGCCTTCTACATCGAGACGCCGGAATGGTCGCAGCTGAAACCCCTGCCTGTTCTGAAGGCGCTCACCGTCGATCGGTCGGTGATGCACATCGAGCGGGCGGGTGCGATCGACAGGGCGCATCCGGCCGTGACGCCGCTCGCGATAGACGAGGCGGGTTACCAGCGCCTGCTGCAGTTCATTGAGGCGAGCTTTGCGACGGAAAACGGCGTGCCCGTCGCGATACCCGGCGCGGCCTATGGACAAAACGATATTTTCTTTGAAGCCAACGGCCGGTTCAACGCCTTCCTTGGCTGCAACACCTGGACATCGGCCGCGCTGCGACAGGCCGGTCTATCCACCGGCTGGTGGAACCCGCTGCCGGCGACGCTTTCGCTTTCGCTCCGTTTGCACAACGATCTGCCTGAAAAATAAACAAAAAAATCGGGCCAGAGCGGCATTTCTGCTGCTCGGCCCGCTCCGGTAAAAGAATATCGGACAGGGGAATTTCCGAATTTCCACAAGCCAGGGCGGCTTGCAACAGGAGGTCCTAACAGGGGCCATCATGCCCGAAAGCCACTTTTCGATTTGACATGATCCGCATAAAATTTGACATTTAGCGAATGAGCATGAAACAATCATCAGGCGCACCGGTCGAAATCGTGCTGGTCGTGCTGCCGGAATCCTCCATCATGTCGCTGGCCTCCGTGCTGGATCCGATGCGGGCGGCCAATCGCGTCTCAGGCGAGATGCTGTTTCGCTGGCGCATTCTCTCGCCGGACGGCGGACCGGTTCTCCTGACCTGTGGTGTCAGCATCGCTGTTGATGGCCGTTTCAGCGCAACGGAGCAGGGCGATGTCCTGCTGATCATCGGCGGTTTCAATATCGAGCGGCACACCGGACGGCGCTTCATCGCCAGCCTGCAGGCGGCTGCCGGCCATTTCGGCGTGATCGCAGGCATCGAATCGGGCTGCTGGCTGCTTGGCCGCTCCGGCCTCGTCAACGGACGCTCTGCCACGGCGCACTGGGAGGAACTGGAGGACTTTGCCCAGGCCTTTCCGGATATTGCCGTGCGCGCCGACCGTTTCGTCACGGATGGCAAGTTCTGGACCTCGGGCGGTGCATCGCCGACCTTCGACATGATGCTGCATCTTATTCGCCAGCGCTTCGGCTCGGCCGTGGCGCTCGATGTCGCCAGCATCTTCGTCTATGACGAAACCCATGCGGCGACCGACGCGCAGCCGCTGGTCTCGCTTGGCCGCATCGAGGCGATGGACCCGGAAATCGCCGCCGCCATCCGGCTGATGGAGCGCACGCTGGACAGGCCGCTTTCGGTGGCCGCCCTGTCGGTGCGGCTCGGCCTGTCGCAGCGCAAGCTGGAAATTCTCTTCGCCCGCGTGCTGGGCACCAGCCCCGGCGTCTACTATCTGCGCCTGCGCCTGCAGGCAGCCCACCGGCTGGTGCGCGATACCAGGCTCGCCATGCGCGATATTGCGCTCAGGGCAGGCTTCGACAGCCTCTCGACCTTCTCCCGCGCCTTCAAGCAGCATTATGGCGAAAGCCCGCTGAAGGCGAGACAGGCCGGTGCATCGGCGCAGCCGGGCGTCATGTTGCCAGCAGCGCGCCTCACCTCCGCCATTGCCTCGCCATGAAGCATTCGCTACCGTCTTCTTTAAGGAACGTGGCGCTGCGCCACGGGCTTCTTTAAGGAATGTGGCGCTGCGCCACGGGATGTTTGCGCGGTCCGGCCCCGTTTTATCCAGCGCCTCGACCCGCAAGCGGAAGGACTGAAGAGCATGGCAGGGACAGAGGGACAGGCTGGTCAAGCGAAATGGGTCGGAGCGGCACCGGCTTCCGACGACGAGGAGATCATTCCCCGCGACATCCGCTTCGGTATTCTCGGAAATCCCAAGCGCCACTGGTTCGACGACAACTTCATCAAGACGGCGCTGGTCGATGGGCTCTCGGTGTTCCTGCCGGAGGGCGAGCGTTATTTCATCCGCTCGCTCAAGCATTTCGCGCCAAAACTCAAGGACAAGGCCCTGGCCGCCGAAATCAACGGCTACACCGTGCAGGAGGCTTTTCACACGCGGGAGCACGAGGATTACAACCGGGCGATGATGGCGCTCGGCTACGATGTCGACGAGATGGAAAAGCCGGTCAAGAAGGCGCTCGGCATATTCGGCAATCCGCTCTACAAGCTGGCATCGACCTGCGCCATAGAGCATCTGACCGCGACGTTCTCGACCATGACGCTGCGCCATCCGCAGTGGTTTGACAACGCGGCCCCCGCCTATCGCCGGCTCTGGATGTGGCACGCTCTGGAAGAACTGGAACACAAGGCGGTGGCGCTTGACGTGCTGAAAGCCGCGACCCCGAACATGCCGGCCTGGAAGCGTTATCTGCTGCGCATCACCGCGATGAACAGCACCGTCTTTCCTTTCATCCTGATCCTGGTTCGCAACGTGCCGGTCTATGCGAAGACCGACAATGTCAAGACCGGTCCGGGTTTCTGGATGCGCTTCCTCTGGATCGTTCTGGTCAAGCCGGGGTACTGGCGGGCCTGCACGCCGCTCGTCCTCAAATATTACCTGCCGGGCTTTGATCCGGCCAACAAGGACGATGCCAAGCTGGTGCGCCAGGGGCGCGACTGGCTCTACCGCGAATTTTCGGAAAACGGCACGGCAACGGACCAACCCCGCTGAAGGGAATAAAAAGAACATGGCAAGCCGTGTGTTTTCGAATGTGCTGAAGGCTGCGGTCGGAGGACGTTTTCCGCGACTGCAGAAATGGCTGTGGCGCCGCATCTACAACAGCCTGTCGCTGTTCTGGCGCGATCGTGACTGGCGGTTCATGAACTACGGCTTCCTGCCGGTCGGCGTACCGTTTCCGCTGAGGGCCGAGGACGAAAACGAACGGGCCTTCATCGGTCTCTATCAGCAGGCGGTGGACGGCCTGCCGGTGGCCGGCGCGCGGGTGCTGGAAATCGGCTCGGGCCGGGGCGGCGGCTCCCGCTATGTGGCGCGCTATCATGCGCCGGCCTCGGTTGTCGGTCTCGACTATTCGCCCGATACGGTGCGTCTGGCAAAGCGCCTGAATGGCGATACGCCGGGCCTGTCCTTCCAGACCGGCGATGCCGAGAAGCTGCCCTTTGCCGATGCCGCCTTCGATGTCGTCGTCAACATCGAATCCTCCCATTGTTATGCGGATGTCGAGGCTTTCGCGCGCGAAGTCTCCCGCGTGCTTGCCCCCGGCGGCTGGTTCACTTTCGCCGACATGCGGCCAAAAAATGCGATACCGGACCTCAACCGCCAACTGGCGGCGTCCGGCCTCAATCTGGAAACCGAACGCAACATTTCGCCGCAAGTGGTTGCCGCGCTCGACCAGGCCGACAAGCGCAAGCGCGAACGCATCGGCCGGGTGTGGCTGATGCAGCGCTTCATGACCGAATTTTCCGGCGCCAAAGGTTCGGTGCTCTACAAGGGCCTGGTCAGCGGCAAGGTGGTGTATGTTGCGCGGCGGTATCGGAAGGAAGGGTGAGGCGTCGGATTTCCGTTCGAGAAAGCTTGTTAAACTTCTCTAATTCTCACGGGTTGGTCGTAAGTCGAACGCTCACGTTAAACTTTTTCGATCCAAAACATCCACCTTGGAATGAAACATGAGGCGGTATTGTAGTTGCTTACGTAGCAGTAACTGTCCATGCCGTATCCCTTAGACGCCATGCAGGCGCGCAGGTAGTCTGTTGCTCGGTTGGCCGGTTCAACCGCCTTTTCGATAACGAGCATCGCGCATTCCCCATTTGCCTCTTCGGCATTTGACGAGGACCAGCCGGACATGATGAGCAATAGGGCGATACCAGCGAAGGCCACGCCAACCAGTAGGAGCGCGCTCCAAAACATCAGCGCGATGGTTCGCATTTGTCCCCCCTGAAAGTAGTGATAAACGGGTTTCTCGTTACGGATTGCGGCCGATGAAACTCAACAGGGCAATGAGAGCGAAGCTTGCAAGAGCGGCAATAAAAAAGGTCTTCAAACTCCGCTTCCAATTGAATTTGAATCGCGTTGGAAATTCGGAAATTGAGGGCCCGGGGGAAATTTCAGACAAGCGTTCAAAGAGCCGCACGGTCGCAAAATAGTTAATCATCGCAAATTGGCCTACCATGAACCTTGTCACACTAATGAACAAGAATTCCGAGCCCAAATCGGCCTTGATGACGCTGCCAACCTGCGGCCGAATGAGCGTAAGACTCTTCAATTGCTCTGCTGAAAAACTTATATCCGTGCTCTTACTGCTCAATCGAATGGACGAGCTACCGACGACTATCATTCCTTTCGGAGCTTTTGTTTTCAAAGTCAGATCTTGGCCGATGTGGAAAAATATTGGGAGGGAAGAGTTCATTGCCCAGGCCCCACACCTGTAGCGCCTACGCGTAGAGCCATCACTATCGATCGAAGTTCGGTAAATGCTTCGGTCGATCTCTCAAAGCCAAGTTCCTCGTCGACAGCATCGTGACTATGAATTTCTGCTGATAGTGCATGCAGCCGGGAGCGGCGGCTGTAGTCGATCCCCTCAAGCGCTGGGACGAACAACTCCACACATCGTTCGACGTCGGCCACGCTCGTTTCTCCACGTGCAAACTGATCAATCGAGTTGAGAAGCTGATCGAGAATTCTGTCATTTGCTGTGGAGTTCATTTATGGCGTCCCGCGCTCGCACCACCCAGTTCGTCGAGCGCCATGTTGAGTACGGCGGACTCGGACCTATGAACCGCGCCGGCAAAGCCGGCGCGGTTCATAACGACAGCTGCTCCTATTACGATTAGTGCTAAGGAAATTGTCGAACAAAGAGCGACTTCAGATAAATATTCATACGCATTCGCGTCTAACTGAGAATTTTCCACCGCATCCTCGTATATGTGGTTTTAATTGATCAAGAAACATTTCGCATTTTGACCGAAAATCTCAGTTAGCTCCATATCCTCTGTCATTTCGGCACCATGTCGCGTGGAGTTGCCGAGTGTGGCAGGAAACCGTTGGAAATCAAGCGAAGTCAGTTGCAACATAGTGCGACATTAAATGACGAGGAATGCCGTCTAAGTCATTGAATTTTATGGTGAGCGCGCAGGGATTCGAACCCTGGACCTACAGATTAAAAGTCCGTCGGTAGTATATGTAAGATACTGAATTATATGTAGTAATTTGAGTTTTATTTCTAGTGTGGGTGAAAATGTGCGTGCGAGAGTGGCCGAAATGTCTGGGTGAAGCTCGGATTTCGTGCCGTGAGTGAGCTTTTCAACAGCCATGTTTGAACGCTGATTCGGGTCATTTCCCGGACAATACAATTGTGGCCATGGTGTTCCGAACAAAACTGCTCGCCGTCACGGCAAAATCGGATAGCTTCCGGCAATGTCCGGAAAACGGTTGTTCATCGCACAGCTTGCCGCAATACCATTCGTTTTGGATATGCGTTTAGTCGCAGTGCGATTTGGATGGTCATAGACCGGTGAAGAGGCCTGGAAATTGCCAATACGATTTAGGCATACTCCAACGAAATTGACCCCACCAATCGTTGTCGCAAAAATAGTGATTGTGGAAAGCGCTCCGTAGGGTTG
>Ga0307515_10000275_pt1 | contig 125944 bp, 99 predicted proteins | sample 17_EM_MG_FD_194513 | JGI IMG/M metagenome (GOLD analysis project Ga0307515, IMG submission 194513) | Populus trichocarpa ectomycorrhiza microbial communities from riparian zone in the Pacific Northwest, United States - 17_EM | ecosystem: Host-associated > Plants > Roots > Unclassified | place...
GCTGATCGCCGACGCCCGGACCGCCGAGCAGACCCCCGATACCGACAAGGTCGCTTTCTACCAGCACGTCCTGCGTAGCGCGGTCGTGCTCGGCGTTGCGGCCACCGCCGCACGCGGCAGCAAACTCGAACGCAAGTATCACGCCTTGTTCGTCCGGCTCCGCGATCGCCGCGACGACTACCTGCGCTTCGTCACCGATCCGGCCGTACCGTTCGACAACAATTCGAGCGAGCGCACGATCCGGATGCCGAAACTACGGACCAAGGTCTCCGGCAGCATGCGCACCACGACCGGCGCCGAACACTTCGCCGCGATCCGCAGCTACATCGCCACCGCCACCCGGCAAGGCATCGACACCCTCGACGCCCTCATCCAGGCCACCACCGGCAACCCCTGGACCCCCACCCCGGCCTGACCGACCGGCAACCACCACCCCGCCCGCCACACGGCCAAGGACACCCGCGTGCCCAAATCAGGCACCTATCCAGTCACCGTCAAGGGTGGTCGGATCCGCTCGTCGACGATGTGAGGGGAGCAGCAACGCCTATCAGTCGGACTTGGAATCGGTCACGGCCGGGAGCCTGTACCTGCCGGAACTTGTCGCAGACACGATCGACTGCTGCACGTAATGATGATCCGGATCGTCGGTGTTCCCGGCCTCGTGCCTGAATCACCAAATTAATCCATCATCATAAATCGACCGACGTAGTCTCTTCGACAGAAGTGCGCACCGGCTCGCTGCCGCCACCTCAGTCGGTGCTCTACGGAGTGCCTTGATGCGGTTACCTGGCCTTCGGCAGCACCGGAGCTGTAGGGCAGTTGAGTCCAGCGGTGACCGCGGCGTGGTCACTGCGCAGGCCGTTGACCGCCCTACCAAGTTCGCCGTGCTCCGCAACCGCTTTCTGTCCGAGCGGTTCAAGGCTGCTCGGCACGCGCGCGGCCCGGCCAGGACCGGTGACGTGAGCAGGCCCTCCGCGGGGTTGTGACAGCCGAGGTCACGACATCTTCGCGACGGCCGCAAACTCGGCCAACCACGGCTCGGTCCGGTTGGCAATTGTCTTCAGGTCTCAGGCAAGGCAGCCGAAGGGAGCACCACACCACCACTGAGACGCCGTTTGGAGCCGCAAGTGACCGACTGTTACCCGCCGGCGTCCGGCGCTCAGCAGCAGCCGCAATCGCCTGCCGCGTATGCCTGTCCGGCAGCATCTCAGGTGCCCGGCTACCCGACGGCGCCCGGCTGCGCGGCACACCAATACGGACCGCAATTTCCATATCCGCCGCCCACGAAGCAGGCCCCCGGATGGCTGCTGATCGTCCTGGCCACCTCGGTAGCCGGCATCATTGGGCTCGCCCTGACGATCAACCGTGCTTCGGACGCTCGTCGTATGGGCCTGTCGACCCGCCGCTACTGGCTGGCTTGGGCCATCCCGTTTACCTTCTGGCTTCCCGTGGTCATCTACATCAACTTCTTCGCCTCCAGAGGCACAGCCTGCTCCTGCTAGATCGACCGACCGCGACGTCAGCACCGCCATGTCGTCCTTGCCGCGGATCTTCAGCACGCGATGGCCTCGCCCGCCGCCCAGCCACGCTGCAACCGCCGCGAGAAGTACACGGGTCCCTGGGCTTGCGCGGACGCAGGAGGCGTACCTCGCGGTGCGTCACTACCAACGCGAGCACCGGCGCCCTCGACGCGGCACAAGAGGATGCCGCGGACCGGAGGGGATCTGAACCCCGGTGGGGCATAGCACGCCAGCGGCCCCATGTAGGCCGTGCGTGCCCGACCTCCGACTCTGAGCGCTGCAACAACCCGGCTCTGCCACCGGTCCGGATGCAGTATCGGTTTCATTTTGATGTGCGGGTGCTGGTGGGCGCCGATGCCCAGCGCCGTCGTGATCGCCTTCTCGACTTCCCGGTGCTGCGATCGCCCGACCCGCTTTGCCCCGTCCCGACGCGGCGGCTCCGGACGGCCCACCCGGCGATGTCTACGTGGCGGGCCGTCTGCTGATAGCAGATCTCTTTGGGGTGTCGGCGTTTCTGGGCCGATCGTGGAGGCCGGAACACCGAAACGAGGAGAGGCAGACCATGCAATTCGCGAATGGGCTCAGCCCCTGGACCGCGGGGTCCATCGATGACCAGGTGGCCGCGCGGCTGCTGCATCAGCGGATCATCGTGCTGGGAAGTGAGGTCGACGATCCGGTGGCGAACCGGATGTGCGGGCAGCTTCTGCTGCTCTCCGCCGAGGACCCGCGCGGCACGATCAGCCTCTACATCAACTCGCCGGGCGGGTCGGTGAGCGCCGGGCTGGCCATCTACGACACGATGCGGCTGATCCCGAACGATGTCAGCACCCTTGCGCTCGGCCTGGCCGGGAGCATGGGCCAGTTCCTGCTGACCGCGGGCACACCCGGCAAGCGCTTCAGCCTCCCGCATGCGCAGGTTCTCATGCACCAGGGGTCCGCCGGCTTCGGCGGCACCGCCGCGGACGTGGAGATCTACGCCGACCAGCTGGAACGGATCGGCACCACCCTGCTACGACTCACCGCCGAACACACTGGGCAAAGCATCGCGACCGTCGAGCGCGACAGCCGGCGGGACCGGTGGTTCACCGCCGAAGAGGCCCGGGAGTACGGGCTGATCGACCACATTCTGGGCAGCGTCGACGACGTGCGCCCCATGGTTCAGCACCTGCCGATAGGGCTGAGCGCATGAGTCAGTACACGATTCCGACCGTGGTGGAGAAGACGCCGAATGGCGAGCGCGCCTACGACATCTACTCCCGGCTGCTCGCCGACCGCATCATCTTCCTCGGCACCGAGATCGACGACGGTGTCGCGAACGTGGTGATCGCCCAGTTGCTGCACCTGGAGTCGGCCGGCGAGCAGGAGATCGCGCTGTACATCAACTCGCCGGGCGGCTCGTTCAGTGCGCTCACCGCCATCTACGACACCATGAACTTCGTCCGCTGTGACATCACGACGTTCTGCGTCGGGCAGGCGTCGTCTGCGGCGGCAGCGCTGCTGGCGGCCGGCACCCGGGGCAAGCGCGCGGTGCTGCGGCACGCCAAGGTGACCCTGCACCAGCCGTCGAGCCAGGCCCGCGGCACACTGCCCGACCTGGCGGTCGAGGCAAAGGAGGTGGCGAAGGTACGGGCTGAGATGGACCGGATCCTCGCCGACCACACCGGCCACTCGACCGCGAAGATCCGGGAGGACACCGACCGCAGCATGGCGCTGAACGCGGAGGAGGCGGTCGCCTATGGCCTGGCCGACCAGGTGGTCACCACCCGCCCTGCCCGCACGTACCGCCTGAGCGCGTAGCACGCGGGACGCACCGTGCGGATCAGGCGGCGAGCAGCACGACGTCGCCGTTACGCGTGGGCTGGGTCGGGGCGTGGGCCGCCCGGCGCATCCGGGCGGGGTCGAGCTGCAGCACCGTGGCGCGGCTGCCGGTGAGGTCCTGCCGGACCTCGGCGAGCATGTCTGCCAAGTCGATACGCAGCGCGTCGCAGACCGCCGCCAGGATCTCCGAGCTGGGCTCCTTGCGGCCGCGCTCGACCTCGGAGAGGTACTGCACTGAGACGTTCGCGTCGCGGGCCACCTCGGCGAGGGTGCGGCGCTGCTCCTGCCGCCGGCGGCGCAGAACCTCGCCGACCACCGTGCGTAGCAGCGGCCGGGGACGACGATCGGTGTGCCGGAAGTCCGCCATGGGCTCACCATAAGCCGGGACCTCGCCACCGCGAGGTCCCGGCGGTTAAGCCAGGAGCGAAGCTGTCAGTTGTAGCAGCCTGGGTCACGGCTCAGACGCTGTATGTGCGCCACGGGAGTCGATGCACGATCGTGGGATCGTCCTGGGTGAAGCCGACAAAGGCTCGAACGACCTCCTCGAGGTTCGTGACCTCCGCCCGGTAGTGCTGATCGGGTGCGCCGTCTCGTCGCTCGAGCGCGTACCAGCCGGCCCGCGTGCCGGCCTGCTGCCCGTACCCCACCTGGAGGTACCAGTCATCGGAGCGGGTCAGCACGGCGAAGTAATGGTCCGCGGACACCTGGACCAAGACCTTGCGGACCAGGTCGGGGTCCGGGTCGTGGACGGCGTGGCCTCGTGCCGATTTCAGCTCGAACCGCCAAGGCCGGCCCCACGGGGTTCGTAGCTGCTGCAACTGCGGGTCGTAACAGTGCACTCCATGTTCCTCGGCCAGGTGCGCTGCCCAGGCCGAGGTCTCGTCGCAGCGGCTCCACACCATCGAGAAGTACACCAGCGGGCCGCAGGCCTCGCTGATCAACGGCCCGGTAGACCAGGGACTATCGGCTCCGGCCTCCGTTCCGATGTCCGGGTACCGCTCCAGCAAGGCAGCCACGTACGCGGCTATGCGCGCTGTGGGCTCCGCCTGCGCCTGCGACGCAATGTAGCGGTCGTACAGGCGCTCGAAATCCGACGCGGCGGCGACGCCGTCGGCTGGCCGGTCGCCTTCCCACACCGCCAGTACATCCGCCAACGCTCACACCGTGCGACGATCGTGGATGGCGGAGCGCACCAACGGCGGTAGATGAGCGCACTTGACGTCGCCTCTGGATATGGCGAATTGGCCGTGTGGGTTCGGAGATCCGGCGTTGGAAATGTGGCGCGCTCAATCGTGGCGCGCCGTACCCTGGGCCTAGCAGGCCTGCCCAACGCGCGCGATGCCGGGAAAGCGCGCGTCACTGAACCCAAGGATGGCGGCACCGTTCGAGTCGGGCCAGGCTCCCGAGTATCCACCACCAGAACGACGTCGACGAGACGGTCGGACTTCCGCACCTGACTCGCGGCAGAGGAGGACGGCCTAGCTGTCGCCTCGGTGTCTGTCGCGGACCACCGCTAACCCGCCGACCCGGGTCGTGATGCCCGCCGGCCCGCGTCGGGCCGAAGCGAGCACGCTGGCCGGTCGACCGAGGGTGTCACCCTGCTCCACCTCGATCGCGACCGTCTGTGCCCCTGTCGTGTCGAGCAGGTGGGCGGCCAGGCAGCCGGTGCTGTTGGCGTTGGCGACGTCCTCGTCGACACCGATCGCCGGCGCGAACATCCGCGCCGCACCCGGTCGGTCGCCCACCGGCGGTACGTACACGAAACAGCCGAGGAGCCCGTAGCGCCGGCACGCCGCTGTCAGCGTGTCGAGGTGTGGGTGGACTCGGAGCAGCGCCGACCGGTCGCGGACCGGTACCAGTATGCGTGGTGCGCCGGGCGCGGCGATCCGTGGCGCGTCGGTCGGATGCGGGTCGTCCGCGGTGAGCCCGATCGCGGCGACGATCGCGGCGCGCTCGTCCGGTGCCGGGTGACGCAGCGCGACGAGGCCCTGGTCGAACCACACCTCGATGCCGGCGGGGCGGCGGATCGCGGCGGTGTCGAACGTGCGCCCGCCGGTGTGTTGGCGGTCGTGCAGCTCGCCCAGCGCGGTACGGGTCAACCGGACGGCCTGCGCGGCAACGGTGCCGTGGCCGCAGCCGGACAGTTCGGCGGTGGCGGTAAAGAACCGGACCGGCCAGCCACCGTGCGGTGTCCGCCCCGGGCCGAGGAACGCCGCGTGCGAGGTGCCGGCCGCAGCAGCGACCGCACGCCGGTCCGCGTCCGTCGCCGCCGGGTCGTCGTCGGTGACGGCCGTGGGGCTCCCGCCCCGGCCGTCGCGCCGCACGCACGCATCAACCACCGTGACATCCGGCCAGGACATCGGCCCACCTCTGACGCTCAACGAACCGGCAACCGCGAACGGCGTCCGCCGATAGCCGGACCTGGCCGCAACGGCCGACCGAACGCGTCCCGGAGCGTACCGGCCTGTCTCAGCCGGTGCCGTCCTGCACCGGATAGTGGATGACGACCGCACCGCCGGTGGCGTAGTTGGCGACGTCGGCGGCCACCCGCTGGCCTTGCGGCGACGCCCGCGCCGCGGCCATGGCGGCGGCGTCAGCGAAGTCGCCTTCGAAGACCGCGAAATACGGCGCTTCTCCGTTGGTCGCCGCCACGTCGAAGCTATAGCGCCACGCAAGCAGGCCGGGCAGATTCATGACCAGTGGAAGGTGGTTGGTCACGTAGTAGTCGCGGAAGTGGTCAGGGTCGGCGGGGAGCTCCTGCTACAGCGGCCGCACGCTCGACCAGGAGGCGGACCTGCTCGACGAACTGGGTATCGCACGCGTTGCCTTGTTCGCGGTCTCGTCCGGCGCCCCGGTCGCGTACACGTTCGTCGCACGACACCCGGAACGGGTATGGGCGCTGGTCACCATCGACGGCGTGAGCCGCGCCGACCCCGGCGCCGGGAAGAGCTCGGCTGTACGGCGCGTCTTCGTAGACACGGTGGGCCAACGGCTTGCGCAGCTGACGGCGGCGGTCTCCCTGTCGACGGTGCTCTCCAGCAAGCTCGAGGAGACCAGCACCTTCGCCGCCGCCCAGAAGAAGCAGCGGATCGACTACATCACGCACGACGACGACGTCCCGTTCGCCGACGGCGCCGATGCCGCGGCCCGGATCAGCGGGTCACAGCACTCCTGGATGCCGAGCGAAGACCACCTCGGCTTTTGGCTACGCCCGGACCGTGCGCAGGCACAGAGCGCCGTCCACAGCTTCCTTCAGGAGCGTCAGAGCCTTTGACCAAGACAGAGGCCGACTTCTGACGGACAGGAGACAGGAAGCCGGCCGGAATAGTATGGAGCGAACGGGACGCCCGTGGCGTCGAGGTCCGGTGACACGGAGGTTCGGGTGCCTTTCGGGGTGGGTGTGGTCCTCGTGGTGGCCCTGTACGCCGCGTCGTGGGCCTTGACGATGCTTCATGAGATTCGGGTGGCACGCAAGCGGATCCTTCGTTCCCCGCGGCTGACGGTTCGCGAGGTCGAGGAGTTGGACCAGCTACCGAAGTGGATAGCCCTGCGGGCGCAGACCAGCTCCGCCACGGCTCAGGCACCGCTGTCCGGAGTGGACTGCGCCTGGTTTCGACTGGAGGCGGGCAACACGGAGGCATGGGGCCCAGACCTGCAGGGCCGCCGTCTCAACGTGCACTACACCGAGGACTCGTCGGAGACCCGCGGGATTCCGCTGATCGATGCCGACGATCCGGAGAACATCATCTGGCTGAGCGAACAACTCGCCGGCCGGAGCCTCGGCCGCGGGTTACCGACACCCATCGCGACGGCAAGTGAGACCGACAACCGGGACTTCCCCGGCCTGGAAGTCTTCGAACGGGGCGTGGCCCCGGACACCCCGGTGCTCGTCATCGGCCGGCCGCACCGGGACGGCGGATTCCTCAGCATCGAGCCGGCGGCCCGCGGACTCACCGGCACGACGACCGGGCCCGACTCGGAGATCCGGCGGCTGTTCGCCGTCCGTGCCAGGTGGTGGTGGCGGCTCCTGCTCGCGTCCGTGTTGCTGCCCGTGGTGGCCTGCGGGAGTCTCACTTTCTGGGACTGACCAGAAACCGCACCCCGAAGGATGCCTAGAGCGCTGAGGAGGCGGGCGCGCGCCGGGAGGTCTCGACGCCGATGAGGGTGGCCAGGATGAGCACCAGGCCGGCCAGCCCGGCAAGCGGCGGGAGGGCGGCGGCCGGCACGGCCGCCAGGAGCGCGCCGGCCGCCAGCAGCCGTGGGCGGCTCAGCGTGTGGTGCATGCGACGCTCGAACAGCAGATGCCCGATGAGGTACAGCACGAAGCCGCCGAACAGCGCAATCGCGGAGAAGGAGCCCAACGGCTTGGTGTCGCCGGCGTGCGCCAGCACGCCCTCGACGCCCAGGGCGGCGACCACGATGCCCGCGACAATGGGGAAGTGCCCGTAGGTGTATGCCTCGACGGCCAGGCTGACCCTCGCTTCGCCCGGTGTCTCGAGGAGCCGGTGCTCGGCCGCGGGCGCCACCTGGTCGAAGTACAGCCACCACAGGCAAACCGCCGCGGCGATGCCGAGCACGGCCGCGCACAGCAGGGATGTGCCGATGGGCTGATCGGCGGCGCCGACACCGATCGCGACGACCGACTCGCCGATGGCCAGGATGATGAACAGGCCGTGTCGCTCGGTCAGGTGTGCCGCGCTGTGCAGTCGCCACTCGCCGTGCCGGGCGGTGAGATAGATGCCGACCCAGTCCACCAGGAGCGCGACGGAGAACAGCAGCACCTGTGCCCAGCCACCCAGGAGCGCCCCGGACACCAGCAGGACCGCGCCCGCCGTCATGGGCAGCCACGTGATCGCGATCTGCCGCCGCAGCCCGATATCGCCGGCGGCGGCCACGGCGTAGACCGCGAGGTGCACCCAGCGGACCAGCAGGTAGGCGCACACCAGCACCAGGGGGCCGGGCAGGCCGCCGGGGCCGTCGTGCCACGCCTCGGGAATGGTCAAGGCGACCACGAACATCGCCGCCATCGCGACGATCATCCCGGCCCGCAGCAGGCCCTCGTCGGCTCGTGAATGGTTTCCCAGCCAGGTGTAGCCGGACCAGGTGCCCCACAGCAGCGCCAGCATCAGCAGCCCCTGGAGCACGCCGAGAGCGCTGTGCTCGTGCGCCATATATCCGGTGATCTGGGTTATCGCGAAGACGTAGACCAGATCGAAGAACAGCTCGAAGGGGGTCGCCCGATGGTCCTCGCCGGTGGCGCGGACGGCACGCAGGACCTTGCCGCGTCGCGGCGTCGGATGCTGCGCAGCCATGGCCGAATTCTAGCGGGAGATCAGGTTGCTGTTTAGCTAGCCGATCGGCTAGCTTCGAACTTGCCGATCGGCAAGCTACGCGCACGGTCCAGAACGAGCGGCGAGGGGCGGACGACATGACCCGGCAGCGCATCATCGACGTCGCGGTGCGCCTGTTCACCCGGCACAGCTTCGCGGGCACGTCGTTGCAGATGATCGCCGACGACCTGGGGTTCACCAAGGCGGCCGTCTATCACCACTTCCACACCCGCGAGGAGTTGCTCAACGCGGTGGTCGAGCCGCTGTTCGCTCAGGTGCGCGCGAGTATCGAGCAGGCCGAGGCGCTGCGCGGCCGCAACGCCCGGGCGGAGCGCATGCTCACCGGCTTTGCCGACGTGGCCGTGCGCAACCGGAGCCTGATGGCCGTGCTGGCGGGTGACGCGGCGGTGATCCAGATGCTGCGCGCCCAGCCCGAGTTCGGCGACCTGATCAATCGGCAGATCAAGCTGCTGGCGGACCTCGAGCCCGGGCCCGCCGGGCTGGTCAGGGCCGCCGTGGTGCTGGCCGGCATCGCCGGCGCGTCCCAGCCGATCCTGCTCGACTTCGACGACGACACCCTGCGCGGGCACTTCATCGACACCGGCCGGCGGGCCCTCGGGCTGCGCGCGCCGCGGCCGCGGCCGTAAACCCATCCTGGTTCATCTGCAGAGAGCGAGTTTTCCATGCCCACGATGAAGTCCGTGCAGACCGGCGCCCGGGGCGCCATCGCGGTCGTCGATGTCGAGCGCCCGGCTCCCGGTCCCCGGGACGTGCTGATCCGGGTACGCGCGTGCGGCATCTGTGGCACCGATGTGACCTTCCTGCACATGGGCGGCGGTCCCTTCGGCCCGGGCGGCCAGATGATCCCCGTGCCGCTGGGTCACGAGCCGGCGGGCGAGATCGTGGCGGTCGGCGCCGAGGTCGCCGGGCTGAAGCCGGGCGATCGCGTGGTCGTCAACCCGCAGGCCGCCCCCAGCGGCATCATCGGCTGCGGCGGCGCGCTCGGCGGCATGCGCGAGTATCTGATCATCGAGGACGCCGTCGTCGGCAAGAGCCTGGCCGTCATCCCCGACTCGGTGCCGTACGACGTCGCCGCGCTCAACGAGCCCATGGCCGTCGCGCTGCACTGCGTCAACCGCTCCGAGGCGCGGCCGACCGACAAGGTCGTCGTCTTCGGTGCCGGGCCCATCGGCCTCGGCGCCACCATCTGGCTCAAGCTGCGCGGCGTCGCGCACGTGACCGTCGCCGACGTCATCCCCGAACGCCTCAAGACGGCGCTGGCGGTCGGTGCCGACGCCGTCATCGACTCCTCCCGCGAGGACGTCACCGCACGGCTGACCGAACTGCACGGCCTGGGTGCCAACGCCCTCGGCCAGCCCCGCCCGGACACCGACGTCTACATCGACGCGGCGGGCGCGCCGGCCGTGCTGAACACCGCGCTGGCCTCGGCGAAGTGGGGCAGCAAGCTGGTCATGGTGGCCGTACAGAAGAAGGCCGAGATCGACCTGTCCGCGATGCTGCGCAGCGAGCTGACCCTGATCGCGTCGATGGGCTACCCCACGGAGATCTTCGAGGTGACCCCGCAACTCGCCGAGCACTGGGATCGCTTCGCGAAGCTCATCAGCCACCGGGTGCCGTTCGGTGAGGCCGAGCGCGCGTATCGGCTCGCGCTGACGCCGGGCGCGGCCGAAAAGGTGATCGTGACCTTCGACGACCCGCGGTAGGCGGCGCCGAGCCGTCGGCGTCAGGGGGCGAGCAGGGACTTCATCCGGTCGGCGATCAGCGCCGTCGCCCGCTGGGGCATCAGCCGCGACAGCCGGTCGAGCATGCGGGCGTCGCCACCGATGCGGACGCGGTAGCTGCCCTTGCTGACCGCCTCGCAGATCTGCCGGCCGGCGTCCTCGGCGCTGGTCAGCTTGGACCCGGTCCCGGTCGACTTCTCGCCGCGGTCGCGCATGCTGACCCCCGAGTTGGCGAGGATGTTGGTGCCGACCCCGCCCGGGAAGACGACGGTCACGGCGACCGAGGTGCCGCGAAGCTCCGCGTAGAGCCCCTCGGTCAGCAGCTTCACCGCGGCCTTGCTCGCCCCGTACGCGCTCTGCCCGGGAACCGGGACCAGCGCACCCATGCTGGAGACATTCACCAGGCTGGCTTGCGGACGGGCCAGCAGTGCGGGCAGGAATGCCTTGCTCATGGTCAGCACGCCCCAGAAGTTGACCGCCAGGACCCGCTCGATCTCCTCGAAGCTCAGCTCGTGCACCCGCGCGAAGCGCTGCACGATGCCCGCGACGTTGAGCAGGCCGTCGACCTGGCCGTGCGCCGCGATGACCTCGTCGGGCAGCTTCTCGACCGCCGGGCGATCGGTGATGTCCAGGACGTGGGTCGTCAGGCGCCCGTCGGCCACGGCGGCGAGGGTGGCGGTCTCGGCGAGCCCGCGGTCGCTGAGATCCACCGCGGCGACCCGCCCGCCGCGGCGCAGCAGTGCCAGCACCACCTCGCGCCCGATGCCGTTGCCGGCCCCGGTGACGACGAAAACCTTGTCCGCGATCTGCATCTCGTACCTCCGGTCTTTGCCGGGGCTCAGTCGCGGCCCGGTCAGCGGAGTCGGTCGGCTAGGTAGCCGATCGGCTAGTCGCAAGGTAGTCGTACGGCTAGCCGCGCGCAAGAACCACAAGCCCGGGAACGCCCCATCGACTGGGAGTCGCAACGCGACGACAACCGGATGGAACCGACGCCGCGCCGCACCGCGCCGATGCTGAGGGCACACCTGATCGCGACTCGCGGTCGGAGTGCCGCGGTTCCTGATGAACTGGAGGGCGCGATGCGCCTGCTCAAGACTCCCGTGACGGCGATGCTGGCCATCGCCGCCGCGGTTGCGATCGCGACGCCGGCGTACGCCGCCAAGGGTGCGGACGACGTCGCGCCGAACACCGGGGAGAGTCACGCGGCCGAGCGTTATCCGGCTCCCGACGAGGCGGATGCGGTCAAGAAGGCTCCGGAGATCGACCGGGAAAACGCCGGGTTCATCGCCGACCAAATCAGCGCGATCGCGCGGGGCGACAACACCGAACTGTCGCGGGACGACGCCTCATCGTCGCTGACCGTCAAGGACCGCGGCGACCTGGACCGCGTCTCGGCGAACCTGGACAACCTGGTGGGCAACGTGACGAAGGCATCGATCGATGAGCCGAAGGGGAGCAAGGATCTCGGCGAGTAACCCGACGGAGCGAGCGCCCGATCAGCTCACCGGATCGCGGCTGCCCGCGCTGGTCGCCAGCGCCGCCAGCAGGACGTCCAGGCCGCCGGCGAGCGTACGCACCCGAGCCAGTGTGCCGGTCACCTCCGCCTGCCCTAGCGGTGACCCGGCGCGGTGCGTCGCGTTGTAGTCCAGCCACCCGCCCTGCGCCGCCACCCAACCGCCGAAGACCCACGGCTCCGCCGGCACGTCCACGCCGCTCCGCTCGCCGTAGGCGCGAAGGGCCTCGGCAAAGACCGTCGCATCGTCGCCTGACCAGTCCAGGGCGACGCCCACGGCTTCGTGCACGGCGCTCACCGGACCAGCCGCATCCCAGTCCACGGCCATCAGCACGCCGTCCGGGGTCCGCAGCGCGTTCTTCCGGTCGAGATCACGATGGCTGTCCACGACCAGCACCCGCCCGGGCCCCGGACACACCCGCCGGGCCAGCGCGACCACATCGGCACCCCACCGGTCGGCCGCCCACCCGGTGCCCGGCGCAGCCGCCCAGCGCGGGTTGCCCACGGCATGGACGCTCGCGATCAGCCTGGCGGCCTCGCTCGCCGAGCCCGCACCCGGCCGGCCGTCAACCCAGCGATGCACCCGGAACAGCGACCCGTCGACATCGGCCAGCGCGCGGTCGGTGCCGGGCACAGCAACCGGCTGCGGCATCGCCACACCGGCATCCCAGGCGCGACGCTCGATCCCGTACGCGGCCTCAACGTCGCCGACGAAATCGGGCAGATCCGCGTTGACAACCATCCGCTTCACCGCGAAGACGCCATCGCCGGTGACGACCCGCCACAACTCGTTCGACAAGCCACCGGACACCCGCACCGGCCCCGACACCGGCCGGCCCAGCCCGAACCGTTCCGCCACCCGCTCGATCGCCACCACCCGATCCCTCCTACTTGTCGGCCTTTCGGCGGACCATCTCGGTGATCCAGGTGGGCGCGAACGGGGACGTGCAGTTCGGCGGAGTCGGGTAGTCCTTGAGCACCTCCAGGCGCTCGCCGATAGCGATGGCGCGGGCGCGGTGCTCGGCGTGCTCGATGCCGATCTGGGCCAGGCAGTGGTTCATCGCCCACTGCAGGCGATCCGGGGCGTCCCGCATCCCCGTCTCGATGACGTCGAGCAGTCCCACCAGGTCGAGGCCCTCGGGCTGCTTCGCCACGCGTTCGGTGGTCAGCGCCCACCCGGCGCTCGCGACCACCGGATCCGGATCGGCGTACCAGGCCAGGCGCAGCTCTTCGGCGTGCGGGTTCTTCCTCACCACGTAGTTCACCAGCCAGTCGTGCACCTTGGGGGTGCGCGCCCCGCGCAGCATGACGTCCAGCTCGGCACGCTCGAACGCCTTCGGGCGGCAGATCAGCATCGCCAGCAGCTTCGCCGCGGTGTCATCGGTTTCCCAGAGCCGGCGCGCCAGCTCCTGCTGCGTCTTCAGCCGGGTCGCGACCGCGCGCAGTTTGCCGAGATTCACGCCGTGATCGTCGCCGTGTCTCTCGTTCACCGCGCGGGCCTTCGGGTCATCGAGCGCGGCCAGCTCGGCCATCACCTCGGCCACCGTCGTCTCGGCCACCTGAGCCTCCTGTCCATCACGTGTGGGACTCAGCGTACGAGGAAGCACCGTCCACCAGGTGGTAGAACTGTCGCGTGGTCAGCGTCGAAGAGGCGAGCACGATTGACGAGCGGGACGTGGCCGACCTGCTCGACACCGTGCTCCGGGAAACCGCGCGGCCGCGGTGACGCGTTGATCAGGCGCGACGGATTGTTGTGGCCAGGGTGTCGAGATTCGCGTCGTGGTTCCGCTTGTCGGTCAGGTCCAGCGGTTGCCGGATTCTCGCGTACGGCGGCAGGTCGACCGTCTCGACCAGGACCGGGATGAAGCGCCGGCCGCCGTCATTGGTGCGCTGCAGGATCGCGGCATAGTCGTCGCGGATGTCGGGCTGGTTCATGGTGGTGGCGCTGAACAGCAGGATGCCGGTGCGGGTGTTGTCCAGGGCGTGTTCTTTCTCGATGGTCTTGACCAGGCCGAGGTCGATCCACTTGGCGAGGAAGACGCGCAGGCCGCGGCCTTGCAGGTGGTGGGCGATCTGTTCGGCCAGGGCCTCGTCGGCGACCGCGTAGGAGAGGAACGCGTCATACGGTCGGTTCGCTGCCGGCTGGACGGTCGCGGGGGCGGCGCGACGGCGTCGGGTCTTGCCGCGTACGGCGACGTAGGCGAACCACGCGCCGGCGATGCCGGCGACAGTGCCGATCGCGGTGACGACGAGCCCGAGAGCGTCCATGAGCGTACGGTAGCCGACTCGCTCGAACGGGTGACCTCGATGTCGTACCTGTCCGTCATAGTGGAGCGACGGTGTGCGGCGACCGGGGGAGGCGCGGATGACCGAGGTGGCACGGTTCGACGTGTTCGTCGCGTACGCCGAGCCGGACCTGGCATGGGTGCAGGTGCTCGCCGGGCGGTTGCGGGATGCGGGCTTCCGGGTCTTCTTCGACGAGTGGGTGATTCTGCCGGGGGACGTGGTGACCCGCCGCCAGGAGGAGGGTATCCAGGCGGCCGCGGCGGGTGTGGTGGTGTGCAGTCCCCGGTCGGTGTCCTCGCCTTGGGTGATGGACCAGTACGCCGCGCTGTACGAGCAGGCGCTGACGGCCGGGCGACGGCTGATCCCGGTGTTGTACGAGGACGTGGGCTTGCCGCTGTTCCTGGATATCCGCCGGTGTGTGGACTTTCGGCATGCCGACGGTACCGTCTACGAGACGCGGGTGGCCGAACTGGTCGCGGCGATCGGCGAGCAGCTGCCGGAACCTGAGGCCGTGCCGGCGCTGCCGCCGGGCAACCGGATCAGGCCTGAGTGTGCACGTCGGGCCTTGCTGAAGGTCGGGCTGTCCGGCGTGGAGATCCTCGACCAGGATCGGGGCCAGCGGGTCTCGGGCGTTCTGGCGGGTGAGGCGGTGCGGCGGGTTCCCGCGTGGTTGAACGAGCTGCATCGGATCGGCCGGCACCGGGGTGGTCTGGTGGTCCGCAGCCTCGATGCTGCGACGGCCGACCGGCTCTCGCCGGTGCTGCGGGAGGCCGGTGTGGTGCTCGGGGAGGCGTTCACGGCGGATCCGGTGGGTGCCGTGCTGTCCGGGTTGATCGAGGACGCGCGGGGGCAGGGCGCCGGGCTGCGGCTGGCGGTGTGCGCCGAGGATGCCGTGGCGGACTGGCCGTGGGAGGCGTTGGTCCTACCAGGAGCGGATCGTTCGCTGGCGTTGACTGATGCGGTGCAGGTGTTCCGGGCGGTCGATGTGGACCGGATGGTGCCGGGCGTGACCATCGCCGGGCCGTTGCGGATTCTGGTGGTGCTGGCCAGCCCGGAAGGCACGGACGGCGGCCCGTTGCTGGACGTGGAGCATGAGCTGGCCACGGTGCTGGACGCGGTGGAGCCGGCCCGTAAACACACGGCCGCCCATGTGCGGGTGCTCAACCTGGGCACCCTGTCCGCGATCCGGGAAGCGCTGACGGCTGAGCGGTTCCATATCCTGCACATCAGCTGTCACGCTGCCCCGGGGCGGCTGGTGCTGGAGGACGCGCAGGGACGCCCGCACAAGGTCAGCGCCGAGGAGCTGATCGCGGCGATCCCGGAGAGCCGGCGCCCGGCCGCGATCGTGCTCGCCGGTTGCTCGACGGCGCTGTCGGCCCAGGCAGCACCCGGGGACAGCGCGGCGGCATTGCCCGGGCTGGCGAGAGAGTTGTTGGCGGCAGGTGTGCCGCAGGTCGTGGCGATGACCGCCGCGGTGACCGACCGGTACGCGGCGCTGTTCGCCGGCCGCCTATACCGGGAACTGGCGATAGCCGCCGAACCGATGGTCGTCGACGCGGTGGCCCGCGCTCGGCGGCTGGTGGAGTCCGACCGGCGGGCGCTACCGGAGGGTGATCCGGGCCGGCGGCTCGTGGAGTGGGCGACACCGGTGGTGTTCGTGCGGGGCCAGCCACTGCCGCTGTACGACCCGGCCGCACCGACCGGCACCGTGACGCAGGTGCCGGAGCCGGTGCTGCCGGCCGGTGTGCCGTTGCGGCCGGTCGGGGACTTCGTCGGCCGCCGCGCCGACCTGCGCGTCCTGCTCGCGGCGGTGCGCGGGCAGCAGGCCGGGGTGGTGATCCATGGCATCGGCGGTGTCGGAAAGTCCAGCCTGGCCGCCGAACTGTTACGACTGCTCGGCGACGACGCGGGCCTGGTCGTGCCCGTGGTCGGGGCGGCCGGTGCCGATCAGATCCTGGCAGGGTTCGCTCAGGCCCTGTTCACCCGGGCTATCGCCGACGGGCTGCCCGACACCCATCCGTGGCGGCAGCTGGCCGGCTACCTGCGGGTGCCGGGTGAGCCGTGGGAAGAGCGCCTCGGCACGGCGCTCGGGGTCCTGGCACAGCAGCCGGTCACCCTGCTGATCGACAACTTCGAGACCAACCTCGAGGAACGCGCGGGCGGGCCTGCCGTGATCCGCGACGACACCCTCGCCAAGTTGCTGGCCGCCTGGGTCGGCAGCCGGGGTGCCCGGCGGCTGCTGGTCACCAGCCGCTACCCGTTCGCCCTGCCCGGCGGCGCGGGTCGGCGACTGGTCCACCATCACCTCGGCCCGCTGTCGCTGGCCGAGACCCGCAAGCTGATCTGGCGGCTACCCGGCCTGGACGCGCTGACCGGCGTCCAGCAGCAGCGGGCCTGGACCGACGTCGGCGGGCACCCGCGCACCCTGGAATACCTCGACGCGCTGCTGCGCCAGGGCCGGGCCCGGTTCGACGACGTCACCGACCGCCTGGAAGGTTTGCTGTCCGAGCGGGGCATCCCGGACCCACAACAGTGGATCACCGACCTGCACACTAGCCACGAAGGCGACGATCCGGGACAGGCCCGGGACGGCCTGGTCGGTCGGGCACTGGCTGAGGCGGTCGCCCTGACCGTCAACGACACGCTCCTTGACCGGCTCCTCGGCCTGCTCGACACCGGCACCCAGGATCTGCTGGTCGGTGCTGCCGTGTACCGGCAGCCGGTCGACGAACTGGCCCTGGCCTGGCAGTCCAGCGTCCCCAACCCCACTGCGGCGGATCCGGACCGCGACCGGCGGCTGGCCGAGCTGAGCCAGAAACTGACCGAAGCTGCCACGGTCGGCCAGGCCACCGACGATTGGACACAGCTGGGCTACACCGGCGAACAACTCACCCAACTATCGGACGACCTCCGCGAACGGCGCCGACCGCCGCTGGCCGAGGTCACCGTCGCCGCGGACCGGCTCGGCACGCTCGCCACGCTTGGCCTCATCACCCCGGTCCCCGACCCCGACGACGGCCCGGCACAGTACCTGGTGCACCGGTGGACCGCCACCGCGCTGGGCCGGCTGCACCCCGAGGCCACCACGAACGCCCACCAGCGTGCCGCCGGCTACTACACCTGGCGCGTCCAACACCAGCCCCAAGACAAGCTGGCCGACCTGCACGACCAGGTCGAAGCCCGCTACCACCAGCGTGCCGCCGGCGACCTCAAGGCCGCGGTGTCGCTCAGCTATGCCATCCGAAACCAGCTGCACACCTGGGCCGCGTGGGACTGGGAGACCAGCATCTGCCAGGAAACCCTCACCTGGCTGGAACCCGGCAGCTACGACACCGGCGCGTTCACCCACCAGCTCGGCATGATCGCGCAGGCCCGGGGTGACTACCGGGAGGCTGAACGTCGCTACCAGCAGTCCCTGACCATCAGCGAGGAGCTGGGCAACCGGGGCGGCACCGCCAACAGCTCCCACCAGCTCGGCAACCTCGCGCAGGCCCGGGGTGACTACCGGGAGGCTGAACGTCGCTACCAGCAGTCCCTGACCATCAGCGAGGAGCTGGGCAACCGGGGCGGCACCGCCAACAGCTCCCACCAGCTCGGCATCCTCGCGCAGGCCCGGGGTGACTACCGGGAGGCTGAACGTCGCTACCAGCAGTCCCTGACCATCTTCGAGGAGCTGGGCAACCGGGGCGGCACCGCCAACAGCTCCGGTCAGCTCGGCATCCTTGCGCAGGACCGGGGTGACTACCCGGAGGCTGAACGCCGCTACCAGCAGTCCCTGACCATCTTCGAGGAGCTGGGCAACCGGGCAGGCATGGCCACCAGCTACCACCATCTCGGCAACCTCGCATACCTGACAGGTGACTACCCGGAGGCTGAACGCCGCTACCAGCAGTCCCTGACCATCAGCGAGGAGCTGGGCAACCGGGCCGGCACCGCCAACAGCTACCACCAGCTCGGCATGATCGCGCAGGCCCGGGGTGACTACCGGGAGGCTGAACGCCGCTACCAGCAGTCCCTGACCATCTTCGAGGAGCTGGGCAATCAGGTCGGCACCGCCACCACGATCAGCCAACTCGGCAACCTCCGCGCCGAAACCGGCAACCCCACCGAGGCCGCCGCCCTGCATTGCCAAGCCCTCGCGATCCGCCTCGAAATCGGCATTCCCCAAGCGGGAAGTAACATCGCCCGGCTACGGGAACTCCGCTCGTCGCTCGACGAGAGTGCGTTCTCCGACGCGGCCTCAACCGTTCTCGACGAGCAATCATTGCGGGACCTGACCGCCCTCCTCAACCAGGCCGAGGAATCGGAGAGAGAAGACCAATAGACGTAGCTCGCGACATCATCGGTCGGTCCCGGGGGTTCGGCTATCGTTGCGCCGATGAGCCTGGGTGACTCCCTTCCGCCGCACGGGTCGGCCGCGCTTCCCAGGTGGGAGCAGCTTCGCGTGCTGGCCGCCGAGGCGGAGTACGACTCCGTCAAGAAGGATCCCCGGGTGGCGTACGGGCTGTGGTGCGTGGTCGGCATCCTCGGCGGGCATCGCTTCTATCTCGGCGACACCGCCCGCTCGATAGCGATGCTGTTCACGCTGGGTGGGTTCGGCCTGTGGACGCTGTGTGACGTGTTCTTCGTCGGCCGCCGGGTGCGGGCGGTCAACCGTTCACGGCGGGCCGCGATCATGGCACGGCGTGGCATCGTCGAGGACCTGGACGCCGTGCTCGGGAACTAGCCGCCGTCGGCCCACGACTCCCTTGGGGAGACGTCTTTGCTGGCCGACCGAGGAGCTTCCCCTGACTACCGACAGTGACATCCGTATGGAGAAGAAGGCCACCGTGCCTGCGCAGCGTGGCGCCTGGTCGCTGCTGCGGCCGGTGGTGCTGCGCCTGCACTTCTACGCGGGCGTGCTCATCGGCCCGTTCCTGCTGGTTGCCGCGCTCAGCGGGGCGCTGTATGCGCTGAGCCCGCAGCTGGAGCGGGTGATGTACGCCGACATTCTCAAGCCGCCGGCGGCCACCGCGACGCGGGTTCCCCTGGCCCAGCAGGTCGCCGCCGCCGAGCGGGTGACCACGGTCGAGCATCTGGTCGCCGTGCGGCCGGCGCCCGACGGCGGCACCACCCGGGTGATCTTCGACGACGGGGGCTTCGCCGAGTCGTACCGGCATGCGGTTTTCATCGACCCGGGCACGGGTGCGGTGCTGGGCCAGGAGACCGTGTACGGCACCACCGGCGCGCTGCCGGTGCGGTCGTGGATCGGCGAGCTGCACCGCTCGCTGCACCTGGGCGTTGCCGGCCGCTACTACAGCGAGCTCGCCGCGTCCTGGCTGTGGGTGGTCGCGCTGGGCGGCGTCGCTCTGTGGGTGGCCCGGGCCCGGCGTTCGGTCCGTGCGGCGTTGCGGGTCGACTCCGGTACGCGGGGGAGGGCGCGCACCCGTTCCTGGCACGGTGTCGTGGGCGTCTGGGCCGCGCTGGGGTTCCTGATGCTGTCGGCCACCGGGCTGACCTGGTCGCAGCTGGCCGGCGAGAACGTCACCGAACTGCGCACCCGGCTGAGCTGGTCGACCCCGTCGGTGAACACCAGCGTCGCCGCGGGCTCAGCCGGGCCCGCCACCGGGGAGCACGGCGAGCACGACGGCACGACCACGCCGGCGGGCGCGGTGAACGTTGCGGACATCGACACGGTGCTGGCCTCCGCACGCGCGGCGGCCGTCGACTCGGACCAGGTGGAGATTGCCCTGCCGAAGGCCGAGGGCAAGGCCTGGACCGTCACCGAGATCCACCGTGCCTACCCGACCTCGGTCGACGCGGCCGCCGTCGACCCGGTGACCCACCGGGTGACCGACGTGGTGCGCTTCGCCGACCACCCGCTCATGGCCAAGCTGGCGCGCTGGGGTGTCGACCTCCACATGGGAACGATGTTCGGGTTGGCGAACCAGATCGCCCTCGCGGCGCTCGCCCTGGGACTGGCGGCGATGGTCGTGCTTGGCTACCGGATGTGGTGGCAGCGCCGGCCCACCCGCGCGGGCCGCCGTACCATCGGACCCCCGCCCGCCCGGGGTGCCTGGCAGCAGCTGCCCGGCTGGGTCATCGTGGCCGGCGTCCCGCTGGTGTTCGCGGTCGGGTATTTCCTGCCGTTGCTGGGGCTGAGCTTGCTGGCCTTCCTGCTCGTCGACTTCGCGCTGGGCGCCCGCCGACGGCTGAGATGGCCGGTTGTCGCCCGCCGGTGATCCACAAGGGAGGATCACGAGAGGCGGGCCTGAGACCTCAATCATGGTTGAGGTCAACGGTCAGGATCCGCACGTCCCATGCTGACAGTTCGATGTCGTGGCCGGCCGGCAGGTGTTTGCCGGTGAGGGCGTCGCGGCAGTCGACCGGCGCGGTGACCAGGGTCGGTTGCCACGACCAGTTGTGCAGGAAGCGCAGCCGCCGCCCGTCGTTCGCTGTGGCTCCCGTGCAGGTCACGGAGGCGGGCATGGCGGGCCAGCCGGTGGTTCGGCCGGCGGCGGCCCAGCGCAGCAGGGCCTCGGCGAGCGGGATGTTGGGGACCGTGCCGACGTGGGTGATCCGGCCGCGGCCGTGGTCGCGGGTGGTGACGGCCGGCCAGCGGCCGAAGTGCGGATGACGGTACGTGGCCAGCACGGTGGCGCCGTCCGGTTGGAGCCCGTCGATCCAGCGGGTTGCCGCCGCGTCGGGTGGCAGGTCGAGGGTGCCGGGCTCGGCGGTGACCTCGATCGGCGCGGGCAGGTTGCTGAACTCGTCGTACCAGACTCCGGCCGCGTCGGCGAGGCGCGCCGGCATGCGGTCGGTTCGGGCGCGGGCCTCGGTGTCGGCGTAGCCGGTGCGGGGGCCGATGATGAGGTGGCCGCCCGCTTCGGCGTACGCGCGCAGCCAGTCGAGGGTGGCGTCGTCGGTGAGGTAGAGGCCGGCCGCGATCAGGACGGGGTATCGCCGTACCGCTTGCTCCGCGGTGTCGGTGAGCTGGCCGGCGTGCAGCAGCCGGACCTGCAGGCCGGCGTCGAAGGCGCCGCGGTAGAACGGCTCGACCAGGCCCTGGTAGGCACGCTCGTCACCGGTGCCGTCCGGGTGGGACAGGGCCGGGTATTTCTGCATGATCCAGCGGGTCGGCACGGAGAGCACCATGGCGATGTCGGCGTCCGGGGTGAGCCCGGCGAGGAGGTCGCCGGCCTGCCGGAGTTCGGCGCCGAGCCGGGCGAGTTCGTGGTAGGTGCGGCCCGGGACGCCGCTGTGCGGCAGGATGCCGCCCCAGTAGGTTTCGGTGCCGAAGGGCAGGGTGTGCCAGTGCCAGTAGCCGATCATGCGGGCGCCGCGGGCCACCAGCGCCCAGGCCGCCTGCCGCCACTGCCCGTCGTAGGCCGGCCGGCTGTCCCAGGAGAAGCCGATGTGCGACGCGTTGGTCTCGGTGACCAGGAACGGTTCCTGCCGGGAGGAGTACATCCGGTCGGCGGTCTGGTAGAGCGCCCAGGTGCCGTCGGTGGTCCAGGTCTGGGTCGGGGTACGGGTGTCGGGCCGGGTGAGGCCGTCCTGCATGACGTAGTAGGCGTTGCCGGAGGTGACGTCGAGGCTCGCGGTGAGCTCGCTGTCGTCGAAGGCCGGCCGGTCGTAGGCGAGGCAGGTGGTGACGAACTGCCCCGGGGATGCGTACTCCCGGACGATGCCGGCCTGCCAGGCGATGAACTCGCTGGTCTGCTCGGCCTGGAAGCGCCGCCAGGCCAGCTCGTACTGCGGCTGGGCGTTGCCGTCGGGCAGCCACAGGTCGGCCCACGTGGACAGGCGGTGCGACCAGTAGACCAGCCCCCATTCCCGGTTGAGGTTCTCGACGGTGCCGTACGTGTGCCGCAGGTGGTCGACGAAGCGCTGGAAGACGCCGTGGTTGTGCAGCAGTTCGTTGCCGGGTTCGTTGTCCACCTGGAAGCCGATCACCGAGCGGTGCCCGGCGTACCGGCCGATCACCTGCCGGATGACCCGGTCGGCGTGGAACCGGAAGGCCGGGTGGGTGAAGTCGACCTCCTGGCGGGCGCCCCAGGGGATCGGCCGCCCGCTGCCCCGCTCGCCGGCGATCTCCGGATATTGCCGGGCCAGCCAGGGCGGGACGGCGTAGGTGGGGGTGCCGAGGATGACGGCGATGCCGCGCGCGTGCGCGCCGTCGAGCACGGGTTCCAGCCAGTCCAGCTCGAACCGGCCGTTCTCCGGCTCCCAGGTGGACCAGACCGACTCGCCGACGCGGATGACCGAGAAGCCGGCCTCGGCCATCAGGTCGAGGTCCTTCTCGAGCCGGGGCACGGGCTGGTACTCGTGGTAGTAGGCCGCGCCGAACAAGACCTGGGACATGGTTCTCCTATTCCTTGACGGCGCCGGCCGACAGGCCGGACTGCCAGAACCGCTGCAGCAGGATGAACGCGGCGATGAGCGGGATGATCGACAGCAGCGAGCCGGTGACCACGCAGGCGAGCAGGTCGGCGTTCGCCCCGCTGCCGCCGACGGCCTGTGCCGACCAGGAGCTGAGGCCGACGGTGATCGGGTAGTAGGTCGGGTCGTTGAGCATGATCAGCGGTAGGAAGTAGTTGTTCCAGGTCGCCACGAGGGTGAACAGCACCACGGTCACGAAGCCGGGCATGAGGCTGCGCAGCGTGACCTGGAAGAAGATGGCCAGTTCGCCGGCGCCGTCGATGCGGGCCGCCTCCAGCACGGTGTCCGAGACGGCGTCGCGTGCGTAGACCCACATGAGGAACAGCCCGAACGGGCTGACCAGCGATGGCAGGATGATGGCCCACGGCGTGTTCACCAGGCTGGCCTTGCTGAACAGCAGGTAGGTGGGGATGGCCAGGGCGGTGGTGGGCACCATGATCGTGCCGAGGACCGCACCGAGGAGCATGCTCCGGCCGCGGAACACGTACCGCGCGAAGCCGTAGCCGGCGAACGTGGCCAGACAGGCCGCGCCGACCGAGCTGACCACCGAGTACACCAGGGTGTTGGCCATCCAGCGGGCGTACTCGCCGTTGTTGTGGGTGAACGTCTCGCGGATGTTGGCCAGCAGCGCGAAGTCGTTGCCGAACCACAGCCCGAAGGTCGAGAACAGGTCGCCGGTGGTCTTGGTCGCCGCGACGATCAGCCAGAACAGCGGGAAGAGGAAGTAGACGAGCAAGGCGCCCATGGCGAGGGTGAGGACGGTGCTGCGGCGCCGGATCATCGGCGGGACCCCCGGCTGGTGAGGAACAGCACCACATAGGACACCACGACGATGACGAGCCCGAGCAGGAACGAGACGGCCGCGGCGTAGTTCACCTCCTGGGAGGTGAAGGCGAGGCTGTAGGCGTAGAGGTTCGGGGTGTAGGACGAGTTGATCACGTTGGGGGCCAGCCGCTGGAGCAGGTTGGGCTCGGCGAAGAGCTGGAAGCTGCCGATGACGGAGAAGATCAGGCACAGCAGCAGCGCGGGCCGGAGCGCGGGAATCTTGATGGACCAGGCGGTGCGCCAGGCGCCGGCGCCGTCGACCCAGGCCGCCTCGTAGAGCTCGGTCGGCACGGTACGCAGGGCCGCGTACAGGATGATCATGTTGTATCCGGTGAACTCCCAGGTCACGATGTTTCCCAGGGACGCCAGCATCGCGCTGTCGCTCAGCAGGTTGGGCGGGGTGAAGCCGAGCCGGTCACCCAGCTGGGCGAGCGGGCCGAAGTCGGGCCCGTACAGGTAGCCCCACATCAGGGCGGCGACCACGCTCGGCACGGCGTACGGGATGAAGACGCCCAGCCGGAACAGCTTCGCCGAGCGCAACATCCCGCTGTCGATGGCCAGCGCCGCGACCAGCGCGACCAGCAGCATGACCGGCACCTGGACCAGGAAGAACAGTGCCACCCGCAGGACGCCGTCGAGCAGCTGGGCGTCCTTGAGGGCGCGGGCGTAGTTGTCCAGGCCCGCGAACACCGTCCCGCCGACCAGCTGATCCCTGAAGAAGCTGAGATAGCCCGCGTAACCCAGCGGCAGGACGAAGAACAACAGGAAGAAGACGAGGAACGGGGTGATGAAGATGTAGCCGCTGGTGCCGGTCTTCGACCGGCGGCGGCGCGGTGGTGCGGCGGCGGTGGCCGCGGTGGTTGTGGTCATGGTGGCGCTCTCCAAGGTCGCAGTGGGGTCTCCCGCGGGGCGGGAGACCCCACCCGTGCGTGCTAACCGGCGCTGACGGTGAAGCCCTGGTTCTTGGCGTACGCCGTGAGCCGGGCCTGCCACTGATCGGTGGCCGCGGCCACGTCACCCTTGTCCGCCATCGCCTTGCCGGCGGTCTCGGTCCAGTCCTTGACCGCCTGGTCCACGAACGGCGGCCACTGCCAGCTGACGTCGACCGTCTCGCCGATCTCGGCGAACGTCTGGTTGACCTGCTGGTCGCCGAAGAACGCCGACTTCTGGCTGGCGAAGGCGGGGTCGGCCAGCAGCGCCTTGGTCGCCGGGAAGAAGTTCTGGACGCTGTTGAACATCTTGGCGCTCTCGGGATCGGTGTTCAGGAACTCGGCGAACTTGGCCGCCGCGATCGCGTTCGGGGTACCCGTCATGACCGCGGTGGTGGATCCGCCCCAGTTGCCGGACACCGGCTTGCTCGCGTCCCACTGCGGCAGCGGCGCCGCCCGCCACTTGCCCGCGGTGGACTTCGCGCTGCCGCCCAGGAACACCGGGCCCCAGGCCGCGGTCAGCCAGGTGGCGTACTTGCCGTTGTTCAGGCCCTGGAACCAGGTGTCGGTGAAGTCGGGGTCGGTGGCGATCACGCCCTCCTTGGCCAGGCCGCCCCAGTAGTCGGCGACCTTCTTGCTGGCGGCGTCGTTGACGGCCAGGCCGACGGTGGTGCCGTTGACCGAGTACGCCTTGGATCCCGCTTGCCACATCAGGCCGTGCCACGCGCCCTGCTCGTTGGCCGCCATGTCGGTGAGGTAGACCTTCGGGTCCGCGGCGTGCAGCTTGCGGGCCGCGGCGGCGAACTCGTCCCAGGTCTTGGGCACGTCGATCTGGTATTTGGAGAACAGGTCGGCCCGGTAGAGCATGCCCATCGGGCCGGTGTCCTGCGGGTACGCGAGGATCTCCCCGTTCGGGCCGGTGACCTGGTTCCAGGTCCAGTCCACGAACTTGTCCTTGATCGCGTCCGCGCCATACGGGCGCAGGTCGACCAGGCTCTTGGTGATCGAGAACGTGGGGATGTACTGGAACTCGATCTGGGCCAGGTCCGGCGCGCCCTTGCCGGCCTTCAGCGCGGTGCGCAGCTTGGTGTACGCCTCCAGGCCCTGCCCGGCGTTGACCACGTTCACCTTGATGGCCGGGTATTTCGCCTGGAAGAGGGCCACCTCCTTGTCGATGTTGGGCACCCAGGTCCAGAAGTTGAGCGTGGTGGGCGTGGTCATGGCCTTGTCGATGTCGGCCTGGGTGACCGTCGCGGCGGCGGCCGGCGCGGGGCTCGACGAATCCGAACAGCCGGCGATGGTGAGCGCGGCCACAGCGGCCACAGCGGTGGCGATCAACTGCCGCCGGTTAAGATTCTGCATAGAAGTCGGCATATGAGTTCACTCCTCAGTGCGTATCCGGCGGTCGTTCGGGCACGCCGGTGCGACTCCCGCGGAGCGGGAGTGATGGTGGCTTCTGCGTCGGCCGCATCTCTCCGGTCCCGGGTTCGCAGCCGGCGGGACGGTGGATGCGGCCGATCGGTCAATCGGCGAGCGCCTTCAGCTCGGCGGTTGCTTCCCCTTCCCTGGTTCTGCTGTCGAGTCACGAATGACCAGCTGATGCTGGTGTTTCGGCGGCGGGGCCGGCGGAGTGGCCGGATCGTTGAGAAACTCGGCCAGATACCGCAGGCCGGTCGCGGCCAGCTCGGCGTTGTCGGAGCTGACCGTGGTCAGCGGCGGCCACACGTGCGCGGCGACCGGGATGTCGTCGAAGCCGGCCACGCTCACGTCGCCCGGCACCGACCGGCCCGCCGCGTGCAGCGCGTGGATCACGCCGATGGCCGTTTCGTCGTTCGCGGCGAAGATCGCGGTGACGCCGGGGTCGCGCGCGAGCTCCCGGCCCAGCTCGTAGCCGCGCGCGGCCGTCCAGTCGCCCTCGGGCACCTCCGGCACGACGGCGCCCGCCGCTACCAGCGTGTCGTGCCAATGCTGCCGGCGCTCCCGGGCGGCCCACCAGCGCTGCGGCCCGGCGATGTGGTGCACCGTGCGGTGCCCGAGACCCAGCAGATACCGGGTCATCTCCGCCGCGGCCTCCCCGCCCTCGGCCGCCCGCACCGACAGCAGCGTCGGGGCGTGCACGACCGGCGCCCGGCCCAGCGTCAGCACCGGCACGTCGGCGACCAGCGCCTCGTCGCCGTCCTCGACCGGCTCGGACAGGATGATCGCGTCGACGCCCTGGGCGAGCAGGCTGTCCATCGCCGCCGCCAGGCCACTCGAGTCCTCCCCGAACGAGTTCGCGATGCTCAGCGAGTAGTTGATGGCGCGCGCCTCCCGCTCCAGCGCGACCAGCAGCGAAGACGGGCCGAAGTGCGCGGTGCCGAGCGACACCACCCCGATCCGGTAGGTGCGGCCGGTCAGCAGGGCCCGAGCTGCGCCGTTCGGCCGATAGCCGAGCTGGTTCGCCGCGGCGAGCACCCGCTGCCGGGTTTCCTCGGTCACCTTTACCCCGTCGGTGAACACCCGCGAGACGGTCCGCTGCGAGACCCCGGCCAGGCGCGCCACGTCGGTGCCGCCGGGACGACGCCCCCGCCCCGCTGTCGCGTTCGCCATCGGTCCTCCCAGCTGCCTGATGTCTACGTAGCCACGCCAATGTCTACGTAGCCATCGCCATTGTCAAGGCTTGCCGTCGGGCATGTTGCCGCAATGTTGCACAACGCCCCGGACGGGGTGTGGCCTGCGGTTGATCGCCGGGGATCGGCCAGGCCGGCCGGCGCAGGCCGTCGGCTACGGGAATGTTTCAGGCTCTTGACGTTCCGGTGTGACTGAGCCAACATGACGGCGCAGTCATAGAGCTGCGCACATGACTTCCACCAAGGCAGCGGGAGAGCCCATGACGCGGGTGCTGGGACGGGACGGCAACTCCGCCGTGCCCCGAAGCGCGGACGTGGCCCGCCTCGCCGGGGTCTCGCAGAAGACCGTGTCCCGCGTGCTCAACAACGAGCCGTACGTCTCCGCCGAGGCCCGCGAGCGGGTCCTGAGAGCGGCGGAGCAACTCGACTACCGGCTGAACCCCGCGGCGCGGGCGCTCGCCTCCGGGCGGACCCGGTCCATCGGCGTCGTCACGCTCGGCACCACCTGGTACGGCCCCGCCTCGCTGCTCGTCGGCGTCGAACGCGCGGTCCGGGACGCCGGTTACGCGTTGCGGGTCGTCAACACGGCGGAAGGCGACCCGGCCGGCGTGTCCGGTGCGGTTCAGCTGCTGATCGAGCAAGGTGTCGACGGCATCGTCATCTCGGAGCCGATCGACGAGGGAGCGGGCACCGTCCGGGTCGACGTACCGGTCCTCGTGCTCGGCGCCCCGCCGAGGGTCGACGCTCCCCGGGTGGTCACTGCCGGGGTGGACGCCGAGGCGCTCGCGCGGGCGGCCACCGAGCACCTGCTGGATCTGGGCCACCCCACCGTCCATCACCTGGCCGGCGCACAGCGGTGGTACGCCGCCAGGGACCGGCTGACCGGCTGGCGGAGCGCCTTGCGGGCCCGCGGCCGGGTCGAACCGAGCGTCGTCGAGGGCGACTGGACGGCCGCATCCGGCTACGCGGCGGGCCCCGCGTTCGCCGGCGACGCCTCGGTGACCGCGGTGTTCGCCGCGAACGATGACATGGCCATCGGACTGATCCGCGCGCTGCTGGAAGCCGGCCGGCGCGTACCGGAGGACATCAGCGTCGTCGGCTTCGACGACACACCCGTCGCCGCGTATGTGACTCCTCCGCTCACCACGGTGCGTCAGCCGTTCGACGTCACGGCCCGCGAGGGCGTCAAGCTCCTCATCCAGACCATCGAAAAGCCGGACGCCGACCCGTCAACTGCGGTCGACCCGCCGGTGGAACTCATCGTCCGCGCCTCGACGGCGCCCCCGCCACCCCGGACGATCCCGGAACGGTGAGGCAAGCGCTCGACGCACGCCGGCCCGACACGCACTGATCACCCCGCTCCCACCAGGCACGGCACCGGCACGGCTCGGCCCGAAGGCCGAGGCGAGCTTCGGCGTGCCCGCGGATCCACTGACAGCTCACCTCAAGGAGAAATGCCGTGCACAGAAGAAGGCTGGGGAGGGCGCTTGGGATCCTCCTCGTCGCGTCCGCGACGCTGGTCGCACCCGCGGGCGCCGCCCAGGCGTACAACCCGACGGGCGGGATCATGTACCAGCTCGGCGACGAGCCCTGCCTCAAGGGACGCTTCAACTGCGCGGTCTACCCGAAGTCAGCGCAGCTGCCGAACGGGCGCCTGGTCGCATCGTTCGAGAAGGCCACCGTGGTGCCCGCCACGGGTGGAGCCGCCGGCGAGACGCTGCCGGTCTACTCCAGCGACGACTACGGCACCACGTGGCAACCGCTGTCGGAGCTCAAGGCGCCGGCGTACCTCTCCAGCGATCCCCAGTACGCGAAGTACACGAGCAACTGGACGAACCCGTACCTCTATGTCCTGCCGCAGAACGTCGGCGCCCTGAAGGCGGGCACGCTGCTTCTCGCCAGCATCGTGTCCGGTGACGACTACTACTACGCCGAGCACAAGGCCGCCGAGCCGAACTGGACGCCGTCCAACGACGGAGACCGCAAGGACCTGGCGATCGCCCTGTTCTCCAGCACCGACGCCGGGGTGACGTGGAACGTCGTCAACGTCGTCGCGACCGGCGGATGGCAGGGCGGCAGCGCGGGCGCGGTCGGCCAGAACATCGCCAACGCGAACACGTACAAGCAGGTGGATCCCCTCTGGGAGCCGTACCTGATGGTCCACGACGGCAAGCTCGTCTGCTACTACTCCGACGAGAACGACTACCTCAGCTTCGACCCGGCCACCGGCGTCCCGAAGCTGGACCCGGACAACGACACGGCCACGGACTCACACGGCCAGATCCTCGTCCACAAGACCTGGAACGGCAGCAGCGCGACCTGGAGCGATCCCGTCGTCGACGTCTCGGGAATCACCCAGAACATGGGCGGCGGCAAGACGGAGATCGGCGGCGGCCGCCCGGGCATGACCAACGTCGTCCGGACGACGGACAAGAAGTGGTTCATCGCCTACGAATACTGGGCCGGCGGAGCCAACGTCCGTTACAAGATCGCCGCCGACCCGCTGAAGTTCTACGCCGACGGCGATGCCGCCGGCAAGGAGATCACCGCACTGGCGGTCGACGCGGGCTCTCGGACGCTGACGACCGGCGGCAGCCCCGTCACCATCCAGCTCCCCGACGGGCGCCTGGTGTACAACGCCGCCGGCAGCGGCAGTGTCTGGGTCAACGAGAGCGGGCGCAGCGACGGCCCGTGGACGGAATACCAGACGACCATGGGGCCCGGCTACAGCCGCAACCTGCAGTACGTCGCGGGCACCGGCCGCGTGGTGATCCTCCGCAACCAGGGCACCTCCCAGATCGCGTACGGCGAGGTCGACCTCGGCCGTTCCGACGGCACCTACTACCGGCTGGTCAACAAGAAGACCGGCCAGTCGATCGGCACGGGTGGCAAGACCAACGACGCGAACCTCGGCAACCGCGACGTACCCGACGTCGTCCTGGAGGCCACCGGCTCGGCGGCGAACAAGGACACCCAGTTCTGGCATGTGGTGACCAAGGCGGACGGTGCCCGCACTCTGCTCAACAAGTCGGGCGGCCGGGCCGCGGCCATCTGGACCGGGAACGCCACTGTCGGCCAGCGGATCGGCCAGTGGGTCGACGACATCCCGGGCGGCAGCTGGAACCCCGTCAAGACCGACGACGGGTACTACAAGTTCCAGGCGGTCAAGAACACGGATGTGTACCTGACCGGCGCGTCCGCCGGCGCGCCGATCACGCTGCAGAATGCGGCCGACGACGGCTCGCAGGAGTGGCAGCTCGTGCCGGAGGCCACCGTGCCGTCTGCGCCTGGCCGTCCGACGATCGCCGTCTCCAACGCCGACATCAACCTCACCTGGAAGGCGCCGGCCGACGGCGGTTCCCGGATCACCGGCTACCAGGTCCTGCTGACCCGCGACCCGCGGATCGTGCTGACCCAGACCGTTGCCGCCGGTACCACGAAAGCGACCTTCAAGAAGATGAAGCCGGGTAGGTACACGGCGAAGATCGTCGCGATCAACGCGATCGGCAAGTCGGCGCCGTCGGCCGCCTCCGCCAAGGTGACGGTCAGCTGCGGCTGACGGAAAGGAAGGGAACGGACATGGACCATCGTTCACGAAAGGCCGCAGTGGGACTGCTCGTCCTGCTCCTCGCTCTCCTCGGCTCCGCCGTGCCCGCCGAGGCCGCCAGCCCGACGCCGCGCACGCTCTACCAACTGCCCGGCAACGCCCAGTGCACCAAGGGCTTCGGCAACTGCGTGGTGTATCCGAAAGCGGCGGCACTGCCGAGCGGGCGCCTCGTCGCCGCCTTCGAAAAGGCGACCGTCGGCCCCACCGGCACGGCAGTCGGCCAGGTCATCCCGGTGTACCGAAGCGAAGACGACGGCACGACCTGGCAGTGGCTCTCCGACGTCCCGGCGCCGGCGGCCATGTCGAGCAACGCCGCGTACGCCAAGTACACCAGCAGTTGGACGAACCCGTACTTCTACGTCCTGCCCCAGAACGTCGGCAGCCTCACCGCGGGCACGCTGCTGCTGTCCACCGTGGTGTCCGGCGAGGACGTCTACTACACCGAGCAGAAGGCCGCGAACCCGAACTGGGTGCCGACCAACGACGGCGACCGCCGCGACATGGCGATCGCTCTGTACGCGAGCACCAACCAGGGGGCGTCCTGGAGCTTCCTCAACATCATCGCGATGGGCGGCTGGCAGGGCGGCAGCGCCGGCGCCATCGGCCAGCGCATTGCGGCCGCCAACACGAGCCGGCAGGTCGACCCCGTGTGGGAGCCGTACCTGATGGTCTACAACAACCAGCTCGTCGCGTACTACTCCGACGAGAACGACTTCACCGGCTACAACACGTCCACCGGCGCGCTGACCCTGCGGGCCGACAACGGCACGGCAGGTGATTCGCTCGGGCAGGTGGTCGCTCACCGAACCTGGAACGGCACCACCGCCGCCGCGTGGAGCGCGCCCGTGCTCGACGTCGCCGGCCTCACCCAGAGCGTGGGCGGCGTCAACCAGATCGGTGGCGGGCGTCCCGGCATGCCCAACGTGGTGCAGACCGCCGACGGCCAGTGGATGCTGACGTACGAGTACTTCGGCGGCGGCGACAACGTGCACTACAAGACCTCGTCGAACCCGTTGACCTTCTTCTCCGTCGGCCGTGCGGCCGGAACGAACATCACCGCACTGCCCGTCACCTCCGGATCCCCCGCGGTCGCGCCCGGTGGCAGCCCGGTCGTCCTCCGGCTTCCCGACGGCCGGCTGGTCTACAACTCGAACGGCAGCGGCGACGTCTGGGTCAACCCGAGCGGCAGCAGCACCGGCGCCTGGACCCGGCAGCTCACCACCATCGAGGCGGGTTACAGCCGCATGTGCCCCGCACCGGTCGAGTGCTGATCGTCACCGGGTTCAACACCATCCGGCACGCCGACATCGACATCGGGCGTTCCGCCGGGGCGTACTACAAGCTGATCAACCGACGCAGCGGCAAGGCTCTCGACGCGTACGGCGCCAGCCTGGCCGACGGCGCGAACCTCGTGCAGTGGGCGGACAACGGCGGCTTCAACCAGAACTGGCATCTCACCGACATCGGTGGCGGCTACCGCACGCTGCTCAACCGCAACAGCGGCCGGGCCGTGTCCATCTGGCAGACCAGCACCGCCGACGCCGCCCAGGCTGTGCAGTGGGTGGAGAATGCCGGGCTCGACCAAGCCTACACTCTCGAGCCGGTCGGCGCCTACTACGAGATCCGCGCCCGCCACAGCGGCAAGCTGCTGTCGGTCTCGGGCGGATCGGCCGCCGACGGCGCTGCCGTCATCCAGTGGCCGGACCAGGACCTGGTCGAACAGCAATGGTCGGTGGTGCAGGTGTCGAGCTAGCCGCTGATGGCATCCGGCCCGGGGAGACCAGGCCGGATGCCACTGCTACTGGGCGACCTTGAACAGGTTGTTGAGTTGTTTGTTGACGTCGGTGAGGGAGCTGACGGGCTCGCTGCCGATGTAGACGGCGTCGAAGCGGGGTATCAGCAGCGCCGTGATGTCGGCGGCGTTGGTGGTCACCGGGAAGAGGAAGGTCGTCTTGTCGGTGACCTGTTCGGTGAAGGGTGTGACGTCGAGGTCTCGCTCGGCCTTGTTGTAGGCGATGGCCTTCTCGGTCGCCTCCGGGCGGGCCGGGAACACCACGCCGGACTCGCCGATGATGTTCTGGCACTCCGCGCCGGACATGAACTTCACCCACTTCGCCGCGTTGTCCGGCTGTTGCGACATGGTGGTGACGGAGTCGGCGAGGCCGTTGAACATCGAGGCCCGCTTGCCGGTCGGGCCGATCGGGGTGGGTGCGATGCCGATGTCGAGCTTCTTGCCGGCCGCGTCGGTGAGCTTGCTGAAGGTTGAGATCATCCACGATCCGCTGAGGCCCATGGCCGCCATGCCGGACTGGATCTGCTTGTCCGAGCCGATCGCGTTGCTGCCGCCGATCTCCTCGTAGGTGGACATGTAGCCCTTCTCGGCCAGCCCGAAATACCACCGCAGGGTGTCCTGGAAGGCCGGCTGGTCGAGGTTGAAATGGGTGCCCCAGGGATTCCGGTCGGTGACCTGCCAGCCGGCGCTGCCGGTGAACGCCGACCACTGGGTCTGTCCCCAGCCGGCGCCGCCGGATCCCTCGGCGGCCAGGCCGTGGGTCTTGACGTGGTTCTTGTCGAAGCCGGGTTCGTCGCCGCGGACACCGTTGACGTCGATGGTCAGGTGGGCGACGAGATCCTCGAACGTGCCGCCGTCCTGCGGGTTCCAGGCGAGGTTCTGCAACTGGGCCGGGTCGACGCCGGCGTTTTTGAGGGCCGCCTTGTCGTAGAAGATGGCGATCGTGTCCCAGTCCTTCGGGGCGCCGTACCGTTTGCCGTCCTGGCCCTTCCAGAGCTCCGCGAGGCCCTCCTGGTAGTCGCCGTCCTGGATGTCGCTGGTGGGAGCCAGGTCGTCCAGCGGCTGCAGCACCTTGAGGTCGACGTACTGGGCGAACCTCGCCAGGTGGTCGGTGAAGACGTCCGGCGCGGCGTCCGCGATGAAGCCGGCGGTCAGTTTGGACCAGTAGGTGTCCCAGCCGTACTGGGAGATGTTGATCCGCAGGCCGGGGTTCTGCCGCTGGAACGCGTCGGCGCACTTCTGGTAGCCCGGTTGCTGTCCGGAGTCCCAGAGCCAGTATTCGATGACGCCGGCGGTGCCGCCCACGCCGGCCGAACCGCACGCGGTCAGCAGGCCGAGCGTGAGTGCCGCCGCGCCGGTCTTGAGGTGACGGAACATGCCGGCACTCCTCACTTGATTCCGCTGAAGCCGATGGAGTTGACGATGCGTTTCGCGAAGACCATGAACAGCAGCAGCATCGGCAGGGCGGCGACCAGGGTGGCCGCCATCAGGCCGGACCAGTCCGGCCCGGTCTGCGGGGTCTGCGACTTGAACACGCCGAGCGCGACGGTGAGCACCCGCGACCGGTCGGTGTAGCTGACCATCAGCGCCCAGAAGTATTCGTTCCAGGTGGAGATGTAGGTGAGGATGGCCAGGGTGGCGATCGGCGCGGTGGACATCGGCAGGATGAGCCGGAAGAACACCCGGACCTTCGAGGCGCCGTCGATCAGGGCCGCCTCCTCCACCTCCTTCGAGATGCCGAGGAAGAACTGGCGGAGGAAGAACACCGCGAACGGGGTCATCAGCATGCTCGGCAGCGCGATCCCGAGCAGCGTGTCGACCAGGCCGAGCTGTTTGATCAGGACGAAGTTCGGCAGCAGCGTGAAGATGGCCGGGATCATCAGCCCGGCCAGGAAGAAGGCGAACCACTTCTCGCGGTTCTTCCATTGCAGGCGGGCGAAGGCGTAGGCGGCCATCGCGGAGAAGAACACCTGCCCGGCCGTGACCAGCGTGGACACGACCACGGAGTTGAACAGGTACCGCCAGAAGTTGATCGGCTGGCCGGCGCCGCCGGCGTCGATGGCCTCCTGGCCGGTCTGCAGGCCGAAGACGCGCTGGAAGCCGCCCCACGACGGCTGCACCGGCAGCAGGTCGTCGCTGCCGGCGTAGAGCGCGTTGTTGCTGGACAACGCGGTGCGGAGCATCCAGTAGAAGGGGAACAGGCTGGCCAGGATCACCAGGATCATGAAGAGCCAGGCGAGCGCGCGGCCGAAGCTGAACTTCTTCGGTTCCGGCGGGTCGACCGTGCGCGCGGGCGGTGTCGGTCCGACCGTGGTGGCCGGGGGAGCGGTGTCGATGGCCATGACCCCTCCTCAGTTCAGGTCGGACGTGTCGGCCCGGGTGACCCGGTACTGGATGAAGGTGATGACCACGAGCACGATCAGCAGCGCCACCGACATCGCGGAGGCGTAGCCGAACTGGAAGCGGCCGAACGCCACGTCGTAGATGTAGTACTGCAGCACCCGGGACGAGTCGACCGGGCCGCCGCGGGTGGTGATGGCCACGGTGTCGAAGACCTGGAACGAGCCGACCACCGTGATGATCAGGACCAGCGCCAGGACCGGGCGCAGCAGCGGCACGGTGATGCTCCGGAACATCCGCGGCTCGCTGGCGCCGTCCATCCGGCCGGCCTCGTACATCGTCTCGGGGATGGTCTGCAGGCCCGCGAAGATCAGCAACGCGGTGTAGCCGACGTGCCGCCAGACGTTGATGAGGGCGATGGTCGGGATGACCCAGGTGTCGGAGGACAGGAACGGGATCCGGTCCAGCCCGATCGCCGCGATGAGCGTGTTCCCGATGCCGAGCTGGTAGTCGAGGATCCACAGGAAGACCATCGCGGCCACCACGTTGGACACGAGGTACGGCGCCAGTACGATGCCGCGCAGCCACGTCCGCCGGGTGAGCCGCTGCATCATCACCGCGATGATCAGCGCGACGACCGTCTGCAGTGCGATGTTGACGACGACGTAGTAGACGGTCACCCGCATCGAGTTCCAGAACACCGGGTCCTGTGCCATCCGGATGTAGTTGTCCAGGCCGTTGAACTCGGGCGGCGTCAGCAGGTTGAACCTGGTGAAGCTGAGGTAGATCCCGCGCAGGGTCGGCCACACCATGAAGACGAGGAAGCCGATCAGCGCGGGCAGGATGAAGAGCAGGGCCAGGCGGGTGTCGTCGCGCTTGCGTTGGGGTTTCTCGGCTCGGCCGGTTCGCCCCGGCTCGGTAGTCGTGGTGGTCACCATCGCTGCTCCTTCGCCGTACCTGCTCCGGAGGTATTTTCAACCAGATTGAAAATATTCCCCTGTGGCCTGTGTGACAAGGGTCACTCGTAAGCTGGTGGGGTGGTGCTCCCCGGCAGATCCGGACGCTCGGTGGCCTTGTCCCCGGGTGAGCTGGCCGTGGCCCGGCATCTGCTCGTCCACGGGCCGTCGACCCGCGGAGACCTCGGGGATCGGCTCAATCTGTCGTACGCGTCGACGTCGCGCGCCGCCCGCGCCCTGATCGAGGGCGGTATGGCCTCCGAGGCCCTGGTGCCGGAGTCGGTCGTCGGCCGGCCCCGCCAGGTGCTGACCGCGGTTCCCGGCGCCCGCCACGTCGTCGGCTGCAAGCTCACCGCCGACACCGCGTACGGCGTTGTCTGCGACATGTTCGGCACGGTCGTGGCCACGGCCCGGGCGGCCCTGCCGGCGCCGGCGGCGGGTGGCGCCGTTCCCGTCGAGGGCACCGCGAAGGTGATCGCCCAGCTCACCACCAGGCTCGGCCGCCGGGTGCCGTCCGTCGACGGCATCGGGGTGGCCCTCGGCGGCATCATCAGAAACCGGTCGCTGGTGCGGGAGGGCACCTTCCTCGGCTGGCGCGACATCGACCTCGCCACCCCGCTCGGCGAACGGACCGGCCTGCCCGTCACCATCACCAACGACGTGACCGCGCTGGCCCGCGAACAGCTGTGGTTCGGCGCCGGCCGCACCCACTCGACCTTCGGCCTGATCACCGTCGGCGCGGGCCTCGGCTTCGGCGTCGTCCGGGAGGGCGTCGCCGTCGAGGAACTCATCGACAACGGCCACCTGCTGGCGCACACCCCCGTGGACACCCGCGGGCCCCGGTGCCGGATCGGCCACGTCGGCTGTGCGGCGGCCTACCTCAACCGCGAGGACATCGAGGACCACGCCTCGGCCGCCGCGGGCCGGGCCGTCACCTTCGCCGAGCTGATCCGGGCCCGCGCCGCCGGGGACGCGACCGCCGCCCACTGGCTGGACGGCGCCGCCCGGGCGCTCGGGCACCTCGTCGCCACCTTCGCCGGGGCGCTCCAGAGCACCTGCATCGTCCTCGCCGGCGAGGACGTCGCCACCCTCGCCGGCACCCCGGCGATGAACGACGTCATCGCGGACCGGCTGCGGCCGGGACACGACGAAACCCAGCAATGCGCCCTCGACATCATCACCACCCCGCTGACCTTCACCGACTGGGCCCGCGGCGCCGCCGTGGTCGGCATTCAGAACGCCCTCGGCGCCACCTGAGGCGGCGGCGGATCAGGAAAGGCCGACGCAGGTCGCGCAGAAGCCGGAGCCAGGCTCAGGCGACAGCGCGTCGTCCTGGTAGATCACCGGCCTGGTCACCAGCGGGTCGTCCCCCGCGATCGGCCGGGCGGTGCTCCGGTGCTGCGAGTCCACGTCGATGGCCAGGCACGCGATCCGCACGGTGGTGCTGCGCATCAGGCACACCCCGGTGCTGCCCGCGCCCGGCGGCGTGACGAACGCGGCGCGCACCGCGGTCGGGCCGGTCTGGGCGTACGGGCGCAGCCTGGAGGAGAAGGCGAAGGCCACGTCGCGGTCCGGGCGGAACGCCACGACGGTGAAGGCGTATTTGCCGGCCCACTTGCCGCAGACTGTGGCCTGCCCGGGGATGACGACGTTGAGGTCGGCGTCGACCTCCAGCGTGCCGAAACCACCGGTGGCGCAGGCCGCCGGGAACCATTCCCGGTACGGCGCGGCGGGGGTGGGCGTGGCGGTGGCGGTGGTGACCGGGGTGGGCGCGGCCGACAGGCTCGGGCCCGCGACGCGATCGGCCGGTGACCGGCTGCCGGCCAGCGTCGGCTGGGCCGCGAGCGCGATGAGCAGGGCGGACCCGGCCGCGAACGCGGCGGCGGCCCGAAGCCGGCGGATCATTGTTCTCCTCGGCAGTCGTCCTCGGCCGGCGGTGCCGTGTCGATGGGTAGCGGCGCGGCGCCGGCGGCGCCCAGCAGCAACGCGAGCTGGAAGCGGTTCTCCACGCCGAGCCGGTCCATCAGGGCGCGCAGCGTGTAGGCGACGGTGCGCACGCTGAGGTTGAGCCGGTCGGCGGCGGTCACGTCGGTGTGGCCGGCGGCCAGGAGGGCCACCAGGGACTTCTCCCGTGGCGTGAGGTTGATCGGACGCACCCCCTGGCGGAACGGATCGCGGCCGCGCATCCACAGCCGGTGGAACAAACCACACAGTGCCTGCACCGCCGGCGGGTGGGCGACTTCCACGAAACCGGCATCGAAGTTCAGCGGGTCGGCCGCGAACAGCGCGATCCGGCGATCGAAGATCATCAGCTTCACCGGCAGCTCCGCGAGCTGCCGGTACCGGCCCTCGGCTTCGGTGCTCGCCGCGGCGGACGGGACACCGCGGTCGCGGTCGTTCGGCAGCCGGCTCAGCACCCGTACCCGGATGCCGCGGTCGAGCAGGCTGCGGTCCAGCGGCAGGGCAGCCGCCCAGGACTCCGAGCTGAACACCTCCTCGGTGTTGACCGTGAGGTGCTCGTGCTGTTCCGCCGCGACCAGGTGGGCGATCCTGCGCCGGGTGACCGCCCGGCTCGGCCAGTGCCGAACCGTGCCGGAGTCCACGGTGGGCAGATCCAGCCCGTCGAGAGCGTGGCAGTGGCGCCATCGCCGTTCCCGGTCGGGCAGCACCGACGGCGGACGGCGCAGCCGGGCCAACAGCACCGCGAGCGCGGCGGGGCACCAGACCCGCCCGCCGCCCGCCCCGGCCGCGCCGGGCCGGGCGCCGCCCAGCTCCACGAGCTCCTCGAGAGCGGCGGTGACCCGGCTGCCGGGCAGCCCGAGCTCGCGGCCCAACTCCAGCTCCCGGCGCGGACCGAGCATGACCAGCGCGCGGTAGACCAGGTCCGCGTCCGCCGAGACGCCCCACCGGGACAGTTGGGGTATCACTTCGGTAGCCGCCGCCATGTCATTCCTCCCCGTGGATGCCGGCCGTGCTCTCGCGTGGGCCCTGCACAGCAGACCATCCGGCGGTGGTCAGTGGAAGGCTCTCTCCGCCCACCATTGCAGGAACCTGCAACCGATCGGCGGCGCCGCCTTGCCGCCCTTTCGGGCCTGCCGGATGGTCGGTCCCGTCGGACCGACGGGGGTCGACGCCATCACAATCCAAGGGGAAGGGTGTGCCAACAATGACGCGTCTGAGAATCGGGCGACGGCTGTTCGGACTGCTGGCCACGTTGATGCTGGTCACGGTGGCGGCGCTGGTGCAGGCCGCGCCTGCCGCCGCCGCCATCGACCGGTCGTTCGGAAACAGCAACGGCACGGTGTGGGGCACGGTGACGTTCAACAACGGACATTCGGTCGTCGTCAAGGGATCGATCTACGGGCTCAGCAACAGGCCGTCCTACTTCACCCAGGGCGAGTACTTCGAGGGGAACGCCCGGATCAAGTGCCGGACGACCGCGACGCGCAGCAACACGGTCGACGGGACGGTGCGCACCTTCTCCGACAGCATGAACTGCACGGTGGCCAACATCCAGCACGTGGCGATCCACTACTACTACAACGGCGCCTTCTGGTACACGCAGTACGTCGACAATCCGTACGTGTGACGGACGGCCCCGCCCCGGGGAGGAATCTATGGCGTGCCGGGAAGCCGGACCGTGACCAGGAGACCGCCGCCGGGGCCGGGGACGAGGTCGAGGGTCCCGGCGTGGGCGCGGACGATGCTGTGCACGATGGCCAGGCCGAGGCCGGCGCCGGCGTGTTCGTCGGTGCGTACGCGTTCCGCTCCGCGCTGGAAGGGCTCGGTGAGGGTCCGCACCAGCTCTGGTGGGAGCCGATGACCGGTGTTCTCGACCCGCAGCACGCTGGTGTCGCCGCGCGCCTCGGTGCGGACCGTCACGGTGCCGTCGGCGGGGAGGTTGTGGACGACGGCGTTCTGGACGAGGTTCGTCACCATCCGCCGCAGGAGTTCGGCGGAGCCGCTGGCCAGGGCGGCTCCGCCGGTGACGTTCAGCGTGATCCGGCGCTGTTCGGCGAGGGGAAGCAGTGTTTCGGCGGCTTCCTCGGCGAGCAGGGAGAGGTCGACGCTCTCGCGGCTGAAGCCTCCGCGGTCGCCCCGGCTGAGCAGCAGAAGGGCCTCGGTGAGGTCGATCGCCCGCTCATTGACGGCGTGCAGGCGTTCGACGAGGTCGTCCCGGCCCCGGGCGGGGTCCTTGCGGGCGACGTCGAGGAGCGTCCGCGAGATCGCCAGGGGAGTGCGCAGCTCGTGGGAGGCGTTGGCGGCGAATCTCTGCTGTTCGGCGACGTGGGCTTCGAGCCGCGCGAGCATGGCGTCGAAGGCGTCGGCGAGCTCGCGGAACTCGTCCCCGCGGCCCGGCAGCCGGATGCGGTGGGCGAGCGATCCAGCCGTGGCCGTGCGGGTGGCGTCCGCGATCCGCGACAGCGGGGCGAGCATGCGACCGGCGAGAATCCACCCTCCCCCGAGGCCGAACGCCAGCAGGAACGCCAGCACCGCGGCCGCCCTCGGTGCGAAGACGCGCAGGAGGTTGGACCGGACGGGAAAGACACCGCTGATCTCGGTGCCGTTGGGGACGATGAGCGACGCCCGGTCGGGCACGTAACGCAGGAGGAACACCCACACGGCGGCGAGCAGCAAGGCGCCGGCGACCATGAGGAACCCGGCGTAGCTGAGAGTCAGTTTGAGGCGGACGCTCAAACCGGGCTCCCTATCCACGGTCTGGGTCGATGCGGTAGCCGACACCGGGCACGGTGGCGATGATCCAGGGCTCGCCGAGGCGTTTGCGCAGCGCCGAGACCGTGATGCGCACGGCGTTGGTGAGGGGGTCGGCGTTGCAGTCCCAGGCCCGCTCCAGCAGCTCCTCGGCGCTGACGACCCCGCCCTCGGCGGCGACGAGGACTTCCAGCACGGCGAACTGCTTGCGGGTGAGCGCGACGTAGCGTTCGTCGCGGAAGACCTCCCGGCGGAAGGGATCGAGCCGCAGACCCGCGATCTCGCGGACCGGGGGCCGAGCGTACGCGCGCCTGCGGTCGAGCGCCCTCAGCCGCAGGACGAGCTCCCGCAGCTCGAACGGTTTGGTGAGGTAGTCGTCGGCGCCGAGCCCGAAACCGGAAGCCTTGTCGTCGATCCGGTCGGCGGCGGTGAGCATGAGGATCGGGATGCCGCTGCCGGACGCGACGATGCGCCGGGCCACCTCGTCGCCGGAGGGGCCGGGGATGTCCCGGTCGAGGACCGCGAGGTCGTAGGAGTTGACGCTGAGCAGTTCCAAGGCGGAGTCGCCGTCGCCGGCGATGTCGGCGGCGATCGCCTCCAGCCGCAGCCCGTCACGGACGGCCTCGGCGAGGAAGGGCTCGTCCTCCACGATCAGTACGCGCATGCCGAAAGCCTATGGTCGGTTCGCCTACCGGACACGCGACTCGGCCCGCCGGTCCGACGGCACCGCCGTCGAGGTGCGCCACCAGCGGCGCGACGCCAGCCCGGCCAGCAGCGCGCCGGCGGCGTTGACCAGGACATCGTCGACGGAGGACACCCGGTCCAGCCGGAAGACGTACTGTGCGGTTTCGACCAGGACCGAGCAGCCCGCCCCGAGCGCCAGGATCCGCGGCACGGATGCCAGCGCCGCGAACCGCATCGGGGCGAAGAACCCCAGCGCCGCGAGGATCAGCAGGTTGCCGCCGATCCCGATCGGCCCCATCGTGACCAGGTCCCGCAGCGGGATCAGGCTCACCCGGGCGGGGACGATGCCGGCTCCCGAGCCCGGCTGCAGGGTCAGCCACACCAACGGCACCGTCCCATAGACCATGCCCACCTCGGCCAGCGCCATCCGCCACGCGGCTGCTACGCCGGCGGCCCGCCGAAGGCTCGCCAGGGCCCACACCAGCAGGGCCGGCAACGGCAGCCCGACCAGCATCATCAGCAGCGGGCCGTTGAACGTGTCGTAGCAGCCGTGCCACCGCCCGGCCAGGCACGCCGGGGCGGACATCATGAGCGGCCGCCGCACGAGGAACGCGACGCCCGCCACGCCCAGGATCGCCAGGCCGCCGAGCACGATCCTGGGCGTGCGGATCACCTCAGCCCCCCGACCCGCCGCCGGGCGCGGCCCCGGTGATGGCCTGCATCTCCTGCTCCATGATGTCCTGCAGCCCCACGCCGTCGGCGTCGCGGTTGGCGAGAATGACGCCGACCCAGCCGGTGGACGGGTAGATGCTCCAGTTGGCGCCGACACCGGGGTTGCCCCCGGCACGCTGGAACATCCACTGGCCGTTGACGATGTCGAGCGCGATCCCGTACGCGGCGAACGACGCCGGACCGTGGGGGATCTTGGCCGCGGTGAGCACGTCGGCCCAGGGCCGGTCCAGCACGGTGCCGTCGCCCAGCGCATGCGCGAACCGGACCAGATCCGGCGCGGTGGCGAAGCCGCCGTCCCCGGGGTGATCGATGAAGGCCCGACCCGGGTTCCTGCCCAGGACGTACTGTTCCGGGCTGCCTTGGTCCAGGTTGCGGATGGCGTCCACATGGCTGCCGTCGGCCACCTTCATGTACGGATGCGCGAGGTGCTTGTCGGTGAGCCACTGCGGCCTGGTGTAGAAAGCCGACCCGGTCATGCCGCAGCGCCGGAAGATGTTCTCCTCGACGTAGTCCCAGTACGTCTTGCCGGTCACGGCCTCCACGAGCAGCGCGGGGATGACGGTCTCCGCGCCGGCGTGAGCGGTGGTGGGATTGCCGGGGATGCCCACCAGCTTCGCCTGCCGGACCCACTGCTGGTAGAACTCGTGCACCTCCTCACGACTCTGGAAGATGCGTTGCACGTCCTCGTCCGGGGTGTTCAGCCCCGAGGTGCCGGAGAGCACGTGGTGGATGGTCACCCGCTCGGCGATCTCCTTGGCGAAGCCCGTCAGGTATTTGCCGATCGGATCCGCCAGCAGCAGCTTGCCCTGCTGCGCCAGCTGCAGGACGGCCACGGCGTGGAACGGCTTGCCCGCCGAACTCAGGCTGAACGCGGTGCCCTCGTGGTTGCGGATCCCCCGCTCCTTGTCGGCCATGCCGTAGCTGCGCGACAGCACCGTCCGGCCCCGGTGCGACAGCAGCACCACGCCGGAGAACTTGCCCTCGGCGGCCAGCTTCGCCACGTACCGGTCGTAGGCCCCGCCGGGCCGGGTGTCCGGCGGGATCCGGTCGCGCCCGGACGACGCGGCGTGACCGGTCCCGGCGCCTATCAGCGGCCCGCCGGCCGCGACCACCCCGGCGGCGGCCGCCCCGCCCCACTTGACCAGCCGCCGCCGGTCGATACCACGTGACGAATCGTGCGCTGATGGCGATGCGCTTTGGCTCATGCCTGTACTTAAGACGCACGACCGTTGCGGGGGCGTATGCGTTTTTCGATACGCCCGCGATACGCCGGCTAACTCATCCGCTTGCAGATCATCGGGTCGTCCTCCGACACGAGCGCCACGTCGACCTTGCCGAGCTTCGTGCTGTCGAGCGGGTGGAAGAGGCTGAAGTAGAGGCGGCTGCCCGCGGGCATCTCCCTGGGCGTGATGACGAACTCGAACTTGTAGTCGGGCGCCTTCACCTCGGCCCGGTACACCTTGTCGGCCTGGGGCAGTTCGGCCTTCTTCGGCACGCAGCGGACGTGGGTCTTGACAGCCGCCGGGATGCCGGCGCCGGCCAGGGCCCGCTGCAGGGCCTCGGGATCCTGGATCTGCTTGGAGCTCAGCGTCAGCTTCACCGTGCTGTCCGGCGCCTTGCTCAGCGTCCAGCCCGCCGGCACCATCGCCACCGGAGCGGTCGCCCCCGTGGCGGCCTCCGCGGCCGGAGCCTTGGCGGGCTGCGCGCCGGCCGTCGGCAGCGCGACCGCGACCGCCGCGGCCGCGGCGACCGCGGCCAGGCCGCCGCCGGCCACGCCGAACGCGGTCCGGTTGCGGCGCCAGGCCCGGCCGCGCCGCAGGATCTCCTCGACCGGCCGATCGAGCCGCACCGGAGAAACGGTCCGCCTCATCGCGTCCCACACCTCATCGTCGTTCATGTCGGATCTCCTAACTGGCGACGGACACGAACTGTGCCCGCAGGGTTGCCGTGGCACGAGACAGATGGACCGCTACGGTCCGCGCGGAGATGCCGAGCGTGCCGGCGACCGTTTCGGTGTCGAGGTCGAGCCAGACCCGCAGCATGATCACCTCGCGCTGCCGCGGCGGCAGCCGGCGCAGGGCCGCGAGCAAGGTGGCGTCCACTCCGGATCCCTCGTCGGCCGGCTGTACCCGGTCGTGACCGGTCAGGGCCACCTCACGCCGGCGCCGGCGCCACCAGGACACCCGGGTGTTCAGCGCGGTCCGCACCACCCAGGCCGCCGGTGCCGGATGCCGGCTCACCTTCGGCCAGGAGGCCCAGGCCCGCGCGAACGCCTCGGCCACCAGGTCCTCGGCCAGCGCCCGATCGGCCACGCCCGCCAGGACGGTGCGCAGGCAGTCGCCCTGGCACCGCTGGTAGAAGTCCGTGAAGTCCTGCTGTTCTCGTTCCACACTTCCCTTACGCTCCGGCGCCCCGATCCATTTACCGGCGACCGGAACAATCTCGCCCGACCGTAGTGCCGGGCCGCCCGGCACCGAGCAGGCTTACCGCATGACCGGCCTACCACGCCCGGGGTTACGACCGGATCATGCGACAGCGCGGTCCGCTCCGCACCCACCCGCACCACCACCGCCTCCGGATCAGCGACCCCCACGCGTCGCCACTCCCCACCACCGACCCTGGCGACTCCTCGGAACTATCCCCGCCACGTCCACCCTTACCCCGCGCCGGCAGCAGTCCATCGGAACTACCTCCCGCCAGTTCCACCCTCCCCCGCGCCGGCAGCAGTCCAACTGATGGACCCCAATCCCGCCCACCGGACACCGTAACCACATCCTGGGATCATAGCCTCGCATAACGTCCCATATCACCACCGGACTCCGCGACCTTGATACGCACGGGCACGGAGCAGACCGCCCCGCACCAAGGTCCAACAGCCGCAGTCGCCGCAGCACCACCAGCAGCAGCCCCAACCCTCACCCGGCCAACCACATGCCGCAGACCTTGATACACCCAGGCGCCGAGCAGACCGCTGCGCACCAAGGTCCAACGGCCACGGTCGCCGGAGATCATCGGGAACCGAACACCACAGCCCACCCTGCTGGACGCGCACGTCACCCTCACGGGTGATGCCCACAGCAAGCGAGGTACTCCCGAACAACACTCGAAGCACGCCAGCTTGCTCCAACATCGGAATCTCCGTCTACGCGCCGAGGCTCTTGACGGTGACATGTGGGCCGCACGATGTGGACGGTCAGGTCGTCGAGGGGTGTGACCAGTAGGTTGAAACGGCAAATTCCCATGCCCGGGCGAGCGCTCACGAGAGGCCCGTGACGATGGTCGCAGAGAACGCGGATTTGGTGATACAGGAGCGACGAGGTGCGCTGAATCTCCGCCTTCTGCTGAGCGGATCCACGGCCTCTATCATGGGCAGCCGGACGGTTGCCTTCGCCTACCCCCTCCTGGTCCTCGCGGTGACCGGATCTTCCGTGATGGCTGGATGGGTCGCATTCGCCGCTATGGTGCCCTCGATGATCTTCTACCTCCCGGCCGGCATCTTTGTCGACCGCTGGGATCCGCGTCGCACCATGTTGATCTGCGAGACCGGAAGCGGGGTGGTTGGCCTCATCCTGGTGACTGCCTTGTTTCTTGACCGGACCGGCGCCATTTTCCTGGCGGCCTGCGCATTCATTACGGGCACGCTGGCGGTCTTTTATCAACTGGCTGAGGTAAAGGTCGTGCCGCTCATCGTGGCGCAGTCGGACACACCTGGTGCGCTTGCCAAGATTGAGGCTCGAAACAGTCTGTCATCCATAGTCGGCCGCGCGGCAGGCGGCTTCCTGTACGCTGCCGCACAATTTCTGCCTTTCCTTGCCAACGCGCTGGCTTCGCTGTTCTCGGCAACCCTCATTCTACTGATGAGGCCGGCGCGGCGGGCCGCGCCGGGAAACAACCGTCCAGGTTTCCGGCTAACGGACTTCGGGCCGGCGATGGCGCTGTTCCGCAGGGACCGGTTTTTCCTGGCCTCCGTCCTCGTCGGTGGTGTCGGAAACGTCATTATCCACGCCACCTTCTTTGTCTTTCTCGTGGGGGAAACTTTACGAGGCTCGTCGCTGACGACGCTCGGACTGGCGTTCGCCTGCACGGGGGCGGGCGGAATCCTGGGCTCCTTGATGGCGAACGCGCTCTTCAAGCGTTATGGCTACCGGCTGTACATCTACACGCTGTGGACCTGGGCTGGTGCTATGGCTGTGCTGGTGGTAGCGGTGAATCAGGTCGGCTTTGCCGTCGCTGCAAGCCTTCTCACGGCAGCGGGAACCGCAGGGAACGTGGCGGTGGGAACGTATGTCTATCGCCGGGTGCCGGAAGACATACTTGCTCGCGTGGTGAGCGTCGATGCGACGTTCACATTCGCCGGTCAGGCGATAGGTCCGGTGATCGGAGGAGTTTTGCTTACTTTTTCCGGAATGCGCGGCGCCTACTCAGCCCTTTTTGTGTCGATGGCCCTCGTCGCGGCCGGCGCTACCGCGGTTCCGGCGCTGCGGATGGCGGATAGGTCAGGCTCGAACTGAGCGTATTGCATCGGACAATTCACGTGGAGGAATCCGTGTCCAGTCAGCCTGATGCTGATCGTCTACCTACCCGACGACGACGCCTCCGCCGTCGCGCTCGACCGCCTCACCGGGCGCCGGCCGGGCGCGCTGCGTCCGGTTTCGGACCGGGCCGCCGTCGCTCGTCCGGCGTAGGCCGGGTCACTGATCGCCGGTGGACGGCTGACTGAGCGCACATTCCCACGGCGCCACCCGGCCGTAGTGGGTGAGCCGGTCCGTCGCGGGCGCGGGCCAGGTGACCTCCGGCTCCGCCGCGACGATCACCAGCGGGTCCGCGGCGGTGTCGTTCGCCTCCGGGCCCGGCCCGGTCACGGAGAGCGTGATCACGGCGGCGAGGGAGACGAGGGCGGCGCTGAGGGCTGTCCTGATCCGCATTCCCCAAGGGTAGACAGCCCGCCCGGACTCAGGGTGGCCCTGCCGTTACCCCTCTCCGCGGTGGGCCCTTTGAACCGTGGACGCCGGGTTTCCGTATGGATCGGCACCGGACGGGGTGTGCGGTGAACGGGAGGATGCTCATGACGGCTGGTCCTGTTCGGGTCTGCATCGTGGGCGCCGGTCCGCGGGGACTGTCGGTCATGGAGCGCGTCTGTGCCAACGCCGGGCCGGCCGACGTGGAGATTCACCTGGTCGACCCGTACCCGCCGGGGCCGGGCCGGGTGTGGCGGACCGCGCAGACCAGGCAGTTGCTGATGAACACCGTGGCCTCGCAGGTGTCGATGTTCACCGATGACACGGTGGAGATGGCCGGGCCGGTGGCCACCGGCCCGAGCCTGTGGGACTGGGCACACCGGCTGGTGCGACCTGGGCTCGCGGCGGTCGAGGCGGGCTGGGCGCGGCAGGAGGCGCTGGGCCTGGGGCCGGACTCCTATCCCAGCCGGGCCCTCTACGGCGTGTACCTCGGCTGGGTCTTCCAGCACCTGCTCGACCGGGCGCCCGCCGGGGTGTCCGTGCATTGCCATCGGGCCCGGGCCGTCCGGCTTGAGGACCGCGGAGCCGACCGTACGCAGCGCGTCTGGCTCGACGACGGCACGTCGATCGACGGTGCCCACGCGGTCGTGCTGACTCAGGGTCACCTGCCGGCCGCGCCCACCGCACCGGAGCGCGTGCTGCGCGGGTTCGCCCGCCGCAACGGCCTGCGGTACGTCCGGCCGGCCAACCCGGGGGAGGTGGACCTCACGGCTGTCCGCCCCGGCGAGCGGGTCTTCCTGCGCGGGCTCGGCCTGTCCTTCTACGACTACATGGCGTTGCTGACCGTGGGCCGCGGCGGTGTGTTCGAGCGGGCCGGCGGCCGGCTGCGCTACCGGCCGAGCGGCCGGGAGCCGATGATGTACGCCGGATCCCGCCGGGGCGTGCCGCACCGGGCCCGCGGCGCGAACCAGAAGGGTGCCTTCGGCCGGCACCAGCCCCGGGTGCTGACCGCCGAGGTCGCCCGCCGGCTCCGCGCGGCCGGCGGCGTCGACTTCCGGCGTGCGGTGTGGCCGCTGATCGCCAAGGAGACCGAGACCGTCTACTACGCCACGCTGCTCGCCGGCCGGCTGGGGTCGTGCGCGGTGGAGCTGTTCCGGGAGATGTATCTGCCGCTGCCGTGGGGCGGCGCCGCCGAGGAGGATCTCCTGCAGAAGTTCGACGTGCCGCCGGCGGCGCGCTGGGACTGGCAACGCGTGACGAACCCGCTGGCCGGGCGCGACTTCGCCGACCAGGCCGCGTTCCGGGACTGGCTGCTGGACGATCTGCGCGCCGATCTCGCCGAGGCCCGCCGGGGCAACGTCGGCAGCCCGTTGAAGGCGGCCCTGGACGTGCTGCGCGATCTGCGCAACGAGATCCGGCTGGCGGTCGACCACGGCGGGCTCACCGGCCGCTCCCACCGGGACGACCTGGACGGTTGGTACACGCCGCTGAACGCGTACCTGTCGATCGGGCCACCCGCCCGCCGGGTCGAGGAGGCCATCGCGCTGGCCGAGGCCGGCCTGCTGGAATTCGTGGGCTCGCGGGTGCGGCTGACGACCGATCCGGCCGGGCGCTGCTTCGTGGTGACCTCGGCGTTCGCCACGGGCGACCGGCTCCGGGTGACCACCCTGATCGAGGCCCGGCTCGGTGAGGTGGATCTGCGCCGCACGACCGACCCGCTGCTCCGGGACCTGTTCCGGAGGGGGCAGGCGCGCACCCACCGGATCGCCGACGGCCGGGACGGCTACTACGAGACGGGGGGCCTGGCGGTGACGACGCGCCCGTACCAGGTGCTCGACGCGGCGGATGCACCGCATCCGCGCCGGTTCGCCTTCGGGGTGCCGACCGAGTCCGTGCACTGGGTGACCGCCGCCGGGATCCGGCCGGGGTCGGGCTCGGTGAACCTGTCCGACGCGGACGCCATCGCCCGCCGGGTGCTGGGGCTCGACGCCGGCGACCGGCCGGACACCGAATCCGGCATCCGGTCCGCGGCGAACGCGTTCCGGCTCGTGGATCAGGCGGTCTGACCGCGATGACGGCGTTCGACGAGCTGGACTCCGGGCTGCTCGCCCCGGCCTGGGTCGACACCCGGGTGGAGGCGCTGACCACCGACCGGGCGTTCCTGCAGGCGATGCTGGACGTCGAGGTCGCGCTCACCCGGGCCCAGGCCCGCCTCGGCACGGTGCCGGGCAGCGCGGTGGACACGATCGCCGCGGCGGCCGTGGCCGACGACTTCGACCTGCGTGCGCTGGCCGTGGCGGCCCGCGCGTCGGCCAATCCGGTGGTCGCCATGGTCGAGGGTCTCGTGGCCCGGGTCGCCGCGGCCGATCCGGCGGCCGCGGACTTCGTGCATCGCGGCTCGACCAGCCAGGACGTGCTCGACACCGCGTTCATGCTGGTCGCCTCCCGGTGCGTGCGGGTGATCGGCGACGATCTCGCCCGGGTCGCGGCCGCCGCCGCGGCCCTGGCCGCCGAGCACCGCGACACGCCGATGGCCGGGCGCACCCTGGCCCAGCACGCGGTGCCGGTGACCTTCGGTCTCAAGGCCGCCGGCTGGTGGCAGGGCGTCAACCGGGCCGCGCTCGGGCTCCGCCGGGTCGCCGACGCGGATCTGGTCGTCCAGCTCGGCGGCGCGGCCGGGACGCTGGCCGGCTATCTCGCGTACGCCGCCGAGGACGTCGACCCGGGCGACTACGTGCCGCGGCTGCTGGAGGCGTTCGCCGCCGAGGTGGGCCTGGCGGTGCCGGTGCTGCCGTGGCACACCGACCGGACCTCGGTGGTCGAGCTGGGCTGGGCGCTGGCCACGGCGACGGGCGCGCTCGGCAAGATCGCGATCGACGTCCGCGCGCTGTCCCGGACCGAGATCGGCGAGCTGGCCGAGCCCACCGCGGACGGTCGCGGCGGCTCGTCGGCGATGCCGCAGAAGCGCAATCCGGTGCTGTCGGCGCTGATCATTGCGGCGGCGCAGCAGATCGGCCCGCTCGCGGGTGGGCTGTCCCAGGTCATGCTGGCCGACGACGAGCGGCCCGCCGGGGCGTGGCACGCCGAGTGGCAGCCGCTGCGGGAGTGCCTGCGCCTGGCCGGGGGCGCCGCGCAGGCCGCGGCCGAACTCGTCGAGGGGCTCCGGGTCGACCCGGGACGGATGCGCGCCAACCTCGACCTGACGGGCGGGCTGATCGTCGCCGAGCGGGTCGCGGCCGCGCTGACTCCGCTGCTGGGCAAGGCGGCCGCCAAGCGGGTGACGAGCCGGGCGGCCACGGCCGCCGCCACCGGCGGGCGTGGTTTCGCGGCCGAACTCGCCGCGGCCGGGGAACTCGCCGGCAAGGTGCCCGCCGGGCTGCTCGACGCGCTGGTCGATCCCCTGGGATACCCCGGGGCGGCGGGCGCACTGGTGGACCGGGCACTGGCATACAGGCGTGCCGAAAAGCGCTGAACATCGGCGTTGCGTGGCTATTGGAGAACGCTGAGTACATTAAATATTTATGGCACTCCCTAATGTGAACTGTCCGGGTCCGAGACCCGTACTGGCGACTGGGAGGGCAGATTCTGTGGACGCGCCGATCGTGGTCAGCGAACTGTACGAGGTGGCTCCGGGGCACGAAGCCGACTTCTATAGTTGGGGCACCGCCCTGGTCGGTGTCATCGCGCAAGTCGACGGCTATCTCGGCGGGGACGTACGCGACCCGGAATGGACCGACGGCGAGTGGCAGATCGTCCATCGCTGGGCCGACCGGGAGCTGGCCAAGGAATGGGAGGAATCGACCACCAGGGCCCGCTGGATCGAGGCCGCCCAGGCATTCGCCCGGCCGCGTCCGTCCCGGGAACGCCCGGTCCGGGCGCCTGCCCCGCGCGCGGAAGAGCCGCCGGAAATGCCCGCGGCGCCGCCGTCACCGCCCACCCCGCCACCGAAATGGAAAATGGCGGTGGTGACGCTGACCGCGGTGTTTCCGCCGGTCCTGTTCTTCAACGTGACGCTCATTCCGCAGTTGAAGAATGTGTCCGTCGTGCTGCGCACTCTGGTGCTCTGCATCGGCGTCACCATCGTGGTCACCTACGTCATGATGCCCAGGCTTATGCGGCTCTTCAAAGGATGGCTCCACCCCGCCGGCGCCCGGCGCCGGATCGGCGCGACGGCCGGCGGCGCGACGGACGACACCGTGGTGCTGGACGCACCAATCGCACCGGCCGAGTCGTTCCCGCGGTTCCGCCCCGCCGAACCGATCAGTAACCGCAGCACCCGGAGGACGCAAACCGAAACCCGAACCATGACCCTGGACCCGACGGACCCCTACCCGAGGCGAAATCGATGAGAACTCTGCTGGTGGACAACTACGACTCGTACACCTACAACCTGTTCCAGCTCATAGCGCGGGTGCAGGCGGACGAGCCCGTCGTGATACGCAACGATGAGTCTGTCGATGTCGACCTGACCGCGTTCGACAACGTCGTCGTCTCGCCCGGCCCCGGTGATCCCCGCAACGGCCGCGACTTCGGCATCTCCGCCCGGATCCTGGCCGAGGCGACCATCCCCGTGCTCGGGGTGTGCCTGGGGCACCAGGGCATCGGCGTGGTCGAGCAGGCGGAGCTGGGCCTGGCCCCGGCCGCCCGGCACGGCTATCTCGACCGCATCCGGCACAGCGGGCGTGGCCTCTTCCGGGCGATACCGCAGGACTTCACCGCCGTCCGCTATCACTCGCTGGCCGTGCGCGAGCCGTTGCCGCCGGCGCTGGAAGCGATCGCGTGGGCCGAGGACGGCGTCCTGATGGGGCTCCGGCACCGCACCCGGCCGCTGTGGGGCGTGCAGTTCCACCCCGAGTCCATCCTCACCGAGCACGGCGAGCGGCTGCTCACCAACTTCCGCGACCTCACCCGCAAGCACCGCCGATCGAGCCGGCTGCTGAGCCTCGGCTGGTCGTCCCGCACCGCCGCCACGCCGCCCGCCGCCAAGCAGCCCCCCGCCAAGCTGCCGGTCGGCAGGCCGCCCGCCGTCAGGCCGTCCGTCCGGCGGCAGCCGGCGGCGGCGCTGGAGACCGGCCTCACCGACCGCGGGTACCGGCTGCACAAGCGGACCATCGCGATGGAGGTGCACGCCGAGGCCGCCTTCGCGCAGCGGTTCGCCGCCGCCCGGCACGCGTTCTGGCTCGACAGCTCCCGGGTCGGGCCGGGGGAGGCACGGTTCTCCTACTTCGGCGACGGCACCGGCCCGCTCGCCGAGTTCGTCCGGTACGACGTGCAGGCGGCCGCGGTGCAGATCGACCGCCACGGCCAGCTGTCGTCGCTGATCGCCGGCAACGCCTTCGACTATCTCCAGCGCGAACTGGCCCGGCGCCGGGTCGACGACCCCAGCCTGCCGTTCGACTTCACCGGCGGGTACGTGGGCTACTTCGGCTACGAGATGAAGGCCGAGTGCGGTGCGGTCAACCGGCATCGGGCGGCCACGCCGGACGCGAGCTGGCTGTTCGCCGACCGGCTGGTCGTCGTCGACCACCAGGAGCACGTCACCTATGTGCTGTGCCTGGCCGAGGACACCCCGGCCGCGAGCGCCGAGGCGGCCGCCTGGCTGAATCGGACCGCCGAGTTCCTCCGTACCGTGCCGGCGGCCCCGGCCCGGACCGGCCCGCCGCCGGTGCGCGGCACGTCGCACGCCGACGTCACGGACGTCGAGCCCTGGCTGGTGCGGGACCGCGCCCAGTACCTGGCCGATGTGGCCGCGTGCCAGCGCCTGCTGACGGCGGGGGAGAGCTACGAGATCTGCCTGACCAACGGCGCCTGGCTGCCGGCCCCCGACGATCCGTTCGAGTACTACCGCGCGCTGCGCGCGATCAACCCGGCACCGTACGCCGCCTTCCTCAACTTCGGCGCCGTCGCCGTCGCCAGCGCCAGCCCGGAGCGCTTCCTGAAGATCACCCGGGACGGCGTGGTGGAGACCAAGCCGATCAAGGGTACGGCGCCGCGCCGCGCGGACCCGGCCGAGGACGCCCGGCTGCGGGACTCGCTCGCCGCCGACGCCAAGACCCGCGCCGAGAACCTGATGATCGTCGACCTGCTCCGCAACGACCTCGGGCGGGTCTGCGACGTCGGTACGGTGTCAGTACCGTCCCTGATGGCCACGGAGAGCTACGCCACCGTCCACCAGTTGGTGTCCACGGTCCGGGGGCAGTTGCGTGCCGAGGTCGACGCCCTCGACGCGGTCCGCGCCTGCTTCCCCGGCGGCTCGATGACCGGCGCGCCGAAGCTCCGCACCCTGGAGATCATCGACTCGCTGGAGACCGAGGCGCGCGGCGTGTACTCCGGGGCGATCGGCTTCCTGTCCTGCAACGGCACCGCCGATCTGAACATCGTCATCCGCACCGCGGTGTTCGTCGGCGACCGGATGCACCTCGGCGCCGGCGGGGCGATCGTCCTCGACTCCGACCCCGCCGCCGAGTACGACGAGATGCTGCTCAAGCTCGTCGGGCAGATGCGCGCGTACGGGATGCCCGGCCGCGCGGCGGTCGAGCCGGGCACGGCAGCGCGGGGACAGCGATGAACGTCGCCGCCGATCTCGCCCGGCTGGCCGGCGAGCGGGGCTGGTCGTCGGCGCCCGCCTTCCTCGACGGGGACCGGGCCTGGACCCACGGCGAGGTGCACGACCTGGCCGCCCGGGCCGCGACCGTGCTGGGCGAGCACGAGGTGCGACCCGGTGACCGGGTCGTGCTGGCACTGCCGGACAGCATCGGCTGGGTGGTCGCGTTCCTGGCGATCGCCCGGCTCGGCGCGGTCGCGGTGCTGGTCAATCCCAGCCTGCCCAGGGCCGACCACGAGTTCATCGCGGACGACTGCGCCGCGGCGCTGTGCCTGACCGGCGAGGAGCTGCGGGACCACTTCGCCGGCCGGCGCTGGACCGGCATCGAGGGCCTGCTCGCCCGGGCGGCCGGCGCGGAACCGGCCGGCGCCTGGCCCGGCGACGAACGCTCACCGCTGTACCTGCAGTACACCTCCGGCACCACGGGCGAACCGAAGGGCGTCGTGCACCACCAGGGCGACCTACGGATCTATCACGACGCCGTGGCGGGCGAGGTGCTCGGGGTACGGGCGGCGGACGTCACCCTGTCGGTCTCCAAGCTCTTCTTCGCGTACGGCTTCGGCAACGCCTTCGTGTTCCCGCTGTTCTCCGGGTCGTCGGCGGTGCTGCTCGCGGGCCGCCCGACCCCCGAAATGATCATGGAAGCCGTGGTCCGGCACGGCGTGACCCTGCTCTACGCGGTGCCGTCGGCGTACGCCGCGCTGGTCGACCGGGCCGAGCCGGCGGCCTTCACGACGGTCCGCGCGGCGGTCTCCGCCGGCGAGGCCCTCCCGGCGGCGCTCGGGGAGCGAACCACCGTCCTGCTCGGCGCCCCGGTCTGCGAGCAGATCGGCTCCACCGAGGCCGGGCACGCGTTCTGCGCGAACTCGCCCGACGACAACGTGCCCGGCACCGTGGGCCGGGTGGTGCCCGGCTACGAGGTGCAACTGCGGGACCGGCAGGGCCGCCCGGTGCCCGACGGGGAGCCCGGCGAGCTGTGGGTCCGCGGCCCCACCCTGCTCCGCGGGTATCTGAACCGGCCGGCCGAGACGGCGCAGGCGCTGGTGGACGGCTGGCTCGCCACCCGGGACCTGGCCCGCCGCCGGCCCGACGGGACGTTCCAGCACCTCGGCCGGGTCGACGACATGGAGATGGTCGGCGGCATCACCGTTTCCCCGGCGGAGGTGGAACGGCTGTTCGCCGAGCACCCGCTGGTGCGGGAGGTGGCGGTCGCCGCCGTGCCGGATCACCTCGGCGCCACCAAGCTGCGCGCCTTCGTCGTGCCGGCCGGGCCGGTCGGCGACGCGGCCGTCTTCGAGACCGAGCTCATCGGGCTGGCCCGGGGGCGGCTCGCGTCGTTCAAGGTGCCCAGGACGGTACGGGCGGTGTCGCACCTGCCCCGTACCGCGACCGGCAAGCTCCGCCGGCACATCGTTCGCACCGGCGCCTGGTGATCAGGCGCCGTACCCGCCCTTCCCCGTAGCGACCAATGACCAGAAGGAGAAAGCACATGGCGACCAAGCGCGGGTTTTACATCGGGGAGATGTTTGAGCGCGCGGCCGCCCGCCACGGCGCGGTTCGGGTCACCCTGGACCGGGCCCTGGACGTGGCCCCGGACGCCGGGCTCGACCACACCTACGTGACGCTGGCCGAACTGGTCGGCGAGCTGGCCGCCCGGCTGAGCGCCGCCGGCGTGCGCCGCGCGGACCGGGTCGCCGTCTACAAGTCCGACAACGTGGACCTCGCGTTGCTGACCTGCGCGATCTCCCGGATCGGGGCGGTGCCGGCGCTGCTGTCGCCGTCGCTGAGCCCCGGCGTCGTCGCCAAGCTGCTGCAGCGCATGGACCGGCCCTGGCTGATCAGCGACCCGGCGAAGCTGACCGGTGAGCTGGCGCCGTCCGAGCTCGCCGCGCTGGCCCGCGACGTGGTGCTGGTCGGCGCGGGCGCCAAGGTGCAGGCGGAGCAGATCGCCGGGATCGCCCTGGAGACGCTGGCCGGCGCGCCGCGGCAGCCGGCGGTGCGGCTGGACCCGAGGGACCCGGCGCTGATCACCCACAGCTCCGGCACCACCGGCCTGCCCAAGCTCGCCGTGCACTGTCCCCAGGCACTGCGGAACCGGCTGCTGCCGCAGCAGGTGATGGGCTGGCCCAGCCGGGGCGAGACGGCCGCGCTGTGCATGTCGTACGTGCACTCGCGCTTTTACCACGCGCTGGGTGTCTTCCTCGGCTACGGCAGCCCGCTGGTGCTGATGGTCGACCACGATCCGGCGCTGGTGGGGCCGCTGCTGAGCAGGACCCGGCCGGGCATCGTGGAGACACACCCCAACACCTTCGTCCTGTGGGAGGAGCTTGCCGAGGCGCCCGGCGGCCCGCTGGCCAACGTCGGCTTCTACGGCAGTACCTTCGACGCCATCCATCCGCGCACCATCCAGCGGCTGCTCGGCGCCTCCCGCCGGCCCTCCGCGGTGCTCACCCAGCTCTACGGGCAGAGCGAGACCGGCCCGGTGGTGGCCAGGTTCTTCACCCGCAAGGGCGCGGCCAAGGCGAACGGCCGGCTGGTCGGGATCGGGCTGCCCGGCTTCACCCGGGTCCGGGTCGTGGACGACAACGGCCGGCGGCTCCGGGCCGGCGTACCGGGGCACATCGAGGTGCGCACCCGCGGGCGCATCCTGACCTACCTGGGCGGCGAGGAGCAGTATGCGAAGCAGCTCTCCGGCGGCTGGTGGCGGATGGGCGACGTCGGCTATCGCACCCGGTGGGGCGGCCTGTATCTGACCGACCGCGAGATCGACCAGATCGACGCCGTCGACAGCAACCTGGAGCTCGAGGACATCCTGATGTCCCGGCTGGAGGAGTTGCGCGAGATCGTCATCGTGCCTGGCCTGGACGGGGGAGCGGTCCCGGTGGTGTGCACCAAGAACGACGAGCCGCTGGACCCGCAGCGCTGGCAGGAGGCCGTCGCCGGCCTCCCGGTGCTGGCCGAGCCGGTGGTGTGCCGCTTCGAGGACCTGCCCCGGACCGGCACCTGGAAGATCAAGCGGGTGGAGATCGCCGAACTGCTGCGCGAGAGCCAGTCGCTGAGCAAGAACTGGATCGCCAGTTGACCGGCCAGCACCCGGTGCTCGTGGTGGGAGCCGGTCCGGTGGGCCTGACCGCGGCCCTGGCGCTGCGCGCCCGCGGTCTGCCGGTCGACCTGCTGGAGGCGGACCCCGAGGAACGGGCGCGGCCGGGCAGCCGGGCGCTCTTCGTCCACCGCGAGTCGCTGTCCACGCTGGACCGGATCGCGCCGGGTCTCGGCGAGCGGATCGGTGGCTACGGCGTGGTCTGGCAGACCCGGCGCACCTTCTACCGTGGACGGCAGGTCTACACCAAACACGTGCACCGCGGCGGCGCCGCCGGCCCGCGGCCGTTCAGCAGCCTGCGCCAGGCCGACACCGAGCGGTTCCTGCGCGCCGCCTGTGTGGACGCCGGGGTGCGCTTCCACTGGGAGGCCGAGGTGATCGGCGTCGAGACCACGGCGACGGCGGTCAGCGTGCGCGTGAACGACGGCCGCAGATTCCAGGCCAGTCACCTGGTGGCCGCGGACGGCGCCCGGTCCGCGGTGCGCGGCGTGCTGGGCATCGCCCTGGCCGGCGCCCGCACCGAGGGATCCCACGTGGTGGTGGACATCGCCGACCTGGAGGGCGCGGCGGGCCCGGTCGAGCGGGTCTTCCACTACGAGCATCCGGGGGTGGGCGGCCGCACCGTCCTGCGGGTGCCGTTCCGCGGCGGCTTCCAGGTCGACCTGCAGTGCCGTGACGACGATCCGATGGACGACTTCGGCAGCGAGGCGGCCGTCCGGGACTGGCTGCCCGGCGTCATCGGCGACGGCTACGCCGACCGGGTGCTGTGGATCTCGACGTATCACTTCCTGCAGAAGGTCGCGGAGTCCTTCACCGACCAGCATCGGCGGGTTCTGCTGGCGGGCGAGGCGGCACACCTGTTCCCGCCCTTCGGCGCCCGCGGCATGAACAGCGGGATCGCGGACGCCGACGCGGCGGCGGAGGCAATTGCCGGCGCCGTACAGGATCCGGGCCGGGCCACCGCGCTCGTCGACGCCTACGCCGAGACCCGGCGCGCCGCCGCGGTCTTCAACAGCGCCGCGGCCGGCACCGCGCTGTCGCACCTGCGCCCGCGCCCGCTGATGCGGGTCAAGCAACGGACGGCCGCCGCGCTGGCCTCGGTGGTGCCGGGCTGCGGGTCGTGGCTCGAACACGCGCCCTACGGCCCGCGCCACGGCCCGCCGGCCGATCCACAGCGGAAGTACTGAGCCCGTTCGCCGCCCGGTCAGGCGGGCGGCGCGGGCTGGTATGCGCCGACTGCCATCCGGGTGGAGACGGCGATCCGGTTGTACGCGTTGATGACGACCGCCGCCCAGATCACCGCGGCCAGCTCCGCCTCCTTGAAGACCTCGGCGGCGGCCTGGTAGACCGCATCCGGCACCCGGCCGTCGTGCACCAGGGTGATGGCCTCGGTGAGCGCGAGCGCGGCCCGCTCACGCTCGGTGAAGAACGGCGTCTCCTGCCACGCGTTCAGCGCGAAGATCCGCTGCTCGGTCTCGCCGCGGGACCGGGTGTCCTTGGTGTGCATGTCGATGCAGAACGCGCAGCCATTGATCTGCGAGGCGCGGATCCTGACCAACTCGAGAAGCTCCGACTCGACGCCGGCCGCCGTGGCCGCCGCAACGGCCTCGCGGTGCAGCGCACCCATCGCCTGGGAAACGTCGGGGGTGATTTGTTTGAGCGCTACCCGGGGGAGGGTCGTGTCAGTTGTCATTTGACCATGATACGTCGCGTGGGGTGGCATTCCCGGGGGCAAACGGTACGGCCGAAGGCGCACTGTGAGAAAGGTCGAATTTCATGGAGAAATTGAACCGCTGGCCGTTGTCGGCAGTGCGCGCCGGTGGCCCCGCCGCGGCCTGCGATGCTGGTCCCATGGCGGAACTGAACGGGCGACCGGTCGGCGTGGAACAGCTGCAGACGTTGGCGCTGACCAACTTCGGGCACTTCACCAGCTTCCGGGTGGACGACGGATGCGTGCGCGGCCTGGCGCTGCATCTCGGCCGGCTGGAGCGTGACTGCGAAGCGGTTTTCGGCGTTCCGTTGGACGCGGATCGCGTCCGGCGGTTCATTCGTCGCCTGGTGCCGGCGAGCGGCGCCGTGACCATCAGGGTCACCATTTTCGACCCGGCGACCGACCTCGCACGGCCGGCCGGCGCGAATAGTCCGCAGATACTCGTCACCCGGCGCCCGGCGGCTCCATTGCCGCTGGCGCCATTGACCGTTCAGTCGGCTTCCTTCGTCCGGGACGCCCCTGAGATCAAGAGTGTGGGGCTGTTCGGCGCGTTGCGCCGGCGGCGTATCGCCCAGCTCAACGGATATGACGACGCGCTCTTCGTCGACGCGGCCGGAAACGTTTCCGAGGGCGGCACCTGGAACGTCGGATTCTTCGACGGCGAACACGTCGTATGGCCGCAGGCGCGCTGCCTGGCCGGCATCACGATGCGGCTGCTGCAGAACTCACCGCAGAAGATGAAGATCACTCCGATTTCCCTGGGTGAGTTGGGATCGATGCCGGCCGCCTTCGCCACCAACTCGGCGGTCGGCGTACGCGCGATCACCCGGATCGACGACCTGACGTTTCCCGCCGAGAGTGAGGCGCTGGAAGCCCTGCGCGCGGCCTACCGGGAAGTAACGCCGGAGGCCGTATGAGTCGAGGCGGCACGCGGTCTGTGTATCGATCGGGCATCGATGAATCCCCTTTGCCCTACGGGGTTGTTCCGCGGGTGGTGGCGGACGATACTGCATCGGCCGAAAGGCGCCGCCGGCTCTCGTGGCGGTGCCTTAGGCATACGACAATGCCATTTCGAAGGGACCATTTTCATGACTGCGACCGCTACTGTCGGACAGAAGCCGATGATCGTCACCGCGCTGCTGTGCTTCTTCCTCGGCGTGCTCGGCGTGCACCGCTTCTACGTCGGCAAGGTCGGCACCGGGATCCTGCAGATCGTCACGTTCGGCGGCTTCTTCGGCGTCTGGCCGCTGATCGACTTCATCATGATCCTGATCGGCAAGTTCACCGACAAGCAGGGTCAGCCGCTGGCCCGCTGAACAGCGCCGTGACCCCGGGCGGCCACCTGAGCAAGGTGGCCGCCCGGGCCCGTCTGTCGGTTGGTCTGCGCTGTCCGGAGGTGTGCCGTCACGGATCGTTTTGGCGACAGCGGTTGACCGAACGCCCGTTTCCGAGTCCTGGGATGCACCGTTATATCCCTGATACCGGCCCGATTCGGCCCGTTTATGGCCATTCGCAGGACGCTGTCACCATGGCGTCCCAATACTGATCGTGGCGGCCCGAGACAGTAGCGTGGCACGATGAACGTCGTGTCCGTGGCCGCCACTATGGGCGCCGACCGATGTGAGCGGCCCCGGAACGACCCGCAGGAGGGCGTGAGTGTCCCAGACACGTGCCACCCAGGTTTTCGCTGAGGACGGACGTGCCCTGCACGTGGCGATCTCGGGATCGGACGACGGCGAGCCGGTCTTCCTGCTGCACGGCACGCCCGGCAGCCGGCTCGGCCCGAAGCCACGCACCAGTGTGCTCTATCGCCTCGGCGTGCGGCTCATCTGTTACGACCGGCCCGGTTACGGCGGTTCCGCCAGGCGTGCGAAGCGTGCCGTGCGGGACGTGGCGGCCGACGTCGCGGCGATCGCGGACCACCTGGACATCAAGCAGTTCGCCGTGGTCGGGCGCTCCGGGGGCGGGCCACACGCGCTGGCCTGCGCGGCGTTGCTGCCGGAACGGGTGACGGCGGTCGCCGGCCTGGTGAGCCTGGCGCCGCCGAACGCGGACGAGATCGACTGGTTCGGCGACATGACGGAAGCCAACATCCGCGAATACCACACGGCGGACGAGGACGAGTCGAAGCTGATCGAAAGCCTTCGACTGCAGGCCGATCGCGCGCGCCGCGACCCGGCGGGCATGGTGGACCTGCTGCGGGAGCAGATGACCCGCCCCGATCAGCACGTCGTGCACGACTCCGGCATCCGCGAGCTGCTCGCCGAGACCTATGCGGAGGCGCTGCGCGCCGGCCCGTACGGGTGGATCGACGACGTGCTGGCGCTGCGCCGCGACTGGGGTTTCGACCTCGGCGCAATCCAGCAGCCGACGCTGCTGTGGCACGGCGACCAGGACAACTTCGCCCCGGCCGCGCACACCCGGTGGCTCGCCAACCGGATCCCCCACGCGGAGCTGATGGTGCAGCGCGACACCGCGCACTTCGGCGCGATGGAGATCCTGCCGGCGGTGCTCAGCTGGCTCACCCGCCCGTTCGACCGGGTCCTGGCGGCGTCCGGCCAGCACGCCTGACCCGCCGCGCCCGGTCAGAACGGGTGCGGGTCCAGGGTGCGGTGCATGAACCGGCGCTCACGCATGGCGATGACCGCCGGGTGGGTGTCGCCCAGCGCGTCGATCAGCCGCTTGATCATCGTGAGCTCCTCCTCGGGCGGGCAGCCGTACAACTCGCGCCGCAGGAGCAGGACGTTGCCCTCGTACCGCAGCGTGTCCGGGTGGTCGGGGCCGAGCTGGTCGATGATCGGCTCCCGGAGCGGCTCGATGACGCGGTACGCCTCCTCCGGATCGCCGCGCTCGGCGGTCAGGATCGCCAGGTTCATCCGGGCCGCCAGCGTGTACGGGTGCTCCGCGCCGAGGCCCTCGTCGAAGTGCCGGCCGGCGAACTGCGCGAGCTCGTACGCCGTACCGAGATCGTGGGCCGCGCGGGCCGCGGCGGCCCGGTTGTTGGCGCAGACGAGCCGGTTCGGATGGGTCCTGCCGAGGGTGTTGCGATAGGCCTTCTCCACCTCGTCGAGTTCCGAGGCCGCGCTTTCCACCTCCCCGGTGGACAGCAGGTTCACCGCCCGGCTGAGCCGGCAGGCCAGCGTGTCCGGACTCGACGGCCCGAGAATGTGGTTCAGCTGCTCGTAGGCCTCCTCCAGCAGGGGCGCCGCGTCGGCGGCACGACCCGCGCTGCGCATCGAGACGGCCAGGTTGGTCCGCACGTTGTAGTAGCGGGGGGTGTTGTCGCCCAGGGCCTTCGCGACCCCCTCCGCGGTGTCCCGCAGGAGCTTGATGGAGCCCTGGTAGTCGCCGGCCTCCCGGAGGTCGCGGCCGAGGTTCGCGGCGGTGTTGAAGGTGTTGGGGTTCTTGTCGCCGAACACCACGGCGGAGCGCTGGAAGACGGTCTGGTCCCGGTTGCGGGCCGAGCGGAAGTCGCCGGCCAGCCGGTAGGACGACGCCAGGTTGTTGAGCGCGATCAGGGTCCGCTGGTGGTCCTCGCCGAAGTTCTCCAGCCAGGCGGCGTAGGTCCGTTGGTCCTGCGCCAGGGCCTCGGTGTAGAGGCCGAGGGCCCGCAGGTCGGCGGCCAGGCTGCCCGCGGTCATCAGGGTGTGCGGGTGGTTGTCGCCGAGCAGTTCGCGCTGCTCGGCGAGGACGGCCTCGTTCAGCTCGCGCGACTCGGCGAACCGGGACTGGTCCCGGATGATGTTGCCGAGGTTGAACTGCAGATGCAGCATCTGCCGGCGCAGCGAGCGCCGCTTCTCGTCGTCCGGCAGCCGCGCCGTGAGGCTGTTCCAGAAGCCGATGAAACGCTCGCCGATCTGGCGGGCCTCGTCGATGCCGCCGGTGAGCCACACGTAGCGGACCCGGTCGATGAACAGCCGGCGGACGGCCTCGTCGTCCGAGTCGTACGCCTCGGCCACCTCGATGTGCGGCCACAGCATCCGGAAGCGCGGCCAGGTGCCGGGGTTGTCCACATCGTCTCGGGGACGCGCGGCGGCCAGCACCTGGTGCACCTGGCGGCGGGTCTCCGCGACCTCCGCCTCGGTCATCCGCTTGCGGACCACGTGCTGCAGCAGGCGGTGGATGTGGAGCTGCCGGTTGGCGACGTCGAGCTTCAGCAGGGCGAGCCGGCTGACCTTCTGCACCAGCGCGCCGCGGTAGGAATTCTCCGACACCGCCGGGTCGAGCGGCCGGAGCATGTCCGCCATCCGGTCGCCGTAGACGAGGTCGAGCCCGATCTCCGGCGCCAGCAGCGAGCAGAGCTGCAGCAGCCGGTATGCCGCCGTGGAACTCTCCTGCAGGCGGCTGAGCGACAGGTCCCAGGTCTTCTCCACCGACGGGTTGTCCGGGCCGGACCGGATGCCGGCGGGCCCCTGCTGCTCGATGTCGCGCAGATAGTCCTCGACCGGGGTGCCGGTCTCGGCCAGCCAGGCGCCGGCCGCCGCGATCGCGATCGGGAGGTCGCCGAGCAGCTCGGCGACCCGGCCGGCCTGCTCGGACCGGATCGAGGCCACCCGCTGCCGCAGGTGGGAGATGCTCTCGCGGCGCTCGAAGACCTCGACCTGGATGGTCTGGCCCCGGTCCGTCCACTGGGGGTTGCGCGAGGTGATCACCACGTGGCCGCCGGCCTCCGGCAGGTAGGAGCCGATCGACTCGACCTCCTCCGCGTTGTCGAAGATGACGAGCCAGCGGCCCACCTCGTGCCCGCGCTCCAGCGTCCGCAGCACGGCGCGGGCCTGGTCCGCGATGCCGCCCTCGCCCGGCAGGCCGAGCTTCTTGCCCAGTTCGGACAGCTGGGTGTCGATGAAGGCGGCCTCGGACGCGTTGATCCACCAGACCGCGTCGTAGGCGTTGCGGAACCGGTGGGCGTACTCCATCGCGACCTGCGTCTTGCCGATGCCGCCCATGCCCTGCAGCGCGGACACCACCACCGACGTGCCGGCGTCCTGCAACTGCTCGCGGAGCTTGAGCAGGTCGTCCTCGCGGCCGGTGAAGTGCTGGTTGCGGATCGGCGCGTTGAACACCGACGCCGCGTTGCCGGGGAACCGGATACCGATCTCGCGGTGTTCCAGGTCGGTGGTGGTGTGCCGGACCAGCTTGAGCAGCCGGGAGATCGCCGCGGGCTCGTTCTGGCCGGACAGGAAGGCGGAGTCGGCGGTCGGGTGGCCACGGAGCGGACGGACGTCGGCGACGTAGACGACCAGCGGGGTCCGCGGGTCGCTCCGGTCCCGGGACACGCGTACGGCCTCGGTGGCGGCGTTGCCCGCGGAGACGATGGTCAGCTGGCGTCCGGCCGGCTCATCGCCGTTGCTGTCGCCGTCGGCCGCGGCGCCGGACCCGGCCATCTGCACCGTGACGTCGGCGGCCTCCAGCACCCGGGCGACCCACTCGGCCCACAACCGGTCCGAGGGCACGTACCTCAGCAGCACCTTGTCCTCGGGGCGGGCGACCTGACGGACGAACCGGGCGGCGGTGTGGATCCGCAGGCCCTCCTCCATCGGCCGCAGCCCGGCGACCGCGCCTTCGGTGATGTACCGGGTGAGGGTCTCGTACGAGGCCAGCATGGACGACGGTGAGCCCGGCCGGTCACCGAAGGTGGCCAGCGTCTCCTCGAAGGCGTAGAAGGGCCGGTACGGCACCTCGACCGTCGCCCAGTAGGCGTCGCGTTCCGTCTCGGACAGCTCCGCCGGCAACCCGCCGAACCGCTGCCGGGCGACCATGCGGCCGGCGTCCACCCGTTCCTTCTCGGCCGAGTCGACGCGCATCGGCACCGGCAGGATCCGGATGGCCCGGGTGCTGCTCAGCGGGATGCTCGCGGCGACCCGGGACGCGCCGTCGATGCCCTGCTCGCTGAAGGTGAAACAGTCGACGACCACGTCCGGCAGGTGCACGGTGCAGATGCCGGCCACGTCGCTGATCCCGGTCCGGCTGTCGATCAGCGCGTAGTCGTAGTTCTTCTTCATGTCCTCGCGCAGCGCGTCGAACAGTTTGCCGCCGCCCAGGTTTTCGTAGAAGTCGTCCCAGTCCCGCTCGTAGACGCTTTTCGAATAGTTCTGGTTCTGGTTTCCGGCGGACAGGAAATCGATGCTGCCGCCGGGCGGGAAGTGCTTCCAGTCGAGCGAGAAGGCGTACTGGCTGACCCGGGCGTACTCGGTCTGCCATTGCTCGGCGCGGGGCGCGTCCACCCTGGTGGCCCGCTCGTACTGGGTGACGAGCTCCACCACGCCGCCGGCGCTGCGCTGCTCCTCGGGCTGGATGAACGGCTTGAAGAAGCGGTGCAGACCGGGCGATTCCAGGTCCCAGTCCGCCACCAGCACCCGCTTGCCGCCGGCCGCCAGGATCCAGGCGACGTTCGCCAGGGCCATCGTGCGGCCGGTGCCGCCCTTGTAGGAGTAGAACGTGACCACCGTGCCGTTGCGGTTCTCAGTCATCGGTTCTCTCTCCCGGGTCCGGGTCGGTGCGGTCCGTTCCGACGATCCTCGGAAGGGTGGGTTGGGCGCCCTTCGGCAGAAACACCGGAGCAATCTTCAGGTATCGCCGGCAGGCCTCGTCGATCAGCGACGGCATGACCCGGATGAGCTGATCGACGTGGAGAATCTGGCGGATTCGCCGCTCCCCGGCGCGGCCCAGCCTATCGGTGACAGTGGCACCGAGCTCGGCGGCCCGCTCGGCGTATTGCGAGTCGTGACGATCGGCCACGGCCACGAGTGTGGCCCATTCCGGGAGCCGTTCCGACACCCTGGACAACGTCTGCCGCCCCCGCGGGGTATCGGCCATCCACGGGTCGATCAGGACGAGCACCGGCCCCTCCGCCAGGGTGCCGAATCCGGTGCGCGCGTCGACCACCCGGGTCGGCAGGCCGAGCCGCTCGGCGACGTTGGTGGTGTATCCCGTGATCGGGAGCCGCCGCTCGGCGCCGTACGGCTGCCACGCCTCCGGTGACTGCCCGTAACCGGCGGCGGCCCGGCCGAGCGGCAGTTCGTGGCGGGCCGGCGCGAGCACCACCACGGTGAACGGCATGCCGCCGAGCACGACGTCCTCGTCCGGCAGGTCGTCGATCGCGACGGGTCCGGCCGGCCGGGGGCCGACCGCCCCGGCGATCTCCACGATCCGGTGTGCCAGCCGGCGCACCACCCTGCGGTACTGCGACTCGTAGGCGGCCAGCCGGCACAGGGCCCGGAGCCCGTTCTCGGCGTACTCCGGTATCCCCGCGCCGAGCGCCAGGGTCGCGGCCCGTTCCTCGGGGTGTTCCCAGGCGGGCAGCGGGACCCAGAGCGCGGGCAGCAGCCGGACGGCCTGCTCGCCGGTGGCACGGACGCCGCCGAAGCGCTGCATGTACGCCGCCCGCTCGCGGCGCGGCCACGACTTGGTGAAGTATCCGGGCGAGTAGAGGGCGACGAACACGTCCGCGGCCCCGAGCACGGCACCCAGGGTGGACTTCCACTCGGCGCCGGGCCGGACCGTGTCGTCGTAGTAGCCCGCCGGGGACGCCCGGTCGGCACCCAGCAGGCCACCGACCTCGCGGGAGAGATCCTTGAACAACACGCCCACCGAGTGGTCCGTGTCGGCCGGCGCGTCCTCGCCCAGCGGCGCCGAGTGCGCGTAGCTCAGGTAGAAGTGAAACCTCGGCATCATTCACCCCTGCATTCAAAGGTCGTGCGCAGGCCCTCGATCCCGTCCGGAATCCCGGGCTCCACCCGGTACAGGTGGTGGATCCGCGCTACGTGCATGGCGAGCTTCCAGACGATCGTGCGATATTCCCGGTCCTGGCCCGTCCTGATGAGCCCGAGCAGCCCATAGTTGAGATAGGCCGCCTCGAAGGCGTGCTCGGGCAGGTCGGTCGGTATGAACAGGCCGACCTCGGCGACCAGGTCCGGGAGGCGGCCGGTCATCGGCGTCCAGATCACCGGCACGATGGCGGTCTGGTCGGGCTCGGCGTCCTTGGTGCGGGGCAGCACCCGCCGGCGGGCGAAGGAGTCCCACTCCCGCGCGCACCACGGGCTGTCGCGCAGGTACGGCTCGGACAGCAGGCACACCAGGACCTGGCAGGTGCCGATGGCGCGCAGCAGGCGCTTCTGCCAAACGGCGCCGCCGCTGCCGGCCACGTCGAGATACCCGGGGTCGCGGCCGGGCTGCGCGCCGACCAGTTCGTTGACGTCCGCGGTCAGATCGTGGAAGAACTTCCCGACCTCCCGGCCGGGTGCGCGCGGCGGTGCGGCCCACTGGGTGGGCGCCTTGACCCGGCGGTAGCTCATGAAGAACACCGGAGCCCCCCACTCCTCCGGGAACTCCTCGATCACCTCGTGCCCTCCCGTCCGATCCGGCCCGAGGGGCGTCGAGGATAACATCACGTGACCATCCGACTACAGTGTCCGATGAGCCGTCAACCACTCGACAGCGAAATCGACCGCGGCCCGGATCGGCACGTAGCTGAAGGTACCGGCAAGGAGCCGGCCGGACACCGCGAAGGGTCGGCGTGCCAGGTCGGCGCCGAGGCGGTCGAAGTCGCTGTCGTCCAGGAACAGCGCATCGAAGTCGTGCTGGATCCGGCGCCCGTCGCGTTCCGAGAAGCAGCGGTGCGCCTGCCGGGGTCCCGGCGGATCCGTCCGGTATTCGGCCAGGTGCAGGCTGGTGCACTTCTCGTAGCCGACGCCGATGAGCAGCGTGCCCGCGTTCGCCCGGTACAACGCGCCGAGCGGCGAACGCTCGCCGAGGTGGCAGTCGAGATCGTGGACGGCCATGTGCTCGGTGGCCCGGGGGCCGATCGCGGCGAACGACGCCTGCGGGTGACCGCTGCGCACCGCGCCGGGCAGGGTCCGGACGTACTCCGCGAACGCACCGTTGGCCTGGCCCGGGTCGGTCGGCCGGAAGCCTCTCATGGTGGCCACGTACGCGTCCCGCTGAGCCGCCGTCATACCCCGGGTCGCCTCCCGGAACGCCTCGCTGGTGGTCGAGTTCAGCGTCGTCTGGGCCGGCACCACGACGGTGGTGCCGGCGCCCAGGACCGCGCGGATCGCCGCGAGCAGGGTGGCCGCGTCGCAGGCCGGCTGGCTGATCGCCCGCAACGAGGCATGCACCAGCACGTCCCCGGCGGGCAGCGGCACCGCACCGAGGCCGTCGACCAACTCCTGGAGCGTGGGACGGGCGCTGGTCACGGCCAGGTCGTCATCGTCTCGGCCAGCCGGCCGACGAAGCGGGTCCCGTTCGCGGTCAACCGGTCGCCGGTCCGCAGGTGGGCGATCGCCTCGGTGGTCCAGTCCCGGTACTTCCGGTAGGCGGCCGCGGCCACCTCGTCGTCCGGCCGGCGTTCGGCCCGGTGCCGCCAGAGGTCGGCGACGCCGAGATGGGCGTACGTGCCCTGCAGTGCGAGTTCGATCGGCCGGTCCTCGTCGCGCCACCCCACCGGGACCAGGTCGTCGGCGGCGGCCGGGACGAGCTCGATCACGTCGAGGACGGCACCGAGCTTGCTGTGCTGAAACTCGTGCACGATCAGCTCGGCCAGCGCCTCCGGATCCGGTGTGTACGCCACCCCGATCCCGCCGAAGGCGTGCCGGGACGTCGCGCTGCCCAGGCTGCCGCCGGGGTCGACGGCCAGCGGGGTGATCGCCCGCAGGCCCGCGCGCAGGCCCGCCACCTGGGCCGGCGCGTCCCGGTCCAGGCTGTCCAGGGCGGCCGTCAGGGTCACGCTCCAGCCTGCGAACTCGGCCGGGGACAGCCGGGGTACGGCCGGGATCACGTGGCAGTCGCGGTACGGGTCGTCATCCTCCAGGGTGATCCGGAACCCGTGGGTGGCAATGGACCGGGTCGGCTGCCAGCCGGGGGAGTCGGCGGCGAGGTCCGCCACCTCGGCGGCACCGCCGTCCCACCGCACCAGGAACCCCTGCGCTGCCGCGGTCACCACGACCGCACCGACGTCACCCGGCGGGGTGAACGTGCCCAGCGTGGGCAGGTGCAGGCGCCCGTCGCGCAGCCGGACCACCAGCTCAACCGGGGTCCCCGCCCGGATCGCGACGGCGGCGGCCAGGGCGGCGGCGCGGTCCCACTCCGGCACCCGGCCGTCCGCCGGGTCGAGGCAGGTCACCACCCACGGGCGGACGAACGGATGGCCGAGCACCTCGAGGAATTCCGCGGGCGCCGCGGACTCCAGCCGGCCCAGCACGGCGAGCGCGGCGCCGAACTCCGGGTCGCCGGTGAGCTTGTGGCCGATCTCGCTGACCAGCACCCGGTTGATGGTGAACTGGGACTCCCGCAGCACGGCGATCGCCCGGGCGTCGCCGTACCCGGCGGCGACCTGGTCGAAGACGTCCTGCGGAAGGTCGTCCAGATCCTCGTGCTGCGGGGCGTACGGGTGCTCGTTCATCGAGGTGACGAGTCCTTTGAGATCGGCACAGTAGACGGAGGGGTTGGCGAAGCCGGTCGCCGCACGGTAGCGGTGGGCCACCAGGCCGCCGCCGCACTGCCGGACCACCGGGCAGGCCTGGCACACCGGCCCGAGGGCGGCCAGGCCGGCGGCGCGCCGGCGCATCGCCGGATGCCCCGCCACCTCGTCGGCGCTGTGGGTGAACACGGTCATGCCGGTCGCCCCGGCGCCGTGCCGGGTCGTCTTCATCGAGTCCGGCTGCTCCCAGGCCCCGTCGGTCTCCACCACGACCAGCCCGCCGGCGTCCGGGCCGACCGCCTCGGTGAAGCTCGGCCCACCCAGCTGCAGGGACCGGATCGAGTCGAACAGGCGGATCGGCACCGGCCGTCCATCCCCGGCCCACCGATCGTGTACGGCGGACAGCCAGGCCGCGTACGCCGGAACCGGAGCGCCGTGACCCGGCGGCGGCCGGTCCCAGGTGGCGTGGGGCAGCAGGAAGTCGATCGTCGGCGGCTCCTCGGCGAGCAGCGCCTCGTAGACCCGGATCGGGTCGTTGGCCAGGTCTATCGTGCACAGGATGCCCGCATAGACCGGCCGGTAGCGGGGTTCGCGCAGCAGGCGCAGCGCCCGCAGGGTCTGCGGATGGCTGGTCGCGCCGCTGCGGAACCGGCGGTGCCGGTCGTTGTCCGTGCGGGCGCCGTCCAGCGAGATGCCCACCCCGACGCGGAACTCCAGCAGCAGGTCGGCATAGCGCTCGGTGAGCCGTACGCCGTTCGACTGCATGCCCAGGTCGAGGTCGCACACGTCGCCGACGATGTCGCGCAGGCTGCTCAGGACGGCCCGCAAGGTGTCGACGCCGAGCAGCAGGGGCTCGCCCCCGTGCAGCACCACGGTCACCTGACCCAGCCGGCGCGCCACCGCGTGCTCCGCGATGCGCTCGGCGGCCCGGCGGACCGTGCCGGGCGCCATCACCGGCGGCCGATCCCGCCAGGTCTGATCGACGTGCTCGTACATGTAGCAGTGGTCGCAGGCCAGGTCACATCTGCTGTGGACCTTCAGGACGTACTGCCGCAGCGGACGCCGGAGGGTGTCCGCCACGGGCTCACGGAGCAGAGCTGAACCTTGCCACGTCGCGTTGGGCATGGCCGATGATTCGCCGGATGACGGGCGTCCGGGTGTCCGCGGCGATCTCGTTGATCGAGCGTTGCCGCGCCTCAGGGAGCGGCGGCCGGGCGGATACGGCGTTGCTGGTGCTGGGCATCACGACACATCCCTTGCGAGGCCGACGGGTCTGGCCGAGAGCGGGACACGGTGATGTCGAGATCGCCAAACCAAAATGAGCATAGATAACACTTCGCGTGATGTCACCACCACGGTAGGCCATTGTGCATCGACGTTCATCGTGATCTTCGTCGATTCCGGCAGGGGACACCCACGACCTGGGTAGCTGGTCGGCGCTCCCCGGCAGCGACCGTGGGCGCTGTCGGCGGCGGCCGGTGCTGCCTAGCGTCGAGGCCATGATTGAAGTACATGAGCTGGTCAAACGGTACGGCTCGACCACCTCCGTGGACGGATTGTCGTTCACCGTCCGGCCGGGTCGGGTGACCGGGTTCCTCGGGCCGAACGGCGCCGGCAAGTCCACCACGATGCGGATGATGATCGGGCTGGACCGCCCGACGACGGGTACGGCGACGATCAACGGCCGGCCGTACCGCGCGCTCCCGGCCCCGCTGTGTGAGGTCGGCGCGCTGCTGGAGGCGCGCTCGATCCATCGTGGGCGCAGCGCCCGCGGCCACCTGCTGGCGCTGGCCCAGACGCACGGGCTGCCCGCCGGGCGGGTCGACGACGTGCTGACGGCCGCCGGACTGGCCGCGGTCGCGAACCGCCGGGCCGGCGGCTTCTCGCTCGGCATGGGCCAGCGGCTCGGCATCGCCGCCGCGCTGCTCGGTGATCCGGCCGTGATGATCCTGGACGAGCCGGTCAACGGGCTCGACCCCGACGGCGTGCTCTGGATCCGGACGCTGCTCAAGGAACTGGCCGCCGGCGGGCGTACGGTCCTGGTCTCCAGCCACCTGATGAGCGAGATGGCCGTCACGGCGGAACACCTGCTGATCATCGGCGGCGGCCGGTTGCTCGCCGACACGACCGTCGACGAGCTGATCGCCCGGGTGGAGACGGGCCGGGTGCTGGTCCGATCGCCGGAGGTCACCGCGTTGCGCGAGGTCCTGCTCGGCCGGGGCGCGACGGTGACCAGCCTGGAGCGCGGGCTGGTGGAGGTCGACGGCATGGCCGCCGAGGCGATCGGCGCGATCGCGGCGGAGCAGCACCTCGTGCTGCACGAACTGACCCCGCGCCGGGCGTCGCTGGAGCAGGCCTACATGGAGCTGACGCGATGATGAGCGTATACCGGGTCACCTTTCCGCGGGTCGTCCGCGCCGAGTGGACCAAGCTGTTCGGGCTGCGCTCGACGTGGGCGGTCGCGGCCTCGGTCGCCGTGCTCACCGTCGCGCTGGCCGGCGCGACCGGGCGGCACGCGCACCGGGCCGACGTCCATGGCGCCTTCCTCGGCATCGACCTGTTCTCGCTGGTCCTGGGCGTGTTCGGGATCATGATGATGACCGGCGAGTACGGCTCCGGCCTGGTCCGGGCCACGTTCGCGGCGGTGCCACGCCGGCTGCCGGTGCTGCTGGCCAAGGCGGTCGTCCTGGCCGCCGCCGTCGTGCCGCTCATGCTCGTCGTCAGCGTCGCGTCGCTCGGGGCCAACCGCATCCTCGCCGGGCAGGGCGGGCCGGTCGGGTCCGATCTGGTGTGGGCCACGGCCGGCGCCGTGGCGGCACCGGTGGCGCTGGCCCTGATCGGGCTCGGCGTCGGCGCGTTGCTGCGGCACACGGCGACCGCGATCACCGTGTACGTGCTGTCCGTCCTGCTCCTCCCCGCGCTGCTGCGGGCCGCGCTGCCGGAGCAACTGGGCACGGACGTCGTCCGCTACGTGCCGATCGCCGCCGCCCAGGCGATGTACACCGTCGGCGGCGACAATCCGTTCCGGATGCTGGCGCCGGGACCGGCCGCGCTGGTCGTCGCGGCATGGGTGGCGGTCGTTCTGGCCGCCGGCGGCGTGGTGCTGTGGCGGCGGGACCCGTGAGAATGGACCGATGAGGATGCGCGAGGTCGCGGCGGTCGCCCGGCGCAGCCCGCGCGCCGTGGACGCGGCGGTGGCCCTCGCCGCCGCCGCTGCCTGCGGCATCATCCTCACCGGCCGGACCGGCGCCACGGTCGACCCGACCGTCCCGCTGGACTGGGCGTGGGTCGTCCTGCTCGCGGTTCCGCTCTGCTGGCGGCGCCGGGCGCCGGTCCGGGTCTTCTGGTCGGTCATCGGCCTGCTCCTCGCCGGCCAGGCGCTCGGCGCGCAGTCGCCGGCCGCGGTCATCGTCCCGCTGATCGCTCTGCACGCCATCGCCCGGCATCGCCCCGTGCGGAGCGCGTGGCCGGCGGCCGTCGCCACGGTGGTCCTGCCCGGCCTCGCCGGCTGGCCGAGCGGCGACCGGATCGTGGGCGCCCTGGTGGCGGTGTCGGCGATAGTCGTGGCGACAGTCGCGGTGGGCGTGAACCAGCGCACCCGCCACGCCTACCTCAGCGAGCTGGAGTCCCGGGCTGAGCGGCTCGAGCGGGAGGCAGACCAGCAGGCCCGCCTGGCGGTCGCCGAGGAGCGGGCCCGGATCGCCCGCGAGATGCACGACGTGGTCGCCCACCACCTCGCCGTGATGGTGGCCCTGGCCGACGGCGCGGCGGCGACCGTGCCCAGGGCCCCCGAACGCGCGGCGGGGGTGATGACCCAGGTGTCGGCCACGGGACGGCAGGCCCTCGGCGAGATGCGCCGGCTGCTCGGGTTGCTCCGCAGCGAGGTCGGCGGCCGCGCGCCGCAGCCCGGCCTCGGCGACCTCGACGCGCTGGTGGAGCGGATCCGGGCGGCGGGGGTCCGGGTCGCGCTCACCCGCGAGGGCCTGCCCGGCCCGGCGGGCCCCGGTGCCGGCCTCGTCGTCTACCGGATCGTTCAGGAGGCGCTGACCAACACGCTCAAGCACGCCGGCCCCGGCGCGAGCGCCGAGGTCCGGCTCCGCTTCGGGACGGACGGCGCCGACATCGAGGTGATCGACGACGGTGCCGGCCGTACGGCGCGACGGCCGGCCGGCGATCGGCACGGCCTGACCGGGATGCTGCAACGGGCCACGTCGTACGGCGGCCGGCTGGACGCCGGTCCCCGTACCGGGCCGGGCTGGCGGGTACGCGTCCAGCTACCGTTCGGCGCCGACTGTACGGAACAACGCGCATGACCGTCTCCGTGCTGCTTGTCGACGACCAGCCGCTGTTGTCGCTGGGCTTCCGGCTGATTTTGGAGGCGCAGCCGGACGTCACGGTCGTCGGCGAGGCGGGCAACGGCGCCCAGGCCGTGGCGATGACCCGGGCGTTGCGGCCGACCGTGGTGCTGATGGACGTCCGCATGCCGGTGATGGACGGCATCGAGGCCACCCGGATGATCGTCGAGGGCGGCAGCCCGGCCCGCGTGCTGGTGCTGACCACCTTCGACGTGGACGAATACGTCTACGCGGCGTTGCGCGCGGGCGCCAGCGGCTTCCTGCTCAAGGACGTGCCGCCGGCCGACCTGGTGTCCGCGATCCACGCGGTGGCCGGCGGGCATGCGGTGGTGGCGCCGGTCGTCACGCGCCGGCTGCTCGACACCTTTCTTCCGCATCTGCCCGATCCGGCGACCGGGCGCACGCCCACCGACGAGGCGCTGCACCGGCTGACCGGCCGCGAACGCGAGGTCCTCGAACTGGTGGCCCGGGGCCGCTCCAACACGGAGATCGCCGACGCGCTGACCCTGTCCGAGGCCACGGTGAAGGCGCACGTCGGACGGTTGCTCGCCAAGCTGCGGTTGCGTGACCGGGTGCAGATCGTGGTGTTCGCCTATGAGCAGGGCGTCATCGCCCGCGGCGAGCACCGGGACGGTGACGCGTGACGGGGCGCGAAGCCGTACCGATCAGGATTCGAGAAGTGGTTGCCACCGCCCGCACCTAGCATGGCTGTCATGACGATGAGCAAGGCCACGAGGACGGACCGGCGGTCGCCCGCGCCGCGCGCCGCCGCCAGCCACGATCTGATCCGTGTGCAGGGCGCGCGGGAGAACAACCTCAAGGACGTCAGCGTCGAGATCCCGAAGCGCCAGCTGACGGTCTTCACCGGGGTCTCCGGCTCGGGCAAGAGCTCGCTGGTGTTCGACACGATCGCCGCGGAGTCGCAGCGGCTGATCAACGAGACCTACAGCACCTTCGTGCAGGGCTTCATGCCGACCCTGGCCCGGCCGGAGGTCGACCTGCTGGAGGGGCTGACCACGGCGATCATCGTCGACCAGCAGCGGATGGGTGCCGACGCCCGCTCCACCGTCGGCACCGCCACCGACGCCAACGCGATGCTGCGGATCGTCTTCAGCCGGCTCGGGCAGCCGCACATCGGCTCGCCCAAGGCGTTCTCCTTCAATGTCGCCTCGATCAGCGGGGCGGGCGCGGTCACCATGGAGCGCGCCGGGCGGACCGTGAAGGAGCGGCGCAGCTTCAGCATCACCGGCGGCATGTGCCCGCGCTGCGAGGGCCGCGGTTCGGTCTCCGACATCGACCTGACCCAGCTCTACGACGATTCCAAGTCGCTCGCCGGCGGCGCGTTCACCATCCCCGGCTGGAAGTCGGACAGCTTCTGGACGGTACGGGTCTACGCCGAGTCGGGCCTGCTCGATCCGGACAAGCCTATCCGTAAGTATACCAAGCGGGAGCTTAACGACTTCCTCTACAAGGAGCCGTTCAAGGTCAAGGTCGACGGGGTCAACCTCACCTATGAGGGGCTGATCCCCAAGTTCCAGAAGTCGTTCCTGGCCAAGGACCCCGACGCGATGCAGCCGCACATCCGGGCGTTCGTGGAGCGGGCGGTCGCCTTCAGCTCCTGCCCCGAGTGCGGCGGCAGCCGGCTCAGCGAGGCGGCCCGGTCGTCGAGGATCGACGGGGTCAACATCGCCGAGGCGTGCGCGATGCAGATCAGCGACCTGGCCGAGTGGATCCGCGGCCTGGACCAGCCGTCGGTGGCGCCGCTGCTGGTGGCGCTGGGCAAGATCCTCGATTCGTTCGTGGAGATCGGGCTGGGCTACCTCTCGCTCGAACGGCCGTCGGGCACGCTGTCGGGCGGCGAGGCGCAGCGGGTCAAGATGATCCGCCACCTCGGGTCGTCGCTCACCGACGTGACCTACGTCTTCGACGAGCCGACGGTCGGCCTGCACCCGCACGACATCCAGCGGATGAACAACCTGCTGCTGCTCCTGCGCGACAAGGGCAACACCGTGCTGGTCGTGGAGCACAAGCCGGAGACGATCGTGATCGCCGACCACGTCGTCGACCTCGGCCCCGGTGCCGGACCTGGCGGTGGCGAGGTGGTGTTCGAGGGCACGGTCAAGGGGCTGCAGGCCAGCGGCACGCTCACCGGCCGCCACTTCGACGACCGGGCGACCCTCAAGGAGTCGGTGCGCGAGCCCGCCGGCGCGATGGAGATCCGCAGCGCCACCACCAACAACCTGTGCGACGTCGACGTCGACATTCCGCTCGGCGTGCTGGTGGTGGTGACCGGCGTGGCTGGTTCGGGCAAGAGCTCGCTGATCCACGGTTCGGTGTCGGGCCTCGAGGACGTGATCGCGGTCGACCAGACCGCGATCCGTGGCTCGCGGCGGAGCAACCCGGCCACCTACACCGGGTTGCTCGACCCGATCCGCACCGCGTTCGCGAAGGCCAACGGCGTGAAGCCGGCGCTGTTCAGCGCCAACTCCGAGGGCGCCTGCCCGGGCTGCAACGGCGCCGGCGTGATCTACACCGACCTGGGGATGATGGCCGGCGTCGCCACCACCTGCGATGAGTGCGACGGCAAGCGGTTCCTGGCCGAGGTGCTGGAATACAAGCTCGGCGGCAAGGACATCAGCGAGGTGCTGGCGATGCCGGTCACCGAGGCCGAGGAGTTCTTCGGCTCCGCCGAGGCGCGCACGCCGGCCGCGCACAAGATCCTCGAGCGACTCGCGGACGTCGGGCTCGGCTACCTCAGCCTCGGCCAGCCGCTCACCACCCTGTCCGGCGGCGAGCGGCAGCGGCTCAAGCTGGCCACCCGGATGGCCGGCAAGGGTGCCGTCTACGTCCTCGACGAGCCGACCTCCGGGCTGCACCTCGCCGACGTCGAGAACCTGCTCGGCCTGCTCGACCGGCTCGTCGACTCCGGCAAGTCGGTCATCGTCATCGAGCACCACCAGGCCGTGATGGCGCACGCCGACTGGATCATCGACCTCGGCCCCGGCGCCGGTCACGACGGCGGCCGGATCGTCTTCGAGGGCACGCCGGCCGACCTCGTCGCCGCCCGCGCCACCCTCACCGGCGAGCACCTCGCCGCCTACGTCGGGGCGTGACCGGAGGATCCTCAACTGTTCGCGTACCGGATGGGTCTGAGCCATTGATCTTGCGCGATGCGGAGGGTTAAGTAGGGGCACTGCCGTTACCGGCGGGTAAGCCCTTTCCTCGGGCGACCCCTTGGGCTGCTGCCCGGGGTCGCACGATGGTTGCTGCCCGCACGGCACGGCTGCTCCGCCCCGGTCCGTCCCCCGGCAACGCAGAGGAGTCTCATCCCCCATGACACGCTCCCAACCACGCAGCAAGAGATCGTTCATCCGACGGCCGCTGGTCGTCGTGGGCAGCGCCGTCGCGCTGCTCCTCGCCAGTGCGGGCGCCGCCCTCGCCGCCCCGCCGGCCAGCCTGCCCGGCAACGCCGAGGCGCTGGAAGTCACCTGGCAGCCGGCCTACGACTACGACACGGACGGCTGCTACCCGACGCCCGCCATCGGCCCCAGCGGCACGCTCAACGGCGGCCTCAATCCGACCGGTTCGCTCAGCGGCGAGTGCCACGACCAGTCGGACCTGGACAGCACCAACGGATACTCCCGCTACAAGTGCAACAACGGCTGGTGTGCCATCGCCTACGGCCTCTATTTCGAGAAGGACCAGGCGCTGGCCAACAGCAGCATCGGCGGGCACCGCCACGACTGGGAGCACGTGGTGGTCTGGGTGCGTAACGGCCAGGCCGAGTATGTGTCGACCTCCGCGCACGGCGACTTCGTCATCCACGCCGTCGCGAACGTCCGCTGGGAGGGCACGCATCCCAAGATCGTCTATCACAAGGACGGTGCGAGCACGCACACCTTCCGCCTCGGCAACTCCAGCGACGAGCCGCCGGAGAACTACTACCACAACTGGCGGTACCCGACGCTGGTCGGCTGGAACGGCTACCCGGCCGGGGTCCGCGACAAGCTGAGCAACGCCGACTTCGGCAGCGCGAACTTCGGGCTCAAGGACGCCAACTTCACCAACCTCCTCACCGAGGCCATGCCGGCCGGCATCGCGTTCGTCCCCAGCGCCTGATGGCCCCTCGGCGGCGGCTCCCGGCCGCCGCCGAGGCTCTACAGAGGAGTCAGTCCGGTAGCTGAGCGGTGCTGTCGAGGCTTCGGTCGTAGTGGGCGAACCTCGTGCTGCGGCTCTCCCGGGTGTCGGCCTTGGCGTGGTACATGGCCAGATCGGCGAAGTGCAGGAGCTGGTCGACGGTGAGCTCACCCGGCCGGGAGACGGCGATGCCGATGCTGGCCCGCGGCTGCACCGGGGTGTCGCCGATCAGGACGGGGTTGCGCAGGTCGGCGACGATCCGTTCGACCACCGCCTGGGCGTTGGCCGAGCTCTCGATGTTGTGCAGGACGACCGCGAACTCGTCCCCGCCGAGCCGCCCGACGACGTCGTGGCCGAGGACGTTGTTGCGCAGGATCCGGCTGACGGCGACCAGCAACTGGTCGCCCGCCTCGTGGCTCATCGTGTCGTTGATCTGTTTGAACCCGTTCATGTCCAGCAGCAACGCGGCGGTGGTCTGCTCGTTGCGCGCTCCCCGGGCCAGCGCCAGGCGCAGCGTGTCGTGCAGTTGTCTCCGGTTGAACAGCCCGGTGAGGGTATCGGTGATGGCCAGCTCGTGGTTCTCCCGGGAGGCCAGGATCTGCCGGGCGACGACGACCGCGGTGATGGCGATGCCGCCGGCCACCACGCCGACCACACGCAGCGGCAGGCCCCGCACCGCGAGCAGGAGCAGGACGTAGCTCAGGCCGATCGCGAGGTACGGCAGGCTGCTGACCGAGCGGGCCCGTGGTGGTTCGGTGTCGAGCCGGTGGCGGCCGGCCTGCCGGCACTGGGCGAAGGCCGCCATGGTGAGCAGGAAGTGGCCCGTCAGCCAGCAGGCGAACTGCCATCGGTGCACGTCGGCGGAGCCACCCCGGCCCAGCCGGTATCCGATGATCATGTCGCCCGCGACGAGGGCGAGCATCGCGGCGCCCAGCAGCCTCGCCGGTTGCCGGGCGGACTCGGCGGCACCACGGAACAGCACGACGGCGGTGCCGAAGATGAGCACCAGGTCGCCCGCCGGATATGCCAGCGCGGCGGCCAGGGCGCCGCCGTCGATGCCTTCGGCGGTCACGCCCGGCCCGACCTGCAGATACCACAGCAGCACGCAGCCGGCGATGACCACGACCGCGGTGTCCAGCCACACCTTCTGCTGTTCCCGCCGGCCCTGCGTACGCATCGGCAGCATGAGCAGACCCGCCAGCAGCACCGGCCCGAACAGCAACCGCAACAGGTCCGCGGGAGACGGGAAGTCGGTACCGACCGGATGGCCGCGACGCAGCATCGAGGAGCCGAGCAGGAGCAGGAACGCGACCGTGACCACGCCGAAGGCCCGGCGGGTGCGCCGGTCCAGGCTGGGATGCCGCCACGCGCGGGCCGCGAAGGCGACGCCGATCAGCCCGTAGAGACCGAAGCTCATGCCAACCAGCGGCGGCATCATCCCCGAGTCGCCGCTGACAGCGAGCAGGACCAGATCAGCACCCAGGCTGGCGAACAACCCGATCGAGGCCCACCGCCAGACCCGGTCGCCGTTCTTCGACGGCGCACCATCCCGCACGATCGTTCGAGCCGGCACAGGGTCTCCTCCGGGGTTCCGTCCTGTTCGCCGCCAGCATATTCGGCCGGCCCAGGCCCGACCTGAGGCGACCGCGTCAGGTCCGGAAGCGGCCGACGGCGGCCTGCAGATCGCCGGCGAGGCCGGTCAGCTCGGTGATGGTCTGATTCGCCTCCGACAGGGTCTCGGTGGTGCTCTGCGCGGCGTTCGAGACCTCCGAGATGGTGCTGGCGATCTGCGAGGAGTTGCCCGCCGCCTCGCCGACGCTGCGGCTCATCTCGGCGGTGGTCGCGGTCTGCTCCTCCACGGCGGCGGCGATGGTGTTCTGATAGTCGTTGATCTGCCCGATGATCCGGCTGATCTCCTCGATCGCCAGCACCGCGCTGGTCGTGTCGGACTGGATCGCGGTCACCCGGCCACCGATGTCCTCGGTGGCCCGGGCGGTCTCCTGGGCCAGGTCCTTGACCTCGCTGGCGACCACGGCGAAGCCCTTGCCCGCGTCGCCCGCGCGGGCCGCCTCGATGGTGGCGTTCAGCGCCAGCAGGTTGGTCTGCTCGGCGATCGACGTGATCACCTTCACCACGTCGCCGATCTCCGCCGAGGAACGGCCGAGCTTGGACACGGCCGCGTTGGTGGCCTCGGCGGCGGTCACGGCCTGGCTCGCGACCCGGGCGGCCTCGTTGGCGTTCTGCGCGATCTCCCGGATCGAGGCACCCATCTCCTCCGAACCGGCGGCGACCGTCTGCACGTTGCCCGACACCCCGCCGGCCGCGCTGGTGACCACGGCGGCCTGCCGGGCGGTGTTGTCCGCGCTGGTGGCGAGCCGGCTGGCGACACCGGCCAGCCGCTGGGTGCTGTCGCCGAGCGTGCTGGCCCCCGACGAGAGGGTTTCCACGGTGGCTCGGATCGCGGCGCTCGCGCGGTTGACCGCGGCCGCCATGTGGCCCAGCTCGTCGCGGGACCGGACGATCGCCGGGCGGGTCAGGTCGCCGTCGGCCACCCCGGCCAGGGAGGTGGTGACGTCGGTCAGTTGGCGCCGGATCATCCGGGAGACGAGGACGGCCAGCCCGAGAGCCAGCAGCAGCCCGACGGCGAGCGAACCGAGCATGAGGGTGCGGGCGGTGCGATAGCTCGCGCTGCCCGCGGCTGCCTCCGCGGCGCTCTCGCTCGCCTCGGCGTCCTGCAGCCGGCCGATCGCGTCCAGCATGGTCGCCTCGAGGCTGATGAACCTGGGGCCGATCTCCGCCGGCGCCGGCACCGTGATGCCGGGCTCCGGGGCGCCGCCCTCGAGGACGACGCGCCGCAGCCCGCTGTGCTGTGCCCAGGCCTCGGTGAAGTCGTCCAGGGCGGCCAGTCGGGCGGGCGATCCGGTCGCCGACTCACGGTACGCGGCGAGCCCGGCCGCGACCGTGGCATCGGCTTCCTTCAGGCTGGCCTGACCGCTCGCCCGGAAGTCGGCGGTGCCCGGGGAGCTCACCAGGAACAGGCCGCGGAACATGGAGCCGAAGCCGCCGCGGATGTGGCTCAGCTGCTGGAGGCTGTCCACGTGCTCGGCCTTCATCGCGATCAGCCGCTCGTTGGCGCGGCCGGCCTGGACCATCGCCACGACCGTGATGATCACCGCGGCGGTCGCGGCGACGAGCACCGAGAGCAGGACCTTGGTGTTGACACCCCGGTCGGCCAGCCACCCCGTCCAAGCGCTGCGTTCCGCGGTCACCTGCAGCGCCGCTGCACCCTTGGGCATCTGCCGTCCCCTCGTAGCTGGTCACCGACCAGGCGATCAGTCTCCGATCTCCTGATCGGCACGCCGGCGGTCCTGCTGAGGGGACGGTGTCAGCTCATTCGGTCGGTTCACTTCCGGGTGATCGGCATGCAGTTGCCGGTCTTGTAGGTGGACTTGGTGTCGGGCACCAGCCCGTGCCCGGCGCGGGCGATCCGGGCGCAGATCTTCTTGGCATCGCCGACCGCGTTGATGAAGCGGTCGTCGTCGGTGTCGAGCACCGACGTCCGGCGGGCCTCGACGTAATACTTGTGCTCCTTGGCCTGCGACGTCCCCGAGTGCATCGCGTGGTCCGGCGGATACGTGCCGTCGCTGCCGAAGAGGTGCAGGTGGAATCCGCTGTTGATGTCCGGGTCGGATCCGGCGAAATCCACGTCGTACTTGACGGTGAGCTTGCCCTTGGCGACGACCGCCGAGGTGATGCAGACCCAGCGCTTGTTGCTCTTGATCTCGTCGGTGCACTGCTCGTCCGCCGGGGTGGTGGCGCTCGGGGCGGCTGACGGCTTGGTGCTCGCGGCGGGGGGATTCGCGGCGCCGCCGGTGAGTTGCTTGTCCCCGTCACGGCCGTACTGCGCGTACGCGACGCCGCTGGCGACGAGCAGCGCCGTCAGCGCGAGCCCGGCGCCCACCAGCAGGCGCCGCCGCCCGGCCGGGCCCGCGCCGGCCGGCTTGCTGCCCGGCGGGGGCGGCCCCGCGGTCTTGACCGGCACGGCCGCACCCCTCGCGGCATGGGTCTCGGCCTGCGCCGTGCCCGGCACGCTCGCGCTGCCGGTCACGCTCGTGCTGCCCGCCGGGACCGCGCCGGCTGCCAGGCCTGCGCCGGCCGCCACGACCGTGCTGGCCGCCGCTCCCACGCTCGGCGTGGCCGGTGACACCGGCGCGGCGGGCTGGGCCGGGCTCGGAGCCGCGGCGCGGCCGGTGACCGTGCCGGTGTTCACGGGCTGTTCCAGGGCGCCGCTCGCCAGCCACGCCGCGCCGAGCGCCACCGCGTGCTTCGGGTGCGTGTCCACCGCCACCGGCCGGCCGAACTCCGAGCTCACCAGCTGGGAGACGATCGGCATCCGCGACGAGCCGCCGACCAGCAGCACGGAGTGCAGCACCTCCGACGAGCAGCCGGCGGACCGCAGCGCGCGCGTCAGGGCTTCGACGGAGCCGTACAGCACCGGGCGGACCATGGCCTCGAGCTCGGAGCGGGTGAGCCGGACCTCGGTGACGATGTTCGGCAGCAGCACCGGGATCGACGTGTCGGTGTCCGACGACAGCGCCTCCTTGGCCTGGACGCACTCCTCGCGCAGCCGGGCGACCGCGGCGACCGCGGCGGGGTCGTCCTCGTCGAGCTCCTCCAGCTTGCCGCCGAGGGTTTCCCGGACGTGGTTGAACACGGCGGCGTCGAAGTCGATGCCGCCGAGGCGTTCGATGCCCTCCGGCTGCCCGAGGATGTCGAAGCCGATGTCGGCCTTGCGCAGCACCGCGGCGTCGAAGGTCCCGCCGCCCAGGTCGTACACCGCGACGATGGCGCCGGGCTCGATGCGCTGCTGCTGCGCGTAGCTGACCGCGGCCGCCTCCGGCTCGGTCGTGTAGGTGACCGGCCCGCTGAGGTCGGCCATCCGCACGGCCTGGTGCATCAGGTCGGTCTTGTACGGGCCCCAGTTCGCCGGGTACGACACGCAGATCGTCGACGGGGCGCCGCCCTCCCGGCTGATCACCTCCTCGACCACGGAGCGCAGCACGCGGGACACGAGCGCCTCGGCCGACTGGGGCACGCCGCCGAGCAGGATCGGTGTGGTGTCGCCCATGCGGCGCTTGAACTCCCGGGCGACCCGGTGCGGTTCGGTCAGCCCGCGGCGGTTCGCGGCCTCGCCGGTCAGGAAGGTCTCGTCCTCGCGCAGCAGCACCACCGACGGGATGGCGGCGTTCCGGCTGCCGAGCGGGACAATCTCGGCGTGCCCGTTACGCCAGGTCGCCGCGGCGGTGAAGGTGGTGCCCAGGTCTATGCCGAGTGCGTACATCGCGTTTGCTCCATGTGTTGTGGTCGACGGAGGGAATGGGGGAGGGGCGGGGGGTTTCCCCGAGACGGACCGGCGCGAGGTGCTCCTAAGGTAGGGACATGGACTCCGCCCGACCCCTCCGCGACGTGTTCGCCGACCTCACCGGCGGCGGCACCGCCGCCGGTGACCCGGAAGCGCTTCTGCGCGACCAGGGCCACCCCGGGCTGCCGGACCACCTCGTCGCCGAGGCGGTGGTCAACTACGCGGAGACCGCACCGGTCGAGGTGGCCGAGCACCTGGCGCCCTACGTGACGGCGCACAGCGCGGTCGGTGCCGGCGAGCCGCTCGGCGGCGAGACGCCCGGCGACGAGCCGCCGGCCGGCTGGCTCGACCTTCTGGGTACGGCCCCGGCCGGTCCCGGCCTGGCCGACGAGCCGGCCGACCTTGACTACCTCGCGCCGTCGCCCGACGAGCTCGACGAGGCCGCCGACCTCGGCCCGGACCCGGGTTTCGGCCTGGACTTCGGTGCGGACTTCGGCACGGGCGCCGAGCTGGTGCCCGCGGTCGACGCCGGCGCCGAGCATGTCGCGGGCGCCGGACCGGATGGCCCCGGCGCCGAGGACCTCGTCGGCGCCGGAGTGGAAGGCCCCGGCGGAGTCGAGGACATCCCGGCGGACCAGGGCGACCTCGGCGAGAGCGGCGACATGGCGGACTGGGCGGCAGCCGAGGAGGCCGGCGAGCCGGACACCGAGGACGAGCCGGGGCCGGACGGCGAGCCGCTGGGCTGAGCGCCGCCGGGCTGACCGGGACGGGCGCCTCATCGCGACCGCCCCAGCCCGGCGAGCATGCCCTCGCAGGACCGCACGGCCACCCGGGCGGCCACGCTCATCTCGTAGCTGGTCATGGGGTTCTCCGCGCGGCGCTGCCAGCGGGCCAGCGCCTGCTCGGCGGTGGCGGCCAGCTCGGTGTCCGCGGCGTCCGGGGGCAGCCGCAGCCGCTGGCTGGTCGAGCTGCCCGAACCGCCGATCAGCTGTTCCAGCTCCGCCACCACCTCCGGCTTGCCGCTGATCCAGCCGGCCCGCAGGCTGGAGAGCACGCGCAGCTCGTTGAACGGGTGCGCCGAGGCCATGATCTCCTCCACGCCGGCGGCCACCGCCGCGCTGCCCGGCCGCACGCAGCTGCGGGTGATCTCGGCCAGGGCGAGCAGCGCCGACCGGCTCTTGAGCACGTCACGCCGCTCGAAGAAGAGCGACTCGATGATCTCCCGCAGGTTGTTGAGCCCGCTGCGGTCGGCCAGCTCCCGGGACAGCTCGGTGGCGGTGGCGGCGACCTCCCGGCGCAGCAGCGTGCTGGCCAGCCGTACCCCGAAGACGCCGAACCGGGCCAGCAGCGCCTCGCGTTCGATGGAGGTCAGGCCGAGCTCGGGCATGGTCTGTGCGAACCGGTCGGCCGAGAGCAGCAGCTCCTCGGCCTGCCGTACCGGCAGATCGGCGACCCGGCGCAGCTGGCCGACCTCGATCTCGGTCAGCGTCACGGCGGTCTCGGCGAGCAGGCCGGCCACCGGTACGACGGACTGCACCAGCCGCCGGACGTTGGCGTCGGTGCCCAGCCGGGTGGCGATCCGGCGCGCCGAGGCCATCGAGTCGATCCGGCCGACGCCGATCTCGTCGGCGCGGGAGAGCACGCCGATCGCGTTCACCGGGCTCGGCCGGGACACCTCGGTGTCGTGGAACGCCCGCAGGAACTCGATGTCGTTGGCGTGCAGGTGCCGCAGCAGGTAGACGACCGCGTCGGCGGGCGTCTCCTCGTCGTCCGGGACGAGCAGGCCCCAGGTGAGCTGCGCGTTCTGCTCCGACAGCGAGCCGATGCCCGGCGTGTCGATCAGGGTGACCGTGCGCAGCGCCCGCGCCGGCCAGGTCACCACGAGCTGGGCGACCTCCGCGGCGCTCAGCCCGCCGAGGTCGATGTCGATGACGCCGTCGTCGCGGGTGAACCGGAGCTGGCGCGGCTCGCCCTGCTTCGGCACGGCCACCACCTGATAGGTGTGCCCGTCCTGATACCAGGTCACCACGCGGGTGCACTCGCCCGCGTCGGTCGGCGCCAGCCGCTCCCCGACCAGGGCGTTGAGCAGGGTGGACTTGCCGGCCTTCACCCGGCCGGCGACGGCCACCCGCAGCGGCTCGTCGAGGCGCTCGCGCACGGCGGTGAGCCGGCGGTCGTGCTCGGAGCCCCGGTACACCGCGATGGCCTGGGTGAGCACGGTCCGGGTGCGGTCGATCAGGCTCATCCGGACACCGCCTGCGCGCGCTGCCGGAGCTGGCGCACCCGGACCAGTTCGGAGTCGACGTCCTTGATCCGCTTGTCCCGATCGGACTGGGTCCGCTTCGCCGCCTCGGAGGCGCTGACCAGCGCCTGCGCGTTGGACCGGTTGAGCTCCTCGGCGAGGCCGCTGTAGTGGTCGCGCAGCTGCCGCTGCACCCGGCGCAGCGTGTCGCGCGAGTCCTTGTTCGCCACGAAGCTGACCTCGTCGCAGTAGCGGCGGATCGCGTTGCGCGCCTCCGCCCGTCGCCGCTGGACCTGGCGTTTCTTCTCCTCGCGCAGGCCGCGATGCCCCATCACCAGGCCGATGCCGATGCCGATCGGGCCCAGCGAGACGCCGACCAGGCTGCCGAGGATGACGAACATGAGAGCACCGCCGTACGCGTTCTTCAATGCCACCATCGCCTGCTTGGTCACCCGCATCTTCTTCAGATCGATCTTGTGTTCGAAGTCGGTGACGGAGGCCAGCGGGGCGGGGTTGTGCACCGTCGGCCGGCTCACCAGCGCGGTCGCGGCCTCGTGGAAGTGGTTGCCCACCCGCTCGCTCAGCTCGCTCGCCCGGTCGCGCAGCAGCTCGTAGTTGGCCAGCAGTTCGTTGGCCATCCGGGACTGGAGCCAGGGCTCCATCTCGGCCCAGGTGTCGGCCGGGTCGGTCGCCTCGATCGCGCCGTCCGCCTCGGCGATCACCACGCGGACCCGGGCCCGCAGATCGTGGTCGACGTCGGCGGTGAGGTCGGTGACCCCGTCGTTGAGGGTCTGGTTCCACTTGGCCGCCGTGGTCTTGAGGGCCTCGACGCGGGCCTTCACCGCGGTCAGTTCCTGGACGACCCGCTTGGCGGCCTCGGGGTCGGCCAGGGCCGCGCGTTCGGCCTGGAAGTGATCGTCGAGCTGGTCGCAGAGGGCGACCACCTCGGCGACCGCCTCGCCGGCCAGCCGGTCGACCGCGGAGCCGCCGATCTGGTCGGTGATGAACTTGACCAGGTGGGTGTAGCCCGACTCGGCGTTCAGGGCGGTGTCGTTGGCCTTGACCGCGCGCGAGCGCAGCGGCGACGACACCGACATCAGCGGCACCGGGCAGTGCGTGGCGAGGTGCTGCTCGTTGAGCTCCCGGATCCGGCGCCACGCCGGATAGAAGTCGGTCTTGGTGATGACGCAGGCCACCGTCGGGCACAGGCGCCGGGCCCGGCGCAGGAACTCGACCTCGCTGCGGGTGAGCTCCTGGGCGGCGCCGGTCACGAAGATCACCGCGTCGGCCATCGACACGGCGGCCAGGCTGGCGGCGGCGTGCGGCGAGCCCAGCCCGCCCACGCCGGGCGTGTCCACCAGGACCAGGCCGCCGGCGAGGATCTTCCGCGGGATCCGGACCTCCACGCCGGTCAACCGGGCGCCGTCGGCCTGGGCGTGCGGCTCGCCGCGCTCCACCACATACCGGCGTACGTCCGCCAGCGGGATGGTCTCCCGGCGCGGCGGCTCCGCCTCGAACAGCACGCTGGCCTCGGGCTGCGCGCCGTGCCGCACGTACGTCGGCACGGCCGTGGCCACGTCGTCGTCGACCGGGCAGACGGCCGCCCCGACCAGGGCGTTGACCAGTGAACTCTTACCCTGCTTGAACTCGCCCGCCACCACGATGTGCAGCACGGGGTCGGCCAGGGCGCGCCTGGCGGCCGTCAGCCTCGCGGCGGTGTCCGGCCGGTCGTACGCCGTACAGGCGCGCAGGCCCAGGTCCACCATGGCGACCGCCTTCGCGGCGACGCCGGGGGCAGTGGTGGGGACGGTGGCGGGGGCGGCGGCGGCCTCGGTCACGGATCCTCCCTTCTGGGCTCACACCGGCGGGTACCACGCACGGCAGCGGGCAGGTCCGGGCCGGGTGGCCCGTCCGGCCCGCGGCCGTGACCAGGGATCGCATGGCTAGCCGGCGACGATGGTGGTGTCGTCACCGCTGACGATGCTGTCGTCGTCCGAGGTGTTCGTGATATCCGTGTCGGTGACATTGGTGTCGTTGTCGTTGATGTTGGTGTCGTTGTCGTTGATGTTCGTGTCGTCGTCGGAGACGGTGGTCACCGTCGTGTCGTCGTCACTGATCGAGGTGTCATTGTCGTTGACGGTCGTGTCGTTGTCGTTGACGGTGGTGTCGTTGTCGCTGATGGTCGTGTCGTTGTCGTTGATCGTGGTGTCGTTGTCCTGGAAGCTGCCGCTGGCGTTGCCGCCGGCGGAGATCGCCGAACCGTCGTCGGCGGTGTTGTTCGAGGCGTTGGCGGCGTTCCCGCCGCCGAAGGCGACCGCGCTGTCGGTGATCTCGGCGTCCGGCAGGTTGGCCACGTCGCCGTCGCCGAAGTTGAACACCGACTCGTCCGCGTCGCCGCCGACCTGCGCGGTCTGGTTGCCGTCGCCGATGACCGCCTGGTTGCCGTCGCCGACAACCGCCTGGTTGCCGTCGCCGACGACCGCGTTGTCGACGTCGTCGGCCACGAAGTTGTCGTCGCCGATCACCGCGTTGTCGACGTCGTCGGCCACGACGCCGGTGTTGACGCCGGTGTTGACCGTGCCGGAGATGTCGTCGCCGGCCTGCACGGCACCGTCGCCGGTGTTCGCCTGACCGAAGTTGTCCCCGTCGAGCAGCAGCGACTCGTCGCCGGTGTTCGCCAGGCCCGAGTTGTCCCCGTCGATGACCTGCGACCCGTCGCCGCTGGCCACGTTCACGTCCTCGACGATCTGGGAGTTGTCGCCGGTCACCGCGTTGACGTCGCCGTCGCCGGAGCTGGCCACCGAGCCGGCACCGGTCGCCGCGTTCACGCCGCCGGAGCCGGCCACGGAGCCGTCGCCGGTCGCCGCGTTCACGTCGCCGTCGCCGGCGTTGGCCACCGTGCCGTCGCCGGAGGCGTTGACGTTGGTCGCGTCGATGTCGCCGAAGACGTTGCCGTCCACGTCCACGTCGAGGCTGTTGTCGGTGATGCTGGTGAACTCGAGGTCGAGGTTCTGGGTGATGAAGTCGTCGCCCTCGTACGTGGCGAAGGTGACGTAGTTGAGGTGCTGCACGACGTGCTCGACCGACTGCGTGCCGGTCGCCGCGGTCGACGCGGGCGGCGTCACGCCGCCGGTGGCGCTGCTCGCCGCGCTGCCGCTCGAGCCGCCGCCGCTGGTGTAGCTCTGCAGCGCGGTGCGTGCCTCTTCCGAGACACCCGGTCCCTCGGCCGCCTCGCTGACGACGGCGGGGACATCCACCGCGGACAGGTCGACGTCGGTCACGCCCTGGGCCGCCAGGGTCCCGGTCGGGTCCTCGGCGTACCGGCCGGCGAACTCCCGGTCGGTCAGCAGGCTGGACACGAAGTCCATCAGTACGTCGGTAGCGTTCGTGGTCATGTTTTCTCCTCCTTGGCATGCGTCCCGCTTCTGCACCCGGACACGTCACCAGCGTGCGGCCGACCGGCACGTCCGGGCATCGGGGTGTCCCCCGTGGCGTAGGGGCACGACTAGGGGATCCGCTGCCCATCGTCCTCAGCGGCGCATCGGGGGGTGCTTTCGTGTCGCATATCCAACTCCGCCGAGGTGAGAGGTCACTCGCCGAGCATCTCGCGCAGCATCGCCAGCAGCTCGGCGCGGGTGTTGGCGCCCAGCTTGCTGCGGATCCGGGCCACATGGTGCTCGACGGTCTTCGGCGAGATGTAGAGCTGGGCCCCGATCTCCCGGTGGGTGCTGCCGGCCAGCACCAACCGGGCCACGGTCACCTCGCGCTCGGACAGACCGCCGGCCCGGTCGGACAGCCGGCCGGCCCGGTCCGCAGGCCCGTCGGCCCCGGCCTCCGCGCCGGCCGCGGCTCCGGGCCCCGCGCCGGCGGCACCGGTGCCGGCGGCGTCCGGCTCGGACAGCTCCCGGGCCCGTTCCAGCAGCCGGCGGGCGGCGGCGGGATCACCGGTACGGATCGCCGCCTGCCCCGCCAGCCGGGACGCCTCCCACGGCAGCTGCGCGGCGTGCAACTCCTCGGTCGCCGCCAGCACCGCCTCGGGGGCCACCTCCCCGGCCAGCACCGCCGCCCAGCGTTGCGCCGTCGTGCGCTGCGCGAGTGTCCGGGCTCCGCCGCCCACCACCGCGGCCAGCCGCCCGGCCACCTCGGCCGCGGCGTCCGCGTCGTCGGTCACGATCGCCATGTGCAGCCGGATCCAGCCCAGCGACACCGACCAGGTGGCCGGCCGGTCCAGCCGCGCGACGATGCCCTCCAGCAGGTCGAGCACCGAGGCGACCCGGCCCGGCTGGCGCAGCCGGGCGGCGGCCACCGCCAGCTCCTCGACCGCCTCCACCTGCCACAGGTCTGCCGTCCGGCGGGCCAGCAGCGGCTCGATGCCGGACCAGGCGTCGCGGAGCCCGGCGATGTCGCCGCGCCGCCGGGCGATGCCCGCCGCCAGCACGGCCCGTAGCAGCCGGTCACGGCCCGGCGGCTCCGCGCCGGCCGGGCGCCGCAGCTCGCGCAGGGCGGTGTCATAGCGGCCGGTCCGCATCCGTACCCAGGCCAGCAGCAGCCGGTGCCGCTCCTCGGCCACCGGACCGCCGACCCGGGCGGCGCATGCCCGGATGAGCAGGTGCTCGGCGGACGCCACGTCACCCGCGGCGACCGCGACCACGGCGCCGACCGCGTGCGGGGTGTCCGGCAGGACGACCGCCGGCGCGCCGCGCTCCATCGCCTCGGCGGCCTCGATCAGCAGGGGCAGCGCGACCGCGGGCTCGCCGGCCGCCAGCGTCCCCTCCGCGAACCGCAGCAGCGCGGCCGGCGCCGGGTCGCCGGCGGCCGCCCGCGCCTCCTTGGCCCGGCCGACGCCGATCAACGCGGGCACCGCGAGCACCGGCCCGGGGGCGGCGGCGCCCAGCAGCAGCTCGGCGGCCCGCGCCGGCCAACCCTGGTGGGCGGCGACCGCGCCGGCGACCAGCGCGATCCGGCCGGCGGCCGCCGGCTGCCCAGCGGCGAACTGATCCGCGTCGACCGGCATCCCGGTGGTGAATTGGTCCACGTCGACCGGGAGCCCGAGCAGCGCGCCCGCCTCGGCCCGGCCGGCGGCCAGGGCGGCCGGGTCGCCGCCGGCGTCCGCGGCGTCGTCGAACCAGCTGATCGCGGCGGCCGGGTCCGCGAACCGCAGCCGCTCGCCCGCCTCCCGGTAGACAGCGGCCGCGGCCGGCGTGCCGGCCCTGGCCGCGCGCAGCTGGCCGGCCGCGGCGACGGGATCGGTCCCGGCGGCGATGAGCGCACCGGCGACCGCGTCGTGGATCCGCCGCCGCTCGACCGCGGGCAGCTCACCCAGCACCGCAGCCGCCACCGCCGGGATCATCCGCTCGCCGTCCGGGACGAGCAGGCCCTCGTCGCGCAGCGACCGCAGTGCCGGCGCCAGGCCCGCCAGCTCGATGCCGGCCGCGGCGGCGAGCACGTGGTCGGCGAGATCGAGCCGCAGCGCGAGCACGCGCGCGGCCGAGACGACGGCGCGATCCAGCACGGCGAAGCGCCGCTGCACCCGGGCCAGCAGCACCGGTGCCGGCGCGTCCGGCGGCGCGGTGGCCACCGCGGTGGCCACCGCGGCCAGCCCGGCCGATGCCTCGAAGACGGCGGCGGCGTCGTCCGGCGACACCGGCCGGCCGGTCACCGTGGCCAGGAGCCGCGCCACCCCGTCACGGTCGAGCGGGCCAAGTAGCTCCACCCCGCCCGCGGCGACGGCCTCGTCGAGCTCGGCCAGCTCGGGCCGGTCGATCGTCGGCCGGCGGGAGATCACCATCGGTACGCCGTCCCGGGCGGCGGCCGCCAGCTCCCGCAGCGCCGCCGGGTCGAGGCGATGGGCATCGTCCACGATGACCAGCCGCTGCTCGGCCCGCGCCGCCGCCAGGCCCGCGGTCACCCCGGCGGAGGGCCCGGAAAGCCACCACACCGGCGTGCCGGCCGCGGCGGCGAGCTGGCGGAGCCGATGGGTACGCCCGGCACCGTCCACGCCGACCACAGCGGTCACGCTCAGCTACCACTCTTCTGACGCGGCGTCGCAGGCGCCAGGCCGTCGGCGTGTCCCATAGCGGCGACACTACGCGTCGGGCCGCCGGCGCAGCGACCACCCGACCCGATCGTGGGTCAGGTCGCTGACATGGTGACGGTGGACCTACCGGCACCGCTGGTGGCCGCCTGGACCACGGCGAGCGTCCACCCGGCGGCGACCACCGCCGGAGCGCGGGGACCGATGCGCGCTGCTGCCAGGATGTGATTCGTGACTGCCGATGCGGACGTGATCCAGGAGCCCACCCCGGTCCACCGGCGGCCCGGCGGGCGGTGGCGGGTGCTGCGGGTGGTCCTGGTGGCCCTCTGGCTGGCGTGGGCGACGACCGCCTGGTGGACGGAGCCGCGCCAGGCCTTCATGCGCGACGCCGAAGAGGACCTTTGGACCCACCAGGTGGCAACCGTCTGCTGGGGCGACCGGTGGCAGGGGCAGCCCGGCATAGGCACCTGGACCATGCGGTCGCAGCTGGTCAGCGACAGCGCCGAGGTCGACCGGATCTTCGCCTGGCGCACCGACTCCGGCCGGGTGTATTACACGAACGCCGACGAGCCCGGCCCCGTGAACGACGACGTCGCCGACTCCCCGTCCGCCGAGTTGGCCCGCAAGGTGCTGGTCCCGTCGCTCGCCGGCCTCCGGATCACGGAGGATTGCGGCAGCCTGCGCCCGGGCATCCCCGCGCCTGCCGTGTTCGCGCTGCTGCTCGGCCTGGCCTCGCTGGCGCTCCTGGTCCGGGGCCCCGCGCCGGTGCTCGGCACCCGGTGGTTCTGGTTCTGGATCATCGGCGGGGTGCCCTTCGGGCTCGGCGTGCTGGCCTGGTTGGCCCGGGAACGGCCGTGGTCCCGCGCGGCGACACCGCCGCCGTCGTCCGGCGGCGGGGAGCCCCGGCGGCGCTGGCTGACGGGCCTGCTGCTGGCGATCGTCGCCTGGATCGTCGTCGGCATCGCGATCTACGCCGCCGGCGGCGACTGACTGATCCCGGTCCAGGAGCGAGCTGGACCGATCCTGCCGCCGACCGCCTCGGTGCACGTCTCCTGGCGGGGCGTGGGCGGTTGGCGTCGGTAGGGGTTTTCGGGGATTCGGCGGCTGCGGGCGGGATGGCAGCAACCGCGGATGTTGGATCTTGGCGCCCGCACGTATATCAAGATCCGCATCAAGGTGGCACGGGTGGCACAAGGTGGTTGCGGATGGTGCGGGCGGTGCGGGCGGGGTGTCATTCCCGGTTCGTGGGTTGTTGGTTTGGTGCGTGTCGGATGTGGTGGCGTTGCCCGGTGGGCGGGATCGGGGTCCATCAGCTGGACTCCGCCGGAGCGGGTAAGGGTGGAACTGGCGGGACGTAGCTCCGAGGAGTCGCCGAGGCCGGTGGTGGAGCGTGGCGCCACAAGATCCGGCCGCGGTCCCGGGGTGATCGGCTGGCGAGGCCGGTCCTGCGGAAAGTCTTCGCGGCGCCCCCGATGCCGGGTGGATCCCCGCCCCATGAATGGGTGTTGCCGGTCGGCCAGCTGACCAATGGCACAGCAGGCACTGTGCGGGCTTGCCGAGGCGCCGGCGGTTCAGGGCCGGTAGGGCAGGTCTGAGACGCGCGGCAGGGCCGGACTGAAATGTCCGGTGCGGACACAGGACGAAAGCGCGGCGGGTAGTCGAACTGGAGGTCCGGCTACCCGCCGCTACGCCGTCTTTCAGACTGATCCAAGGGACGGCCGCGCCGCCGAGGCGTGCGTGTTCCCGTACCGGGCCTGCGCCAGCTCGGGGGTCACGGCGTCGACAGCACCCACGACCAGGTGTATGTGCCGGCGCCGATCAGGTATTCCGGCAGGGTGTCCGGTCCGCAGGAGGCCGTGCCGAGGCCGCGGTGCACGGCGTCGATGTGGACCACGCAGCCGGCCCGCGGCACCAGTTCGTTGTGGTGCCGGGCCGCGTCGAGATCCTCCGCGCGGTAGCGGCCCACGCTGAACTGGCGACGCTCCGTGTCCACGTGCACGCCGATCCGGCCGGCCGGGCCGGCGAGCGTGAACCAGCGCACCCCGTGCCGGCCGCCGCTCTCCTGGGGGCGCACGTACGGCGTGAACATCGCGTCGACCGTCGCGGTGTGCCGGTCGACCCGCGCGCCCGCGTGCCGGTCCGGGTAGCACTCCCACGGCCCGGGGCCGAACCACTCCACGTCGTCGAAGCCCGCCACCGTCTCGAAGGCGGTCCCGATCCGGGGCAGGTCGGTGAACGAGGCCGGCACCCGCACGCTCTCCTCGATCAGCAGTGCGCCGTCGAACGGGGTGATCACCTGTTCGTGGTCGATCGCCTCGCCGTACCGGGCCTGAATCGTGACCCGGTCGCCGTCGCGGTGGATGCCGATCAGCCGCCGCGGCGGGGCGGCCAGCGCGGCCCACGAGTCGGCGATGCTGCCACCTTCGTAGTCGGTCGCCGAACGCCAGCCGGAACGGTCGTTGTCGGTCGGCGCCCGCCACAGGCTGAGCGCCGGTGGCCGGGTCAGCAGCGGGTGGATCAGCAGGCCTTCGTCGTCGAGGCCGACCGGGGCCCCGGCGCCGCGGAGTCCCGCCCGGGTGGCCAGGTCGCGGGATTCCGCCCGCAACCGCACCTGCGGGGCGCATATCTCGGTGCCGGCCTCCGCCCAGTTCTGGTCGTGCGCCGTGCTGACCCGCAGGGTCAGCCAGACTTCCCCCTCGGGCAGCACCGCGAGCAGATCGGCCGGCACCGGCACGGGGGCGGAACCGCCCGGGGGTACGGCGGGCAGCACCGCGGGCACGTCCACATCGGAGCCGCTGACCGACCACACCGCGGTCAGCCAGTCCAGGCCTCGAAAATGCTGTCGATTGTGGATGGTGAGCACCCCGTCGACGTGTTCGAGGCGCACCGGGGCCGCGAGTTCGCGGTGTTCGTACATCGCCGGTTTCGGGGTGCGGTCGGGGAACACCAGGCCGTCGGCGCAGAAGGTGCCGTCGTTCGGTTCGTCGCCGAAGTCGCCGCCGTACGCCCAGCGGTAGCCGGGCGCCGCCACCCCGGCCGACCAGCCGGGCTCGCCGGCGTCCGGATCGACCCGCTGCAGCAGGCCGTGGTCCCAGAACTCCCAGATGAAGCCGCCCTGCAGGCCCGGGGTGCTCTCGATGGCCGCCCAGTGCTCGGCGAGGGTGCCGTTGCTGTTGCCCATCGCGTGCGAATACTCGCACATGATCAGCGGCCGGGTCTGCCGCCCGGAGCGGGCGTGCGCCACGATCCGGTCCAGCGACGGGTACATCGGGCAGAGGACGTCGCTGGCCGCCTGCCCGGCCTCCCAGTCGTCCTGGATCGCGCCCTCGTACTGGATGGGCCGGGTCGGGTCGTAGCGGCGCAGCCAGCCGGCCGCCGCGTCGTGGTTGGGGCCGTAGTCGCTCTCGTTGCCCAGCGACCAGATGATGACGCTGGGGTGGTTGGCGTCGCGGCGCACCATCCGCGACACCCGGTCGAGGAAGGCCGAGGTGTACCGCGGGTCGTTGGCGATCTCGACGCCGTAGGCGTGGCATTCGATGTTCGCCTCGTCGACCACGTACAGCCCGAGTTCGTCGGCGAGGTCGAGCAGCGCCGGGTCGTTCGGGTAGTGCGACGTGCGTACCGCGTTGAAACCGAAGCGTTTCATCGTGACCAGGTCGGCGCGCAGGTCCGCGGCGGACAGCACCCGGCCGGTCAGCGGGTGGAAGTCGTGCCGGTTGACCCCGCGGATGAACACCCGGGCGCCGTTGCACAGCAGGTCGGCGCCGACGATCTCGATGCGCCGGAAGCCGATCCGCAGCCGGGTCTCCTCGACGATCTGGCCGTCCGGGTGCCGCAGGTGCACCGTCAGGTCGTACAGGTGCGGGGTTTCGGCCGTCCACGGCCGCACGTCCGGCACGACGCCGGCCAACCGGGTGTGCCCGGCCCAGGTGGAGACGCGCTCGGTCGCGATCTGGTGGGCCACGAACTCCGCGTCGGGCGCGAGCTCGAGATCCCCGAGGTGGGCGGTTGCCCGCCAGCCGTCGGGCAGCGCGCCGTCCGCGGATGACACGTGTACGTCCACCGACAGTTCGCCGGTGACGTCGGCGCGGACCTTGACGTCGGCGAGGTGGAACCGGGGCGTCGCGTACAGGAAGACCGACCGGGTGATGCCCGCGTGCCACCACTGGTCCTGGTCCTCGATGTAGGTCGCGTCGGACCACTTGACCACGGTGAGCCGCAGCCGCGCCCGCTCGCCGGCCCGGAGCACCCCGGTGAGGTCGAACTCGCCGGCCAGGTGGGAGTCCTTGCCCGCGCCCACCTCGACGCCGTCGACGCCGACCAGCAGCACGCTCTCGGCCGCGCCCACGTGCAGCACGATCCGCCGGCCGGCCCACTCCGCCGGCACGTCGACGTCGCGCTCGTAGACGCCCGTCGGGTTCGCGGCCGGCAGGTGCGGCGGCGGCTCCGGCCAGGGCATCTGGACGTTGGTGTACTGCGGGCGATCACCGACGTCCTGCAGGGTCCAGCAGCCCGGCACCTCGATGGCGTCCCACCGGTCGGCGGGCGCCGCGTCGGGGTCGCCGAGGAGCTGGAACCGCCAGGTGCCGTCCAGGTCGAGCCGGTCGGAGTGGGTCAGGGCGTGCATCGGCAACCGGCCCCACCCGGTGACCTCCGGGTTGCGCCAGATCGGAACGGTCATGAGAGCCGCAGCCGCAGGGTGAGGACCTCGAACGGGTGCAGCTCCAGCGCCACGGACCCGTCGGCGTCGAGCGCCGGGCGGACGCCGGCGAGCGGGCGTTCGAGCAGGTCGACCACCTCGACGTCGGCGAGCGGGAACGAGGTGCGCAACCGGGCCCGGGCCCGGCCGCCGAGCGACTCGTACGCCCGGACGATCACGTCGCCGGAACGATCATCAGCTAGCTTCACGGCCTCGACGGTAGCGCCCTCGATGTCGACCAGCGACCGGGGCTCGCCCGCGCCGCCGCCGGGACGGACCCGCAGCGGCAGGTTCAGCGCGTAGCCCTCGGCGACGGCATCGGCGATGTCCGCGCCGGGGACGATCGCGTACGTCATCCGGTGCGTGCCCTGGTCGGCGTGCGGGTCGGGGGAGCGGGGCGCCCGCAGCAGGCTCAGCCGTACGGTGGTGACCCCGCCCTCGCGGCTCACGTCGTGGCCGTAGGTCGCGTCGTTGATCAGCGCCACCCCGTAGCCGTGCTCGGCCGCGTGCACCCAGCGGTGGCAGTAGACCTCGAAGCGGGCGGCCTCCCAGCTCGTGTTGGTGTGGGTGGGCCGGAAGACGTGCCCGAACTGGATCTCGGCCGCGGTGCGCTCGGCGTGCACGTCGAGCGGGAACGTCGCCTTGAGGAGCTTCTCGGTCTCGTGCCAGTCGACCTCGGTCTCGATGTCGATGCGCCGGCTGCCCGCCCGTACCCGGATGGTCTGCACGATGCGGGAGTCGCCGAACGCCCGCTCGACCCGGATCGCGCCGCTCAGCGGCGCCTGCTCGACCAGCGTGACCGACTCGGCCTCGGTGAGGTCGACGTACTGGTGCCGGTAGTGCCGGTCGATGTCCCAGGCGTCCCACTCGTTCGGCAGGTCGGCGTGCAGGCGCAGCAGGTTGCCCCGGGCGCCGGGCGCCAGCACCTCGCGGCCGGCGGTCAGGTCCCGGATCGAGCTGATCAGCCCGTCGTCGTCGAACTCCACCCGGACCAGGCCGTTGTCCAGGCTGCGCTCGGTGGCCAGGACCTCGCTGCCGGCCGGCGGCGCGGTCAGCCGCAGCGGCCCGGCGGACGAGGGGTCGGCCTGGATGAGCATGCCGTCGAAGACCTCGGTGCGTGCCACCGGGCTGGTGTTGAACACCCACGGCGTGTCGCCGGACCCGGCCAGCGCCGCGGCGGCCTCGTCGATGACGGCTTCAAGCTCGCCGGCCACCCGCGCGTAGGTGGCCTCGGCCTCGCGGTGCACCCAGGCGATCGAGCTGCCCGGCAGGATGTCGTGGAACTGGTGCAGCAGCACGGTTTTCCACAGCCGGTCGAGCCGCTCGTACGGGTAGTCGAAGCCGGCACCGAGGGCCGCCGCCGTGCAGACGAGCTCGGCCTCGCGCAGCAGGTGTTCGCTGCGCCGGTTGCCCGACTTGGTGCGGGCCTGGGTGGTGAAGGTGCCCCGGTGCAGTTCGAGGTAGAGCTCGCCCGACCAGACCGGTGCGTTGGGGTATTCGGCGCGGGCGGCCGCGAAGAAGGCGTCGGGCGTCTCGATCGTGACCCGGGGCGATCCTTCCAGGTCCCGCAGCCGGCGGGCGCGTTCGAGCATGTCGCGGGTGGGTCCGCCGCCGCCGTCGCCGAACCCGAACGGCAGCAGCGACCGGGTGCCGCCGCCCTTGTCGGAGTAGTTGCGCACGGCGTGGGCGAGCTCGGCGCCGGTGAACTCCCCGTTGTAGGTGTCGGCGGGCGGGAAGTGCGTGAAGATGCGGCTGCCGTCGATGCCCTCCCACCAGAAGGTGTGGTGCGGGAACTTGTTGGTCTGGTTCCAGGAGATCTTCTGGGTGAGGAACCATTCCATCCCGGCGAGCCGGGCGAGCTGCGGGTAGGCGGCGGTGTAGCCGAACGAGTCGGGCAGCCACACGCCGCGGCAGTCGACGCCGAACTCGTCCAGGAAGAACCGCTTGCCGTGCACGAGCTGGCGGGCGAGCGCCTCGCCGCCGGGCAGGTTGCCGTCGGCCTCGACCCACATGCCGCCGACCGGCTGCCACTGGCCCGTCTTCACGGCGGCGTGGATGCGCCCGAACACCTCGGGGCTGTGCTCCTTGACCCAGGCGTACTGCTGGGCCTGCGAGCACGCGAAGATGAACTCGGGATAGTCCTCGGCGAGCGCGGTGACGTTGGCGAAGGTGCGGGCCGTCTTGCGGACGGTCTCCCGCAGCGGCCACAGCCAGGCGCTGTCGATGTGGGCGTGCCCGACGGCGCTGATGGTGTGCGCGCTGGCGTTCGCCGGCCGGGACAGCACCTCGACGAGGCGCTCGCGGGCCGCCTCGGCGGTGCCGGAGACGTCGTCGAGGCTGAGCGCGTCGAGCGCGCGTTCCAGGGCGCGCAGGATCTCGTGCCGGCGCGGGTCGGTCTCGGCCAGCTCCAGCATCAGCTCGCGCAGCACCTCCAGGTCGTGGTGCAGGTGCCAGACGTTCTCGTCCAGCACCGCGAGGTCGGCCCGGGCCAGCTTGTACAGCGGGGCGTCGCCGGCGGTCGACAGGTCGCCGAGCGGGGTGGGCACGAACCCGTCGTGCAGGATGTCCGGGTTGGCGGCCGCCTCGATCAGCAGCCCGACCGGGCCCTGGTGGGTGATCGGGATGTGCTGGTTGCGCGGCGCGATGCCCTTGATCGGGTGCCCGTCGACGTCGTAGACGAGCCCCTCGGCCTGCCCGCCCGGCCAGTCGCTGACCCAGCCCAGGTCGAACACGGCCTCCACCCGCCGCCCGGCCCAGTGCGCCGGCACCACGCCGGTGGCCCGGAACCAGCACGTGCCCCACGGTCGGCCCCACTGCTGCCCGACGCTGAACGGCTCGTACTCCGCGCCCAGCGCCTCGGTCACCGGCACCGGCTCGCCGGGCACCTGCCACACGGTCAGGTCGAGCGGGATGCTTTCGGCGTGGATGGCCGGCAGCACGCGCTGCTTGAGCACCCGATCCAGGCGCTGCTCGACCAGCCGACGATCATCATGCATGTTTCGACCCCTTCAGGCCTCGCGGGCTCAAACCTCGATCACCTCGACGCCCGCTTCGCGGAGCGCCGCTCTTGTCTTGTCGTCGGCGGGAGCGTTCGTGACGACGGTGCTCAACTCCCGCGGCCCGCACACCCGGGCCATCCCGGAGCCCGGGAACTTCGCCAGGTCGGCGGCGAGCACGACCTGGTCGCTGGCCGCGATCATGGCCCGCTTGACCGGCACCTCGACCACGGTGGTGTCCATGACCTGACCGCCGGGCCGCACCCCGCTGGTGCCGAGGAACAGCCGGTCGGCGTGGACCTGGCGCAGGTTGTCCTCGGTCAGGAAGCCCACCAGCGACCGGTAGTCACGCCGCAGCACCCCGCCGAGCAGCACCAACTGGATGGATTCCTCGTCCTTGAGCTCCTCGAAGACCGCGAGGCTGCTAGTGATGACGGTAAGCGACCGGCCACGCAACTGCCGGGCGATTCGATGGGCGGTGGTCCCGATGTCCAGCAGCACGGTCTCGCCGTCCTTGACCAGCTCCGCGCACCGCACCGCGATCGCGTCCTTCTCCGCCACCCGCACGGTGGCGACGTCGACGAACGGATCGTCGCGGTCCTCGACCGGCGCCGCCCCGCCGTACACGCGTTTGAGCAGCCCCTCCTCGCCGAGCTGGACCAGGTCGCGACGGATCGTCGCGCTGCTGACGCCGAGTTGCTCGGACAGCGCGCTGATGGTGGCCGACCCGTTGGTGCGCAGGGTGCGAAGGATCAGCCCGTGACGTCGCTCGGAGAGCATGCGAGTGACACTACCGTTCAAACTCACTCATAGCCATGGCAACTTTTGATTGACTTGGCGCCGATTCCTTGCCAATCTGCGTCACAGTTACTCATTGCTGGTCAGTCAGAGAGGTGGCGGCCGTGAACCACATCGAGAGGTTCCGCGAGCGGCGCTTCGGGATGTTCGTGCACTGGGGCATCTACGCGCTGGCGGCCCGCAACGAATGGATGCGGAACCGGGAGAAGACCACCGACGCCGACTACCGGCGCTACTTCGACCACTTCGACCCGGACCTGTACGACCCGGCCGCGTGGGTGGCCCAGGCCGAGGAGGCCGGCATGCGGTACGGAGTGATCACCGCCAAGCACCACGACGGCTTCTGCCTGTGGGACACCGATTCCACCGACTTCACCGTCTCCCGGACCGCCCGCGGCCGGGACCTGATCGGCCCGTTCCTGGCCGCGCTGCGCGAGCGCGACATGGGCGCCGGGCTCTACTACTCGCTCATCGACTGGCACCACCCGCAGTTCCCGATCGACGGCCTGCACCCGCTGCGCGACACCCCCGAGGCGAACGCCGGGCGCGACATCGCGGTCTACCGCGACTACCTGCACGCCCAGGTCCGCGACCTGCTCACCCGCTACGGCCGGATCGACCAGCTGTTCCTGGACTTCTCCTACGTCGGCCACGTGCACGAGGGCGAGGTCGTCCGGGGCGGCAAGGGCGCGGCCGACTGGGGCAGCGCCGAGTTGCTCGCCACCGTCCGCGACCTGCAGCCGGAGATCCTGGTCAACGACCGCCTCGACATCCCGGGCGACATCGTCACGCCCGAGCAGTACCAGCCGAGCGCGCCGATGACCGTCGACGGCCGGCCGGTGCTCTGGGAGGCCTGCCAGACCCTCAACGGAAGCTGGGGCTACGACCGCGAGAACCGCGACTTCAAGTCGGTCGGCATGCTGCTGCGGATGCTCGTCGACACCGTCGCCAAGGACGGCAACCTGCTGCTCAACGTCGGCCCGAACGCCCGCGGCGAGATCGACCCGGCGTCGGCCGGCATCCTGCGCGGCATCGGCCGCTGGATGCGGCTGCACCAGCGATCCATCTACGGCGCCGGCCCGAGCGCGTACGCGGCCCCGCCGGACTGCCGATACACCCAGCGTGGCAACCGGCTGTACCTGCACCTGTTCGCCTGGCCCTTCGATGCGGTCCACCTGCCCGGGCTGGCGGACCGGTTGGAGTACGCGCAGTTCCTGCACGACGGCTCGGAAATCCAGCACGAAGTGGTCGATCCGGACCGGCCGGCGTACGCGACATCCTCGGCCGGGCAACCGCGCGGCACGGTGACGCTGCAACTCCCCGTGCAACCTCCGGACGTGGAGATCCCAGTCATCGAGATCTTCCTCCGCTCCTGACCCCGTAGTGATCCGGCCGGGCGCCACCGGTTCGCGATTGGATACTGCCGGGAGCGTTCCCGCGCCGCGAGAATGGGCGGGTGAGCGACTATCGACTGAGCGAAGACCCGGCCGATCTCGACCTGGAGCGCGTCGTGCGCTGGATCACCACGGATGCCTACTGGGCCAAGGGCCGCACGCGCGAGATCGTCGAGCGCTCGTTCGCCAATTCGGTGCCGATGGGTCTCTACGCCCCCGACGGGCAGCAGGTCGCGGTGGCGCGCATCGTGTCCGACCGCGCGACGTTCGTCTGGCTCTGCGATGTGTATGTCGACCGCGACCACCGCGGCCGCGGCCTGGGCACCATCATCGCCAACTGGTCCGCCGAATGGGCCGAGCGCCAGGGCATCAAGCGCGTGGTGCTGGCGACGCTCGACGCGCACGGGGTGTACGCGAAGGCCGGATTCGCGCCGATGCGACACCCCGAGCGCTGGATGGAGATCGACACCCGGCCGCCGTTCGGATAGGCCGCATGCTATTCGCGGTCGCGTTCTCCGGGGGTCGGGGCGAGCGCCACTTCGGCCACCACGCCGAAGTGATCGGACGGCCACACGGGCGCGCTGCCGGCTCGGCTCGGCTCGGTGAACACCAGTCGGGCGCCCGTCGCGGTCGCGCCGCTTCCCCGTAGCAGGACGTAGTCAATCCGGCAGCTCGGCTCGTCCGCCTCGCGGGCGTAGCCGTTGGCCCGGTCGAACGTGAAGCCGGGCGTGCCGTCGGCCCACGCGTCGACGAAGCCGGCGTCCGCCAGGTGCTTCAGCTCCGCGGAGCCGGGCTCGGCGTTGAAGTCGCCCACCAGTACTGCCGCCGGGGCCAGCTTCTCGATCTGGGCAGCCACGTACTCCACCTGTCGCAGCCGCAGCGGGCCGTGCTGTGGTTCCCAGGCGAGGTGGGTGGTGAATACCGGTAGGTCCCCGTGTGGCGCCTCGATCAGCGTGTACAGCAACGCGCGTGGCTCGGCCACGTCGGCGCCGGGCAACGGGAAGGCCCGTTGTTCGCGGATCGGCCAGCGGCTGAGCACGGCGTTGCCCTGCCAGACCGGACCCGTGCCGTCTCGCGGCGCGGCGGGGGCGTACGCCACGTGGTAGCCGTTCGCGATCGCGAGCGCCTGGCACGTCTCGGGCGTCGCTTCTCCGGCGCCGAGCGTGCGCAGCACCTCCTGCAGCCCGAGCACGTCGGGCTGCAGGCGCTCGATCTCGCGCCGGATCAGCGACAGCCGTTCCGGCCAGGGGCCGGAGTCGTGCCAGATGTTGAGCGTCGCGATCCTCCTCTGGCTCACTCCCCTACCGCTCCCATCGCCAGGTCGCTGACGAAGTTGCGGGCGAAGAGCAGGAACATGACGATCAACGGGATCACCGACAGCAGGGCGCCCGTCATGACGCGGCTGTAGTCGAGGCCGTGCACGCTGTTGAGCTGCTGGAGCGCCACCTGGAGCGTGACCTGGTCGGGGTTGACCAGCACGACGAGCGGCCAGATGAAGTCGTTCCACGACGCGATGAACGTGTAGATGCCGAGGAAGGCCAGGCCGGGCCGGACGATCGGGACGATGAGGCTGAAGTATTGCCGGAAGAAGCCGGCGCCGTCGAGCCGGGCGGCGTCGAGCACCGAGTCGGGCACCGCGTTGTGGATGTACTGGCGCAGGAAGAAGATGCCGAACGCGTTGGCGGCCGCCGGGACCACCAGCGCCTTCAGCGAGCCGACCCAGCCCAGCTCGACCATGATGACGAAGCCCGGGATGATGGCCAGCCCGACCGGGAGGAAGAACGTCCCGATCAGCACGCCGAAGAGGACCTTCCGGCCGGGAAAGTCGAACTTCGCGAACGCGAACGCGGCGAGCGAGTCGAAGAAGAGCACGAGCAGGGTGGTGGTAGTCGCCACGATGACGGTGTTGAGCAGCGAGCCGAAGAAGTCGATGCTGTCGAAGACGTTGCGCAGGTTGGTGGGCAACTGCGAGCCGAACGTCAGCTTCGGCGGGAAGCGGTAGATGTCGGCGTTGGTGTTGGTCGCCATGACGACCATCCAGTAGAACGGGAACAGCGCCAGGATCGTGCCGCCGGCGAGCACCACGTGCAGCAGCAGGCCGCGTACTCGTCTGGGTGTCATCAGCCGTTCTCTCCGTCCTGGCCGCGCTGGACGAGGGTCCAGTTGAGGATCGTGAAGAGGGCGACCACGAGGAGCACGACCATCGCGATCGCCGCGCCGTAGCCGTAGTCGTTGTGCGAGAACGCCTGCCGGTAGAAGTAGAACACCATGGTCAGGCCGCTCTGCCCGGTTCCGGCGGTGTCGCCGACGAGCACCTTGGGCTCGGTGAAGGTCTGCAGGCCGCCGACGGTCGAGATGACCACGGTGAAGAGGATGATCGGGCGCAGCAGCGGCAGCGTGATCCGGAAGAAGACCTGCGCCGCGTTGGCGCCGTCGACCTTGGCCTGCTCGTACAGGTCGGTGGAGATGGTCTGCAGGCCGGCGAGGTAGATGATCGCGTTGTACCCGGTCCACTGCCAGACGGTGAGCACCGCGATCACGGTCTTGATGCCCCAGACGCTCTGCAACCAGGCGACGCCGGGCAGGCCGACCGTCTCCAGCACGCCGTTGACCAGGCCGTAGTTGGTGGCGAAGAGCGCACCGAAGAAGATCGAGATCGCTACGACCGAGGTGATGTTCGGGATGAAGAAGGCCATCCGGTAGAAGGCCTTGAACCGCTTCACCGAGTTGAGCATCACCGCGAGCACCAGCGCCAGGCAGAGCGTCGGCACGGTCGACATCACCCAGATGAGCAGGGTGTTGCGCAGCGAGAGCCAGAAGACCTCGTCCTTGATCAGGTACTTGAAGTTGTCCAGCCCGGCGAACTGCATCTCGCCGATGCCGTCCCAGCGCTGGAATGCCAGGTAGAACGAGAACAGCACCGGCGCCAGACCGAACACCGCGAACAGGATGTAGAACGGCGAGATGGCGAGGTACTGCGGCCAGTAGGACAGGACGCGCCGGCGGCGCCCCGGCGCGCGGTGCGGGTGGGCCCGCGGGCGCGTCTTGGGTGCCACCGGCGCGGCTGTGCGGGACAGTGTCACGTCAGGAGACTCCCACCCGTTCACCTGCCTGCTTCGCCGCGGCCACGGCGTCCGTCCAAGCCTTCTCCGGATCCTTGCCCTTGGTCTCCACGTTGCTGAGCTCGGCGGCGAACGGCTCGCGGAGCACGCTGTCGTACTGGCTCTCGTAGGCGACCGGGATCTTCGCCGCGGCCGGGCCGAACACGTCGATGGTGACCTGCCCGCCGAAGAACTCGTCGGCTGCGGTCAGCGCGGGCAGCTTGTACGCGGCCGGCGCCGACGGGAACAGCGCCGCGTCCGTGTAGCCCTTGGCCTGATTGTCGGCGTTGAGCATCCACGTGATGATCTCGAACGCCTTCTTCGGGTTGCCGGAGCTCTTCGGGATCGCCAGGAACGAGCCGCCCTGGTTCGCCGGGCCGCTCGGCATCGGGGCGACCCGCCACTTGCCGGAGGTCTTCTCGGCCGCCGACTTGATGTCCAGCGCGACCCAGGCCGCGCCGAGCTTGGCCGGCAGCGTGCCCTGGTTCCAGGCGGCGTTCGCGTCCTGGCCGCCGCTCTGCACCTTGAAGCTGATGCCGAGCTTGACCGCCTTGGCGGCGAGGTCCCAGGCGTTGCGGATGTGCTCCTGGTCGCCGATGAACTTCTTGTCGGCGTCCGCGTACCGCTTGGTGGTCTGTCCGACGGCCATGTCGAAGACCTCGGCCGCCTCGCCGACCATGAACGTGCCGGGCAGCGCCGCCTTGAGCTTCACGCCCTGCTCGAAGAACGTGTCCCAGGTGCCCATCGCCGCGGTCACGTCCGCGACCTCGCTGGGCAGGCCGGCCTTCTTGAAGATGTCCGCTCGGTAGAACAGTGCGGTGGGGCCGATGTCGATGGGGAAGCCGATCAGCTTGCCGTCGGTGGCGCTGCCCTGCTTCCACTTCCACTCGAGGTACTGGGCCTTCAGGTCGCCCGCACCCAGCTCGTTCAGGTCGAGGAACTGGCCGGCCTGGCCCATGAAGTAGGCGATGTCCTCGCCCTTGATGCCGGTGATGTCCGGCATGAACTGCCGGCTGGTGATCGTGGTGACCAGCTTGTCCTTGAAGGCGCCGCCCACCTGGGTCGGCTTGAAGGTGATGTCCGGGAACTGCGTCGAGACGGCGGCGACGACCTTGTCGCTGAGGCCACCGGACCAGTACCAGAGCGAGAGTTCCTTGCTGTCGCCGCCGGTGGTGCCGGAGGAGTCGTCGTCGCCGCACGCGGCGGTGACGCCCACCGCCGCGCTAGCCATGCCGAACAAGCCGGCCTGCAACAGCCGCCTGCGCGAAATTGTCATGGGGTGTCCTGCCCTTCGAACTGTTCCTGGCCAGTGAGGTATTCGGGTATCCATGCATCGAGAAAGGCGTAGTCACGGCCCAGGTCGGGGTCTCCGGCCCGGGCCGTACGCCACCAGCCGGCGATGTCCGCCCAGCTCGGCGCGGCCATGGCCCCGCCGAGCCGCTGGACCGACAGGGCCGCGGCAAGGTTCGCGAACCGCAGGCGTTCGGCCAGTGGCCGCTCCGCGAGGGTGGCGAAAATGAAGGCGGCGCCGAAGACGTCTCCGGCGCCGGTGGGGTCGAGCGTGCTGACTCGCAGGCCGGCGACCGACCCGGACTCGCCCGTGGTGTTGTCGACGGCCAGCGCGCCGTCGGGGCCCAGCGTCACCACCGCCACGGGGACCAGGTCGGCGAGGCGGGCCAGCGCCGCCTGGGGCGAGTCCGTGCCCGTGTACGACATCGCCTCGCCCGCGTTGGGTAGGAACGCGTGGCATCCGGAGAGCTGCTCCAGCACCTCCGGTGCCCAGGCGCCGGAGGGGTCCCAGCCGAGGTCGGCGAAGACCAGCGTGCCCTGGGCCTGCGCACGGACGAGCCACTCCTGCGGCTCCTCCCCGATGTGCACGGCCGCCGCCCGGCTCGCCGGCGGCTGGCCGACCAGTTCGTCCGCGCTCAGCGGCGGCGGCTGCCCGTGGGTCACCAGCGCGCGGTCGTCGTCGTACGCGAGCGCCACGGTGACCGGCGTGGACCAGCCGGAGAACCGGCGCGAGCGCGACAGGTCGACGCCTTCGCGGCCGGCCAGCTCGGCCCAGCAGTAGTCGCCGAGCATGTCCGCGCCGAACGCCGCGGCCAGTGCGGTCCGCAGGCCGAGCCGGCGCAGCGCGACCGCGAAGTTGGCGATCCCGCCGGGGCCCGAGTCCATGGCGCGCGTCCAGGTCTCGGTGCCGAGTTCGGGAGCCTTCGCCATGCCGGAGAACACGATGTCGGCGAAGAGCAGTCCCGACAGAAAGACATCTGGATTCTGCGGGTGGGAGTCAGTCACGGAGCTGTCCTTTCTGCTCGGCAGCCCGTCCAAGCTTGCGCATGAGTGTGCACCTCTCGTTGCCAGACTTGCAATACCTGTTCAAACTCAATCATCGCCATGCGCGACTTTGGCTGATACGCTCCCGCTCATGCTTCTCAGCAGGCCGAATACGGTCAGGACGTTCAACGAAGCTCCAGGTTTGGAGGTGACCGAGAAGTGAAACTGGTGATCCTCGGGGGTGGCGGATTCCGCGTGCCCCTCATTCACCGGGCCCTGCTGGTGGAGCGCGGCGAGCCCCGGGTGACCGAACTGGTCCTGTACGACGTCGACCTCCGGCGGCTCACCGCGATCCAGCACGTCCTGGAGCAGCAGGCGGCGCTCGAGACAGCGCGCACCGGCGGGCAGCCCGCCGCGCTCACGGTCTCGGTGACCACCGATCTGGCCGAGGCCCTGGTGGGCGCCGACTTCGTCTTCTCCGCGATCCGGGTCGGCGGGCTCGAGGGCCGGGTCCTCGACGAGCGGGTCGCCATGGACCAGGGCGTCCTCGGGCAGGAAACGGTCGGCGCGGGCGGCATCTCCTACGGCCTGCGGACGGTGCCCGTGGCGATCGAGGTGGCCCGGCGCATCGCGGAACTCGCGCCGGACGCCTGGACCATCAACTTCACCAACCCCGCGGGCCTGGTCACCGAGGCGATGGCGGCGCACCTGGGCGACCGGGTCATCGGCATCTGCGACTCGCCGGTCGGGCTGACCCGCCGCGTCGCGCGGCTGCTCGACATCGATCCGGCCACCGCCTGGTTCGACTATGCCGGGCTCAACCACCTGGGCTGGCTGCGCGGCGTCTACGTCGAGGGCCGCGACCACCTGCCCCGGCTGCTGAACAATCCCGAGGCGCTCGGCTCGTTCGAGGAGGGCAAGCTCTTCGGCCCGGACTGGCTGCACACGCTCGGCGCCATCCCGAACGAGTACCTGTATTACTACTACTACTCCCACGAGGCCGTCCGGGCCGCGCGCGAGGCCTCCCAGACCCGCGGGGCGTTCCTGCTTCATCAGCAGCAGGACTTCTACGCCCAGACCGAGCGCGACGCCGGCTCGGCGCTGACGGCCTGGCGGCACACCCGCGCGGAACGCGAGGCCACCTACATGGCCGACACCCGGGAGATCGCCGGCGCCGGGGACCGGGATTCCGACGACGTGGAGTCCGGCGGGTACGAGCAGGTCGCCCTGGCGATCATGCGGGCCATCGCCCGGGACGAGCGCACGGTGCTGATCCTGAACGTGCGCAACCGCTCGACGCTGTCCATCGTGGACGACGACGCGGTGGTCGAGATCCCGTGCGTGGTCGACGCGAACGGCCCGCACCCGGTCGTCATCAACCAGTTGCCGGCGCACGCCGCCGGCCTGGTGACCAGCGTCAAGGCGGTCGAACGGGCCACCATCGAGGCCGCGGTCCAGGGCTCACGGCGGGCGGCGCACAAGGCGCTGGCGCTCCACCCGCTGGTCGGTTCGGTCACCGTCGCGCAGCGCATGCTGGACGCGTACATCCGGCAGTTCCCCCAGTTGGCGTACCTCGGCGACTAGGAGCTACAGCACCGCGGTGAGCAGATCGACCGCGGACGCCTGGCGGGCCGTGTCGGCGCGGTCGAACGGCCCGGCCCAGCGCAGTCCGTACCGGTCCCGGTCGTCGCGGGCGAAGGCCAGCGCCGACTCCGCCTGGCGGAGCAGGTAGGCCCGGTACGGGCGGCCGGGCAGAACGCGGTCGAGCTCGTCGAGGTTGCGCACGAAGATGCCCTTGAACGAGGGGGCGTCGTCGCCCGCGTCGGAGTCTTCGCACGGCTCGGTGAGGATGCCGCCCGGCGACAGGTGCGCGCTCGTGGTCGCGGTCGTGGCGATCCGGCGGGCGACGTCGAGCAGCTCGTCGTCGCCGGTCGCCCGGTGCAGTTCGACCAGGGCGCCGAGGATGACGCCCTGGTTGTACGTCCAGGTCTCGCCGCCGTTGTTCACGCACCGGCCGTCCTGGGTCAGGCCGTCGTTGACCAGGCCGGCGTCGTTCAGCATCCCGCTCGCCCGGAACCACCGCCATGTCTCCAGCGCGCGGCCGAGGTCGGCGGTGTCGCCCGGCGTACGGTTGTGCAGCGCCGCGAGAAGCTTGAGATAGAGCTCGTTGCTGATCGCGTTCTTGTAGGTCCGCTGCGGGACGTCCCACCAGACGCCACCCCCGCAGGTGCCGTCCCAGTAGCTGCCGATCCACTGCGTGCCGGTGCGGGCGAGATCCAGATAGCGGCCCTGCCCGGTCAGGTCGTACGCGCGCACGCACGCCAGCGCCCACCAGGCGGTGTCGTCGGTCGAGTCGGAGCGGAACTCGCCACCCATGTAGGCGTGGCGCTGAATCTCGACCGTGTGGTCGAGCACCCAGAGATGGTCCGTGTCGCCGGATCGCAGCATGTAGTCCAGCAGGGCCTGCAACGCGTTGCCGGACTGCCACCACGGGCGGTCGGGCTCCCACAACCCGGACGGCCGGTCGTAGAAACCCATCATCGCGTCGACAGCCGCCCGGGCCGCCGCTGCGAAGCTCACGCCCCGATCACCTCGACGCCCGCCTCGCGCATGCGTGCGCAGGTCGCCGGGTCGGCCCCGGCGTTGGTGACGACGATGTCCAGATCCTCGGGGCCGCAGACGCGGGCGACGCCGGTGCCGGGGAACTTGGTGGCGTCGGCGAGCAGGATGATCTGCTCGGAGGCCGCGATCATCGCCCGCTTGATGGAGACCTCGACCACCGTCGTGTCCATCACCTGGCCGTCGGCCCGCACGCCGCTGGTGCCGAGGAAGAGCTTGTCGGCGCGCACCTGGCGCAGCGCGTCCTCGGTGAGGAACCCGACGAGCGAGCGGTAGCTGCGCCGCACCACGCCGCCGAGAATGATGAGCTGGATGTCGGACTCCTCGGCGAGCACCTCGTAGACGGCAAGGTTGCTGGTGATGACGGTGAGGGCGCGTCCGCGCAGCGTGTGGGCCAGGCGGTGGGCGGTGGTCCCGATGTCGAGCAGGATCGTGTCGCCATCCTTGATCAACTCGGCGCAGCGCGCGACGAGCGCGTCCTTCTCCTCCACCCGCACGGTCGCGACTTCGGCGAACGGCTGGTCGGGGTCGGTGACCGACACCGCGCCGCCGTACACCCGGGTGAGGCGCCCGGCCTGGTCGAGCTGCACCAGGTCGCGGCGGATGGTCGCCTGGCTGACCCCGAGGCGCTCGGCGAGCACCCGGACCGCCGCGGGCCCCTCGGCGCGAAGGCTTCTGAGGATCAGTTCATGGCGCTGCTGCGCAAGCATGGCAGGCATCCTATCAGTCACAATCGCTCACCACGGCCCAGCCTGATGCGCGATTGCTATCGACTCCGACTATTCCGTGCGCAAGTATGCGCGCCCTTGAAGCATCCGACGAAAACCCGCCCGCCTGGGCGATCATCAAGGCGTGCGCCGGAGCAGCAGCCGGCGCCGGTGGTCGAGAGGACGCGGCGATGACGACCGGAAGCGGCACCCGAGACGATCCGTGGGTCCTCACGACCGCACCGGGCACGTCCGAGTTCACGATGTACCGCGACGAGCAGGCGGCGGAGCCCTGCCTGGTCTGCCAGGTGGGTGCGACGACGCTGCGGTATCACTTGCGCGCGGTGGAGGACCTGCACGCCTGGCTGCGTGAGCAGGGCGACTGGGTGCCGCTGGGCGCGGCCGATGAGAAGAAGCCCGCCAAGGACGGCACCGTCGAGGCCTGGGGCCGGTCGCCGGACAACCCCGTCGGCGGCTGGTACGGCCTCCGCAAGGGCTACCGGGGAAGGTTCGGCATGTATCTGCCGCCGCTCCTGGAGGCCCTGGGACTCGCCGAACTCACCCACGACGCCCGCAACAACCAGATGCGCAGCCGCTGATTCAGCTCCCATGGCGCCCGTCAGAGTGACGTGCGGTTCCTGCATGTTGGGCTACGGCGCTCCGGTTTCCGGAGGCTCTCCGGCTACTCGATCGGGTAGTGCCGAGTTGGTCGTCTCCGGGCGGTCGGTGGTTTGTGGGGTTTTGTGGGGTGCGGGGTGGCGATCTTGATGATTTCGGGTTCGCCGTCGGCACCTGGGCGTATCAAGGTCCGCAGCAGGCGAGGGCGAGAGCGAGGGCTGGAGCTGCTGGCGGTGCCGCAACCATCCGCGGACGTTGGACCTTGGTGCGCAACGGTCTGCTCCGCACCCGCGCGCATCAAGGTCGCGGAGTCTGCCGGCGATATAAGGCGTTATGTGAGGTTGTGGTCCGAGGTGTGGGACGGGATGTCCAGGATGTGGTGGCGGTGCCCGGTGGGTGGGAGCGGGGTCCATCAGCTGGACTGCCCACCGGAGTGGGTAGGGGCGGAACCGGCTGGGAGTAGTTTCCGGCGAATCGCCGCGACCGGAGGCCGTCATGCGGAACGTTTCCTCGGTGCCCGATGCCGGGCGGATCCCCGCCACCTCGAAGAGTGGGTGTTGGGCGTCGGGTCACTCCTGAATATGGCTCCAGAGCTTGTGGTCCTCGAGGACGGCATCCTCCGTGCGGGCGCCAGCGACCGCCGCCACGGCCTCGTGAACGTCGTCGGGATCGAACACGGTGCGCTCTTGGTTGACGCCGTGCATCGCGCCGACCCGGGGGCTGTAGGTCTCGGTTCGCACCCGCAGCCGGCCGGCGAGGGCGGCGACCTCGTCGACCGGCACCTGCCATAGCCCGGCCACCTGGGCGGCCGAGTACCAGCTCTCTATCGGCAGGTGCGCCCGTTCCGCAACGGTCTCGTGCCGCACGTCCACCCCGGCCGGCCCGAGGTGAGCGGTGAACCAGGCGACCAACGCCCGTGGTTCCGGGCCTGGTGGACAGCGGACGACCGGCCCGGCCGCCGTTTCGAGCGTCACCTCGCCGCCGAGGCTGCGGCCCAGCTTGACCCGTTCCACGATGACGATCCGCCGTAGGTCGGACATCGCGATCCGGTCGACGCCACGGATCCGCCGGAGTATCACCCACCCCGGCTGCACCTCGATCCAGCGGACCGTGCGGAGCTCGGCCCGGCCCAACAGCACCATGATGGGCAGGCCGATGGCCAGCAGCAGCCCGGCCAGCACCGCCACCGTGCGCCAGGCGGCGGAGAAGCCGAAGAATCCCCATGCCAGCGGGGTCACGAGGAAGCAGAGGACCGGCAGCCCGACGACCAGCGGGATCACGAGGCTGGCCAGGGACGCCGCCGCCAGATGCCGACCCGGTTGCCGGATCAGGACCAACCGCCGATCCCGCACGCTCATGCCGCTCACAGTAGACGGCTTTTCGTGGACCGGCCGGCCAGCCAATGGCCGGCTGGACCGCACGCTGCCGGCCACCTGACCGGCGCCGCACGCTGTCCAACCTTGTCCAGGATGGCCGACCGAAGCCGCCCGGGTGTGGTTGATTCGTCCGTGCCGGGGATCGGCCCACGGCCGGCTCGACCGCATCGAAGGAGATGAAGCATGGTTCAACGCCGACTGTCATCGTGGCGTGTCGCAGCCGCGGCACTGGCGTCGGGAGCGGCGGTTGCGGGCCTGCCGGCCTCCGCCGCGATGGCCGACACCGCCGCGCCGACCGGAAACGTGATCTGTGTTCCGCAGGGCGCCAGCATCTTCGAATGCCAGCTCGGGATCGCTGGGGGGACCGCTCCGTACAGCACGACGTGGAGCGGCGCGACATTCACCGAGACGTTCACCACCGCCGCCGTGGGCAGGTGCACCCCCGCGAAGGCGTACCGGGTCACCGTGGTCATCACCGATGCCACCGGTGCGCAGGCAAGCGATCTCGCGTACTTCATCTGCAAGGGTGGCCCGCCGGTCTGAGCCGTCGGCACTGTCGGCGCGGCTGCCGCTGTTGAAGACTGGGGACATGAGTTCTTCGTTTCCCGGGCTGGTCGCCCGTACCCAGAATTTCTCGCTCGGGCGCCCGCGCCGGTTTGTGGTGGCACCGGACGGGTCGCGGGTGTTGTTCCTGCGGTCGAGCGGGGGCCTGGACCCGGTGGGCCACCTCTGGTCCTACGAGGTCGCCACCGGAGCTGAGCGGCTGCTGGTGGACGCGGCGGCGCTGGACGCGGCCGGGGGAGTGCCGTCGTCCGAGCGTGAGCGGGCCCGGCGGGAGCGGGCGCGGGACCGGTCGGCCGGGATCGGCTCCTACGCCACGGACGCCGCCGGGCGTACCGCAGTGTTCACTGTGGCCGGCCGGCTGTACGCCGTCGACGTGCTGTCGGCCGAGGTCAGCGAGTTGGGCGCGCGGGAGCCGGCCGCCGAGGCGCGGATCGACCCGACCGGCCGGACGATCGCGTACGTGTGCGAGGCCGAGTTGCGGGTCATCGGGCGGGACGGCAAGGACGACCGGCCGTTGGCGGAGCCGGACGGCCCCGAGGTGACCTGGGGGCTGGCTGAGCATGAGGCGTCCGAGTCGATGGACCGGTTCGAGGGCTACTGGTGGGCGCCGGACGGCCGGAGCCTCGTCGCGGCGCGGGTGGACAACGCGCCGGTGCAGGTCTGGTACGTCGCCGACCCGGCTCGCCCGGAGCGGCCGCCGGCCGCGCTGCGCTACCCGTCCGCGGGGACGCCGAACGCGGACGTCAGCCTGCACGTGCTGGGCCTGGACGGCGGCCGGACGCCGGTGGACTGGGACCGCGCCGCCTTCGAGTACGTGACCCGGGTGGCCTGGGACACGGCCGGGTTGCTGGTCGTCGTGCAGAACCGGCGCCAGACGACGATGCGGGTGCTGACCGCCGATCCGGGGACCGGCCGGACCGCGGTGCTGCGCGAGGACACCGACCCGGCGTGGACGACGATCGTCGCCGGCGTGCCCGCGCGCACCGCGTCGGGGGCCTTGCTGTGGACCGTTGACGACGGCGACACCCGGCGGCTGACCGTCGACGGCGTCCCGGTCACGCCGCCCGGCCTGCAGATGGAGGAGGTGCTCTCGGTCGACGGGGAGACCGTGCTGTTCGCCGGCCGGCAGGAGCCGGCCGAGCGGCACCTGTGGACCTGGTCGCCGACGGCCGGGCCGGTCCGGGTCACCACGACACCCGGGCTGTACGGCGGGCGTCGCGCCGGCGGCGTGACCGTGGTGGACGCGCAGACGCTGGACGGCGAGGCGGTGACAGTGGACGGACACGAGGTGCGGAGTCTCGCCGCCGAGCCGTCGATCCGCCCGGTGCCGCTGCTGCTGACGCTGGGGGAGCGGGAGCTGCGTACGGCGGTGCTGTTCCCCACCGGCCATACCCCGGGTTCGACCCGGCTGCCGGTGCTCATGGACCCGTACGGTGGCTCGGCCGGGCAGCGGGCCGTCGCCGCCCGGTCCCGGTACTGGGGCTCCCAGTGGTTCGCCGACCAGGGCTTCGCGGTGATCGTCGCGGACGGCCGGGGCACGCCGGGGCGGGGACCCCGCTGGGAACGCGCCCGCGGTGACGACCACGCCGGGCCGCGGGTGCAGGACCAGGTCGATGCGTTGCGGGCCGCCGCCGAGCGGTTCGGCGACCTCGATCTGGACCGGGTAGGCATCCGGGGCTGGTCGGCCGGCGGCTACCTGGCGGCCCTGGCGGTGCTGCGCCGTCCCGACGTGTTCCACGCCGCGGTGGCCGGTGCCCCGGTGACCGACCAGTTGCTCTACAGCTCCCACTGGCAGGAGCGCACGCTGGGCCTGCCCGCGGAGAATCCCGGGGCGTACGAGCACGGTTCGCTGCTCGCCGACGCCCCGAAGCTGCGCCGGCCGTTGCTGCTCGTGCACGGCATGCTCGATGACAACGTGTTGCCGGTGCACACGATGAAGCTGTCCGCGGCGCTACTCGCGGCGGGCCGCCCGCACACCGTGCTGCCGCTGCCGTCGGGCACGCACATGGGTGGTTACGCGGACAACCTCTGGGAGTTCGAGCTGAGCTTTCTGCGTACGTCGTTGGGCCTGGACTGATCGGGCCGACGGCGAACCGGCTCAGCTCTTTCCGGCGAGTGCCGATCGGACCGTTGTGACCTACGTGGCGGCCCGCTCCGCGCCCTCCGGCGCGCCGCGGGTGCCGGGTGTCACCGTGCTGGACGAGCTGGGCCGTGGTGCGAACGCGGTGACGTACCGGGTGCTCCGCGACGGGCGGGACTGGGCCATGAAGGTGTATGCCCGCACCCCCGGCGGCGGGCGGCCCGCCCTGCTGGTGCTGCGCCGGGAGGCGGCGCTGCTGACCTGGGTCGACCATCCCGGCCTGCCCCGCGTGCACGAGGTCGGCGAGGTCGACGGCCAGGCCTACATGATCATGGATCTGGTGGCCGGGCGGCCGCTGGGCGACGTGCTCGCTGGCGGCCCGCTCAGCGTGGACGCGGCGGTGCGGCTGGGCCGGGCGGTGGCGGAGGCGCTCGCCGCGGTGCACCGGGTCGGGCTGGTGCACCGGGACGTGAAGCCGCCGAACATCATGATCGAGCCGGGCGGGGACGCCCGGCTGATCGACTTCGGCATGGCGGTCCGGACCGACCGGGAGACCGGCGACGCGGCCGCCGGCACCTTCCGCTACGCGGCGCCCGAGCAGACCGGAATGATCAAGCGCCGGGTCGACGGCCGTGCCGACCTGTACGCGCTGGGCGCCGTGCTCTTCGAGTGCCTGGCCGGTACCCCGCCGTTCGTCGCCGATGACGCCGGCGAGCTGCTGCGCATGCACGCCGCCACGCCCGCCCCGGCGCTCGCCGAATACCGCCCGGACGCCCCGGCCGAGCTGTGCGCCATCGTGGCGACGCTGCTCGCCAAGGACCCCGACGATCGCTATCAGCGCGCGTCGCTCCTGCTCGCCGCCCTGCGCGCGGTGGACGGCGCTGCCGGCGGGGACGACGACACCGAGGCGGGCCGGCTTCCGCTCGCCGGCCGGGATGCGCAGTGGCAGGCGCTGGGGGAGGCCTGGCAGCGGGTGCGGTCCGGCGCGGGCGGCACCGTGCTCGTGACCGGCGGGCCGGGCGCCGGCAAGACCCGCATCGCGGAGGAGCTCGTCACCCGGGCGCTTGCTGACGGCGTACCGGTGCTGCACGCCCGGTGCGCGGCGGGAGCGGCGCCGCTGGCCGCGCTGCGCGAGGCCGTCGAAAGCCACGCGCTGCACCCGCCGGAGCCCGATCGCGCCGCCCGCGTTGCCCACCTCCGCGCGGTGGCCGCCGCGACCGGCACCGCCGCCGCCGTCGGCCGGCTGTCCCCGCTGCTGTCCGGCCCGGTCGCCGAGGTGGTCACCCCGGACCTGACCGGTCCCGCGGCGCTCGGCCAGGGCATCGCGGGGTTTCTCGCCGGGCTGGCCCGCGACGCCGGCGGCGCGCTGCTGTGCCTCGACGACGTCGACGCCGCGGACGCCGCCAGCCTGACCGTCCTGCGCCGGCTCGTCGGGCAACTCGACGACTGCCCGCTGCTGGTGCTCGGCACCGCAACCGAGGACGGGAGCACCCCGCCCTCGGTGCGGGCCGTCTTCGGCGACTCGCAGGCCATCACGCTCGGCCCGCTGGACCCGCCGGCCGTCGCCGCGCTCGTCACCGCCTGCGTCCACGGCCTGCCGGCCGACGACGACCTGGTGCAGCGCCTGGTGGCGCGCGGCGGCGTCACCCCGTTCGAGGTCGTCGAGTACGTGCGCGCGGTCGTGGACGCCGGCCTGCTCGCACCCGCCTGGGGCAGCTGGGCGCTGGACACCGAGGGCCTGGCCGACGTCACGCTCCTCGCCGACGCGTACGAGCTGATGCTGAGCCGCCTCGACGGCCTGGCGCCCGCGACCAGGCGGCTGCTCATCGTCGCGGCGGCCATCGGCCCGGCGTTCCCACCCGACCTGGCCGCCCGGGCGAACCGGATGGCCGGCGCGACCGTGGCCGCGGTATCCGAGCGGGCCGGCGGGGCGGCCTGGATGGCCGGCAAGGCAACGGATCGGATGGCCGGCGCCGCCGTGGACGAGGCGCTGGCGTGCCGGGCGGTGGAGAGCCGGGGCGACCGGCTGGCATTCGTGCACGACGGCATCCGTACCGCGCTGCTCGCCGGCCTGGCCGACGACCAACGCCGGGCGCTGCACCAGAGCATCGCCGAGGCGCTCGAACAGGAACCCTCCGCCGACCCCGAACACGTGCACGCGCTCGCCCGTCACTACCTGCTGGGCGAGGTCGAGCGCGCGCCGGACCGGCTCGCCGTGGCCTGCCTCGCCGCCGGCCGGCTCGCGCTGGCCAGCCACGCCCCGGCGGAGGCCGTCGAGTGCCTGGAAGCCGTGGAACGGCTGGCCGGCCGCGAGACGTGGATCGTGGCCCACGAGGTGGACGAGTTGCTCGGCGCCGCGTACTACCAGGCCGGGCGCCTGGGTGACGCCCAGCGCGTGCTGTCCCGCGCGCTGACCGGGGTGCCGGCGCCGCTCGACCGGGCGCGGCTGCTGGGCCGGCTCGCCGAGATCCAGCAGGCGATGGGCGACCTCACCGCGTCGATGGCGACGGTGCGCCGGGCCCTGGCCGAGCTGGGCCGCCCGCTGCCGGCCAACCCGCTGGCGCTGGTCGGGTCGACGCTGGTCAGCTTCCTCGCGGGCCTGTGCGTGGAGCGGTTCCGGATCGGCTTCGGCACCGCGGATCCGGACCGGCGCGCCGGGCAGCGGCTGCGGACCCGGCTCTACAACACCTCCGCGATCAGCGCGACCCTGATGATGGATCCGCTGAACACGGTCGTGTTGACGCTGCGCTCGCTGTATCCGGCGACCCGGCTCGGCATCTGCGCCGAGTACGCCCGCGCCCGCATCGACATGGCCTCCCTGCTGCGCTCGACCGGGCTGCCCTGGCGCCGGTCCGCCGCGCTGGCCCGGCACGCGGCGAGCGTGGTCGGCGAGCGCGGCGTCGTCGAACACGTGGCCTGGCTGGAACGCAGCGTGCCCCACGTGCTCGGCCAGGGCGACATCCGCCGGCTCGTGGCGGACACCCTCGACCGGGCCCATGTGCTCGACACCAGCAACTATCTCAAGATGCTGGAGGGCTGCCTGTTCCTGCTGCTGGACGCCGGGTTCACCGACGAGGCGGAGGCGCTGCGGGCGGACGGGGCGCGGCGGGTCGCCGAGGCCGACCTGACGGAGCATTCGGTGGCCGTCTGGTGCGTCGCCGTGGCCGCCGCCCGGGGCAAGGTCGCCGAGGCCGACACGCTGTGGCAGCAGACGGAGGAGAACCCGCCGGCGTTCACCAACGCGGGCGACCGGCAGACCCGGCTGCACGCGAGCATCCGCTCGGCGGTCGAGCAGCGGGACTTCGCGGAGGTGGACCGCGCGGCGGGCGAGTTCGCCGCGATGGCCATGAAGCCGGCGGTGATGCCGCTGTACCGACGGACGATCTTCGCGGCGATCGTCTACGGGCGGATCGAGGCGTGCCTCGCGGCGCCGCCGGAACAGCGGCCGGCGGCGCTCGCCGCGGTGGACCTGGCGGTGCGGGACCTGCGTCGCGGCGCTTCCGGTGGGCGGACGCTCGCCGCGCATCACCTCGTCGCCGCCGCGTACGCCCGGCATCTGCGCGGCGACCACGACGGCGCGCTCGCCGCGCTGGCGTCGGCGGACCACCGGCTGCGTGCGGCGGACGCGCCCCTGGTCACCTACGAGGCCGTACGGCTGCGAGCCCGCGCGCTCGCCGCACTCGGGCGGCACGACGACGCGGTGGCGCACGCCGCCACCGCGCTGGCGGTGGCCGAGCGGCAGCGGTGGCCGCACCGCGCCCGGTGGATCCGCACCGAGTTCGACCTCGGCGACTTGCCGACCGGCACGGTCCGCGACACGTCGTCCGGTTCCACCAGCGCGTTCAGCAGCGACCGGCAACGGCTCGCGGCCGTCGAGCAGCTCAGCCTCGTCGCGTCGAGCATCCTCGATCCGGCCGAGCTGACCAGGGTCGCGCTGGACGAGATCGTCAAGCTGCTCGGCGCGGACCGCGCGTACCTGTTCCTCGTCGACGACGCCGACCGGCTCGTGCCGCACCAGGGCCGCGACGCCGCGGGCACCGACCTGACCACCCCCACCGGCTACGGCTCGACCCTGGTCGAGCGGGTCCGGCACAGCCGGGAGGCGCTGGTCGTCACCGGTACGGAGGAAGGCATCGCGCTCGGCTCGCAGAGCGTGCTCGCGCACGGGTTGCGCAGCATCCTGGTCGCCCCGCTGCTCTTCGACGGCCGGCTGCTCGGCGTGGTGTACCTGGACAGTCGCGTCGCCAAGGGCATGTTCACCGCCGCCGACGCCGGCGTCCTGGTAACGCTGACCACCCACGTGGCGGCGGCGCTGGAGACCGCGCGCGCGGCCGAACTGGCTGTCGCGGTGCGCTCCGCCCGGCGGGAACGCGACATCGCCGAGACCATGCGGGACGCCGTGACGCACCTGTCCGGCACGCTCGACCCGGCCGACGTCCTGCGCCGGCTGCACGCCACCCTGCGCCGGGCGCTGCCGGCCGACCGGTCCTGGCTGGCCGTCCTCGACGAGGGCAAGATGCAGGTCTGGGACGACCACGACGAGCACCACGACGCGGCCCTGGCCGGCCCGGACGCGGAGCCCGAACTGGCCCGCCTGCTGGCCGCCGCCGACCCGGTGACCGGCGCCGCCGGCACCACACCCCCGGCGCCGTTCGGCCCGGCCGACGGAAACCCGTGGGTCGCCATCCCGCTCCGCCTCCGCGCCGAAAGCGTCGGTCTGGCCCTGCTCACCTGCCCGGACCGGGCCGGTTACTCCGCCGGCCAGATCGAGATCGGTACGGCCCTGGCCGCCCAAGGCATGACCGCCTACGAGAACGCGCGCCTGTTCGCCCAGGTCGAACGCCTCGCCACCACCGACGGGCTGACCGGGCTGTTCAACCGGCGGCACTTCTTCGAGCTGGCCCTGCGCGAGCTGGCGCTCTCCCGCCGCCGGTCCGGCCCGCTGACCACCGTGATGCTCGACATCGACCACTTCAAAAAGATCAACGACCAACACGGCCACCCGGTGGGAGACCAGGTCATCGTCACGGTCGCCCAGCGGTTGGCCGCAACGGTACGCGGCACAGACGTGCTCGGCCGCTACGGCGGCGAGGAGTTCGCGGCGCTGCTGCCAGACACCGGCGACGACGGCTCGGGCATCCTGGCCGAACGGCTCCGGGCCGCGATCGGCGACCGGCCCATCGAAACCGACGCCGGCCCGCTGACGGTCACGGTCAGCGTCGGCGTCGCCAGCCGGGACACCGACATGTCCGTGGCGGAGTTGCTCGGCCGGGCCGACCGGGCGCTGTACCAGGCGAAGGATAGCGGCCGGAACCGCGTGGTCGTCGCCCCTTGAGCGCCCGGACCCCTGCTCGCTCTGCGGTTTGCTCGCTCAGCGGCCTGCTTACTCAGCGGCTTTCTCGCTCTGCGGCTTGTTCACTCAGCGGTTGCTCGCTCAGCGGCTTGCTTGCTCTGCGGCCTGCTTGCTCTGCGGCTTGTTCACTCAGCGGCCTACTTACTCTGCGGCCTGCTTACTCTGCGGCTTGTTCACTCAGCGGCCTGCTTACTCTGCGGCCTGCTTACTTTGCGGCGGCTCGCCAGAGCAGGTGTGCTCCGTAGCCGCGCCACGGGCGCCAGCGGTCGGCGTGCCGCGTGAGGCCGGCCGGGTCGGCCGGTAGCCGGTGCGCCCCTGCGGCGGCGCGCAGGCTGCGGTCGGCGGCGGGGAACGAGTCCGGGTCGCCGAGCGCGTGCAGCATCAGGTCCTCGACCTGGGCGGGACCGAGACCGGGCACAGCGAGCAGGCCACGGCGCACCTCGACGCGGTCGGCGCCCTCGTCCAGCCGTAGCTCGCCGGTGGCCAGCCGCTGGGCCAATTCCCGTACCGTGCTTGCCTGGGCCGCCGGGAGGGCGAGATCGACGGCCGCGATGGCGGCGGGGTCGGGAAACGTGTGGGTCAGGGCGCCGTCGGGGCTGGGCAGGGGGTCCGCGACCAGGGTGCGCGCGTGCGGGCCGAGCACGATCCGCAGCGCCGTCTCCGCACCGTCCACTGTGCCCGGCAGCCGCAGCCCGGGCAGCGCCTCGGTCAGCGGCGCGAGCGCCGGGTCGGCGGCCAGCACGGCCAGGTAGCTGCCGGGATCGGCGTCCAGGTCGAGCAGGCGCCGGCAGCGGGTCACGGCGGCACCGAGATCGGCCATGGTGGCCAGCCGGAACGTCGCATGCACATGGTCGGGCGCCGGGCGCAGCGTCACGGTGCCGGGCCCGCCGGGCAACCGCAACGTCCGACGGTACGCGCCGTCGGCATACTCCTCGATGCCGGTCAGCGCGCGGGCCGCCAGCCACTCGACCACCCCGTACGGGTCGTAGGGTTGCCGGAGGGCCAACCGGAGTGTGATGCCGCCGCCCGGGTGCGGATCGCCGCGGCGGCGCACGGCCGCGCGCAGGCGGGACGGCGTGGCGTCGAAGACGTCCCGGAGGGTGTCGTTGAACTGCCGAATGCTGGCGAAGCCGGCGGCGAAGGCAACCTCGCCGAACGGCATCCGGGTGGTCTCGATGAGCAGCCGCGCCTGATAGGCCCGCTGCGAGCGGGCCAGCGCGAGCGGCGGGGCACCGACCTCGTCCACCAGCAGGCGGTGCAGCTGCCGGACGCTGACCGCAAGCTGCCGGGCCAGCCCGGGCACGCCCTCGCGGTCGACGACCCCGTCGGCGATCAACCGCATCGCCCGCCCGACGAGATCGGCCCGGGTGTTCCACTCCGGCGATCCGGGCACCGCGTCGGGGCGGCAGCGCTTGCAGGCGCGCAGGCCGGCGAGCTGAGCGGCGGCGGCGGTGCGGAAGAAGGTGACGTTGGCCGGCTTGGGGCAGACCGGCGAGGGGCAGCTCGGCCGGCAGTAGATCCCGGTCGTCCGCACGCCGACGATGAACCAGCCGTCGAAGCGCGGATCGCGGCTGCGGGTGGCCTGGTAGCAGCGCTCGAAGTCGAGGTCCATCCCGGCGATCATGCCTGACCTCCGGCGCTTTCGGTGGTCTGCTGCCGGTTGCCGGCGGCGTGGGTGTCGGGTTGCTCGCTTTCGGCGGCTTGCTGCCGGTTGCCGGCGGCGTGGGTGTCGGGTTGCTCGCTTTCGGCGGTTTGCTGCCGGTTGCCGGCGGTGAGGGTGTCGGGTTCGAGAGGCTTGTCGTCGGTGGGGTGGTGGCGGTCGCCGGCGGTGGCCAGGTCTCGGGCGAAGGCGAGGGCGGGCACCGCCATCAGCGCGCAGATCGCCAGGACCGTGGCGGTGACGCCGTCGCGCAGGGTCAGCGCGGCCAGCGCGGCGCCCAGCGGCGGGGTGGCCTGCATCAGCGTCCGCAGCAACGCGAACAGCCGGCCGTGCACCTCGGCGGGGGCGGCGCCCATGCGCAGCGTCTGCGCCCAGGTGGTCATCGCCGCCGCGCAGCCACCCAGCCCGGCCAGGCCCACCAGCGCGGCCCACGGGGACGGCACCAGCACGGCGAGCACGGCGACCGCGGCCACCAGCGCCGCCGCCACCACCGACCGCGTCAGCGAAGGCCGCCAGGACCAGCGCAGCAGCACCAGGGCGGCGAGCAGTTCGCCGCCGGTCACGGCGGCTATCAGGTAGCCGTACCCGCCGGGGCCCAGACCGTATTCGACGGCCCGCTCCGGGAGCAGCACCAACAGGGCACCCTCGCCGATGTTGAACAGCGCGAACATGATCGTGGTGTCGCGCAGTACCGGCTCGCGTACCAGCAGCCGCAGCACCGGGCCGAGCCCGCCGCCGGTCCGGGCGGTCTTTGCCGGCCGGCCGGTCTTTGCCAGCCGGTTCGTCGTTGCCGGCCGGGTGGGCCTTGTTCCGGTTCGTGTTGGGACCGGGCGTAGCGCTTCGGCTCGCGTTGGGAGCAGGCACAGGGCGAAGATCAAGTAGGTCAGGACGTCGAAGGCCACCACGTAGCCGGGCCCGACGGTGGCCACCGCGACACCGGCGCCGACCGCGCCGACCAGGCCGGCGATCCCGAAACTGGCCGATTCCAGGGCGTTGGCGGCCATCAGCTGCTGCGGGGGCACCAGCTCGGGGATCAGCGCCGGGAATCCGGCCAGGCTGGTCATCTTCAGTAGCCCGTACACCGCCGCGACGAGGTAGAGCTGGACGGCGGTCAGCCCGCCCCCGACGGCGGCCAGCGGGATCGTGGCGAACACCGCAGCCCGCGCCAGGCTGTCCCCGACGAGCAGCCACCGGCGGTCGTACCGGTCCAGGGCCCAGCCGGCGACCAGCCCGCCGACCGCCACGGGCGCCGTGTAGAGCACGGCGAGGGTCGCCACGCTGCCATCCGCCAGACCCCAGGCGTACGCGACGAGCGCGACCCAGCTGGCGGCGTCCCCGGCCGCCGACACGGTCGCCCCGAACCAGACGCGGCGGAAGCGGGCGTTGCGCAGCGGGGAGTCTCTCTTGTCGATCACCCGTCCATGCTGGCGGCGAGTCACGGTCCGGCGCTGGCGGAAATCGGCCGACTCGGTCCGGCCGGCGGCGGAGATCGCGTGCCTGGCCCGCTGTCGCCGAGGTATCTCTGCGCCTCGGGTTCCTGGTAGAAATACAGCATGGCCTCAGGACATGCCACACCACTGTGGACTGAGAGCGGATCGCGGCGTGCTGGCTCGCGGCTATCGCACCGGGCCGGTCTCGCGGTGACAAGCGCGGGCGCCTGGCCCCTTTCGCATCCGGTCTGGGCCTGACCGGCTGCCGCATGATGAGCACACCCGACGAGGTCGACCGCCTGCTCAGCGCCGCCGACGAGAGCACCGCGCGGGCCGGTCTCGGCCCGGACACCCGGGCGGCCGTCGATCGGGCCGTTGCCGCCGCCCGTGACCTCGGCGATCCGGGGCGTCTGCTGCACGCCCTCGGCCGCGCCACTCTCAACCTCGCGCTCGAAGGGATCGCCGACGGCGGTGACGTCACCGAGGTCCGGGAGCGGGCCGAGGAAGTCATCGCGCTCGCCGGCGGTCTGCTCGCCGATCCGGGCCGCCACGCCGACGCCGTGTTCCGCACCGCGCAGGCGGGCCAGATCCTGGCCATCACCGGGCTCGTTGATCGAGGGCGCGAGGTCGTCGAGCGGACGTGGCAGTCGGTCGCGCACCGGCCCGTCGACGGCGTCGACGCCCGCCGCGCTCGGACCGCGGCACTGACCGCGCTGGTCACCATGCGCCTCGACACGGACCGCACCGGCCTGGGGCAGCTCGCCGCCGAGATGGTCGACCTGCAGCGCGGGCTCGCCCGGGACACCGGGGAGGCGGCCGCCGTGATCGAGCTGGCGGAGGCCTTCGGGATCTTCGCGAAGGTGGCCGGGGCGCTGCGACGGCCGGACCTGATGCGGGTGGCGCTGACCGAGCAGTATTCGCTGGCCCAGATGTTCCAGGGCGCGCGAGCGCAGGAGCAACTGGAGCGGATCACGGCGGCGCTGGCGGAGCTGCACCGGGCCGCGCCGCACATCCCGGTGGTGGTGCCCGGCTCGGGTGCCTGGCGGCTGCGCGGCTCCTACCTGGATCTGCTGGCCGAGTCCGCGCCGTCCGGCGGCACCACCGGCGGGTTCGCGGCGCGGCTGGCGGCGGAGACGCGGCTGACCGGCCGCGCACCCGACGGCCACCCGAGCGCCGACCCGTCGGTGATCGCCGACTACGCCGCCCGGCTCGCTCACGGGATCACCCTGGCCAATACGGATCGGATCGCCGAGGCCGACCGCGTCCTCGCTGAGCTCGCCGACGAGCTGAGCCTGCACGACGCGGCGGCGTCGGACCCGGCCCTGCACGACGCGGCGGCGTCGGACCCGGCCCGCGACGTCCGGCGCCTCTGGTCCGCGGCCCTCTACGAGCGGGCGATGCTCCTGCACGGCCTCGGCCACTCCGACGACGCCTGGGACCTCGCCTGGCTGTCCGTCGTCGTCGCCGTCCGGCGGCACGACGGCCTGGTGCACGCGACCGCCGCCGAACGGGAGGCGTTGGCCGACGCGGCCACCCACATGGTCGACGCCGCCTCGATCGCGGCCGCCGCCGGCCGCCCCGAGGACGAGATCATGCTGCTGTCCGAGGCGATCGACCGCTGCGCGGACGCGGCCGACCCGCGGTTGCGGCGCATCCTCGGCACGGCCCTGCACAACCTCGCCGCCACGCTGCGCGAACACCAGGAGACTGTGGTGCCCCTGGCCGAACGCGCCTGCGCCGTCCGTCGCGAGCTGGCCGGCCCGGACGACGAACGCGCGGTCCGTGAGTACGCGAACACGCTGCTGCTCACCGCCACCCTCGCCGTCGACCGCCGGGACTGGCCGGTCGCCGTCGATCGTCTCGCCGTAGCCGGGCCGCTGCTGTTCGCCCTGCGCGCGTACCCGGAGGCGATGGCCGGACACGCGGGACAACTCGCCGCCGAGGCCGCCGCCCAGGCACCCGAACTGGTGGACCGGGCCCGCGCCGTCGGTTCCTGGCCCTATCGGACTCCGCAGGCGTAGCGCCTGTACCTTTCGCCGCGCACCCGGACTGCGCCAGACAGGTTATGCCGTGGCCTTGCGGGCGTCGGCCGCAGCGAGCCCGGCGCGCATCGCTTCCTGTGCCCCGGGCTCCCACGGCCCGGAGGCGGCCAGGGGGATCTCGGTCATGAACCGCCGCTCGGCCTCCGGGATCTTCGCGACGACGAGATCGGGGTCGGTGGCCGCGGTCGTGTACAGGTGCGGGCCGTCGGCATAGAACAGGTCGGTGACGACGAGCCGCCCGTCCGCGGCGCGCATGACGTTGGCCGGGTTGCCATCCAGCGGTCCGCACCAGGGCAACTCCCGCCGCGCCTGTCGATGGACCCGGCGCACGACATCAACGAGATCGGCAACCTCGGGAGCGCGAATGGCGATCGCCCGCTGGAACGCGGCGGCCTCATCCTCGGCGACGGGCCGCAACCACTCCATGACCTGCAGGTCACCACCGCCGACCAGCCGACGGTGCAGGAACAGCCCGGGAACCCGGCGGGTATACCCGGCCTGCCGATACAGCGCCGCGGTATACGGACCGGTCGGATCGAACGGGCTGATCCGCGCGGCCGTCGTGCCGTCCGGCGACCGCAGCGCGATCGCCCAGTCGCCGGCGCCGCACGGGGTCCACCCAGCGGCGAGGAGCGCATGCTCGACGTCTCGGTGATCGGCCAGATCCTCACCCACCCACCCACCCAGCCGGCGCCGGTCCACCGAGATTCCGCCCCGTCCAATCGTGCTTGGCGCCATCGCGGTCGTCGGTGTCAGTCGCCGTTTTCGTATTCGAACGTCACCGGTATGGCCGCGCTGTAGGCAACGCTGCCGGTGCTGTCGGAGACCACGGCACGGAAGTAGGCCGTTACGACGGTGGTGACATTGTGCGGCAGGGCTCGGCTGAAGCTGGTGGTGGCTGAGTCCGGCGCGGTCGCGGCCATCTTTGAGTCACCGCCGGTCTTCTGCCAAAAGTACGAGTACGGGGCAGTGCCGCCGACCGGCGTCGCCGTGATCGGTGGACTCACCCTGGCTGGGTCGGTGAAATGCTTGTAGTAATCCCATTGGGAGGCGCTCAGGGTCACCCCGTCAACGGCCAGGGTCGATGCGGACGCGGGCGCCGCACCAACCGTTGCGGCGAGCACGGCGGCCAGTGGAACAAGTCTGGCCCAAGCGATTAGTCGAGTCATTCTCGGAGCATGCCGTCCGCGACTGGACAGTGGCTGGAGTGTCCCTGGATCTCCTCCGGCTGCGACGAGTGGTCGATCATGGACTCCAGCGGGCCGCCGTTGTCGATCTTCGTGTTGCCCCGCACCGTCCGCGTCCACTTGCGGGCTCGTCACTGTCCGTGCCGGCGGTTCAGTGCCTGAGCACCCGGTCATGCCGATGGCAGGTGCGACACGAGGTCGCACGAAGTGAGTGAGTACGTCGATTGGAGGTCGGGTGTGATGCCCGAGACGTAACTCCCGGTCAGTATCTCCAGACCGGTCCCCGCCCTGACGTGCGTGGCGAGTAAT
>Ga0307515_10000276_pt1 | contig 125862 bp, 118 predicted proteins | sample 17_EM_MG_FD_194513 | JGI IMG/M metagenome (GOLD analysis project Ga0307515, IMG submission 194513) | Populus trichocarpa ectomycorrhiza microbial communities from riparian zone in the Pacific Northwest, United States - 17_EM | ecosystem: Host-associated > Plants > Roots > Unclassified...
AGAAGAATACGCACTAGCAAACAGTCAGGGACCTACCAGTGAAAGAAGAATCTACAATAATTTTGAGTTTTTACAATATCAATCCAGTTTACTTTATATTTATATTATAAATATTAATATTTGGTTATTGTGGTTCCTCAGCCCTGATGGTTCTGGAATTCACAAAAGATTCAGATATATTAGAATTTACCTTTGGAACACTGGTAGGCTACTCCAGAGAAAACCAATATCTACTCACAGAGCGGTGTGTCTGGTTGATATCAGTATTGGTTGGTCTACAACCAGCGTTGGCTTAATATATTGATACACAGCAGTTTGTATCAACATTAGTTGAATGAGCAATATGTGTAAATGCTAGAGATGTTATGACGTGATTCAAAATGCCAGAACCAGTTCCGAATCAGATCGAGGAACAGGAGTTTCTACGAACATTTGTTGACTACAAACTCTCTGTGACTCCAAAAAAATGTGACAGATTGACATTTACAGCAGAACCAGTTACGAATTGTACCGATACCAACTATGTTACCGATCCTTTGCAATGTACTTGGAAAGGAAGAATACCTCCTGAACTGGAGACAAAGAAACAACACCAAAATAGCATGGGAGAAGAAAACCACAACATCATGACAGTCAACAATGTGACAAAACAATCAGAATAGTATCAATGGAGATATTTGACAACTAACTGACCTATATTGAGAGATAGACTCCAGGGCCATGCCAAGTAGTTTGACACCTCATAAAGCACCCCAGTAAAACTTAATTACTTATCAACTATAATCTTTGAAAGATAAGTATCATCAAATAGAAGCATTTTCACCTGGATCCAATGTTCAGTCTCTGAGAAAAAGTCCAACCTGTTACTAAATACAACTGTATGACATGCTTCATCTGTCAATCAGCTCAGAAAGATACCAATTGTGGAATTTATCTCCATTTCTATTGGAATGAAGTCAATGATCTAAATCTCATTGAGGAGCATTAAATCAATTATAAAATATGTACTGTCTCATAGATGTAGATCAATTGTAAGAGTCAGATGACACAGTATTTAAGAAACAGAGAGTTTACCTACAAAAGCACCTGCTAATGTGCACTGCTAATGTTGAGCTTCAATTGCTAGTTTCCAGGCATCGTCAACCATCGAGTACTTCACATTTGGTATTATTGGTCAAGCATTATTTGTGAACATGATTGCTGGCATGAACCTTGTTGCAACCACAGTTGTGGCCCTGGGGTATGGTGAAACATTGTTATCTCCACTGGCCATTGCATTAGGGACATTCTGGTCTCAACCAGACTTACATAGCAGGAATGCCTGGGCAGGTGCAAGGTCAGCCTCATGTATTATATAGAAGGTGCGCTGTTGGAATTTGAGCAGAGAGAGTACCATAGCACAATATAAATGGTGAGAATTTGTAACTGGATAGCTTCCAATAATGGAATCAGCATGACTCTATGTGATTGCCAGCAGTACTCTTGTAGTTCATAATGGCTTATCTTGGTATACTGAGTGTACAAGTCAAATCTCTGGTTTGTGATTCAAATGGTCTACTTCATAGTTGGCAGACATGGTGGTGTTCCCAGAGTCCTCACTTTAATCCTTGGTGATTTCCAGATTGCTATCTTGATCATTCTGCTTTATTGGAATGGCAGTATGGATATTTATTATCTCCAACCCAATACATACAGACAAAGTAGGAAGTTAAACATTTGATGGACACTACAGAGTGGTTGCCATTGTAAATGTGAGTGCTAGTGCTCACTCAAGGCCAGCTTCTCGATTCTTCTGTGGATAGTGATTCCTCACCTGGCTGGCAGTAAGTTCCATATTGACAAAATAGAAATAGAAGTTGGAGAATGTAATGGGACTCAGTACATAAGGGTATATATAGTATGAAGTGTAGTGAAATGGTGGGAACAGAGGTAAAGGATATAGCACTAGGTCTAGTGTTAGCAATGGGTCCGGGTAACCTGCCAGCGGTCCGGGTTTGGACCAGAAACACAGTTAGGTTCGGTTCCAGAACCGTCCAAAAACCCAACCTGCTGCTTCTTGGCAGTTCATACCAGGCCCCGTACCTGTCAACCAGCGGGATTCACCATGTTTGGCTAGACCCATCGGGTCCAATCTCAGGTTTTGCATTTTGGGTTGTTCAATTTATGGTCGCATTTGGATATCTTGTGTTAATCGTAAAATATTAAAGATGGTGAGTCGATGTTCTTTTTGGATGAACTGGCCGCCTTTGTGATCAAATTATGTAGACAAATGCTCCCTGCCCCATCCTGGAAATGAGCGTCAACGGAGCGTCAACGATTTTAGGTCTTGCATCCTGGGTAATCAGAGCAGGCATTAGTTGCAGTTAGTCATAACTGAGGTATTGTCCTCCTTTATAGGCAAAAGCAGAGGCAACACGCTCCCTGCCCCATCGTGAGAATGAGTGTCAAATGAGCATCAACGATTTAAGGTCTCGCATCTTGGGTAGTATAAGTGGTGCCTGATGGCAAACCTCCATTAAGAAGGAATTGGCAGCCTCTCTAGGCAGATAAGCAGGCGACATTCCCGCGACAGCCTCCCAGAGAGTAACAACTGATGTCATTTACAATGATGCAACGAAGAGTTCATGACTGTTTTTGCCTAGAAAAAGTGTCAGAACATCGTATATACACAATGACACATGTATCACGCTTCGATTACCAATGATGAAAGGCCAAAAATTGTTGACGCTCCGTTGACACCCATTTTCATGAAGGGGCACGGAGCGTGTCGCTATCTGTTTTTCCTATCGAGGCGGCCAATACTTTCAATATATATAGAAACGACCATATCGCTTTTGACTTACGCGACTTACAAGACCAAAAATTGTTGACGCTCCGTTGACGCTCAATTTCAGAATGGGGCAGTGAGCATAAGGCTCGCACTTTTGCCTATAAAGCCAGCCAATACCGCATTTGTGAATGGTCTCAGCCGTTCGCCAAGCAGATTACCAGTGATGCAAGACCAAAAATTGTTGACACTCCGTTGACGCTCATTTTGCGATTGGCCTATCCACAATATGTTATCATTTATTTTGGCGTGTTATATTATCAATGGTGTTTGGGCAGCCTTTGTACCATCTTCATATACTTTCTCCTTCATCAAAACATTGTTCTTTAATAATACATATAAATATATCCTTTAAAATATACTTTAAAGTGGCCGCTAATTGTAGATAATAATAAACTCAAAACTCTCGTTTCATTCGATAAATGCTCATCTTCACTGTCAGGTCCGCTCAATTCGCTGCTGTCCTCTGCAAAATGGATGTTAGCTGCATCACCACGCAGCAGATAGTGTACTAACCAGTGGATGTTTCTTCATCAGTCAGCAAATCTGGAACAAAATCTTTCTCACACTTGCAATCCTTGGCATATGCATCATGATTGAAAAATTGAACACTGGGAAGAGGAGTATATATATACACATGTCTGGGTGGCACACAATCGATTTCGGATAAGTGCGCTGCCTCATTGTTACCGGGTGGAACAGGTGCCGTTTCAGGCGGCTGTGGCGTCGGTTCTGGTGTCGGCTGTCTGAGTCACTCTGGTGGAGGTGCACCCATGCCTTTGCGTCTCCAGCATGTCTGGGGATTCTGTGCTGTGCCATTTTGGCAAGGAAGGCAGCCGTCCATCTGATTTTCCCAAAGCTTAGCTGGGTGTCTTTCGATTGCAGCCTTCACGTTTCTATGCCAAGGAAACTCAACTCCCCGCATCTTCTCTTCCCGGACTTCCGCCCGAGGCTCTGTATTTAGGAATTGCATTTCCTTTATTGCTGCGCGCAAAAACCCCCCTTTGGCCATTTTGGCCATATGCAAAGCCAGGCGCATGTCAGACTGTTCTAGCTGTACCCGACCTCCTTGCCTTGCCATAGTTGCAGACATGTTGAAAACATACAAGGAAATTAGTTGCTGCATCTACATATTAGATTCGGCCATTACCTGAACCATATATGCTGCCGTAACATCCTTTAATGTGGCTAAGGCCTGTTTGGTCCACTCTCGGGGATTCTTTTGACAAAATTTGTCTACAAAAATCCGAGAGCTGACAACATCATGAGGATCGATTTCACGGACTGTGCGGGCAAATTCCTTGGTCGACCATGGACGGTTCCCATTCCGGGCAGCTGGAATTCGGTCACTCAGCTCTCTACGTACACCAGGTGAATGTTATATCATTAGGTCACAGTCATCTAGCTTGATTCAACAATACCCACATCCGATCGCATGCTGCGTCTTGTTCTTGCTGCTTCCGGGTATACGGACGATTCTTAACTGTGCGTCCAAGGTCATGTTTTCGGTGGCTGCATTTGCAGAGTCGCGGTGAGCTATGTGGTGTCTGCATTGTAGTTGGGTCTCAGCGGGTGGCGTATTGGAAGAAGCGCCCATCATTCTGCTCGATTCTGTTCCATGCTGAACCTGCTGAGGTGTTTGTGGAGTCATGATTTGCTGCTGTGGAAGTGGAGAGATGATGATAAAGAAACGAAGTGGGAAGTCCTGAGGAAGAAGATAACGAAAAGAAGTGGGAAGTCCTGAGGAATATATAGTTAGCATTAAGTCAAAATGGCATGCGGAACAGCCAATTTGCTCGTTCTACACAAGATGAATCCTGTTGCGCATAGCTGCTGGTGGCACGGGTTGCCAACCTTCTTGCAATTTGCACCAAGTCGGTCCGATGTTGTGTCTTTGTTTACAGGGATCAATCAACATGAATGACCTTCGAAATCTCATGTTTTTGTGATGGAAACGGTACATTCTTTGTCGGAAAGGACGTCTGCCGATGTTTGTCTCAAGATATCCCTGGGATCTTACATGATACAGATGCTAAACATCATGTCATGATGTACAGTTAGCATTGCTATTCCCAATGTTGTGACGGTCAAAACACAGATTTTGCTTTGTTCAAGTCGATTAAGAGTACCAACTTTGACATAAAAGATGCAGCTTGCCTCTATGTGGTCCATATCTTGCAACATCCAACATCTCGTCCATTAACAAAGTCAACACATAATACAATGGCCAATGTTCCAAAAAGAACCTTTCACCACTACCGGCAGCCAAATATGGCAAATCGACAAGCGTTCCACACCATGACGTCATCCAGCCAATCTGGGCAACAGCGGCTTTGAAGCAGAATGGGTCCGAGCCCTTGGAGCGTTGCGTAGCGTGTGATCCAAAGAGAAGCTTGCAGGGAGGAAACGACAGGAAACGCAATTCTTAAGTAATGAAGACAAGGAGAAATGGATCGAGGATTGTGTGGAAAGAGAGACCGCTGTGGCAAGCAAGCGTGTTGAAGACGCAGAGACAGCAATTAAACAAACGCAGGATGATATGGGAAATGCTGAAAAGGCGGGATTGACAACCACCAAGCCTGAAAGAACATTTGAGGAGATGTTGAATGCCATCGGAGATAGGCAGATCTATCTTGCAAGTTCCAACAATGGGGAGAATGGGGAAGATGAGGATGATGATGAAGATGATCCTGCGGGGGGCAAGCTTAGCGAAGATGACGAACCCAGGTGGGTAAGGGGCACAATCTCTAAAACAGTACAGTATCGCATGGAGCGTTATCGGCAGAAGGAGATGAAGTTTGACGAGTTGACCAAGCAGGCTGGGGAGACGCGACCGACTACTTCCGTGAGAGAGATAAGAAGTACTGGACGACTGAATTGAAGGTTCTGGCTGTCGTTCAACCTCAAATGGCAGATGATGCGGCGGTATCTGTGCCGATGACATTTAGTGAGCCTCTGGAGACTCTTGATAGCATCCCCAGAAAATCGCAAATGCTGAAAGTGACTGCTCGACCAGGGAGTAGTCATATGAGGCTAGGTTCGCAGAAACCACAGACACACGAACAAGTTCAGTGCCTCCCACCCGACCCAATGCCCGATCAGTCACATATTCAGCAATCCACGCATGTTGAACCTGTAAGCTTTAACCTCTGCATATCGCATCCCAAGCTCATTACCATATAGAAATCTGATTCTGACGAGGACATTGTGACGGCTCTTGCGTCGCCGGAGAATGAATACGCAAGTTGGCATTTGAGATGATGTATCAATTTGAAATGCAATACCTGTACCTATTTCGCTACGTGTCAGCTTTTACTTGATTTCAGTGACCAAATTGTGAGACATGATAATTCGTCTATGCATGTGCAAGGGTCAGATAGGCTATGCCAATGTTCTAGACATCTACTCTTGTTGACTGACGACCAATGAACATGATATCGTCCTGCCCGTCACTATTATGTGAGACAATTAGAACTAAATTACAGACGAAACTTCCATACAGAATATTAGTCAGTGGTGTCATACGAGTGATACATGCAGCGGTCAAAGTGCAATATGAAGCCGAATGAAGGACTACCGTCATGCTGCAAACAATCATGGATCCAAATGCATATCTCGCTTTAAAGACCTGGTGCATATAGTCGAGATGTTGAAAATTGCTCATGGTAGGTAACGGAAATCACGGAGAATAAGCTGGATGAGGAAAGGTGCGGAAGTCTGGTCAAATATATCAAAAACTAGTGTAGCGATTTATATGCAGTTAAATGTCGGCCGAAAGCGCTGGAACGTGATGGGCCAACGTCATTTATCACTCAGATAATGTGTCTAGTGGTGGATCAGAAATTGAGAGGCTTGGAAGCATTTGGATGCAAATGTTTATACATAGAAACGATTTAATGGCTGCCAATGACAACTATATGCCTTTTTACATACAATTGTTGAGCATGCACTAACTGTCAGTATGTCATTAAGTTGAGCGTCAACGGAGCATCAACGATTTTTAGTCCTACATTTTCGGCATACAAACAGCTGCATAGTCACATCCTTCCAAAGTGATTGTATTGGCAGTTTTTATAGGCAAAACGGATAGTGACACGCTCATTGACCAATCCTGGAAATGAGCGTCAACGATGCGCCAAAGATTTTTGGTCTTGTGAGTCTGATAATCAAATAGAAGACATGGTCGCTGTGACACATAACCAAAGTATTGGCCGCCTTTAAGGCCAAAAATGCTAACATCGACATCGCTACTATCTTCTAAAACTGAGCGACAACGCAGCATCAACAAATTTTGTTCTTCCATCTTGGATAATCAAACATCTTTGTAACAATATTAAGCTATAATCGAAGTTTTGGCCGCCTTTATGGGAAATAATGGCAGTGACGATATCGCTACCACCTCATCAAAATGAGCGTCAATGGAGCGTCAATGATTTTTGGTCTTGCATCATGGATACTCAAAGAGATGTGCATTGACATTAGACCATAATCAATGTATCTGCCACATTTATGGGCAAAAATGATGTTGACGATATCGTTACCACCTTCTAAAAATGAGCGTCAAACGAACGTTAACAATTTTTGATCTTGCATCTTGGACAATCTAAGGGCTACGGAAAGGGGTTAACCCATGATCAACTTATTGGCTACCTTAACAGGCAAAAATGCAACTGACGATATTGCATCCGCCTCCTACAATCGAGCGCCCACCGAGCGTCAACAACTTTTGTGGTGGCTCAGTACGCTTCACAGCAATGAACTGTGTCGCAGTGTTACAGAATTGAGTCTTACGCGGTCAGTCTTTTCAATATGTCCTTGTATACAACTTCACAAATATGCATCCAATGTCTCACAGATCTGAATTTTTTGAATGTAGCTGTAGAGTCAATATTCCAGAACCCGCAGTCTGCTTCACTGTATCGTTACCCTCGGCAGTCTTTCGAGTCGGATTACCCAGATCTCTAATTCCTATGGCCATGTCTGATTGAAAATCTTTAAACACCTCATTGCTCAAGGTTATGATCTCTTCCAAAAATCAACGTGTCTTTATTCATAATTTGAGAGGCCTTACTTTTCGAATCGTCTTCGATGCTCGGTGGGCTTTGATGAATTTATGCTCGACGCGGCCTATTGCTTGGAATAATTCTAGACATGCGTCATCGTGGGGTTTCAATTTACACTGCGGAATTGAGGGGACCGGCAGCCCTAGCATCATATGAATCGTTCGTCATCAAGTTCTTCGCCATCCTTCCGAACAAGGGACCAACTCAATGGAGACACACCTGCTGGCAAAAGCTCACCTCGCAAAGTTAATCGATTTAACACTGTCAGAGGTGACAGAATCGACTAGTTCGACGGTTGATGAAACAGCATTGGCCATTCTGAAGAGGCAAAGAAGTCGAGGAATCACAATAGTATGTTTGCAGAGGAAGATCATATTTGACATCCAGGTTGATCCATATTGAACGAAATGACACACAAATCCTTCTAAACACGCAGCTCAGGACTTTGACACCTCCGAATTTGACCAGGGCAGGTGGAATCGCAACCTGATGTTAGGATTGGTTTCGGCCCACATTCTATGGAATGCTATATCTAATCTAGAGCTACGACCGTCATATAAGGCATTACGCGATGACCTAGTGCTGCCGTCTGCTACAACACTTAGGAACATTTGCTGGAGGGAATATGCACTGACCGTGGATGCAATTCAGAAGCAATTACTGTCATGTAATATATTTAGTTTAGCTTTGGACAGATGGACATCTCCAAACAAACTAGCCATAACATCGCTCATTGCTTACTATATGGATCGAAACTGGGCATCGCTTGAAGTTCAACTTACCTTCAATGAGGTTGATCACCTGATCTTTTCCTGTTTTGAAAGCTAATTATCGATAATAGGTGAAGGGCCAACATACTAGAGCAAGGCTAGCCATACATTGAAAGAACGTGGTTGATCGTTTTGAGCTTGCTGACGGCCGTTTGCTTCGTATTACGACTGATAAGGCTTCCTCAAATTACTCAATGACACGCGAGCTGCAATCAACACTCGAGGCCTCTGCAATCCGGTGGCCTGCTTTGAGGAACCACATACCATGTATGGCGCACATCATACGGCTGGCTTAAGGTGCATACATGAGCAGTCTCGGTGTGAATGGCCGCACCAAGCCCTGGGAAGCCCATGAGTACGATCAGCAATTTGGAGAGAATGAGAGCATAGACATTGGGAAGAGTCGAAGACTTCGAAAAGCAGGCAACGTTAGAATGCATAAGGTGTCGGCCATGAAACCAGGTTTAGCCAAGATAATTGAGAAGGTGTGTATTTCATGATATTTTGCAAGTCCTGAAATTAACCTTCATATAGCAGAGAATGCTTGCTGTATTGATTACACTGACACCTGGTCATCGAAACGAGTTCATTGACTGTCAAAAGGCCAAAGTTGGCATTGCGGTACTACCGATTATGGATGTGAAAACACAGTGGAAACAAAAACTGGAGTTGCTCGAGCGCGCCTACCGATCACGGGAATTCGCACGTGAGTGGCTGCAAAATCCAAAATACACCGATTAACTGCCACTTTTCACAACTCAAGATGAGTGGACCATTTTGAAGTATGTCATGGAAGTATTGAGGCCATTTCGATATTGGACCCTGTGGATGTCAAAGAGACATACAGTCACTTTGAATCACATTATCACAGTGTACAAAGACATGTTCGATCACATGGACGGCATGATGCGAGCTTTGGCCAGGAAGTAGACTCCATGGAAGGAAGACTTGTTCTTCGCTGTGAAGATAGCTCGACAGAAGCTGTTCAAATACTTTGCTGAAGTGACTCCTACGACGGGCATGCAGTTCATTCCTGCACATATCTTCGATCCTTCTTGGAAGTTGCGATCGTTTAGGAAGTGGGACAAGGGAATGGATATCAATCCTGAGGATGAGACATCCTATACGACCCAACACCAAGAGGCCTTTCTGATGTATGTTGAGAATGAATACTGTGCCAAACATCGATGTGTGCCAGTCAATAAGCACGAAGGCTCAGAGAGCTGCAATCTCATCCCCTCCAAAACGGCTTTGGGATCCCGTCAATCATCTTTTGATCCATATGATATGTCAAGTGATGATGAAGAATACTTAACGCCTTACAATGTGGCTGAGATGACACCCAGACGAAGCGATCGCGCAGCACATCCATTGACTGCCTCCTGGCTCTATTTGAATTCGCCACCTGAAGCACCAAATAACTGGCTGCAAATCAAACCAAATCTCAATAATTACCACTCCAACCCAATGGAGATTAGCAGTACATTTTGGTTACTGGACATAACCGACTGGTGGCGTCAACAGGAGGAAACGCACACACAGTACGCCGATCTTTCCAATGCGGCGCGCGACAACTTCTCTATTATATTACATGGTGTCGGAGTGGAGGCCAGTCTTTCCCTTGGCCGAGATGTTATCGGCTCAAGGCAGTCAAAAACCACAGGCGAGACACTTTGTGAAAAAGTCGTGGTAAGGCAGTTTGCTCGAGCCAATAATGGGATTTTGGCATGTGCTGACTCAGTATTGGATACAATGAAAACAGAAAATGACTCGGAAATGAAGAAAGAAGCAGAAGAAACGACATTGCACAGAATGGCCAAGGTTCACAACTTTTTGGAGATGTGGCACGGCAGACAAAACCTACGTGATACCCCGAAAGAATCTTGCGCTCGAAACAAGCAGATGACCGCTGTGGGATACTTTTTGGACATGGAAGGGATCGTCAAAGGATCATGGTAACTCTTTCAACATGATGGTGCGGCGGCATTCAAATTGTCAGAAAGATCTCCTTTGCCACTACCTTTGTCTGCAAAGGACCTCTCTGGAGGACGAACTGAAGTATTGAATGTCTGCCGAATCCGAAGAATCCACTGTCAGCCAGTCGAAAGTGATGTGGATAGCGCACCTGGCAGCATTTTGGACACTGGAGATTGGCTTAACTGGAATGGGGACTTAGAAAATCCAAATGACAGCAAAGACAATTGCACGGTGGATGGTGAATCTCATATAGAGCAAGACAATAGCATCGAGGATCCGGAATGCCCAGAGTAGCTGGATGTGAGCGCCACGCAAAATGTTCCCGGATTGATGCGGCCCACACGGAAGTCAAAGGGACAGGCTGACAAGGTGTTGATGACGGTCAATGCAATCAAAATGAGGAGGAATAAGGGAGTGAAGAAAAAGTAGGACAGAATGCGTCGATGTTTCACCAGCTTTTTCATGTATCTTGACCGAGAGTTTCAGTTAGAGATATATAATTGGCAAATGGTGAGCTGTAGCTTGTGAATACCGGTTGATAAACAGATGTATAACAGGCACAATGAACCTTTTGACAAGATACATGAATTTTGGTCATGTGAGAGCGAACAGTGCAAGAATGTTACTGCAGTCGGCTTTGCCACAGAGCCAAGTCTGAATCTGCGAGCAAGACTACCAAGAAGTTCAAAACATAATGAAAACTATTATCTATGGCAGCAGATGTTGAATGGACAATACATCAAAGCAGCGTCAACAAAGCGTCAATGATCTGTGGTTTTGTAAGTACAGTAATTACACAGTGATTTGGTTGCTGTTATGCATAACCGATGTATTGGCTGCTTTTATAAGCAAAAGAGACAGCAACACAGTCACCATCCCATTCTGTGAGTGAGCGTCAACGGAGCCTCAACGGAGCCTCAACGATTTGTGGTTTTGTAAGTACGGCAATTACTCAGTGATTTGGTCACTGTTATGCATAACCGATCAATTGCCAGCATTTAAAGGCAAATGAGACAGCAACACGGGTACCGCCACATTCGAAGAATGAGCGTCAACGGAGCGTCAACAATTCGTGGTTTTGTAAGTACGGCAATTACACAGTGATTTGGTCGCTGTTATGCATAACAGATCTATTGCCAGCATTCAAAGGCAAATGAGACAGCAACATGGTCACCGCCCCATTCTAAGAATAAGCGTCAAGGGAGCGTCAACAATTTGTGGTTTTGTAAGTATGGTAGTTACACAGTGATTTGGTCACTGTTATGCATAACCAATGTATTGGCAGCTTTTATAGGCAATACAGACAGCGACACGGTAATCGCCCGTTTCTGAGAATGAGTGTCAATGGAGCATCAATGATGTGAAGCTTCGCCTCATGGATAATTTATGTTCCGATTGGTTGCAGACATCCATTTATCAGATATTGGCTGCCATTACTGAGAAAAACAACAGCGACATGCTCGCTGCCGTATCCTGGGAATGAGCTTCAATGGAGCATCAACCATTTTCAGCTTCGCATCTTGGGGAATTTATGTTCTGTTTGGTTGCAGACATCCATCTATCAATTATTGGCAGCCTTTACTGGTAAAAACAACAGCAACATGCTCCCTGCCGCATTCTGAAAATGAGTGTCAACAGAGCGTCAACAGTTTCAGTGGTTGCATATTTGGTATTCAAGGCATTGCGCTCATCTTTGCGTTCATACAGGAATTATTGACCGCCCTTAAAGGCAAGAATACCATTTATGAAAGGTAAATCACCAAGTCCAAATTAATTGATAATGCAAGCTGCAAAGTATGCAAAAACATATGCTTGGTTGTTGAAAACGCGATTTTGATAAGATACTATTAACATACTCCAAAAACATAAGCCTTGATTGAATCTATGGATGGACCCGCTGGGCAACCCGCTGACAACCCGCCCAATTCAGACAGGTTGGGAGTTTACCATCGAACCGTACCCGAGTTGACAGTTCGGGTTTAATGACAATCCAGACAGCCAATTTGGCAACGGTTCAGGTTGGATCCGGACCTGGGCCCAAAGTGACAGACCGGAACTGTTGCTAACACTAAATAGGTCCAGGAGGATACAATATGTGCTCAGCCTGGAATAACTCTGGAAGAGTTGATTTTAGAAGTTTATATTTAGATCAGTGATTTTAGTACTTAGTTGAGATATAAACACTGTCTGGTTCACTGAAATAGATGGACACCTCATACTGAATGTGTGGAGATTTGTAGAAGTATGATATTGATTTGACAATTTGCGGTTGGCATCTGTCAATGTACACAGAATTAAGCCAGATGCTCTTGGAGAACTTGAGATATTAACAAGATCATATTTCTGACGATATCTGAAGGCTACCCATATGGCATACTGCGAAACAGATTGCTCATTATTGTCACCATATATGTATGACTCATTCCAATGTAGTAATCATGCCTCCACCTCCTACATTTGAGGTGACTGCATGCCATAGAGCTGTTGCTGCATTGAGTATCTGCAGAGCTTGGATACCATTATGGGATCTGGGCGAGTACTGACGGTTGAGTTGCAAGTGCTTTGACTCAGTTTGAGGTCGATAGTAAATGGTGATAAATTTGCAGATGTGGCAAGTCATTCAGAATGAAACTCGATTTTCATGATGTTCTGTTGTTGCAGGTTACTGTATCGTTGTCAGTGGTAGACAAGGCCATCACACGGGTAGAACATCTCTGTCAGAGGACTGTATTTACTGAATTTGGTAACAATACAAATGCTGCTATGCATTAAGGAAAGGAATCGAGATTTACAAAAGAAATATTCAACATAGAGAAGCAATGGTAAGATTGGAGAAAGATTCAGAGGTCATATAAGTGGTTCCAGTTCTGATCGATGCCAAGATTGCTAGCATTTTGGTTAACAATTATCACTCCCATGCAGATGTTATATATACTATCTAATAATCAGTATATCATCAATTATCACACTTGTTATGAGTCTCACTAGTTGGATGCAAGTTTAATATCAATGTAGCAGTTCAAGTATTTGTATAAAATGATATTCAAGTATTGTGAGGCTTCATCGGAAAGTGGGCGGATGAATAATTGAATACTGTTGTAGGGAATTGTAGTGCAGCTAGCTTTGAAATCATACATATGATGTAATGCCATGGCTGGAATTGTAGTCTTCGCTGACTTGACTGTTACTGGCATACATGGAAGCTGCATTGTCTCACCTTGAGCATTCTTCAAAATTGGATCCTCCCGTAATTTTGGGATACCAAATTTGGCGGGAACCACATATATTGAGGTTAAGATTTGTCAATAATGTAAGCTGTTCAGGTGACATAGTGTATTGGAGTTAGTGGCCACCTAAGAAATCACTGAGCAAGAACTTCTTTTCAAGATTCTGTCTCTCCGAACCCTCTTGATGCAACTAAAATCATATAATCTATTTCAAGATATTACAGAAGGAGACTAACACAGGTAAGTCAGAAAGTCCCCAGTTATGTCTGTATTAGTAGTGTTGTAAACTTAAGCCTCTTTGAAGATGTGTGGAATACAGGGTGAATAAGTGTTGCTGGGTATCTGCAGTGTCACTGAGTCAAAACTATCTTTTGGGATTCTCTCTCTCAAGCTGCAGCTCTATTGATCGAACCTGAACAACTAAAGTTATTTAGGATGTTGAAATAACAGGTCCAAACAAACTACATAGTCAATACCCTGATGGGTGTGGTTATTTATTGGCCAGGGCAGTGTATCTAAGGTTAAAGCATGTGGTGGATAACTACCTAAAAGGAGGGTGGATACACAGCATGACAGTTGTGGCATTTAAGCGGCATTCATTACATACTGATCAAGTATGAATTCAGACATCAGCAACACCTGAGTAGTATGATCAACCTGTACCAAAAATTGTAGTGTCTATCAGATGACAATCTGGTTGTGTTTGCTGCCACTGATCGAAAGCCAACAAGAAGGAAGAATATGTTCTTGGAATAAAGTATGCTGATCAATTTAAGTGTAATATGAAGCAGGAATATATACTTTGGTGGCTAAGTTGTAACTCAGAGACATGAGTACAGCAGAATGATATATCAGTCATGATATAAAACCTACTACCATTGGCATCATATATATCATATGGGCACTGAGTCCAATCTATTACTATTAAACCTTACTATCTTGTGGATCAGAGATGTACAAGATCTTGTTTCATAAGCCAGGAAATACTTGGATGCATGTTGATTCGTTACATCAGGACTATCTGAACTGTGTTTCAAGATTCAATACCTAAACTGGATATTGCCTGGACAGTGGTTATTTCAAGCCAGATTGTAATATGTTGTTCTGGAGCTGTCAAAATGAAAGTCAAAAATCATTAAGATTCTCCAGTGCAATCTACAGTATTTGTTTTCAGCAATGTAATTTGATTGAATTTCCAAACTTGTACCTCAGCTGCAGTTTCAGATGAAAGTGAAATGATCTGTTAAGACACTGATCAAAATGCTGTTACTGTTTCCAGTGCATCTGCAATATACCATTGACAAATAATTCAAATGCTTTGCACTCACTTATATATTGCAATACCATATACACTATTAACCACAAGATGAGTACAGGCAGCAGTATTATACCTTGCTTACAAGAACCAATATTCATCCTTCTCAAATTTGACTCTGTTTATCACCTACTGAAATATATTGGATTCTACTTTCCACTATTTCACTGACATGGCTCCTTCATCACAGATTTGATTATCGAAATTAAGCTATATTTCTATTAACCACAGATGTGTTTGTTATTCACTTTATCTCATATTTGCCACTAATAATCATGCAACATATTACGCAAATCCACTCTAACCTATGCTAATATAGCCAATAGCAGTGTCTTACAAATAACAGTTTTTGACCACTTTGCATCCTATGATGAGATTGGTTTGGAGGGCTGTAATATAGGGAATACCTTGATTTCACAGTGCTAATAATGTACGATTGTTTTTCATCCTCTCGAACTGATTTCAAGAGGTTTGCTTGCAATGAACACCACTCTGTATGGTTTCCATGAGACTCTGAAGTACACTATATTTTCAACATTGTGATGTGCCATTGGCTCACCACACCATGCAGCTGTCTGATTGGGACCACTCCTGACTGTTGGTGGAAATCACTGACTTGGTCTTCACAGCCACTGGGACCTAATGTGAGAAGCCTAATGAGTTCAACTCTGTGTTAACTAAGCTGGAGAATCCATGTAAATGCCTGGTGCTATATAGCCAATAACCAGAAAGTCTGAGGTATTACAGGATGGTTGTGGCTGTAAAATTTAGACTTGTCACACCCACAGTTGGGGAAGTTATGAATACAGATGGAGTTGGTGAATTTCAGAATTAAATCTGCATTTCAGGCTTATTCTTGTTGTGCAATTGCATGTATATGTAGGAGACAGGTTATAGTGGCAGCTTGGCTGCCCTTCGGTGGCTCCCAGATACATCATCTCCGGCACAACTCTCAGGTATACCTCACCCCTGGCTTCAATGTACACTTGACACCAATCCCTAAAGTATACTTACCATGCAGGTCCCAAGCCCACAGGTGTATCTATTCATGTCTATGTGAGTTTGTGTCATTTCTATAACCAGAGCAAATACTGTCAGGTGAAAACATGCTTTCTACTCAGCTATTTGAATGGATTGAATTCCAATTACGTCCCCAAGTGTTACTCTGATCATAACACATTCTCTGGATGAAACATCCATAAACAGGTCCCGTTTCACTTTCTAGTTCCCAATCTACTCCATTGCAAATATTCCTTGTACCACTGAACAAAAAAATTCCTACAAAGGTATTAATTCACAACCACTCACCAAATATTAAAGATATCATGAATCGGAACCTTGGAAGAGAAAGCAGGCATAGGTATACACATTGTGTGTATATGACACTTTGATGTCAGAGTCCAACTTGCAGACTTAAATTGATGGGTCATTCTAGATCTGATTTTATGTTGTTTATACTTACCACTATCTGCCACTCAGCCACAGAATTCTGGCCTACAAGAATCAGAAAAGACATATATTGTCTGCTTATATGAATAATATCTACATGATCTTTAAAAACATTCATGAACTACCACTCCAAATTATTGACCTTGCCAGACCAAGTTTGAAATAGAACTGTATTTTGTGTAAAAGAGAAACCAGACAAGCCAAATTCATTTCTGGGAGGTGAGAGGCAGTACATCAAGTTAGTTATGTTGTCTGTATCACAATCAGGATACTCTGCTGGCTTATAGGTATGGTTTTGCAGAATGTCTCACTCAGCTAGTGGAACAGTAGAGAATCAACTCAAGTTTCCTGTGGCCAGGTATTGAACAACTGTCTTAAGTGGATGTTGTGATCCTTGGTATCTCCCAAAACTACTGAAAGATATGCTTGCCACCAGCTGTGTACTTTCCATACTCCTAAAGTATGTTGTAGAATATATGATTATACATAAATCTTGAGTTTCTCTTACCGTTTTTCCGCCCAATTGTGATCAAAAAGGTATTCATTCTCCAATGGAATCTTGATCAGTGGATTCCTATTTACATTTTAGAATTATAACCACCTCCTAAATATCCATTGTTTTGCACTCCATATAATTTAGTGTTCACAATCTTGTCCCCATTCTTCCAAAGCCTTAATGTTTATTATCAATTGCTTATGTTAAATATCATAATTGTACTTTACTGGTAAGTGTGTTTGAAAATCCACCACTCAGTGTGTGATTCCTTCATTATCTGGACGTGTTATGATTGCTTCCAATATACACCCTGAGCTATCTGTTTCAATAACTTCTTCTCTCCCACAATTGAAATGACAAAGTACCAGTGTTGTTGGAAATATTCTTACCTGCATCTTGAAAGCCAATTCTTGATCAAATTTCCATCTAGATAGTGTATCCCTGTTTGTGAGTTATTGTAATCGTTCTGGTTTGTCAGAATACTTAGAAATCAACTGTCGATAATAATTTCAAAACCCCTGTAACAGTTCCATGGCAAATGAACTATTCAAGTACCCATGCACTGTTTTCATTTCTCAGCTCCAATTCCATTGGGGATACACCATATGGGGGTAATTGACATATCCTTTGTTGATCTAATCAATTCAAGGTACTCAACAGCCTCCTTGTGGAACTCACATTTGTCTAGCTTCAAATATAACACTGCTTCCAACAGGCACCATGTAACCCATTTGTCATGTTCAATATACATTTTCTCTGAACTACTACAAATTAGAACATATTTCAGGTATGCTGATTCAAAATCATCCAAAGCCTTTCAAATCGCATTATTGGTATGTTGTGGAATTGCTGCAGCGGCATTTGTTGTTTCAAACATAATTTCCATTGATTCAAACAGGTAATATCTTGTCAAGAAGGCTAATACATGTTCATCACCTTCTTTTACTTGTAATACATTATATGCCACCCCAGAATTCAGCTTTGTATGTACCTCTGCTTCCCTCAGGAGGTTCAATGTCGCCGTCATCAATGGTATGGGTTACTGATTCTTCACCATTATACAATTCATATCCTGAGAATCAATACAGAAACTTAATTATCCAACCAACATTGTCCCAAAAAGTACTTGTGTGGTGAAAGGTGACAAAGATTGCCAAATGGATCCTTCTGAACATATTCTCTTCCAGTCATTCTTTTAAATCAACCAGCTCGGCCTGGAACACACAGTACAACTGTCCCCATGTCGATGTCTCTCCATGTAGAAATCTTACTTCATGGTCCATTGCTGCTTGAACTGGTGGACTACTATTTGCCAAAACATTGTCAAAACAATAGAATGAATAAATGATATTGTACTCTAATGACTTTCTCCAATAGTTATGCCATGAAGTCCTCTGCTTTGATGGCCATTTCGCTTTGATCTAGCGAGGTTTCAACAATTGTCAATGATTACATCTTTAAAGTCGAATTGACAGAAGCGCTACTCAGCATTACCAATATATTCCCTTCCAATGGTCTTGAAGGTTGAACATTTTGTTCAAAATCTCCCTGTTTCCCGGTATACACCAGCTCTAGTACATCTTCTATTGAAGCTTGAACTGTGACTGTGGAGTAATGTCTATTTGTTGTACGGAACTGTGACCCAAATGAGATGGTATTCAATGAAAATTCAACCTTAACATCATGAAGATCCAGCCACAGAATCCCAAGAACAACACAACAGTGTCGAAGCTCTGTAAGGGACATTGGTATCTGTTCCTGATGGTCTTGAACTGTCATTGATACCTTCCCAAGGTGTGTGATATCGCCTGATTCAATGGGTCTTCTGTCAATATCCTCAAGTTGTCATTTGTGTTTAAGTTCCTGCAAAGGTATCTGGGGATGAGAAGCAAATTCCTGATGTATAAACGCAATGCCTGTTGCCCCACAATCAATCTGTGCATATGTCAGTACCATTTAATCCTTAATAGTCAATGTACAGGTTGTAACTACATGTTTCCCTTCCATTGATCAATCAAGTACCCCCACTTTGCTAAATGAAAAACACAGAATTCCACAACGTAATAAGGCATTGAAATCAAAACATTTTCCATCAATCAAAGTGCCATGATTGTGTACTTGACCAAATCTTTCCCTCATTCTCTGGAGGACCCTCCCACCTCTAATTTCTTTATCTGTGCTCCAGCTACCTTAAACATCAGAGCTTTTTTCCACATATGCATTCCACCACCATGTGGTTCAATCCACCACAGTATAAACACCTGGTATCCACAATCCTCTTCACCCACTCCTCCACTGACAACATTCTTCATTGTGCATTCAAATACATTGGTGCCGGTCCGGTGTAACCTGCAACAGGACAGGCCGAGGTTACTGTAGGATCATTTGGAGGGGCTGGGGAGTTGGTGGAAGAGGTGTAACCGATGCCTCAGCTAGTTGTCTGCACCATGTTGTCTACTCTTGGTGTCGAAACTGGTTATCCTGCATCTGCCCAATTGGACGGAATGTGAGTAGTTCGTCAAGCATAAGGTTGCACTGAATGCAGTCCTTCATATTCTCCAATGATCCCATTGGCAGGGCACTTCTGAGTTGGGAAATGTCCCAGTTGAGGTTGGTGGCTATCACTTGGTACTCAGCAAATTACTAGGAGAACTTACTGTTCATTTGAATACTTTTGTGGAACTTTCTTTCTGCTGTTGCTAGCCAGTGGCGGTCTCCAAAACCTGCTTCCAGGAGTTGTCTAGATGGTGATATGTCCCACAGCCCCATTGTTCCATCCTCCCAAATTTGTGAGAATATCTGGTCAAAGGCAACCGCTCTCCAGGGGTTGCATGCACAGTGTATGTTCGACTGTTTGTTGTGAGAGCGGCCAGTTATGTGTCAGATGACAATCTGAACTTGCACTTCCCAGTTCCTCAGCTGTGTTTGATTGGATTCTGAAATTTCAAGACAGTTCGGAACATTCTGAGTGTTGTCCTCCATCCCTCGGGGATCAACCAGAGGTACTCTGGCTGCCTAGATTAGGGCATTGGCAAACTGTGATCTGAAATTTTGGACTTTCTCTCCAGATTTTCTTGGATCTCTTGTCTTGGCCACTAGCTCTTTCGCTAACTCCTCTGACATTCCCACTCTCGCTGGTTGCCATGTGGTCCCCTCCTGGCTTATTACAACTGGCGCTTCATCATTACAATCCAGGAGTCCATTTCAGAATAATCATATGAGGGGGGGAGGACTTCTGCGGCCTTCAAGTTTGTAATTTCTTTCTGTCAGGCAATATTATGGGCTGGGTGATCATACACCCTCGGTACTACCTCAGCAGGTGCTGTGTGCTCTGTGACCCTTAGCAGTACTTTCTGACTTTGCATGATCCTGAAGAGAAATTCCTTGAAACTAATGCCATTCTTCTGAATCATTACTAACGCCCACCTTTTGTCTTGGACAGGCTTCCACACCACCACTACTCAGCTGTCTGATCCTACCACTTCTAAAAGGTAGGCATCCTCACTAGAGCCAAATATCCTTGCAAATTTCGGACAGAGTTGGTGTTGCGGGTGAAACTACAATTATTGGGACTCTCACCAATTTTGCTGCAGTTGGTGTGACTGGAGCATGTCCCTTGGTTGAGTGAGTTCCTGCAATGTTATGTTCCTCAAATTCACTGGATTCCACCAGATCACAAGGAACCCAGGTGTATGCTCCTGAATAGCTGGCCTATTGAAGTCCAAACACTGGGTCATTAATGTCGAGGCATCCTTGTTCTCTGGGTGCCACTGTCTAGTACACATTCCATTGGCTGGGAGTAGTCGATTGTTCACTCAATACTCCTCAAGAGGTTGACAGGCTTCTCAGAGAACTGCATCAAAACTTCCAAATATGTTCATATGTTCTGGTTGGAATATCAAATAAGGGATTCCAGCATGATCAAACCAATTAATCTGGCAAATACAGTTACTGTCATACTTTTGCTTTTGAATATGATGATTAGTCAGGGTACTGGCTGATATACCATCCAGTAAGTTGAAACTGGTGGTCAACAAAATAGTCGCAAATATGTGTCCAGTGTTAGTCATCTGCTAAATATATTCAACAAGCACCAGAACCAGGTGCAGAACAATACTTACACCCAGCTCAAGGGTATAGCCAGATTCTATATCAGGTATGTTGTGTAGGGACTCATTCTAATATAATGGGTGTGGTCAGATATCAGTCAAATTGGGACCAAATATATACTATCAGACATTGGGCAAAGACTTGAAGTGCATATCAAGACAACAAGGCAGGAGTCAAAGTTGTCAATTGTTGTCCATTGCTTTTCTATACAACAGAATGAGTAATGTGAGAAGAAAACGAAACCTCCAATACCAAACAACCTTGCTTTATATGCAGTTCATCCTCCACCCTCAAATCATTCCATATTCTCCAAAGTAGCATTCAAATCCTCGCCCATGATCTTATCCACCTCCAGCAAGATGCTTATCTATACAACCACATCACATTGTCTGACATGACAACACCTCAGATAACTTCCTTATTATACTCATCTATCCTGCCACCACTTAAAGATATCCTGACGCCATTCCCACGACTCTAAATGACACCCAATTTCCACAACTCCTGGGAGTACTCTTCTCTCAGTCATGTCATTCTTACTTATAAACCTGAGCCGTGACAACAACCACATTGGGGGAATTAATATCCTCGCCAGGTTAGCCTACAGCTGAGACATTCATTTATTGCACTGCTGCTTGGTTGTGATCATGGCGTCAGATTGAAAGCACCAGGGTTATACTACTGTGGGACAACTGGAAATACCTGTTGTAGAGGAAGGTTATGATAGCCTGCCAGCGGACGAAACTGATTCATGAGATACTCAAATTATGTTTCTGAGCTAAGTGTAATGGAAATATTATTATCTGATATTTCCACATTGTAATCTAAACATTATTGTGAGCCCAAGAGCAGGCTACCTGGTGAAACAATATTGATTGCCTTCAGTGGGGATATAGTGGTCAATATTGAATGCAAACAAAATGGTAGTAAATAAATACAGATTCAATTTATGATGTAGAATAAGCTGGAATCAAGTTCAGTAGATTGACAGTAGTAGTCACTGTCTGTAGAATCAAGGGCTCTTAGATCACATTGTGTTGTTACAAACTGCAGAGCACTACACAGTCTATCTTCCATGAAACGATGGTGTACATAAGAAATCTCAACCAGCATCAGGCTTTGTTTATTGGATAGTCTCATTGCTGCACTCGGATTACAAATTTTCGCTCACCTTTGCCAAGTTCAAAACAATCATGGGCATGGATGTGTTACGATATGATATCTGCAGGAAACCAACATGAATAGTATCAAGTTTCAAGCTGAGCACAATGAGTGACTTTTCCCATAAAATATATCAGTATGACCTTCAGTTCATTCAATTGGAAGGATGTTAGTCGTGTAGCAACAATAATTGCTTTCAATGGGGCTTGTTGTGTGATCTTTGTCGTCTCCACAGCCACCATGCACTGATCAAGTATAATGACTCAAGCAACTATCCTTCCAGCCAATCAGTTCATGATGATCATTAAGTGGATATATAGCTAGCTAGGAAATTTACTGATTCATGATATTAAGACAATCCATTATTAGTATACACAGCTTGTGGCTTGAGGTTTGGACTTTGGTATGAACAGCGCAATGCCTCAATGATGTAGTATATAATATAGCAAATAGTTGCAATTGCAGCAGCCCCTGATACACATTGTATAACTGTTGATTGCAGTGATGATTAGAGAAACCTGCTCTTATCTGTAAACAATTTTCAGCAGAATCTGAGCAATATTGTTGTGCAAGATATGGTAGATATATTCTAGTTTATAAAGGAAACTGGTCATATGGTTACTATGATATACCACTTACTAACATTTGGTGCTGTAGAATACAGCTTTGAATGTTATATGGTAAGCTGAGTTATCTTCCTTTCAACTCAAATACCCCAAAGGCTCAGATTCAGAAACAAATCATTATCATGGAAAGTATAATCAGGATGGATCAGAATATCTAACCCAGACCACCATTCAAATATGGTCAACACTAACTGGAAACATGTTTCATGCTGTGTATTGAAGAAGAAATCATTGGACAAGTACGAACTAGAGGTTTCTGATCATCACTATCACTCCACATCGATGAATGACAGTCTATTATGTGATTGGATTCCGCCACCTATAGGTTTGAATTTGCCCAAGCCGACATTGTTGGATTGTAGTATGTGTACCTGAACAGCCATCGATAAGCTGGGCGACTAACAATCTACACATACACAATGTACTTGGTGAACCACTACAAGAAGATAGTCTTGACACACAACATATTAACCTCCGAAAGAGTGAACCGACATGTACACCTAATCCATCGATACCACCACCTGTGGTGCAGTTGTTTGAGAGCAGCATTTTTGGGGGACAGTGTATGGCAAAGTAACTGGATAACACAATAAGCAACGAAAGTAGTCAGAACAATGAAATACAAGGCACTCATTTCGATCTGCAGAAGACTTTCAACTGGCTCAATCCTTTAGCCAGTACACACAATCTTAAATCGATGAACATCTTACAACTGGGCTGGACACCTTGAAATCTATACCATTGCAATGGACCAATACATTGGGTAAGCTCTTCTCAGAAGTTGCTTTGAGGCTTAGAGATGACTGTTGAACAGAACATGTTTCACATATTTTTAACATAGTATGCTAGAGGGAAATTTTCAAATGTATCGACAATTGTTGCGCACATTTCCCAATCTTGGCTGACCTCAACTGTGTCCTATTCGGCAATGCTGCCTTGGAGAGTTGATGAAATCATACTGAGATTAATATTTGAAATTTAGGGGGTGTTATACACAATTAATTTCCTGCCACAGCAATGATGATACTGGTTATTTGTGAATCTAATCACACTCAGTTGACCAATTTTTCAGGTGATCTGGATACCTGGCCTTGATGTCTCAAAATTTGGAATATGTGCGAAGATCTCCGCAATATTCGTAAACTGTGCCAAAGGTCTGTTTTCGTACTAATCCCATTTTCACTTTCATGTTCCAATAATATTGACACAGCATAGCGTAAGGAGATAGGAACTGTGCTGTTCCAACCAAGGAACATTGGCATTACTAATTCTGGCTGAAAATGGAATTGCGCTGATGAACTGCAGCAACGATATTACTCTCTCTTGGCAGTTTAGGTTGGGAATTATACAGAACAAGTTATAGTAACTGCTGTATCATATGGCTGATACCCAAGCTATGTAATTCCTAATGGTGCCCAAATGGAGCATTCAACTATGCTTGCACTCATTTACTTGAGGGATCAGCATATTTACTCAGACCTGCTGAAGAATGCTAACCATATCATTCTGCACACACTAGGTGATCACCCAATCAAAAACCAGTCCTGGCAATATGCTCTCTGCACTGTCTAACAGCAGTGGCAGCCAGCTACAGTGCGTCAGCTGCTCCTGAGACGAGTTAAGGATTGGTTACACTGTCAGCATAACTTTCTGAATGCTAGAACTGTCTAGAAACAATTTAACAATCATTGCAAATTAGTACATTGATTGGTAAGCTTCAAGTGCATCACTAAACAATTCAGGGCTTTGTCATGTGGCACCTAGCATCAATCCACAACCTGTGGAATAATCAGCATAGTGGTTGTGAATGGGGAACCAATGCATATCTGCTCTAAGAATGACAGGAGATGTGCAGCAAAAACAGCCTCTTATGAAATGGTAATGGAAGTAGTACAGGCATTATGTAAATGCTCTATCCATGTTAGTCAACAAAATCACTCTGAGTTAGCCCTCAAAGCTGTTACCTATTTACTCAAGCAATGTTACCGGAAGAAAGCAATTTTTGTATTGCCGAAAATATCAATGTCTGCAAAAGCCAAAGTATATTACCTGTTAGTAACATTACCCCATCAGTTACTAGAACAAATGATTCATAGAATTTGTGCTGCAATGGAGGTCCATGTGTATGGGGCTCAATAGGTTATGACAACAAAAGCAGGTGATGTCCAGTATTCCAGAATGGAGTTTGACAAGCCACAATCGAATCGTCAAATGCTTAGTGTTATAAGGCAATCCAGTATTTGGAGCAGGAGATCTATCAGCTGACCCCAGTTACCTGCAAGATGTTTCAAAATATTATTCTAATATCTTGAATCACAACGATTGCTGGCAGTCAAATCTAATGTACTTAGACATAGTACTATATTCCCCCAAAACCAGCCCTCATGCAACCTGCTGCAGAGGAGGAGGCTACAAAACTGGCAGACATAATCTCTGGCAACTATGTTCAATATAAAATCAGCCGATTCATTGCACACACTGAAGCCACTCTCTGCCATTCAGGTCAGACAGTGCTCATCCTGGATTAGCAGGAGAGAGATATTTATGGCATAGCTTGAAATGAGCAGAGGTAGTTTTTAAAGGAATTATCCATCCACTGGATCAAAATAGATACTTCAAAGCAGATAATTGGCATATCACAAGTGCAGAACATCTATCGAACAGTATATAATGCATATTGGATGGCCAAAGCAGCGTCAACTGATCCAAAAATCCAACTGGAGCTGGTGAGCAGGTCGAGAAGTCAATTTTGCCACCCACATATCTGAACTGCTTCACATTGGTAACTCGACATTGAGATCTACATGAATGAACATAGTCCGTAACCTGTGACAGATGCTCAAGTATAACGACCTGTGTATCAGTTTGACCGCACAACACAGATACTGTCATATTTTACACTTCAAGTTTAGTACAATATTGACGCTGCAAAAGTTTTCACTTACTATTTAATATCTATCAATAGTATACTACACATAGCACCCATCTTTTAATACTACCGCAATATCTTCATTAGCCTCTTTTCTACATCATATCGCTCCGAGTACATCTTTACAGCTAAAGGCATGACTATGCAGTGAACTGAAGCATCAAATTGATTGCACATCAAGATACATCATAAAGATATTGTGATTCACAACTTTGGGCAGCTATTTTGGATTCAAATTGAAATGAAATACAATTATCAAGTCAGTGGATTGGGGCCTGGATATGATCAGAATGTACACATCAACAGTATATTTATAAATCTTCCCAATGGGCTGTTGTATTACCCTCAACCATTATACAATTCTATGTCAACTGAACATCTGAATCTTAAATACAAGGTAGAATACACTCAGGCCAACCAAGGTATCTTGCCTCAAGCTCAAAAGATATGGGTGCAATACACCCAATGTGAAGAGCATTACCTTAAGAATACATTCAGAGGACTAATTTCTTCATTTCCAGTTTATTCATTTATTGGGACTCCACTATATTTGATCCTCCTAAATGTAGAGAATAAGCTAGCTGCAAAAACAATCTTGACCAATTCTCAGCGGTGTACGAAATGCTAACAATAGGTAATAAATTCTTAAGTTCAGGAATGTGTTTGCATAGATAAAATCAAGTATAACAATCTGAACAGTTAGCCTCCTAGTATAGATGGGTTATCAAACAGGCAAATGTGGTGTATACTGTAACCATGACATCTATAGTTAGTTCAGTACATTTGATGTGAGAGAATGCTGCATGTATAGCCATCAATATCATATGAATTGCAACCAATTATTACAATTGAGATACTTTTGAGGCTGTATATTTATTGAAAGGGCTGATTTCATTATATAGCTGTATGCTAGTTTATCACATTGTACAATTTGATATACGCATTATATTACCACTCTAAAAGTGTCTGGCTACAGGTTCAAGGTGCAGCAGAGTCATCTTGGAGACAGGTATCGTAGTCCTAGCAGCTCCAAAATTGTACACACCGAAAGGCTAGACTTTACAGAATTCTGAAGCCAACTTCATATTTGGTAGAATATCCTTGTATTCCATTTCTCAACTTCAGAGAAATTGAGTAGCATCCAATAGTACTCTGAGTGTACCTGAAATTACATGATTTTGCATTCAGCCAGTCTGGGAGAATCTAGCTGCACTTCAGAGGAATGGTGTAACTACTTATATTACCTAAGTTGCTCCATTGTAACTTCCAATTGATTCTAAATTTGGCTGTGCTGAAGTGAGCCAATATATCCTGAACCAGTAGGCATTATTAGAATATAACACAATATACCAGATTGATCAGTTATGTTGATCTTCTCAGAAATGTCTGTTTATTTGCAAAATGTGTTTTTGTCGCTGGGAGCCTCTGGCTGTGCTTGGGAATTGGCAGACCGGAGGTCCCAGGGTGTCCAAATCCCAGAGTTGACTGCACCAATGCAGTGCCATTTAGGTGTATCCCAGAGCACTGGCAACACCAGTACAAGATCACTTGAAATCAGACATCCATATGGATGCCATGGTGAAGCGATGTTTGACAGGTACATCAAGTTGGCTGATGTGGGGGTAGTTGATTTGAAACCATGACCGGTTCTGAGACTCAATTCATCTGTCTGTTCATTAGCAAATACAGTAATTTGACCAGCTGACATTACCTCTCTTCTCACATTGAGAGCAAGCTGGTGGTGGTCAATCTGGATAGGGAGACCTTCCAGAAGTTGAAGCTACATTCAGCGTTGAACTCATAATCATACAACTGAAGGTACACTTGCTACGAGACAGTCATTCTTTAGTGGATGTAGTACACAGTATATGCTGTACTCAATGTAAACTATACTTGGTGTTAACTCATGATCATGACTTCAAGATAAAGAAAAGGATGTTTTGACTTAGTGTTCTCCAATGATGGTAGAGTGGTGGACAAGAAAGCCAGATAGAGAATGATTATGGAAGCAAATGACAAATAGGAGCGAATGTTGGGAATCTGGGGTACATCTTACCAGATTGGGTGTAGAATACCTAATCTCATTATTTTTAACTGCCATATTGGCCATGATAAATTAATTTACACATGAAATACTCTTGATTCCCTAATTCTCATCATGATTTCCCCCTTCTACTCTCATCTCTCTCTTTGTCATCTGCAACTCCACCATCACTTGAGAACATGAAAGTTAGTATTCCCTTTCTATATCTCCATGGCTTGATTTTCAGTTAACACCAAGTACAACACACACTGAGTACAGCATCAACCCAGATTCAACTGTCTACTGCACCCAGCCAGTCTCTTATCACTCAACTCTCATGTCATGGTGGACCATCTTAATCACTACGCTCTACTGATCAAGAAGCCCCTCGTTATGAGTTTATGATTGAATAGAGTCATAGCTCCCATCGGGCCTCCCTCCTGATCAACCGGCTCAAAATCAACCACCAGCTGATTAAAATCCTCCAGATCGACTACATGCAGATCAAATAACTACAGATTGAATGCCGCCAGGTCGACCACCTGCGGATCGACTACCTGCAGCGTGAATAGCAACTGGTGGACCATCTGCAGATCGACTGCCTGCAGATCAAACACATGCTGATTGACCACCTGCAGATTGACCACCTGCAGATCAACCATCTGCAGATCAACCACCTGCAGATCAACCACCTATAGATCTACCACCTGCAGATCTACCACCTGCAGATCAACCATCTGCAGATCAACCACCTGCAGATCAACCACCTGCAGATCAACCACATGTAGATCAACCACCTGCAAATCGACCACCTCCAGATCAACCACCAGCAGATCAACCACATGCGGAACGATCACCTCCAGATTGACCACCTCCAGGTTGACCACTTCCAAATACACCTCCAATTTCGCTCAATCGCTGCCTCCAATGATATCTCAGGGTTCGAACTATCTCACCATCCAAGTATATCTCCAATCTTCCTTGATTACAACCTCCCAGTTTGCAATGCTATGGCCACCTACTTCAACTCCTAACTCGCTCAATAACAGGCTCAAACTGTATTTCCAATGACCCTCAATCACAGCCGCAAGGTGTATTGCAAGCCTCTCGTGATTCTGGCATCCAAGTTTGTATGAATCTGCACTTGCAATGCGTCTCCATTCTTGCTTTCTTATGACCTTAAAGGGCATCTCTGAGTTCACTTGATCTCGGCTTCCAAGTGTATCTTGCAGTGCATTACAACATGGCCTCCATTCAAGTGCATCTCCAAATTCTCTTGATCACTGCCTCCAAATGCTTCTCAAAGTTTGCTCCATTGCGAATACCTGGTCCTTCTCCAATTGCACTAAACTGTCCGCTGCAGCCAGATCAACCATACGTCTACATATAGATAGACCTAGATAGATAACGTATCTGATATTGTGATGCCGCCAATTGTCTTGTACTTGGAACCAAGGGAAACATGATAGATGAAATGGTGTCTGCATATAGGACCTGAAGAACCATGGCCATGAGGATACCACACCAAATTTAAAGTCTCCCGCAGAGCTGCACAGAGGTCTCAGCTGCTCTCGAAGTCTGTGCTACTCCAAAATGTCACTATTTAATATGACATTTGTCGTAGTGTTTTGAATTCACCTCAATCACTGCAGGTGCTTCCATGTGGACTTGAGCATGCTCTTGCAGTATCTCAGAGTACATTGCTTAGCTCGAGGCGTGTCTGGCAGAGTAAGGAATTATATTGGACCACTGGTTGAGTTGACCGGAGTGCCTGGGAGGTTTGCGTGTAGCTTCCAGACCATTCAACATTTTGCTGATTGCTTCCATACCAAGCACTTGTCAGTATCACGTTAGGTACCTTGTCAGAGCCTCATGTTTCATTATTTGAGTTAATTTCATGGTGCTACTTGCCAGTCACATTTATTGGAAGTGGAATACTCAGATCAAGTTAGAGCATATGTATTAAAAGCCATGTTTATTAGAGCTGAGCATATCAGAAACCATGTCAGAGTTACACATTTCAGAGCCACACCTGTCAGAGAGATATGTACCAATGCTGGACTTTTCAGAGACTATATCAGAGCATGTCTTCATAGTTAGTACTATTAGAGGGTACGGTTGAACCGTCGACAGTGAGCTGGCGCGCAAACGCCGTTGCGCGACAGAGAGTGCAGGTGTGGGTGTCATAATTTTATTACATTGGTAATGACAAAAAAAAAAAAAAAATGCGGGTGTGGCCCAGAAACGATCCCCCCGCAAAAAAACGAAAAAAAAAACAGGTGCCTACTTACTCCTCCTCCTCACCCAGCTGGAGAAGCTCAGTGAAAGTGGTTGCCATAAGCTCCTGACCGCTTTCAGTCAGGCCCTGCACCCAATTAGTCATAACAACATGAGCCTCTTCCTGTTCCAGCTCCCTTACTTCCTCCTTTAACTCAAAAAAACGCGCCCTAATCCCTTCCAGAACAGTACCCACCTCCAACTTTCGCCTAGTGCGCTCCCCATGGGTTTCCTCCTCCCTATCCCGGACGTGCACAGTCCCCATCGTCTCATATACCTCGTACCCACCCTCTTCAAAAATCTCGGCCCATCCAGTCCAATCCTCGCTAGTAATGCTCTTAAACAAGTAGTCACTGTGGAAGATGTGCTTGCAGGGAAGACGGAACTTCCTGAAAAAGCCGCAACTACAACTGATTTCGCTTAGTGTAGGTGGCGCTTTTCCGGCACTAATCCTCTTGTGCATGGCATTTGACTGATCCAGCAGGAGCTTCTGAATGGGGACTGGGAAGCGGTGCATTTCCAGATACTGCTCAGTTCCACTTAGGTTACTGCCTCTCCATTTGGAAGCAGCAGCTTCCCTTTCTGTATGTAGTTGGGTAGCCTTCTCATGCAGGGTGATACAGCACCCCTTAAAGCCGTGTTTGGATTTAGAACCCTTGCTAGTGCCGTATTTAATGCGCCGATGCCAGGCTTCAACTGGATTGGTAGTAGTTACCTGCAGGAGCAAAGGGCTATGCTGCCTAGCATAGAGAGCCCATTGGTCACTGGTATGGAGCCATTCCTTTTCGATATAAGTGCACATTTCCGCATCACTAGTGGCCACTAATGCAGCTTGGATCTCCGCTAGGCAACCTGGCTTGGTGGTGCGCCCAAACATAGCACTGAGGAGGTTTTTCTTTGGTGCCGCATATTTTTTTGCTTTTAATTTTCGATCCAGGGTGCGCATGGAATGCACTGTGCACAGAAAGTGGGAGACCTCTAGTTCCCCTGCCAATAAACCTGGGAACGCTTTTTTGACAGCAGATTGCTTGGCAGCGCTGTCATCAGTCAAAAAATAGCGCAGGTGTGGTAACCCCTGACACCACCTTTTGATTGTGGTTAGTGCGCCGGAAATTAATTCAGCCGTTTGATTTGAGGCTAAAAAATGCGCACAGGCACACCACACACCATGTTCATCCCTGACCATTAGGGTGAACAAGGGCCATCCTCTCATGTTGGTGTTGTGGGTTGCGTCCATATGCACTAAAACCCCCCTGCGCTGCAATACAGCCAATCGTGAAGGGTGTCCCCATACTAGCCCCTGTACTGGTTCGCTATTTTTGCCTAGTTCGCCACTAGATATGCGCTCCCAACGGTAGTGCAGTGTACTAAGAAATTTTCCGGCTTCTGACAGGTCTATTTCAAGGCTAGTAGTAGGGTGAAGGTTGCGAGGATCCGGATTAGCCTGACGCCATGCCATGCCTGCATTGTGTATGTCCTTCCGCGTCAGGTAACGTCCCCCTGCAGCTTCCAAATCGGTCTGGCCCGTTTCACTCGCGACTCCTCTTAGTACATGGGTGATCGCCGCAGGTGGATAGCCTTTACTCGATTCAGCTTTAGCAATGTCGCGTAGTGCCGAGTTCCGTTTTAGTGCATCCAATTCAAGTAGTGTGTGGGTGTGTTCCTTGGACTGCTTGGCGTCGCTGTGTCCGGTAATAGTGTAGATCGGTGCAGTAGGGTCATTTTGATTAGGCTTAGATCTGACGACCTTAAGCTTCATTTGGCAGGGACTACCTTCCCTAATTTGCCGTTTTGGGGGTGGGCGATCTGAACCTTTCTGATCTGGACTACTTGGTTCCGGCTTCTGTTTTGGTTGGTGGGTTTTGCGAACTAACCTACAGTGATAGTAGGAGGTGGTCAAACCCTGCTGCATTTCGCCAAGGGTTTTGTGGAGGGACCAAACATTATCCATATCGGGGAAGTATGCATCCCATTGAGTTTCATTGATAAAAATAGGCTCGGCAGCATTAAATAATTGCTGACAAATATCCGCCAGGTTGGGAGGAACAGCAATGAGAGTAGACGTTATGCAAAAAATTCTCGGAGATGTTGAAGATGTAGAGGTGAATGTAGAGCACTCTTTGCCCAAAAAACAGGTACCTTTTATAGTTTTTTTTCACAAATTTTTTTACATACATAAGCCCTACTCAGTGACTGCAGGTGGCTGCAGAGAGATGCAGCAGCGTGCGCGCACCAGCTCACTGTCGACGGTTTAACCGTACCCCTATTAGATGCTGAATTACAGCCACACTTGTCAGAGTTACATTAATTACACTAGAATTGTTGAAGACAATCTCAGCGCTGTACTGGTTACAGTAGAGTGGCAATGAATACCAGAGAGTATTGGAGTTCCAATTGCGTGAAAATGATATCAATTATTCTATGATTATTGCAGACTGTTGATATATCGGCCAATGCAGGGGATTATTGCAATGTGTATATTGCCCTGTATTGATGAACAGGGCTGGAGTATCTGGCACATCATGCTAGTATACTTTCTGAATTAATGAGTCCTATTCTTCAATATTTGAGTATTCATTGGATATTCAATATCTGGAATGTTGAAAGTTAATTCAAGAGTAATGGTTAAATTGAGCTATGTGTATATTTAGCTAAACAAAAGTTGACACCAAAATGTAATTTATATCTTCTTTTGTGACATGATTGCACTTATATAACATGTAATTGTATAATAGGTGTATTCTATGTGAAAACCAGATGGTTAGTTTCTGAATATTTATTAAATATCTTATTGCTAAGTTGAGGTTTTTACATATAAGATGTAATAATATCTTGCAAACAGTACAAATTTAAACCAATGAACTATTAACTTCTATAATTGACTGTAATCAAGCTATAATATTTCATGGAATTGTAGAAATATTAAAATCATATCATGGTACCCTGCTCACTACTTTGATTCATCTTAGTTTGGGTCATGCCAAAGCATTTCTCTACATGATTAGTGGTTAATACAGTTACGGATATTTTCTGAGTTAACATAAGTGTTGGAGTCAAATGTACACTATATATATTAAGTTTTCCATATCACAGTCCAAGGTATACTCCACTTCCCATGGCTGAGCATGTTAGACCCTACAAGTTTAAACAGATACTATACCAATTAGTCAAGTTTCAGTACTCTGCCAACCATTCTGAATCATGCAATCACCTACAATCTACAGCTTTTGGGCAACATTTTCATACTTGTCTCAAACATATACTGTTGGAACTACTTTGGCAACTACAACTTTTGAGATCCATTTTGATTAAGATCAGCATGGCTTTTACTGCTATGGGTGTTGACAGTTCATTGCCAGTTACATACGGCGTATTGGTGCAAGTTATGCGAGATATCCCCACTCAGTCTCAGGAGGCAGTAGGTACTGACCTGATCTGAAGATGCACGAAATAAAAACCTTCTGATCCAAATATCAATAGTACGTTACAAGTAGTTAAACATCATACAGCTGAGTATTGTTGGATGTGGATGGAATTTGAAGTGCAGTTGCAATATGGGAGTAGATATCTAACAACTTCAGAAAGTGCATCAGTAACTTACCCAGTTACGTGTTAGGTGATATATTTCTGTACTGGAAGTTGTTTATGTTGGATGTACTGGATAAATGCACTGTGGCTGACATTTTGCTATGAGGACAGCAAAGAAAAATTTGCTATGAAGCTACAAGCTGCACTTATCCTAGCTTATACTACAAACTGCTTTATACCAGTACCTGTGTTGGATAGTAATGGTATTGAAGATAGAGTTTTTACAATAAAATGCTTTCAATTACTACTAATAACTTTAAGTCTTTCAGACAGTAAGTAAGTGTATGTGTGAGAAGTTTATTAAAATATGCAAGACAAAGCAGCAGATAGATGACTCTCACCGAGTGTATTAACTTACACCAACACTAGACATGTGGTGATATTACCAAGGGTTGATTTGACAAGTGTTGCCTGTTTTGAGGATTTATTTCATCTATATAAACTGGGCCCTGTTTCGATCAGAGAAATCTATTAAAGAAAGATGTCCAAGTGGCTATTCGGTGCAACCAGTTAGAGCAACCTGTTACAGCACACTGTCAAATTTGAGTTTTCCCAGATTGATGTATGATTGGTATTAATGAAAAACTGATATGAATATATAGTAGTTTAGAGTATAGCTTACAGATTGCGCATCGTATCTGCTGATTATTGCAACTCTATAATAGTGGAGAATAGTATACATGGATTATACAGTATATCTGTTGCACTACCATCACCAGTTGAATTCGTACTTTTGTACCATATAGATCTCCATTCCGAACCTATGACATTCTTTATGGATATATTCCACTATGTCTACAACAACCTGCCATTTATTACAATGACTCGAAATATGCTAGTACAATAATACAAAATTGATCAACAGCAAGATCTGAGGAACAGCCTTTGCAGATATTAGCTCTGCAGCAAGCTTATCAAATACATACTTAGCTAAATCTGTATTGAAAAGCATTCAGTATTTGTCTTTCACACTGTGAGCATCTCTCATATTGTTTCATATAATGTACTAATGATTATTTTGACCCCACCATCAGATGATGTAGAGATCTCACATAAGAGAACTTGTGCATTTCAGAATTGAATTTCAATTGTATCAACTTCTTTATATCTTCTGGATTAATACTCAGTTTGATTCATAGCAAGAGGTATTGGTCTTGCATTGATAACTTGACTGTAGAGTATTTGTGGAGCTTATACTTGAAAAGTAATGACTAGTACAGATTAGATCTTGTTGACTCAGAATAACATCTAGTCCACCAAATATAGTTATAGTGGACACATGTGAGCATTGCTGTCTGGGTGGATATCTCAGTTGTTGTCAGAATTGTTATCCCAGATTGTAACATTTGAGTAGCTATAGCCAGAGTAGCTGACATTAGATTTCCTTCTGTTGTTGTAGTTGCAGTCAGTGTTACAGTTACAGGCAGATTGGTATTTTAAATGAGTAACAAATTTACAGTATTCATCAGTACTAGTTATCTACATTCTACTTAAGATCTTTTGAATAAACTGATCCATCATATGGTCCAACAGTAACTTACGACCTAGAGGGGCAAATCAGGCAATAAAAATGAACCCAGAAACATCAGAATGCTTACCTGGAGTACAACATTGTTTCTAAAGCCCATTCCAATTCATCTGATAGTCATATATGGAGACCTGAACTGCATATGGCAAAATGACTTCACACTACACAACCAATCCAGAAAGATAAATACTTAACAGACCAAGAAGCGGAAGGCTTAAAAATGTTATAAATTGACTAATATCTACTACATTGTGATATTACTATGTACTGCAGTCAGTTATATTTTGAGAGATATCTTTTCAATCAAGGTATCATATAGTTGATCAGCATTATGGTTGAACTTCTGACTGAAAGCATACGGTAGAGCTTTGTCAAAATAAAGATTCAGTAGAACCTGTATTTAATGAATATATGTAATCAATTGGTTTAGTATTTTAAGATTAATCAACAAAGTTGTGTGTCATGTATGCTGCTGGCCAATTAGTCCAATATGTGAGTGTATTCAATATTCTATTGACTAAGTTTCAACCAATTCCACCATAACAGATTTGCAATTATTTTAATATAGGTTGATGCCTGTATTGATTGTCAGATTGGGCAAGGCAAGAACCCATACCTATTTGCACCTGACAAAGATCTGTTTCATACAAGTACCTGTATTGGCAATTATTGGACTCTGGATAGCAGAGTAACTGTAGCCAGAAGATGAGAGTACTGACCACTGCATTTATTATGGTTAGTCTAGAAACACATATTGGAATTCAATTTCAGAGTACAGTGGTTGAGTGGAGGTGAATAATAACAGGTGACAAGGTTCAAAGTGTGCTGTCAAGATTGACTAGTTTCAGGGTAAGGGCCAATATACCTGCAGTATCACATTCACCCCATTGTGTTTTACTTAAATAGTATTCTGTGGCTATTGCACATGCCAACCCAACTTTGGCAGTCCAAACAACAACACAGTTTGAATCAGATTATATGCAGTACTGTTGTCATTCTCATACTGACTTTTTCAAATCTTCTTTATCTGTAAACTCTTTGCCAAATGAGAAAAACATATCCTCAGTATAACTAAAATCAGTCTGCCAGTCTGTGTAACCATGAAGTGTACTATCAATGACTATGTTGATGGTAGAATTTTCTGATGATTTGTGATAGGGCCATAAATGGAACCGACTGCAAATCTGTGTATACATCACTAATCAGAGTGAAGATAGTTTCTTATATAACTTTTGGCATCTATACTAAGACAATATTCAATATTGTCTAACTGAGCCACTAGTACAAACTATTGACCAGATAAACATCGAATTGTACACTGCTGAAGTACTTGGTAAATGTAACCAATATGTTGTGTAAATAGATGGAAGAGATGTTGATGATAGCCTTTGGATTCTTGAACAAGATGTAGCATACCATTGCTACAGCAAGGGTTTGCTCTTAACTGCAACATCTTATACTTGTTAACAGTTTCCTACAACTGATATAGGCCGAATACTACTGTCAATGTTTGAATGGCACACTTTAATATCCCAATCTGCTGTTTTGGAGCTCCAAATATTCATTGCTTGAAGATGTTATACAGTAAACAAGTAAGTGAATCTCTGGGCCACTCATGTATGAATCAGCCTTAGGTGTGAATTCAGTGCCAGATTCAGAAAATAGTACAATACTCTTATCTAAAATTCAATATTTATCAACTGGAAAGTACTATGTAATATATCTTGTTGCAGCCAGAGTAGAATTCAGGGAGAACTTTCCAGAATATACTGAAATCATTAGAATTCTTCACTTCTCTTTATCAACGGGATTTATATTGACATGCATACTCAATACAACTCTAGTTTAACTTCCTGGGACACTATATATATATTGTAATCATGCAAGTTCATTTTAACCAATCTGTGATTGTACTTTCTAAACTTGCCAGTTGGAGTTGCACTTATTTTCAACCTCGAAATCAGATTTAGGATCACTCATTGACCAATTCCTGGATTCCACTGTATAGAAGAATTGTATTCCACTTGATTGAATAGCTGGTAGAGTGTCAATGGTGAGGATTGTAACTATTGTCCAATATATACCATATAGAGTACTCTAATGAAATACCCTTGTCCAGGAAGAAGAATCATATACAGAGATGTGAAGTTAAAACTATACAATTAGTAACAGCAACCTTCTATTGATATAGAGCTATGTCAACCTTAGCTTAAAGTTACTATAGTGGATTGTATCTTGGCAATACTATAGTAGCAATATGGGGAAGTAGACTTCCCACTATGGTATTCAATACTCCCTGCCAATCTCCTTGTCAAGTTGAGTACAATTCAGATGTTTTCATATAATATAGCTTACCTATTACTTTGACATATGCAAAACCTGATCAACTGTAGAATATTTCCAATCACTGATTGACTCTTGACATAATGCTCAGGAACATCTCATCTACTATATTTAAAGGGTACTTTGATGGATATAACAGATTGTATATACTCCATTCATAAGTAATGTTGTGTAAAGCAGCTAGCTGATTATCCCAAAATATGGAATAAATACTCCAGATTGGCTATTGTGAATCCTTGATACCTATTAGCACTTGATTACATCTAATCTGAAACTTAAGTTTACTTTATATAAGAATACTTTAGAGCTTACTATCAAGCAGCATGTTGGCAATAATTACAAGCAATATTCCAAGTGCAAACTCCTTAGCCCATACACTATTTGCTTGTATTACTTTGAATTTACAAAATTACAGCCTGTGATGATATTGGTTTTCAGCAGGTATTGCCAGTCATTTATAGAGTTGCTGTAAAGTTATCTGGCTTGTTTCAAAAGCATCAGCTTTGAGGACAGATGATAAATCAGAAAAGACAACAAAATTTGAAGTACGAATATGCAATGTAGGTACTATCTGATCTAGCATGCTCTAGACAAGTCTTGGATCTTGAGTTTCAATGGACCCATACAACTCTATAACTCTAGCTCCAATTAAGTTTTCTAGTTCTCATATTGACCCCATCCAATCAATAGGTAGAGTGTGCAGCAACAAATGAAGTTGTATCTGGAGGTATCAGATTTGTGATCGCATTAGTATTCATGATGCAGCCATCAAAACCCCACAATGTTGTAACCATTTATGGTAATAATCCACAGTAGCACAATAAATAGTGATGCAATGGCCAATCTGCAACGTACAGGCAAATTACAACTGTAAATTGAAGTCTAGATGGATATAATATCATGTGAGATGAAAAGTCATTGCAAACGTAATCAGAGCAATGTATATGGGACCTGCCCAGTTCAATAATATGCTGGATACAACACAGGAAAAACTTTGCAGTGTTTGAATCCAGTCTAGATAACAACTGCCAGTTGCTTAACTGGTCTAGTTTTGTTGTATATGCTTAACTTAACCAGAGCCTGAATTCTAGTTCCAAACTGGCCAATGTCTGGATATTCAGGACTCAATGCTAATACTATGCTACTCATATGTTTGTTAGCTTGAACCTATTGCAACCATCATCTGGCAGTAAGCCAAACTCCAGAGACTCTGGTGACATACAACTAATTATCACAAAGGGAGTGAAAACTCTGCTACTGAAGCAAGTATATTTGAATATTAATATTGGTAGACTTATATATCTGGATTGGTTTGTCATGTACCCACTAGCAAGTATAATGTCACTGTTAGTAAGAACTGGTGGGAAGAGATACCACATGACATTGATCATATATGGAAAGGACTGTAGTTCAGTGGCAGTTAAAATGGCTTGCAGTTAAAGTAAAAGATGTATAATATACGGGATGATAAAGGCAGGTGAACTCAGTTGTAAATGGCAGTAATGAAGTCAATGCTACTGGTGAGCCTGACCTATTTCCAAGTCAAGAATATAATGGAATGTATTACCAAGTGAGTTAGAGTAGAGGTGGTGGACATGGTGGTAATCAGAGAGATTGTAGCAACAACTCAATTCAATGCAATATCTGCAGTGATCTGTACTATGTATATGGGAATAGATAGAGAAATACTTTGAACTAAATTATTATCACAGTATGCGCAGTGACTCACTAAACAATATTATTACATTTTCCAAAAACTGAGAGAACTATCAACAATGTACCTGGCAGCCAGTATTTATATCTGCATGATTCAGGTAATATAGTGACTGCACCACACTCTGTATAGGACGACAGTGGCAGAATGGCAGGAAACATGGTACCTGATAACCAATCTACTGAAGAAATACTGAATCAGTAATTACCACTCAATATTTGCTATACCCAATCGCTTGATTCCAAATGGGCATTGAAAGTTCCAAAGATCGATTAACTAGTATATACTCCATACAATCAGCATTGAATATCAGATTCCCATTCTGTATCTGGAGGATTTCATTTTGCACTTACAAGATGCATAGTGTTTCCTCAACCTCAACTTCCATAATATTCATGATCAGCTTTGTATTCAACCAGAATGAATGAGAAGGATGGCACATGTGAGCCCTAAGAGAATATACCGATGGCTGGAAATTCACTGTTTTGTTGACATATTTGCCAAGACAGTGATAATACATTAACATATCTACTACAGAACTATGTCAAAAGTTTTTACATTGTACAAGGTTTCTGAATGACATGACTCTCCACATACAGAGTGGAGCGACCAACAAGAACTACATTCAGGAAGTTCCAACATCTATTCATCTGAAGGGCTACTGACTTTATCACCAGGTGAGTATGTTTGGCAGGAAATTAACACCCTTCTTAAAATTTAAGATCAAAAGTAATGCATTATCCATAACAGTAGGGATGGTACACATGATCTTGGATACATCCAACCCAAAATGTCAAATGGAGACACCTCTCTATTGGGTTCACAGCAATCTGCTGCCACTTTATACAAAACTTTACCAAGATTACATTCCCACCAATCACTGTAATCCATATATTACCATTAGAGTTTAATAAACTCTGAAACAAAATAGACTTGGTGGGAGGAAGTCACACATGGGATTGATCTGATGAATATAATACTTACTCAGCTGGTGTTACTATCACTGTAAAGTGAAGGTGATCAGTATCTCCAATGAATGATTTGGTGAGACTTTATCACTGGAGAATTACTAAGGCTGGTACAATATAATATGGAGGATATCATTTGAACAAATCAAATCATAACTTCCTTTTCCCGCAAGTTGCATGTCACTGATATATTCTACTTAACACATCCTAAGAAGTTCATCAGAGATCAGAATGCAATTTTGCATTTGCTATTTACTCTATACAGAGCTGGCCAGTTTTACTTCCTAATACATTATGGAGTACTTATATACATTCTTAGATAGTTACAATGTGCAAGCTAACATTTAACTGTCTCAGATAATTTGGTAAGGTAAAATTTCAAGATTCAATTTGCACCATTGGAATGTAATGAGGTGCATTATTCAGAAAGCCAATGGTACTGCAGTTCAGACCCAGCAATCTCCTGTACTGAATAAGCAACTACCTATAAGAGAACAAGATATCAATACAACCAATTATCAATCTGAAAGTCACAACCAAATAATATCATCTTAGTCAATATCAACCAATTACTATACTAGATTTCCACCATTTCCAGCAACATCCAAGTAGAGTGCAATACTGCAGTGGTGGACGAACTGACTGCAGTTGAATGTGTATGAGTCACCATACTCAAAGTGGAGCACTGGATGTGAAATTCCAGATAGCATAACTGGAAGACTTCTGCCTGGGCAATATGTACTAGGAACACAATGATAGGCTTGTATAGGGTGCAACAAGACTTGACAAGAGAAATTAGTAATGAAATTGAGATAGACTCTGTCAAATAATTGAAGAAAATCTGATTCCACTCTATCTAATGACCGAAGATAATCTGATCCCACTCTGTCCAACTCATCACCTCTGTATTCTCCCTGATCTCCAGTTGCATGTATTGCATTAAGCCCAAAATCATATGATGAACAGCTATTTCATAGTATATTGGATGGTCTCAGCAGTCAGTTGCTGCTGTTTCTGACTATGCTAAGACCAGAGAGTTCAACCGTATATCAGAGGTTTCTTAGTAAGCTACCAAATTCAAACAACAAATTAATCTTCAGATGGCTTGGTACTATAAATCAATGGTTCCAGCATGTCCTGGCACCTAAATGATGTCGATTTCACTACCACAATGCTGGGAAGCAGTGCAAGAAATACCATTATCACCTTTATTGTTGCTTGGTTGAAGTTGGTAATGGTGACAATGATTATGGAGAAGATCTCTCTATCTAACAAACCTTTATAGCCTCCATTATAATCAATTTCCAATGCCATGTATTCTGAGAGTCAATCTCAGATTACACTGATACTTGAGCAAAATTTATTTTAGTAACCTGAAACCTCCTAAAGTGAGTGAGGACAGCCAGACAATACACTAAGTACCAAATGTGGGAGAAAATGAGACAATAAAAGAGCTTTGCAGTGATCTTTTGGGGTAACAAGTATCACTGATAACATTTACCAGAGCACCGTGAGAGTGATTGTGATTGGTATGTGAGCACATAGATGTGGCAGACAGAATTTTGGAAACAGTAGAGATAGTCAAACAACAAATGCTGCCATCCCATACAAAGTTACGAAGATGGCCACATTGTTTGGAACATTTTGTATGCTGACTTTAGACCATTTCTAATACTGTCGAGATTTGCAACTAACAATAGATTATACAGTCTAGTCAATCAGTTTCATCAATTACTGTTCATTATCAACCTCTATGTGTTACTATGTTTCCTAACACCTTCAAAATTTTACTGTCAACTTTGCTAATATATATTACCCAACAAACAGTTAACTAATCTACCAATACACAGCAGGTACACTGAGACAATAACCCTGCTGAGTAAACAAATGATATTAATTGATAATAGTGTCAATATCCTCAACTGAAACATACATATTGTAAGGACCAATAATGATTGTCCTATACAAGTTGTTGATGGCATGACCCATATCAATCCACCCTTCATTGATATTAAATATAAGTTGCTGGCAATCGGGTAAAATTCAATTTTAATCCTATTATACTGGATTTGAAATATTTAAACATTGCTTATTTACATATTACACAGCTGTGAATCAAAATAAAGTTTGAAAGGGAATGTAATATATTTAGGCGAAAAAGAGGTATACTACCTGGAGAACAGGAGTACCAAAATATAGAGTAGTGTGTTAAACAGTTGAGTACAGAAGGTTATGGATAAGCTCTGAATGAATTAAAGCAGCACCAATCTGGGCTGAGGAGTATATACTTAAGTAAAGAAGCACCCATCACAGCTGATATTAGCTGAAATGGAAGGAGGGGAGTATAAAGTAGCCCACCAATGGGTAATTGAGGAGAGCAGTGGCTCCAACAGTAACATATATCTCTGGGGAATTGGAAAATTTACCTTAATATTCATCTTGAGAAAATGTAATGGTAACCTTCTTTCCAGTGGCATATTGAGACAAAACACAATCAATAGTAGTGGCTGAAACTCCTAAAGTCTTGGATGTGATAGATTGGAAGAGCTGAGACATGATTGGCTGGTACTTCAAGCAAGAGGTTGTAAAGAAAGATTGATTGTAAATTGAATGCAGCTGTTCTATCCAGGTAAACTATAATTTCTTATGATCCATAACCTTTCAGAAATAGGTATTATCAAATCAGTGCTGTTTAACTTGAATCCAAAACTAACTCTCAAAGTCAAAATCTTACTAATAACCAAAGACAGTTGTTCAACAATCTACATCTGCCAAGTATTCTGGAATGGTATAAATTGTTAGTTCCAACTATGTATATTCTGGTGTACAGATAATATTATCAGCCTAATAGAGGAATATTAAACAGATCACAATACTTAGAACATATTGGGGTTGCAGATTACTATTACATGAGAGACCACCAGGTAATTGACATGCAGATGGTATATCTATAGAAGCACCTGCTATTTGATAGTGACCATCCTGAGTATAAATTGTTAGTATCCAAGCTTTGTTGGCCATTGAGTTCATTTTGTAAAATATTATGAGCCATATAGTGTTTATGATTACAATTGCCTTCAGGAGTCTTTTCACAATCTCTAAAGTATTTATGATGAGTATGAGAAAGTGGTGATCTCCAGTGGCATTCAGCTGTGGAAAAGTCTAGTCTGCACAGATCATTGATAACAAGAGTATATGACCAGATGCAACAACAAACTTCTGTAATTTGTTGAAGTTTAACTATTGCCATTTGAACAATCAGAGTGCTATAACCCCAGCTGGAAGTGGGGGGCTTGTAATGACAGTATCAGCAAAATTCTATTACTTTTCCCAATCAATGTTTGAAGAATGAATTAATATCTTCCAGTACAAATGGTCTACAAGTAAAACCTCCTGTTGGCAAAATGCAGTACCTTCTTCAATATAGAAGAATAAACAAGATTTTCTGATGTCCTCACTGTAGTCATTGCCAATCACCACATTGCTATCTTTAATATTCTGCTTGACTTCAATGAATGCAATCATGACCGTTGCATATATCTGGTACTATCCGAGAAGTTACCATTGAACGTCAATCATATAATTGAACATTCACATTAACAATGCTTTTGGATGGAAGTACTTTCTCAAGGTGTACTGTGTGATTCTTCTCCACATACTGAATTCTCACCTGGCTGCCAGTAGACTCCATGTTAAGAAAGTGAAGATAGAGTTGTGAAATGTTGAGACAGTATATAAGTGGAAATATAATATCAAATGTTACAAGATAAAGGCGAAATAGTCCAATGAAGTGGTTCAGAGTCAATGAGAATGTGACTCAAAGAAAGCTCTGAAAGAGTTCAAAGAACATAATTTCTCATATTTGTATTTATATTATGGATGCCAGTCATTTGTTGTGACTTAGAAAGTGTCTGATACACAGGACTGGGAAGGTTTCAATTACCCAAACTTGAATATCAGCACTACCAATCAAGTGTAGTATTGATTTAAGAAATGCTGTTTAGTTCAAGTGAATGTATCTAGATTTGATCCAGACTCAACTAAAGAATATGTGACATTTACACAGTAGTAACTTTAACTAACTCTTAGTGCAGGCCAAAAGGAGCACTTATATACTGAAAGTTAAGATTTGCACCTACAAATAACTACTGTACAGATCATATGATTACTTGAAGTTTAAGTGTTTGTGGTTACCATGCAGCAGAGACGTATTGCTGCATTGAGAATCTGCAGAACTGAGTGGACTTGGAACTTTGTGATTGGCAATGGTTAAATTGCAAGAGTATGATCTGAGTCTGGTATTACTAGGAGAGAAATATGAATCTCTCAATATGGTATATCCTTTGCAAGAATATACTGTTTTTGTGATATTCTGTTATTATTGCATTCTGCAGGTAGTATAGTAGTTGATAATGCAATATCATGGGTATAACTTTACTTTTATATATTCATGGGGGTGGTATCTGGAGAATTCAGTTACAATAAGATTATAGTCAATGTATAAAAGTGTGATCTTGGGTGTACAAAAGAGAGATCCAACGTAGAGAAAGACTTGTAACATAAAATAAAAATTATCGAGCAATCTAATTTATTCATGTGCTTCTCAATGCCAAGATTACTTGCAATGAGTTATAAATACATACTTACAATGAGATTATTAATTTAATATTTCATGGAATGTATCTTTTGGAATTTCAAATTCATTTTGGTTCTCACTGCTATGAAGTTGACTTTAAATAATCATTCTGGTGGAAATTTGAATATCACCTAATTTTAATATATAGTGAGGGTTCATCTCTTGCCAAGCAAATGAATGATGACATACAGTTCCATTCGATTGAGTTGCACCAAGCTGTAAATTAGTATGAAGAATTCATTCCAACTGCAGGAATTACAGACTTGTCTTATATTGAATGTTACTTCTACTTGCTGAAGCCATCATGGTAAATGTGAATGATTCTCCACTATGAATCATAATGCAATGATGCATTGTTCTAGTAGGCAGACATTTCATAAGGCAGCCGAAGATTTGCCACAAGCTTAAGTGTTTATGCTAAGAATCAGGCATGAGTTACCTGTCAACTCTGATATAGTGCAACAAAAATTCCTTTTCGGCTTCTGGCTCTTTGCACTCTGGCAAAGGAAGATTGATTACATAATTCTTCCTATAGTATGCTATTTAAAGAACAAACAGGCAATTTAGTTGTGATACCAGTAAGTCTAGGTTTGAAGTGTTGTGAACTTCAGCCTGTTTAATAAATTGCAGGATATAAAGTGAGCATGAGTTGCCAGTCATCTGCAGAGTTACTAACCAGATTCTGTATTTTCAAATTTTGATTTTCAAATTCAAGTAGTCCTAGGACCACCCAAACTGCTGGAGCTATTTGATAATATGGAAGTAGATATTCTGAAACATAGCATTGTCAATATCCTCTTAAGTGAAGTTAGTTATAGCCCAGGGCTTTGCATTCAAGGATTACAGTACAGTGGCTACCTTCCTCCAAAGGATGGCTGACATAGAGTATGACTGTCAACATATCTCAGCAGTATCATTACATACACATCAATTATTGATTCTAATTTTAGCAGAGGGTGAGTGACATGAGCTGTCTGTACTTAAAAGTATAATGTGTAATAGATGACACTATGTGTGTACAGCCGCCACTGGTTCAGAAGCATTCAATATTACATAAACTATACTGGGAGTAAAGGAACATAGAATATTACAATACAGTTCAAACTGGGTATACACAGTGATGTCGCTTATTTTTGGCTCTGAAATGTTGCTGGACTTGAATGATAAATCTATAATAAATCACTGCTTGGTATATTTGCCTTGATAGAATAAATAAATATTATCCTCAACGGATGGTGGATCTGGGTGTTATCTAACTTCAATTAAAATCAAACAATTACACAACTGCCAATGTTTGATTGAGCCATAAATAACTGATCTAGATCCAATAATCTGGCAATTGTACCGACAATTGTCTGGTCTCTCTCAGTATCCCAGTGTAATTGGAATATGCAATTTTCCATACTTGATAATGAGACTCAAAGAGAATATTTCAGTTTCCAGTACACCTAACACAATTTGATTCAACTCTCTTGATTGATTGAATTTTCTAATGTCTACACAGTAGTAGATTTTTGGTATATTGTTAGTATGCCAGTGACAAATTATTCCAACCCTGTGTACTGTATCATCTGTCAGAATTTCACCATAACAAATACTAATATGATGAAAAGAACCTTGAGCTATGAATTACAGCCATAGCCTGATTCTACTTTGACCGTTCTGACAATGAGAAAGGTATTATCCACCCAAGATTGACTGAGTCAAATATTAACTCAACACAATGCTATGAATAGTGGACTGCATGCCTGATTTGCTTGTGGAAATGGTGCTTTGTATTGGTTTACCAAATGTGTACTGAACAGTCAACTTCATATTGTATTGGTGAACGATAATTGTGAATGCCAATGAAATCCGCCTCCAATAATTACCAGTGTAAGAAGGAAAAGTTTCCACTCCAACCTTTCATGCAGTTCAACATGCTAGTGAGAAATGATCCATCTATCCACAACTATGCTGTACAAATAATACATTAAGCCTGTATTGTATCAGTTGATAAGATTGAGTAAATTGAATGTTTAAAGAGACATACATTGATGTCACCAACCAGATACATGTTTATTATTGGGTATCTCAGTTTGGCTGCTAGCTATGTTCTTTCAGTATAAGCTATTTGGAATTTACTTTTTCAGATGTTGGAATATATTCAATTATTAATGATGTGATGTTCAGTTGACATATTATGCATTGGAGGAATTTCATGTTGGTCACTGCAGAACATTGGCTGAGATCACTCACTCTGAGATTATTGTCACTAGGATCTGTTTTCAGTCAACATGTATGTGGAACTCTAGTTTGACCTAGGCAGATGACTTGAGAAAAAGCCTGTTGCATTTCATTCAATACCCAGAACATCTCAGTGAGTACTGTGTGGTTTGAGGTTGGAAGATAAAGATCAATTTTGACCACTTTGGGTTTACTTACAAATACAGACCGATTTGGTAAATCTTGATATTTGAGCTATATTTCTGTGGAACTAATATTGTCCATATTTGCATACAAATAAAGAGTATCTATATGATCTGCAAAAACATTTTGCACACATACTTCCACTGATGTACCCAGCCTGGGAGAGAGTACTAGAGCACAACCATTTAGAGAGGAGGTGGATGAAGGAAGGTATTGTCAAATCTCTCTACACTGGGAAAAATGTCCATTTGCAATGCATAACTCATGGAGAAGGTGTTTTTTGGAGGGAAATTCAGGAAATAGTTGGAGCACAGCACCATGAAGTCCTATGAACGTATGCTATGACTAGATCACGTTGATACCATCCAATTTTGTGCCCTTGAAACTCTACATCATGCTGCATATAACAAACTTGATGGCAAGCTGCCAGATGAACTTCATTTTATGCTTCCAAGTACACTATGATGTACATTTCTAATTGTACTTGATTGCACACTTCCAGCCTGTTTGACTGTGTGCTCCCAATTGCTCTCAATGGCACTCTCTCTGCCTGCTTGACTTATACTCCCAAGTAAGCTCTGATGATGCTCCCAAGTCAACTCTGTGTATGCTCCCAAGTGTATATTATCAAGAACACCCCTCGGCATGCTCTCAAGGACGCTCCTAATTGCACTTCATAGTTCACTACCATCCTGCTTGACTGTATGCTCCCAAGTAATCTATCAAGACACTCTCAAGTATACTGCTAAGCATGCTCTCAAATACACTCCATATTGCACCCGATGGCACAGTCTCAGCCTGCAGGGCCATACTCTCGAATGTAAGCTCTAAAAATACTCCCAATCACACTCTGTGTTTGCTTTCCAGTACACCTCCTAGTGCCATCTCAAGTACACTCCCAGGCATACTGTCCAGGATACTCTCAATTGCACTCGATTGGACATTCCCAGCCTGCTTGATGCTATCCTCCCAAGTAAGCTCTCAACGCTCCCCCATGCTGACCTCTGCGTTGCTCTCAAGTATACTTCTAAGCACACTTACAAGTGTGCTCCCAATTGCACTTGATGGTGAACTACCAATCTCACTTGCCTGTGTGCTCACACATATGTTTCTGCATGCTCAATCCACAGATGTGCTGAGTTCCAGATACCAGCCACTGAACCGTGGAATATGGTGGAGTATGTTGGGCTGTGATTGAAGGGCTATGGGTGTCACATGATGTTTGGTATATGGCAGGTGGTAGGTGGCCTATAATGGCTGCAATTATGATGTCAGTTGATATCATAGTCTGAACTTGATATTTACAGTGGCCACCATGACAAGATCTCACGATGCCTTATGGTCATGGTATTAGGAAATGCAGTCTGGAACCCTGTAAGAATAGTGGACAATTGAATCATCACAACTGCAGAATCGTTGACGCTGAGTCTCCCATGAATCTGCTCTCTACAAGTTCCCACTGATGGTTGGTGTATGTGTGTAAACTTGGTCCATGGCTACTGGTGATGAATACAATTGCCAATGGCAATGGCAATTGAGACGGCATTGCTAATGGTGTTGGTGATAGTGAGCATATTACCAGAAGTGCTAAGATGGGTAGTTTCGCTACATCAATCTCAGTGTCGAAGCTTTTACTGATTCAGAGATATCTATTGGCCAGGAATATATGGTACATCTCCCTTGCACCTTTCCAAGGAGAGACTGCCACCAGACTGTGCCATTCAACTTCTATTGCCAACTAATAACAGCCTCCACAATCATTTTCCCAAAATCAGCTATTAACCTGTAACTAGCAAGCTGATATTTATGTCAATCAAGGACATTGCAGCAGCACACACCAACACTATATGTTTTAAAGTATCCATAGCTACTATCACTGCCACTAAGCACCTCAACTCCACAGCACCCATGACATTCAAAGCCACCACCAATGCAGCCACCATGACGACAGCCAATACATCCACCACTATCACAAGCAGCACTAATACATATGCGTTCTCCTTTGCTATTTCCACCATTATGAATGGTAGTTGTCAATTGTCTCTCGCCTGAGGCAAGGAATGACAGTATAGTGAGAAATTCTTCTCAAAATGAATGGTCCAAGTGTGCCTGAAATATTTGGAGATTGTTGTTTATCAGCTGACCCCCTAAGCCCCACTGGATGTTATGCAGAAAATCTATAACTTGTTTGGTGACATTTACAATGCTGCCAATTCTGCAGTTACATCACTATCTAGCTTCATATGATGCAACCTACACCAGCTGGGATTCAAATCCAAATTATACAATCATGTCATTAAGGCCCTCCTTAGCTCCAGCAATAGCAAATGGATCATACATCTGTGCCCTGCTATCCCCATGAGAATGCTACAAGTATTGAAGAAGCTGAAAGACCTCTGGCTGCACTATCTTGAACTTTCACCAATGCTGGGTGATTTCCATGGAAGTAAGCAGCTGTTGAGATTAACTGTAATTGCCAGCCAAACATCCCATGAATCCAAGTTGGCAATAAAATGTATCAACTGCACTGACATCAACCTCTCCCATATATTCTGCTGGAAGTTAAGTGATGACAACTGGTATAATACTGAGCACTTCCAGACAGCAAAAATGAAACATCAATATAGCTACCATTAACTGAATGAAGCAATTGATTACAAAGCTAAGTGTTTGATATCATAACAGCAGTTAGTAAAGCTGGTTAGTCAGCACGCTGGCATAGATAACTGTAAACTCACCAATTTACCTCCCGCCATCACACAACCAGAACTGTCTCCTGACCATTGGACACTTGCTCCCCCTTCATTTCCCAAAATTGAAAAATATTTTCACCACTACCACCACCAACCAAGAAAACAGAAAGGCAACAGTAAAAGGATATAAGAAATATTGGAAAGCTGTTAATGGATCTGGCCAAGAATAAATCTAACAATAAAGCTGGTGATATCTTTCCTGATGACACCACCATTGAAATGGCCACCACCAGCACTGAACAAGTTAATATAACACTCTGATGAAGAAATGCATCACAATTACCAAGAAGACTCCCATCCCAATGTCCAGTGGAAAATAGAAAAGTATGTCCCCAGAGTAGCATACAGATCCTACGCAGAATAGTACCATATAGCCCAGCCAACTTGATGTACCACACAGCAAAAGTAGCAGTGCCAATCATGACCCCAAGGGTGAAGAACAATACGTTGGCTGTGTTGCACATTGCCTCAGTCATGATCTGGACTGGAAGATGATGTTGGATATAAACATGAGAATGTTGGTATACCATGAAAATAATAGGGTACAATAACATACCCATCTGCCAACAAGCAGTGAATAAAGATCATAAGTTTCTTATAGTAGCTCAGGTAAATATGACAGCAGTCGTATATGCAATGTTGAGAGTTCAATCTAATACTCAGCTCTGCAATATCTGGTGGATTACATGGGGCCACAGAAACAAGAAGAAACATCGAAAAGAAGCCTGGAAAAACGGGAAACACCAGAAGCAAATTCTAAATTTGTTTTCCCTTTCAGTATATGTTTCTGGATTGAGTTCAAATCATTCTTATCTGCATTGGAGATTGGGTATTAACTCAAATAGAATATCAATGAGGAGAGGTGTACTTCACACAGAGAAATTGGCAGGAGTTGTAGTTGGAAAATCTGATGCTTACAATCTCTACTCACATGGCTGATGGGGTGTAGTGAGACATCAGGATATAGGAAGTGTATCAGCAAAATGTATAATGGTTTGGAAGTCATAACTGAACAACTTAGCAACTCTGCACAGCCACACCAATCCTTCTAAATGCTCCTAGATGATCTCAGACAGGCTGATTGCAAAGTGATATGCTTTCTGATGCTCCAAGTTCACTTCTCCAGTGATCCTCAATACTCTGGGAGTTGTGGTACAGCATACAAGAATATCCTGAAGAGTGTATAGTTGTCTTCAAAATGCTACAAAATGAAACTATTAGGATGTGCAAATTTTAGAGCTAATAGAAGTATTGGCCACATCTGCAAGACTATGCCAGGGCAAATCAAACCTGGAGTCACAATCTCCAGGAGTAATTATGATAATGTTTCTCACATATAGTACAAGTTGATAAACTATCATACCCCTGCACACCTTGATTCAGACATGCTAACTAATATACAGTTCAGAATGTGTCTAAACTCACCATATGGTTTACAAGCTATATTCTATCGACTTTATCCAAGGCAAAGTTCTCTCACACGCAATGTGCTGGTCTAACATCTGTTCTGATAGGTGCAACATGCATCTGATTAGTCTATTTCACAACCTGAATGAGCCGATCAACACAATCGTTCCAACCATGTAGATCTTTGTACTTGTCACAAGTTTCGCCATACATTCTTGAGCCTGCAGACCGAATATCCATTGTTGAGAATTCTTGCACCTGTTAGAAAAGATTGATATCCTGTTTCTGGCTGGGGGGCACTTCTGAAATTGGAGGGTCCGATTCATTGGAGTCTTGCTATAGAATAACACAGGCAATGAAGGTACTCGGCCTTGGAAGGTGTAATTCAGGTCACCTTTTGTATATTGGACTCAGATGTTATGAGATTCAGATATGATCCCTTGGTTAACAGTGGTATATTCCACCTTGTAATCAAGTCCCAGATGCTGAACAGATGTAGGGCAGTGAAATTGTTGACGGTACTACAACAGACCAGTCTGAAGTTTAACACATGTGCTATCTATGAGTACAGTCTGTTCATCTTCAAGCACCAGTGCACTAACAATGTATCCACAGTGCTGTTCAAATCGGGTATGAAATAGCTGTCCAATATTGCAAATCATGATATCTGCTGGTGCATCTCTGAGTGAGGCTGAACTTGAGACTTTTGCATACTGTGCAGAGATGTTTTTGTCTCAGACAATGTACCTGTAGTGATAGAGGGCGGAAAAATCACTCCATCTGGCAATGCTAGAGGTGTAAAAGATTTGCTCCGTGAGTGTTTCACCATTTATAGGGAGCGGATAGTAGGTTCAAAACTTTGGCACACTCAATATCTTATCAGCCATAAAGGCTAAGATATCACAGCATCTCCTTCACATAGATAAAACTGGTACACTGGTTATAATCCTTGAGTATGGTTTGAAAGTAATTGACTTGGTTGGTACAGAGATATGGCGCTTTCACATTGCCCATATGTAACCATGCAGAATCATAAGTGGTGAAATTGTCACCAGAACCCATTCACCATGTTGCCTCCAATATATGGCTTACAAGAGGCACATCAGCAAAAGGTATATTTGTCACTGGGAGTGTTTGGGAGTTATTGGACCAGAATCCCAGGGTGGTCAAAGCTCAGAGTTGACTGGACTGATGCAGTGGCCTTCAGGTGCACCTGGGAGCGATGGCAAAATATATGTGTGGATATAGAAGGTCTGGTGTCCACCGGAAATCACCTGGGAGTGCCAACAACAAGTCTGGAAGCGTCGACAACAAGGCTGGGGGCACAGACAACAAGTTTGGACATGCTGGTAACACGCCAGAGAGTGTTGGCAAAACTTGTGGGAGAGGTGGCAACAAGCCTGGGAGTACTGGTGACAAGCCTAGGAGCACCTGAAATCACTGTAGAGCAGTCTGGGAAAAACCACATCATCTTTGGGAATGCAGCTGGTGCATGTTGATATCATAGCTGCTGTATATTGTTCAATGATATTTAACACAGATGTATGCAGTGTGAATTGTCCTCTACGTATCTATGTATCTATGTATCTATATATCTATATATCTTTAACACTATCCATCTGCACATGGCATATCTGGACTGGCTGCAGCCAATATTGTACAGCGCGCCTGAAGATAACTATCGAGTGGACTCAGAGATCCACTCGCAGGTCTTTATTGTAGGAACATTGAGATGCACTTGGAGACCTTGATCATGCAAGCCTGAAGGCTATAATCAAGGGAGTTACAAGAAGCATTTGGAGGCTGTAATCGAGCAAATTCGGAGATACACTTGGAGGACATAATCGAGTGAAGTAAGTGATGCGCTCCAAGGCTGTGATCTAGCGAAGTTGGAGATGCACTTGTAGGCTATGATACAGGAAAATTGGTGGAGAACATGGAGGCGGTTGATGGGAGAAGTGCTGGGTGCGGAGACTCAATCAATCATCAGTTCGTTAACTCGCAACTGTGGGAATGGAACAAGAAAACATTAACATTGAGCTCTGATGGAGATCTGGCTGGTGGCGGTCGATCATGTAGGGAGGCATGATGGCCACTGAACCTACATTCAGGGGGCAACACGTAATGGTGAGAATGATGAGAAGACAGTCAATCTTGGTCGGATGCCGCACACAGCATATTCTGTACTTTGAGTATGCGCAGCTCGCTGTATAGTCTACACAGTGAATGCTGTGGTCGGTGTGATCTGGAGATCATTACATTGAGAGATGGAGTGAGATGACTTAACCTTGTATTTGGTGATAATGGTAGAGTTGTGGACATGAAAGTGAGATGGGGAATGAAGATGGGAGGATACAAGTGGATATTACAAATCAGGTGTACGACTGGCCTGATTGGGTTTGGATGATGTCATAGCAGTTTATGTACCTGCCGGATTGGAAGGTTTTCGTGCAATATGTGGAATGGTCAATTGACTCACACATGAATTACCTTTAAGTCCCAGTTTCTCATGATGATTTCCCACATCTCCTCTCATCTCTCTCTTTCTCTTTCTTAACTCTACCATAATCTAAGAACATGAAGTCAAGTCATCCATCTCTATCTCTTCATGCCATGAGTATGTGTCAACAGCAATTACACCATATACTGGGTACAGCAGACACAGATTACTACATATAGCGAGTACTGCATACACTGAGTACTGCATACACTGAGTACTGCAGACACTGAGTACCACATACACCAAGTACTGCATAGATCAAGTACTGCATCATTGCAACAATGATTGACTCCCTCTCCTCTCAGTCTCCCATCTCACATCTCACATCTCTTGGTGGACTTTGTTGTACTCAACTCTGTATATTCCCATGAGTATGAGTTAACCAATCAATTGAATCTCAGCTCCCATTGCACCTCCCTTCCAGTCTATACCTGCCAGATCAACCATCTCCATGTACTGCTCCAATCTCGAGCGGACATAGCCTCCAGGTTCACCGCCTAAGTCCCTCCCACATGGCCTCCTTGTGACTTTCTGAATTCACTTGATCTGGGCCTCGAAGTATATCTCCAAACTTGTTCTATCGCTGCCTCCACGTTTGCACAATCATTGTCTCCCAGTTGATCTCCATACTTGCTTGATTACAGCCTCCAAGTGCATCTCTGAGTTCACTCAATCTCAGCCTCCAACTTCATCCCAAAACTCACATGATCAAGGCCTCCAAGTACGTATCAAACTTAACAAAACCACTGCCTCTATGTGCATCCCTAAGATGACTCAATCGGCATCTCCAGGTACTCTTCCGTTCATGGTTATGCACCATCAGCAGCTAAATAGACCATATGTATATATATAGAGAGACTTCGATTGATACTACATGTCATAATGTCATGTACTCAATGTCATAACTGTAATACAGACGAATATGATAGATGAAATGCCTTGTGGGTATAGAACCCTCTAAACCACAGCATTGAACATACCGCAGCAAGTCTCCTGGGGAGCTGTGCAGCATTCTCAGCTGCTCTCAAAGTCTCCTGCAAACCTGCTTGAAGGTCTAAGCTGCTCAAAAATCTGATTATCCAATAAGTCATCTATTGTAACATCCAGAATTCAGCTCCATAACTGCAGATAATTTCAGGAGCACCTGAAAATACTGTTGTAGAGTCTGAAAGCACCATGCTAAGCTCTTGTGGGGCCTGGGAGAATCTGGAATTACTCACGAGTACTGGTGAGAATGACCAGAGTGTCATTGATGTTAGCGTGTGGCTTGCGGACCAGTTTACATGTTGCTGATGCACCTTTCGGTATGGAAAATGAATTATGCATGGTTCGCTCATTCCTGGAAGCCTATGACTGGCATTTTCGCAGCCTAAAGTGCAAACGTGATGAAGCAGATGCAGAATTCTTTGTTGAACTGCATCTGCTAATTCAAAGGGATACCATAATGCCCACTCTCAAGCTGATTCACAACATGGTCCATATCAGCTATACTCCAGGTAGTGGCTGCAGTCTCAGTATTAGCTAGAGAGACATGAAATTCCACACACTGGTTGGGGGTTATATTTGCCTCCCTGTACACCACAATGTTTGCAGCAGTCATCATTTGGGCAAGGATATTGGTGAATATGCTTCTGGGACTGGTTTCCGTGGTCCCAACTGTTAGCAAATGTTGTTGGTCATGATATTGGAATAAGTGATGGAACAGCATGCATTAAATAGGTGTCACTTGATGGAATTCACACTCCGATTGCTCTTTTGCTGTCTATCAATGAGCATCTGAATAGTGGATTGCCGCTTGTCAGGCTCTAGTCAAGCACACTTGAAATTGCCTTTGTTTTGTAGTAGTTACCTTTTCAGCCCTGTTCATCTGAACATTCATTGCAGCTTGGATATTATGAATCTTTTGTTCTTATAACAGATGGCATTCTCTTGCCAACAGTTCATCCACATTGGTATTGGCAGAGTTTGACATGTTCTGTTCTCGAAAAGCACTGTGTTCTCAACAAATTTCTTGACTGTATTCGCTACTACTTTGAAGAATAGTTTGGAGTAAATGTGTTGGTTGACAAGTGGGGAGTATTCAAATAATGCATTCAGTGTGCGATTTACACTTCTATCAGTGGCTGATTCCACAGTAGTTTTCCCATCATCATTGGAGTAGACAACAATTAGAGCGCAATTTACAGCCAGTGTTCTAATCATGCTCTGGATCTCTGTTTCCCGCCCAGAGCCACATTTCAATCAATCAAAACGTTCAAAGATGCACCGATGACCGGCAGATTGGGTGTGCCAATGTGAATTGACTGTCAAATTGATCCTCGACATTTCCAGCTTTTAGGTATTTGCTCAGCCCATCCAGTGCAATAAGCTCTTAGCTAAACCCAGAAGCAGCTGATGCAATTCGTCAGGCACCCAAGGCTAGTAGACGTTGCAGAGAGGGTATTGCCAGAAGTGGTTGCTTATTGGGAGAGCACCTTGAATGTGCAGAATATCAGTACTGGATTTCTTCGGAAGCTCCAAGTAAGCATGCTGAAATCTCGAGTTTTCGGGAGGTTGACAAGTGTAATGCTAGATTGACACAGCCTTACGAATTTCTGACAGCAGGCATGAGCAATGCAAGACTTGAGCAACCATCACTTGTTCAAGACAATCCCCGACCCCTTCAGCCAATTGAGGGTGACATTGTCTCTGGAATTCATTATTACAATCCCATCTCAAGCTACAAGCAGTAATGTCAATATTCCTAAGTGCACCCACACAGTTCCATCTGTGTTGTGCTATGCCTCATCAGCATTGTTAGCAGCCGGTGCAGGATATAGAATCTGCCTAACATGACTCAAGGCCCACGATCAAGGTGAGGGGTTAGTATTGGTTCGGATATTACGAATTACGAGATAGAGTCGCCAGATGCGCTGATCACGAGAACAATTGTTCAAGTGAGTATTGTTGGATACTTTAATCACTGGCACTATCATCACTCCGGCACAAAGTTGATCCTGTGTATCCCATCACCAACCACCCATGTTTATATTGCCATCAATGTGGTATCTTTTCAAGTCTGCAAGGTATATGAGTTGAAAATCGAGGTGAACCTGAAATAGGTAATGTGACAGAAGGACGTGTAGACATGTGAAAATATCCAAGTTGTATAATTTTCTGAGGATAAACAAATAAGCTTCAACCCAACAATAATTGCCAAAGCTAATATCGACTTCAGAGAGGAGCTTTTGCAGGGCATCTGCTAATTGGAATCATTCTAATTCGAAGTTATCCATTCCAGGACTCAGACCATGATCAATCCACATGTTCCTTTGCTTGGGAAATAATTGAGCCTGGTTTAGGTTGTATATGGACCAATATGAATACCATGGATTCCATTGTTCTAAGTACTTGCGCTGGTTGTTGTACAATCCAGTTGTTGTGTCATATGATATCGACCCCACAATTTCCACTCCAACTATCTCCCTATGACCCTCTGTCTTCATTGTATCGGAGGTATATGACAGATTGGGATTCTGAGTGTCTACAGTTTCTTTGTCAGGAATTACTTCAGATGGTGGTATACCAGGTATTTCGTCTAAGTGAGGATCATTAGTTGACTAGCTCATTGAAGGCCAGATAGGTAGATCTACAGAAATTGAACCATGATTGATCGGGTTGATCCCATCCTGCAGATCATTAAATGGCATAAGATAATTCCCCTTCATATATCAATGGTGGCTGATATTGTTATTTGTGCCCCTCAAGTTGGTTCTCATTGAATGATTGCTTTTTGTAAATGAAGCGTTTAATGTGTTTCAGGCGAGTGTTGACTATATCCGAGAATTGGTCAGAATACACATATTCAGATGAATATCGATTATGCTGCAGGGGGTAAATTGGAACCTCCGGGATGTTGGTGTAAAGGCAAGCTAACTCAAAATAGCGTATTACATCTACAGCCATATCAAACCCTGCCTAATGCTGGGGAGGGGTAAAATTAGGTCACCATACAATCAGTTTTCTTTATAGTCCAGGATATATAATACTATGTCATCGCGGCACTGTGAGTTGTACCTATGCTGGAGCCACTTAGTAGCTGCTAATAAAGATAGACTGTTTTAATAGTAAGAATGGGTGAGTTGTCTAGCCAGCAGTTTACCTACGCAGGGATCATTGAGAACTGATAGGCAGGTAGGATGTTTGCTTCAGGAATAATCCTTTACTGGAGTGTAGATCCTTACAATGAGACTGATGTTTAGACAAGGATCCCAATAGCAAGAAATCACTGTTGCTATTCGACTCACAGGCCGCCCATTGAATGAGGTTGCTGGTCGTACCCAGACAATTCATATGTACTATCCCCAGTTGGACTAACCTTGACAGAGGATATAGTTCATGTTCAGTTTCTAGTGATATCATATCTTATCCCGTCTGTGACCATCGAAGTCATGGAACTGTACAAAGTTGGGCATTTGTTCAATATCCTAGAATATGAATTGAAGCATAAAACTATGCAATGCTATGTGGGTGTGATTGAGGTTTCATTATATCGGTCAGGTTTCATGAATCCAAAATGTAGTGAACACTACATTTCGCGACAACATAAAGGGATATAAGAAGCCCTTCATTCCACCGAAGGTCACTGCTATCTGCAATATTCTCAAGCTGACTCCAATTTATTGTAAATCACAATGTTGCATCGATACTAGTTTATACTCATCAGTTGATAACAGAGTGTGACACTGAATGGATCTCCACCGGCTGGCCTTCTGTTCTTGCAACAACACTTTCAATGCATACCACACTGTCAACTGGTCATTGGGAAAGCTGCCGTGCCTGGGTCCAATGACCATCCAAAGTTGTTCAATCCCGCTGCTGGACTGAATCAGGTCTGACCATGATATGCCCTGGGAATTAGGCAATATCTGTTCTTTGTCCTCGGCCCTTTGGGGAGCAGCCGGAGCAGCTCTGACTGCCAGATTCAGGGCATTGGGCAACTGTGTCCTGAGACTGCAGACTTCATTTCAAAATGTTCGTGGGTCCTAGGTTGTGGCATCCAGTTCAGCCTGAAGTGCTTCTGATGTTCAAGTGCCAGCTGGCTTCCTCTGGGCTTCCACGAGTTCATTTTCAAGCATCTGTATCCTCCAATCAATCCCGGCGTTAAACACATCAGTGGTAAGAAGTGCTGGGCCTTCATGTCTCTCTCATGTTTGCACAGTGCGATGATGTGAGCTGGGTGATCACATACCCTCTGTATCAATTCCGCAGGTTCTGGGTACCGCCCATGTAGGTGGATGGCTATTGTCAGATTGAGGTGCAGCTCTGCTACATGCGTGCGGTCCTGGGGGATGCTCGCATGGTAGTTAGTTCTAGTGAGAGGTCTGCTTGAGCATCCATAACATTCACTTCCATACCTACAGCGACACAATTTACTGACATTGGCAGCTACACTTGACTTCACATGGCCTCACAAGCATCAGACACTGTGGAAACACAACGTACGATGGCCGATTTACTTCGTTTTTCTTTGAACTAGTGGACTGCTGGCGGCTCAGAGTCATCTCATTAGTTGTCTGACTTTGGGCCAATTCTGCGAATCACCATATGCTCAACATGCACAACACCCGTGATGAACATGACAATCATGCTGCGTAAGATTTTAGTTTTACCCATTCAATTAACATGGCCGAGTCCATTAGGTTTAGCAGCAGGTTCATGACTTCAGCCACTGTTGGCTTCCAACCTGCAGCACTTCACACAAGACAATACGTTACACACAGAATAAATGTTATGGACCATGGCCCAGGGCATTTGTCACAATATGCAATCGACTCGAACAGGGCTATGGAGGACATCCGACAAGAGATCATCGATGCTAACCTCTCAGAGAGTGTTGAACACACCGAGATATTCGCCAACATTTGTGACCTCAATGAAAGCTTGGCCGCTGAAGTAAAATACTTCAAGCCTGCTGGGTCCATCCAAGATGGCCTGAGCATGACATTAGTGGCTGCTCATTAAGAAATTGGGGAGTTGAAGGAAAAGCTTCAGATGGAGAAATGTCACTGCACTAAGTTGGAAAGATGGCTCAACAAGTGCAAGCTGGAGCTGGAGGCAACAGAGCAGAGGGATATCCCACAGCCACAGCTGGAGGATGACATGCTGCAGCGCAAATTCAAAAATATCTACTCGGAGAAAGGTAGCCTTGAATTTCAGTTAGATGAATTTAAAGATGTCATTCAACAACTTATGAGTAACCAAGTGCATGGAACTCTGGCACGAAATGCAGCAGTCAGGGCAATACCCCGTTTCCCAACGGGTATGCCCTTTGAATGGTCCACCTTTTACGCATAGTTGAAAACTATGTATACTCCCTCCAATGCCTTGGACCAGGTCAAATGTGACTGAGAGGAACTGGGCCTACAGAAGTGCCAATACATTACAGATATTAAAAAGTATTTCCATCACCTCAATTTGAAGTTGGACCCACACCAGCCAATGCCAAGCACAATGTTAGCCGACACTTATGGGTATAAGATCAAACATAGCAACCAGGGAGTTCATGAAGACTTGGTGTGTTATATTGGCATATGTGATAGGACTCCTACCCTGGAGCAGCACATGGAGCACCAAACCGCATTGGACATGTCTCTCAACAAGTCCCAACCAGGAAGTGGCTCCAGTGCAAACAGCACCACAACTACGAAAGTTTCAGTTTGGACAATGGACTTCATGAAAGGTAGTACACCAGGTACCGCTGGCATGGACAAAGCTGATTGTATAAGCTGCCATAACTGTGGCCAGGTTGGTCATATCACTCACAATTGCCAAAACTGGAACTTGATGAAGAAGCTACTCAAACAAGCTTTGGTCGGCAAACATGCTCCAGAAGTCCAATCTGGAGACCCACTGAATAACGAGAACAAGGGAAATGCCCTGACCAGTCGAAAGGAGAGTGGATGGCATGCCAAGGTGAAACAGGCTAACCAGGTGACGCACAGTGAGGTGGGGAGCAAGTTGGAGAGTCTCCAAGACTTGGAATCTGAGGCAGGAAAAGGCAAAGGAGGTCAGAAACTGCATCTGTACCTCCTATCGAAACACCATCTTGTACAGTATTGTCAAAACTGGGTGGAAAATTGCTGCCAGATAGTCAATTCAAGCTTCTCACCCATTACCACCAGTTGGAGGTTAGTAAACTAGAAGGTTCAGCAGTTGACCTACAGAGATGTAAAGGAACAATGCGATACCAGACTGAAGGATGTTGGTGAAGCAGCAAAAAGGCAGGTGAACTGAAGGATAATGGTGCATCGGAAAACTATATGGGTTGGAAGCTCCTTGATGGACTCATACATCAAGAGGCCATCCTGCGTACAAAGACTGGGGGATGGATGATTCTGGAGACAGCCAATGTCAACACTAAGTTGTGTTAGCAACGGGTCCAGGTAACCTGCCGTTGGTCCGGGTTCGGACCGCATAAAGAGTCGGGTTCATTCCAGACAAGTTGAAAAATCAACCCCGCTGCTTCTTAGCAGGGCAGACCCAGAACTGTACCTCATAACCCGCGGTTTGTGCAGTGTTTGGCTAGACCTGCTGGTTGCAATTTCCGGTTCAAGTTTTTGGGTTTTCTATTTATGGTGGCATTCAGATATCCTGCTGCTAATCGCAAAATATTAACATTGGTACATCATTGTCCTTTTTGGATGTATTCACTACCTCGATTATCCAAAGCAAGAGAGATACGCTCCCTGCCCCATCCTGACACTGATAGTCAATAGAGTGTCAACAATTTTTGGTCTTGCATCTTGGGTAATCTGAGTGGCAATTGGTTGCAGACATTCATAGAGGAGGTATAGGCCGCCTTTGTAGGCAAAAGAGAAAGCGACACACTCTCAGCCCAGTTCTGAAAGTGAGCGTCAATAGAGCGTTAATGATTTCTGGGATTGTAAGTCAGGTAATTCATCAGAAACTTTGTTATTGGAATGTGTAATGACCATATTGGCCGCCTTAATGGGCAAAAACGCTAGCTACAACATCACTACTATCTTCTGAAAATGAGTGTCAATGGAGCATCAACGATTTTTTATTTGTAGGTCAGGCAATTAAACAGTGATTTGGTCGTTGTTATACCTACTCATTGCATTGGCTGCGTTTACAGGCCAAACAGCCATTCTATCGTCTTCATGTACTTTTTCCTTTATCACTACATGGTTCTTTAAATACGCATATAAATATATCCTTTAAAATATACTTTAAAGTGTCCGCTAATTGTAGATAATAATAATACTCAAAAATCCCGGACCCTTCGGTCAATGTTTGTCATCACTGTCAGGTTCGCTCAATAGGCTGCTCTTGTCTGCAAAATGGATGTCAGCAGAATCACCACGCTGCACATAGTGTACTAACTGGTGGATATCCCATTGTGAGACAGCAAATCTGGAAGAAAATCTTTGTCGCGCATGGGTTCCTTGGCATATGCATCAAGATTGAAAACATGATGGTTGGGAAGAGGAGTATGTATATACACATATCCAGGTGGTACACCTTTGATTTTGGAACTCTGAGCTCCTTCATTGTGACCCGCTGGCACAGGTGGTATTCTGGGCGTTGGTGTCGCCAGTTCTGGAGGAGGTGAACCCATTCCTCTGCGCCGTCAGCGTGTCTGCGGATACTTTGCTGTTACATTTTGGCAAGGAAGGCAGCCGTGACTCTGATTTTCATGAACCATTGCTGGGTGTCTTTCCATCGCGGCCTTGCCCTCTGTATGCCCAGGAAACCCAACTCCCCACTTCATCTCTTCTTGGACTTTGCAGCGAGGTCTCTGGATCAGGTGTTGCGTTTCACCTATTGCAGTACACAACAACCCTCCTTCGGCCATTTAGGCCATATTCAACTCACTGTGCATGTCGGACTGTTCTCGGTGTACCTGACCTCCTTGCCTTGCCATCGTCACAGAAATGTTGAAAACCTACAAGAAATTAGTTGCTGCTTGTAAAGGTGAGATTTGGCTATTACCTCAACCATATACGACTCAGTAGCCTCTGCTTAGGTCATTAAAGCCTGTTTCGTCCACTCCCGGGGTCCCTTATCATGAAATTGGTCCATGAAATTACCAGGACAGAACACATCACCATGTTCAATTTCACAGTTCATGCTGACAAATCGCTTCGTTGACCCAGGAGGTTTCCCATTATGGGCAGCAATAAATTGGTCACGTAGCTCTCAACATACACCAGCCTAACATTACATTGGTAGTTACTGGCCGGTTACCATGGTATGCATATACTCACATCCAATCACATGCTGCTTCCTGATCTTGTTGCTGCCGGAAACACGGACGATTTTCAACTGTGCGTGCTGGGTGATATGTTCAGTGGCTGCAATGGTAGCGTCACGGTGGACTAAACTGTGTCTACGCTGCTGCAGCATCTCAGCAGGTGGCGCGTTGGATACAGCACCTGTTGTTCAGCTCAATTCGGATCTGCTCGCAGCTGGCTGAGGTGATTGTTGAGCCATATCATGCTGTTGTGGAAACAGTGAGGAACATGATAAAGAAAAGAAGTGGGAAGTCTTGAGGAATATATAGTTAGCTTCAAGTCCAAACGGAATGAGTGGCAGCCAACTTGCGCGTTCTACTTAAGAGGAATCGTACAGTGTATAGCTACAGCTCACAGGGGTTTCTATCCATCCCGCAATCTGCAGTAAGTCTGTCTGATGTTGTTAGTTCATTTACAGTGATAAAATGTGGTGAACCACCGCTGAAATTTCATGTTTGAGATATAAAAAGGACATTCGTCCACAGGAAGGACGACTGGTGATGTTTCTCTCAACACATCCCCGGGATCTTACATGATACTGACGCTAACCGTCAAGTCCTGGTACAAGGTTAGCATTACTATTCCCAATGAAGTGACAGTCAAAACGCAGATTTTGCTTTGTTCAAGTTGATCAAACGTACCAACCTTGACATAAAGACACAACTTGCCTCCATGTGGTCTATATCTTGCAACCTCCAACATCTCCCCCAACAACAAAGTCAACTCAAGATACAATGGTCATTGCTCCAGACAAGTACCTTTCGCCACTTCCGGCAGGCAGATACGGCAGAACAACCAAGCTATCCACACGATGACGTCATCGAGCGAATGAAGGCCAGAACGATCTCGAAGCAGAAAGGGCCCGAGCTTTGATAGCATATTGCAGCTTACAGTCCAAAGAGAAGCTGGCTACGGAGAAAAGACAAGAAACACACTTGTTGAGCAACAAACAGAAAGAGACATGGATGCGGGATTATGTGGATAGAAAGACCACTGTGGTAAGGAAGCGAGTTCAAGACGCAGAGACAGCAATTATGCAATAGCAGGAAGATATGAGAAATGCTGAAAAGACGGGATCGACAACCAGAAAGCCTGACACATCATGTAATGAGATGTTCTATGCTATCGGAGATGGTCTGAGCAATCTCGCAAGTTCTGACAACAAGGAGGATGAGGCAGAGAAGCCAGAGGATGAAGACGATACAGAGCTGGGCAACCAGAACAAAGACGATGAACCCGGCTGGGTGCGAGGCACAATCTGCAAAAGCGTAAAGCAACGCATGCAGAGAATTTGGTATAAGCAGATAGGCTTGACGAATTGACGCTGCTGAGATGGGGGGACACGGCCGACCACATCCATGGGAGAGGTATGAGATACCAGATGGCCGAATTGAAGGTTCCGGCTGTTGTCAATCCCCAAACAGACACGACTGCAGCGACACCATCACTGTCAACATTTTGAGAGCTTACACAGACTCTTCATATCATCCCCAGACAATTGCAAATGCTTCAAGGGACTTCTCGACCAGGAAGTTGTCAAATGAGGCTGGGTTTCGAGAAACTACAGTCATACCAATGCATTGTATCTCTCTCATCCCACGCCGCACCGGATTTGTCACCGAAGAAGAATCCAAAGCTTGTTGAATCCGTAGGCTACTACCGGTGCATATAGCATCCCTACATTATTGCCATACACAAATCGGGTTCGGACAAAGAAATGGTGAAGGCTCCCACATCGCGGGAGCAATAGATAAGCAAATAGTTAGATTTGATGACATATCTCGGTGAAACGCAATGTGTGTACCTATTTCGCTACTTGTCAGCATATTCCGGATTTCAGTGACCACATTGTGAAACATGATCGATTTTCAGTGCATTTGCAAGGGTCATACAGGCCATGCGAAAGTTCTAAACTCCAAATCAAATTGGTAGACAACCAACAGATTGGATATTGTCCTGCCTGTTACAGTTAAGCGAGAAAGCAAAACCTAAATTAGAGACGAAATTTGCTATCACAATTTAAGTCAGTCATGTCATACATGTCATATAATGAGCGGTCAATGCGCACCATGAGACCGGATGAATGACCGCAGTCATGCTGCATTACTCCATCCATCCAATTGCACAACTCTCCCCTCAGACCTCCCGCACATGGTAGACATTTTGAAAATTGCTTATAGTACATGGTGGAAATCGAGGAGAAGGAGCTCGATACGGAAAGGTGAGGACGTAGAGCCATATATGTCAGAAACTAGTTGGTGGATCTGTATGCCATAAACTACCGGGCGAAAGCCCTGAAATGTAATTGGCCTACGTCATTCGTTGCTCAGATGATGTGTATAGTGGTGGCTCAGAAGCTGAGAGGCTTCGAAGCTTTTGGAAGCAAATAATTATACATAGAGAAGATGTAATGGCTGTCAATAATGGCTGTATGCATTTTGCGTACAATCATTGAGCATCCAATGACGATTAGTATGTCTGTAAGGTGAGCGTCAACGGAGGGTCAACGATTTCTAGTCTTACCCCTTCGGCAATTAAAGGTCTGCATAGTCAGCTCCTTCCAAGGAGGAATTATTGGCCGTCTTTATGGATACAAAGGAACGAGACATGCTGGTTGCCCAATCCTAGAAGTGAAGGTCAACGGATTTTCAATGATGTTTGGTGTTGCATCTTGGCTATTCACTGGGCTGTGCAATAACATTAACCAATAATAACTGAATTGCCTGCCCTTATGCGCAAAAATGCTAGTAACGATATCGCTACAATGGGTAAAAAATTAGTGTCAATGGAGCGTTAACTATTTTTGGTCTTGTCTCTTGGATAACCTAATGGCTATGCAATGGTGATAACCCATACTCATGCTACCAGCCGCTTTTATGGGCAAAAATGCTAGTGACGATATCGCTACTACCTCCTAACAATGATTGTCAACAGAGGGTGAATGATTTTTGGTCTTGCATCATGGATAATCAAATGACTATGCAATGATGTTAACCCATAATCGTAGTATAGGCCGGCTTTATGGGCAAAAATGCTAGTGACGATATCGCTACTACCCCCGAAATTGAACGTCAACAAAGCATCAATGATTTCTCGTCGTGCATCTTGGATGAATAAATGGCTCTAAAACAGCGTTGACCCATAATTGAACAATGGGCCGCCTTTATGGGCCAGAATGCTTGTGACAGTACTGCTACCGCCTGCTATAAATGAGCGCCAACGTAGTGTCAATGATTCCTAGGGGGGCTCAATAAGCTACACAGCAACGAACTACACTGTGTTGTTCATAAATTATGTTACTAATGGTCAGTCCTTTCAAGATGTCTTGGTATTTCTCTTCACAAATATGCATGCAATGTCTCACAGGTCAGACTTTTTTCTTGCTTGTAGCTCTGGAGTGAATATGTATAAACCAGCTACCTACTTTACTATAACGTGACATTTGATAGTCTCACAAATTGAATTACACAGCTTACTAATTCCTACCGCGGTGTTGCATTCAAAATCTTTCGATACCTCGTTGCTGGACGGTATGATATTATCCAAAAATGAACGTCTCTTTATCAGCAATTTGAGCGACCTTCCTTTGCAAATCAGATTTGATGGTTACTGGCCTTCAATGAATGTAGGCTCGAAGCATCGTGTTACTCAGAAGAATTCTAGGCATGCGCCGTGGGAGTGATTCTATTTACGCTGCGGAATGAAGGAGAATGGCAGCCCAGGCATCATATGTATTGTCTGTAATCAAGGTCTTCACCATCCATCAGAACATGGGACCAGCTCAATTGGGGATCACTTGGTGGCAAAATCGCAAATCACAAAGTTAAACGAATTAACAGAGTCAGATGCTACCGAATCGACTAGTTCAATTGTCGATGAAACCGATTTGCCGATACTAAAGAGGCTAGGAAGTCGAGGAATTACAATAGTAAGTTTGGAAAGCAAATTCATATTTCACATTAAGGTTTTATCTATATTAACTGGATTAACAGACAGAACGCTCCAAACTGCCAGCGAAGGACTGTCAAACTGCCGGATTTCACCATGACACCTGGAATCGCTACCTCATGTTAGGGTTTCTTTCAGCTCACATTCCATGGAATGCTGTATCAAACCGCGATCTATGACGGTGGTATAATGAATGAAGAAGCGAGTTGGTGCTGCCATCTGCCAGCACGCTGAGTGACATTTACCGGAGGGAATTCACCCTAACATTGGATGCCATTACGAAGCAATTGCAGTCAAGGAATAATTGTAGTTTCGCTCTAGATGGGTGGACATCAACGAACAAATTAACCAGAACATCGGTCATTGCTTACCATATGGATCGAAATCGGGTATTGCGAGATGTACAACTCGCAATCAATGAGGTTCATAGCCTGTTCTTTTCATATTTCAAAAGCTAATCAAGGATGATAGGTCAAGGGTCAACATACTGGAGCATGGCTAGCTGTACATTTGAAAGAAGTTCTGGATCGTTTTGAGCTAACTGACGGCTGTTTATCTGGAATTACAACTGACAACGCTTACGCAAAGTACTCGAAGACTCGCAAACTACAATCAACCCTTCTGGCCTCCGCAATCGAGTGTCCTGCATTGAGAAACCACATATGATGCATGGCGCACGTCATACTGCTTGCTTTAGGTGCATTCATGAGCAGTCTGCGTGTAAAAGGCCATACCAAGTCTTGGGAAGCCCATGAGCGTGATCAGCAATTTGAAGAGAATGAAGCCATAGACATAGGAAAGAGTCAAAGACTTTGTAAAGAGGGCAGTGCTGGAATCAACAAGGTGTCAGCCATCAGACCAGGTTTAGCAAAGATAATTGAGACAGTACTTATTTCAAGATATTTTGAAAGTCCTGAAACTGAGGTTCATACAGCAGCGAATGCGTGCTGTATTGATTACGCTGATGCCCAGTTGTCAAAATGAGTTCAATCACTGTCAAAGAGCCAAAGTACAAAGAACTGTACAACCTATAATGGATATGAAGACATGGCGGAATTCAACACTGGAGTTGCTTGAGTAGGCCTACTGATTACAACAATTCACCTGGAAGTGGCTCAAGCATTTAAAATACAACGATTACCGCACACTCTTCACGACTCAGCATGAATGGACCATCATCACGTAGGTGATGGAAGTTTTCAGGCCATTCCGGTACTGGACCCTGTGGATGTTGAAAAGGCATACAGTTAGTCTGCACCGTGTTATAACTATGTCCAATGACATGTTCGATCATATGGATGGCGTTATGTGAGCATTACCTAAAAACAAGACTCAATGGAAGGAAGACTTATATTTCACTGTAAAGTGGGCGTGACAGAAGCTGTCCGAATATCATCCTGAAGTCACTCCAATGGTGGGTATGCTTCTCATTTCAGCAGATATCATTGATCCTTTCCGGAAGTTGCGATCATTTAGGAAGTCACATATGGGTGTGGCTATTATTCCTGAGGATGAGACTTCCGGTACTACCCAATACTGGGAGGCATTTCTGAAGTATGTGGAGAATGTATACTGTGCGAAACATAGACGGTTGCCCATCATTACACCTGACAGCGTACCAAGCAACGATCAATTCTCCTCTGCAATGGCGTCTAGCTCTGGTCTATCGTCGTGTGTTTCATATACTCTCTGCGCCAATGCTGAGGAATACTTAATACCTAAAGATGTGGCCAAAACAATGCCTGGACAAAGCAATCACATAGCACGTTCATTGTCAGCCACATGGCTCTATTTGAATTCAATGCCTGGATTACCACAGAACTGGGCGCAAATTAATCCAAATCTTGATGATTACCACTCTGACCATGTTCAGATTCCCAGTACATATTGGTTACCGGATATCACCAACTGGTGGCGTCAACAAGTGGAAACACACTCAAAGTACGCCAATCTCTCCAATGTGGCACACGATGAATTCTCTATCACACCACATGTTGTCGGAATGGAGGCCAGTTATTCCCTTCGGCGAAATGTTATCGGCTGGAGGCAGTCAAAAACCACAGGCGAGACCCTTTGCGAAAAGGTCTTGGTAAGGCAGTTTGCTTGGGCCAATAGCAGGATATTGTCAGGCGATGACCCAGCATTAGATGTGACGAATACTGAAAACAAGTTGAAAACGAAGAGAGAGGATAAGGAAAGATTATTGCACAGACTGGCCAACGTCAACAACTTTTTGGAGATGTGGCAGGGCAGCCAAAACCTTGGTGCTACACCGACGGAATCTCATGCTAAATACAAGCATATGACAGCTGTAGGTGACATTTCAGATACCAAAGAGATCGTCACGGCATCCTGGTCAAACTTTCAACATGTTGGTGCGGCTGCATTTCGATTGTCGGAACGATCACCTGTGCCACCAGCTTTGTCTGCCAACGTCCTGCCTGGAGGACACACTGAAGTATTGAATGTGTGCTGAATCAAAAGAATCGACCGCTATCCAGTGGAAGGTCTGGAATACAGTGCACCTGCAAGCAATTCGGACGCCGAAAATTGGCTTGACTGGAATGGGGACTTCGATTATCCAAATTGCAGTGAACATGACTGGGAGGCAGACAATGAATCCCACGTAGAGCTAGACAATAGCATCAAGGATCAGGGAACCCAAGAGCCGCAGCATGGGAGTGCTGCACAAAACATACCCAGATTGATTCAGCCAACATGGAAGTGAAACATCAAGGCTAAAAGGGTGTTGATGATGGTCAATACAAAGGAAATGAGGAGGAATAACGGGAACAGAACAATGTGGGACAGAATGCGACAATGTATTTTCACCATCTTCTCTGTGGTATTTGACCGAGGATTTCAGCTAGAGAAATATTATGCGAGAATATTGAGCAGTCGCATGTGAATATTGGTAAATAAACAGACCTATAGTGGGCAAAATGAAACATTTGGCAAGAGGTAGAAATTTTAATAGAATGAGAGCGACCAGTGCAGGAATAGTGCAGGGCTCAGCTCTGCCAAAGGGCCATGTCTCGATCTGGCAGAAAGGTAACCAATAAGGTCAAATAATTATGAATCCAATTATCGATGGCAGCAGAGAGTGGATGGACAATACATTAAAATGAGTGTCAACAGAGCGTCAACGAATTTTGGTATTACATCTTGGGTAATCTAACTGGCGATTGGTTGTAAACATCCATAAATGAAGTATTGGCCGCCTTCAGGGGCAAGAATGATAGGGACACGCTCCCTGCCCCATCCTGAAAATTACCATCCATGGAGCATCAACTATTTTTCGTCGTGCATCTTGGCCAATCTAAGTGTCGCTTTATGGCAATGATTAATATACGCAGTAATGGCAGCCTTGTCAACCGAGACAGTGCATGAGATATACATTACCCCATCATGACACTGAATTTCAACAGAGCATCAACAATGTTTCGTGTTGCATACTGAGTAATCATGGTATCACGCGGATATATGAGTTCATAACAAAACTATTGACCGCTTTTATAGGCAAAACTACGCCATATTACAGGAAAAACACAGATTCCAAAATAATCGATTTCACACACTGCAATACATGCAAATAGAGATTATTTGCTGTTAAATACACGATTTTGATGAGATACAATTATTCAACGGCAAAATCAAGAGCAGTATATGAATGTACAGATGGACCTGCTGGGAGACCCACTGACAACCCGCCCAATTGAGACTGGTTGGGTGATTTCCATAGAACCGTACCCGAATTGACAGTTTGGGTGTATTGACAACCCTGACCCCATATTTGGCAACAGTTAGGCTTTGACCGAGACCCGGACCGAAGCTGACGGTCTGGATCCATTGCTAACACTACCACCGAGGATAGTATCGAGAAATGCCAATATGTCAGATTGAAACTATGACATGGTGTGGCATATGTCTAAGAGGCAGAATTTATGGTCTATGACGTCGAAGGCTTTGATATGATACTAAGCAAAAGATGGATGCATGCTATAAACTGCCATTGGCAAATTCACCATCACAGCACTGAAATTTGGATAGCTGACAACTTCTGGGAGGAATAAGCGGAAGGCCAAGTTCACTTCTTCTCAGGGCTATGCCCCTTGGACATCAATAATGACATATTGGAGCAGCCCTAATTCATGAGCATAATCATCATATCCAAGACAGAACTTTAACATGTGTCTGTCCGCTGGTTCAAATGGGTGTTCTTGATTACAGTGTGTCACTGTGCCAATGGTGGTACACCTCTGACAGAAAAAGCGCCAGGTAAGTTTCATGGGATGCTGACAGAGTGCCAGAGCCTCTTCCGTGACCCATTATACTTAACTTTGCCGTATGGAAGACAGGACAATTTCGAAATTCAAATGGATCTGTATGACAAAATACTGTTGCACCCACCACTCAGCACCTCTCCATAACCAGAAGAGCAACTTCAGAGGCAGGTAGATGAGTGGATTCGGTGCAGTTCGATTCAGCCACTGCAAAGCAATTTTGTCTTGCTAGTATTGTTTGTGCCACACTCTGACAGTATGCCTCATGTGTGCAGATAGAATTGTGCAGTAAACACCATAACCATTGAGGATTGTTGTCCTCTGCCACAGATCGAGGACTTACTGAACACCATGTACAGCCTCCGCTGGTTCACAAAATTTGATTTGGTGGCTGGTTACCATCATATTTACATCGCAACAGCCAACAAGCACCAGACGGTCTTCACCACAAGATTTGATTTGTAATCATGGCAAGTCTTGCTGTTTGGGCTGGTGAATGCACCTAGCCAGTTCTTGCAAATGATGAACATCATCATGAAATGCAAATTCATCATTCTATAACTTGGTGATATTATGATTCACAGCCGGATTCTGGTGGAACACATTTTACATGTCCGAGAGGTGCTAGCCTTGCTAATGGAACATCGTCTCCAGGCTAAATGTGTAAAATACACCTGGGCTTATCAGAAAGTCGTCTTTTGCTGCTTTGGCATTGAAAAGGACAGCATCCACACCAAGGAACATAAGACCCCTATGGTAATGGATTGCCCTCAATCTGAAAACAGTAAGAACATCAGATGCTACCTGGACCTCACAAGTTACTATAGAAAATTCATTCGATACTACACTCCCATTGCAATGCCTTTGCATGCGATTGGCACCCCTCAGAATGTACAACGGGAAGTCAGGCGGTGATATCGAGAGCCGAGGAGTGTTAGGCTCACTCCATTCACCTCGGACAGTGAATGCCAGCATACTTTCAACACCCCCAAAGAGATACTCTATAATGCACCAGTCCTTGGTCTTCTGGACCCCGAAGCCAAATATTTCCTGTACATCAATCCTTCACAATATGCATTGGGCCCAGTGCTTTCCCAGGTGCAAGATAAGTCACAGGGGTACTGGGTTATTTCAGCAATAAATTCCATGATGCGCTGAAATCATACCCTGCATATGGCAGAGAACCATTGCACATCTGAGACCCGATATCATACTGGAAATTCAACCCACACAGAGCTGCGTAGCCATTTTTGGTACACACAGACCATGCAACATTGGGTTGGATCCTCACACAACCACACCTCACTGTATGTCAGATAGATATCCTGAAGGTCTTCCAGCATTTTGACTGTGAGATCAAACACATCTTGGGAGTCAAAAATCCAGTAACGGACTCATTGTCTTGCTGCCCAGATCTCCGACGAGTGGGACCCAATATAATGGCACCACAAGTTTATGTTGGCAGAGAATCGATTGATGACATCAAGGCAGGCTTAATTGATGATAAATTATTTGGGTCCATTGCACATTGCTTGGCCAACCAATCTCCCTGCCCCCTGCCATCCACTACGTCAACCAACAAACCCAAATTATGGGTACCAGCGCAACGTTTCAATTTGGAAGAGAATGGCCTACGGTGGGTACATGGAGATTTGGAATGGAAACAGGTGAACCAAAATGCATGGGCAAACGAAAAGGACAAAGACGACTGGGTGTGTAACGGGCGGGATCGGATGTAGGTGATATTGGTAACAATAATATGGAATGGTAATCAGGAAAAAACGCTTCAAAGTTCGTATCGAGGGAATTAGGACAGAGCAGGAATCAAGGCTAGGTCAAAGTGGTACTTGCTTTGCTATACAAGAGAACGAGGAAAGAGAGAAGAAAAGGAAATCCTCCAACACCAAACAACCTGTCGTTATATACACTTCGTCTGCCACCGTCGAACCATTTCTCATGCTCCGATGTACCATCCGAATATCCAACCATGATTATACACACCATCAACACAACTCTTATCAATACAACCACGCCACATCATCCAACGTCGCAACACCTCAGACCACTTTCTTATCATAACAAATTAAACCACCACCTTCCCCCAACACCCTGATGCCGTTCCCGCGTCTTTCAACATCTCTGCCTTTCCGTCACACTAATTCCTATGTACCCTTAAACCCATCACTCGCAACCCAAACCGTGACAGGGTGCAGATTACCATCAGGGCAAAAGAGCCAAAGGAAGAAGGAAAGGATGAAGAAGAAGGGGTGGAGATAGCTGTATGGGCAAAAGAGAAAGAAGATGAAGGAACGGTGGAGAAGAGAGGATGGTTGGGTATTCCCAAGACAATCCAGCAACAAATTCTGAACAATGCCTGCGACACTCCAGCAGGGGGTCGCTTTGGTGGTGAGGGAATGTACTTATGCATTAAAGACCGGTACCTGTGGAAGACAGTATTGTGCAATGCTCAGCAATATGTTGCAGACTGCATCCTGTGCCATCGAATTACCAACCAGCGCAGGAAACCCATGGGCCATCTACAACCACGTGCTATAGATGAAGGTCATTGGCAAAGAATGGGTATCAACATTATAACCAACCTCCCATATTTGGGAAATTGCCCCGATAGAAATATAATGTCTGTTGACCCCATGGCAAGGAGAGCACATTGGTGAGCGACCAGGAACCAAGACCATGCTCCAGCCTTTGCATGCATATTTATCAGTGACATTGTCTGTCTACATGGGGTATCTCAAGAGGTTGTATCAGACTGCAATGTACACTTCACAGCAGACTACTGGAGAGATGTTGCGAGAATTATGCAGCCAAAGCTGCTTAGGTCTATGGTGTTCCATCCAGAAATGGATGGTTGCTCTGTGAACTCAAACAAGATGGTCATATGTCATTTGCATCGCATCAAATCCCACGATCAATCCAATTGGCATGACCACCTTCGATTACTGGAGTGTGCTTACAATTCCTCAGTACACTGCTCGACAAGAAAGATGCCATTTGAACTCGATCTTGGTTATGAGCCAGTTTTGCCACTAGACTTAATTACAGACCTCCCATAGCCACAGGCCAAAGACTCAGCGAAATCCTGACATGGCCACTAATTTGTTGAACAATTGCAGCGCACTTTAGGAGTTGCCAGGGATGAGCTGCATGATGCTAAGGATAAACAGACAGCTGAAGAAAATAAGTCAACATGACCAATCGAGCCCACCATCACCCCTGGTGCAAAGTGATATGTAGCTACAAAGGATTTTCCAATCACATACACCAATGTCAACTCCGTGCGATGCAAACTGGTACACTAATGCATTAGCCCAGAAAAGATCCTCTGATTACCTGGAAACTCCGTCACACTAGACTTTCCAAACAATATAACCATATATGTTACTAATAACATCAGTACGCTCAAAGTTGACTGCATAGAGATAACTGAGGAGGCTTGGCGGCTGCCGCCTCCCCCAGTATGGACAAGCTGTGAGTGCCCAAGTTAGGTCATCGAATGAATACCAAATATGCAGCCACACTCCAATGGAATGAGTTGCAAATAAGCAGTGGAATGAGATTGTTTGGCCAAGAAGGATAACACCTGGGAGGCAGATGAGAATATGGCAAAAGCAAAAGAGATGGTGAGGCAGTATTGAAAGGAGATAGGTGGGCAGCCAAAGACGAAGAGAAAAGTGACATGGAAAAAGGCAAGAGATATGTAAATGTTTCGATCAGAGTCTGTTGTTTCTTTGTGAGGATTCTCGAAGATGATTGCACAACATTGCGATGTAGCTGGACGACTCTGGTCAGGTTAAGGAGTAGCTCTGTGGGAAGTTCGAGTAGTAGTTAGTTCTAGCGAGAAGTCAGCTCGAGCATCAATATCATTCACTTCCATATGTATGGAGAGGCTATTTGCCCACAGCAACACCCTCAATAATACTTCCTAGCATACCGCCAGCTTCTCCTAGGTCCCTTTCAACCTGACGCCATCTCCTTGTACATCCAGAAGATTGTGTAGTATTTCATCATCCTCATTTGACACCAAAGCCACACGGTCTTGCTATTTGGATACAGACATTTCGGCGGTACAAGCTTATCTGCCACATCCAATCATATGTGTCGATGTCAAAGTGTGTCGCACTCGGGGTTACTACTTCAATTAGTGGAGTGCCCAGAGACTTAACCATTGTTGCTGCTGCTGCTGCATATCCTTTTATCGAATGGGTTGTGGTACAGTTGTGACCTTCACAATTGCAGAGTTCCTCTGGATTGCTGGGAACCCAACTACATGATCATAAATACCTAGTCCCCTGTTGTCCAAACACTGGGTCATTAATATCCAAACCTCTACCTTCTCTGGTAGCGTTGCTCCAGTATACAGTGTGTGGGGAGGGAACCGTCAAATGGGCCCAAAAATGGGCCTCCAAAGATTACTCTTCGAAGTAAGCATCAAGAACAGTCTTAATCCTTGTAAATGCATTCAGAAGTTTGGGTTCAAATACATGACCAGGGGTTTCCACAAGGTCAAACCAAGTGATTTGGGAAGTACAGTCATTGCCATACTTTTGCATCCGAATAAGGTGATCACCAAGGGTACTAATGATTGTCACATCCATAGAGCTGTAACTAGATGTCGTTGCAATCATTGCAAATTGGGATCCAAGATCAGTAGGGTTCTAAATAAACCAAACAAGAAACAGAGGAAGATTCAGAAAAATACTTACACTCAGCCAAAAGCTAGAGGAACAGACTATTTCAGGTACATTGGATCAAGACTCATTGCAGTATATCGGGAAGCATCACACATATGTAATATCGGGAACAATGAAGTAAGATTAAGACCAGGCCAAGAATGTGAAGTGGGTATCGTGCAAACATGACAAGAGAAGAGTCAATGCTTTTTCAAAGTTGCCTGTTGCTTTGCTATACAATAGATTGAGTAAAGATAGACCAAAAGGAAATCCTCCAACACAAACAACCTCAATATATGTAGAGTTCATCTACCCCCTTCGAATAATTCCTCATGTTCCAATATACTATCCAAATCCTCACTGATTCTACACACCACCAACACAACAGTTATCAACTCAACCACACCACCTCAGCTAACATCACAACACCTCAGACCACTTCCATGTCCTCCTAAATAATCTTTCTATCATTATACTACATTCTCACCTCATTCTCACATCCTTCTATGTCTCTGCCCTTCCATAACAACAACTCTGTCCTGGGAGACCTGTGCGCACTTACACTGTAATCACATACGGTCAATCACCAACCTGAGCTGTGACAGTCAGCTACTTTACAATACGCACATGTTGTGTGTTGCAGCTTTCTTCCCTGCTGATGAGATGTGTGGTCTAGTGGATGACATCAGCATTATGTTCAATAGATATTATGCAATCGTGTAGTAGGGTAATTATGTTAATGTTGTTGCTTTTCATTTTTTGATCAGTTGTTTTTTTCTGTGGTTCCTAAAAGTAGTAATATAGCAAAGACAATATTGCAGAAGATGTCAGCTAGAATAGTACAATTTAGAAGATGATAGTGAATATTAATCAATAGTTTTTATTTACCATGAAACGTAATATATTGATCAGAATACATCTTGCCAGTCTCAGGTATCACCTGATGGCATCTGAGTATGGATTGATAGGACAACTGATATTCCTCAAGGTTTGTTTGGGATATCAGTGAAGGGGGTGCTTTCACCTAGGTATATATACTCCGTATGGATATTCCTATGCATGGCCGCAGTTGCTATCTTCCTGGATAGTACTGGTAATCATAAACTATCGGCAATATTACCTCTTATGAGTAATGTCGCTATTGGATTATCTTCTTTCCAAAAGATGTTGTCTAATCTGTTGAATCGCTTTTTTCGTCCTTCTGGGATATTGCTTTTTAAGCGCTTTATTTGAAAAGTCTAATTGTTTCATATTACTCTGTTTCATATTAACCCAACTGATCAGATGCCAATTTACTCACTCAGAATATATGTGGGTAGATTCTTCAGGAGTATCCTGCATAACTTTCGTACTAATATTCAAACTATGGATTTCTAATTCTGGCGCAATGATTTCATCTTTCAAAAGATCTGTTAATGGTGGTACCATTATGTCTTTAATATAATCAGACAGGAATACTTGATACTGTCTGTACTAGACTATTATCTCCGTAAATTGTATTATACTGGTGAATAAACAAACACACTGAGCGACGAATAACTGATCATGATTCTCAAAATGATCGAGTAACAAAGATGGGGATCGTATAATAAAGTCATATTTGTTATTAAACTTGTAATTGACCAAGGGGTGGGGGAACTGTGTTCACTCCTAATATATAATAATATAGTACTTTGAGGATAATAATAATAATAATGAGAACTGATAACGACAATAATATTTCAGTGTCTTCTACGCAGGTAGGTATCGTTTATGTGGTTGGCGTTATCATCTCCAAAGCTTTCGCATTTCTGTTGGTTTATAGGATTTCTCGGGATACTGAAGTTCATTCCGGAACCATAGCTACGGTCTCATCTGTCATATCATGCAGTATTCTTAACATGAACCAGGTTCTATGATCGAGGACCACGCTTCCCAAATGTTATTGTGTTCTTGCATGATTGGTTTTAAAGAGTTACTCTCCCCATGGGGCCATCCTCAGCCATAAGATTTGATCAAATGGTAACTTCAACTTAGATATCTCGCAACTCGTATATTTCAGATAGTCGGAACAACTCCATTGCCTGACATGCTTATTTGGACTGCTTTGTACTGTTTGGTTAATTAAATTAAGACACAACCTTCACCGTAAAGGCTATTTGGCTTAACTACATCAGAGGCATACATGGCGGCCCACCATTGCTCTGTCGACATTTGATCTTGACGTACCACACCAGTATCATAACCTGATAGTCGTTTGCTGTACTTGTACTCTCCCAGCCAGGGAGTCGGAAGCTCCAGGCCTCCGCCCAAGTCGCAATCAATCAGACACACCATTCTTAGGTGGAGACTATTCTCTTTGACCACGAAGTACCCGAGTGGTTCCAAACCCAACAAGGGGAATGGCTCAAAGTTCCATGTATTCGCATATTGGCTATCGTCTGTCAGACACGTCAGTCGCACTATTGCTGTTGATGTATCTAGTCCCTCATAAGTTAGTTCAGTAGGTGTAGTTGAATATAACTGGCACCTTGGCCCGAAAGTTCGGCAAAGGCCAAAATCATCACATCATCAAATCGCTACTACCGTAGTAAATGCAATTTCAATGAATCCGCTTTTGATAAAGCTCACTAACCAATTGGCATGAGGCTCGTACTCCCCTGCTAAGGTATATATGTGCCGACTTGCCACTTCCCAAAGATAAGCATTATGTACTCCAGTATTATAGACCTGTATGTATATTCTGAAGTTCGCTAAGTACCAGTACCTCTGCTAAGGGAAAACCCCTAACAATATCTGCATAGGTTGGGCAACTGTCTTTGTGGATTCCAAAATTCTCACCTGCACACTGATCTGTTTCCAACCTTATCAAAATCACATTGATGGTGCTCTCCAATAATTATTAGGAATTCTAATAACTCCAGCATCACTCAGCGGAGATTCAAGTAACTCTGGTATCTCTTTTTACTGATTTTCGTTTCACTGAATGCCAGTCTGAATCTACTTCTAGTATCTAAATCTTTCCAAAATTTGACACTTCTAAGTTTGTACTCTACTTCTTCAAATATACTCCTAAAGGCTTCCAGAAACTAATCTATAGTTGGCTGCTATTGAGAATATGCTCAGATGAGTACTTGACACTGTACTCAACTCAGAGGTGTACATTGGAGTGAACTTGGTAGGGTACTTAGGAGTATATTGAGAGCTTACTTGGGAGCATACAGTCAGATATAGTCAGAGTGGGGAATCAAATGTGATTGGAAGTATACTTGAGACAATACTTGGGAGAATTCAATAAAGTACATATTGCAGCTGGGTATTGAGATCATGATATGCAGCATAATGTATGATGTATGTGAAAGGGTAACCACCCACGACAGGGTTCCTGACCAACTTGTCTGATCACTCAGCTGTATACTCAAACCAACCAATTTACACACGAACGTCAACTTTTCAAACTGCAGCTGTACCATGGGTCAAGTAAAGCCCTGGAGGTCAGACTCTGAGCATGAATAATCTATACTTCTCGCAAAAGAAGACTTTCTTGCTGGTATTGAACCTTCAATTAAATCTGCTGGTTCTACCTATGGTTTACCATATTCAACACTGCGTGATTGCCTGTGAGGTACACAATCTACTTTGGTGGCTCACCACCACCAACAGCTTCTGACAGACCAAGAGGAGAAATCAATTGTCCACTTTTGCAATATCTTAGATGACTATGGCCATCCAGTCAATATGCAAATTTTAAAGGGATTTGCAAAATCCTTATTTCCAGTCTCCAAACACAGGGAAGTGGAAAATCGCTGGGCTACACGCATTCTAAACTGTCACACTGAGTTCGCAGCAAGATTTAGTCAGTGCTTGGACCGTCAAAGAGCCAATGCAAGTGATCCTGCAATCATTAAAGACTTTTTTTGCAAGGTAATTATACTCCATTACAATTAAACCTCATACCAACTGAAATAGCCTGTAAAGCTCATTAGAATGCTAAAAATTCGACCAGAGAGTATCTACAATATGGATGAGGAAGGGTGTCTACTAGGCCAAGCACTGAAGGTCAAAGTGATTGTACACCGAAGACATCGAAATTCCTGCTATTGTCAAAATAGACATCCAGAAATGGTTACAGTTATTGAAACAGTTTCAGCAGAGGGTCAAGCACTTCCACCTATGTACATTTATAAACGTCCTGCACACTTAATGGGGTGGCATGCTGCTGTTCAAAAGGAGGAGAAAGCAAGATTTGCATGGTCACCAAAAGGTTGGACTGATTGGAAACTTGGATTAGAGTGGGTGGAACAGAACTTCAACTGCTACAGCAGTAGCAATATGTAAGCTTCAACTTTTGACTTCAAGATTATATTACTAATGGCATCTACTTTGCAGACATGATGATGAGCACTGCCTGCTGATTCTAGATGGACACGCCTCCCATTGTACTCCTGAGTTTTACGAGTCCTCTTTGGACAACAATATCAATCCGCTTTGCCTACCTACCCATGCTATGCACATTCTTCAACCACTGGATGTTGGTTTATTCAGTCCACTTCAGCGACCATACAGGTCAGAACTCGACCTGTGGATGAGGCGTGGAGGAAATGCAATAAAGAATGGCCAGTTTTATGAGTACTACACCCAGTTTTATGATACAATAACAGTATATATTAACCTGATCCCAGACTTGTGACACGTGCAAGGAGAAGTATATACACACCAAAGAACATCAATAGTGCCTTTGCGGCTACTGGAATCTGGCTTTACAATCCTCGTCGAGTTTTAAGTTGGGCATCACCAAAGATCACTTGCTCTGTCTCGGCATACATCTCTCTGCAAGCTGATTCCAAGTCTGCAACACGACAAAATTCGAGAGCCATCAACTGCCTGCAGCGTTCTGCTATGCATCCATTAAAGCGAAATACACCTTGCTCCCTGAAACTGAAGCATATTATTGGACAACTTGGGAGATGTGTAGAGGGTGCAATTGCAGATAGAGATCTGGAGGGAGAAATGCCGAGAAACCTGCACTCTCAGGCCAAAGATCTATCTACTGCATCAACTAAGGACCATTGCCAGCTTACTAAAGCTTGGGTAATCACCCAGGAGGATGTAGTCCACCTCAGGGAAGAGACAGAGCAAAAGGAAGCAAAAAAATCTGCAAGTGCAGAAGCTTGGAAAAGGAAGCAAACTGCAACTGCTAGTAGTAAAGAGATAGAAGGTTTAAGTGCTACCAGTAATCAGGAGAAGCAACATAGCATGGTCAAGTGTGCTGGTACAAATTTACAGAAGGCTGGGAGCGATGAAGAAGAAGACCTGGTTGATGAACAGTTGGTTGCTAAAGGGGAAAGTGAAGGGGAGGAGGACTCCCTTATACCTGCTGGTGGATTATTGAAAGATATGCAGGCAGGAGATGATGGAGAAGTAGCTGGAATGGTAGGAAGAAAGGTTGAGATAGTTACAAGGCCAGGGAGCAGGGCGGGTCGTGTGATTTATAGTTGATATAATGTCCATGAGCACGAGCGGATTGCTGGTCATGGGTGGTCACTCAGTAAATTACACTAGTATCGAGCATATATAATTGCATATGTATCTTGGTAATCTAGGTATTACCAACATCTATAGGGTTTCATAATACCACATGTCAAATACATTTTGGATTGTTATCCTAGAAACAGCTTCTTGTTAAGCTGTATGTTGCACAGGGCTATTTTTTCTAGAATTGTAAATTATTAAATAACTTTTGTTGTACAACATATTTCAATTAACACCTGTAAGAAATTTAGCAAATCTAATTATCCAAAGTTGCTAACTGTATTTATAGTATACAGTAGTTATAAAATAGTATAGTATTCTTTTTATAATATACTGTATCATTTATTCTAATCTTGTATCTTTTCTCCTGCCGCTTTAGTTAATTAATTTTTTAATATCTGGTTTCAAGATCTTCTTAGGGTATAAAAACTTATATAATTTAACTTTAGATCTGTTACATTAAATTTATTTTTGTTCACTGTTAGTAAGTAAAGTAAATATAATAAATTTTATACTTTATAACATGCTCTGAACTTGATTAAATACCTATTCCATGTAGATATAAACAATTTGTCATATCTGCATTTGGTTGCATACAATATTGAACTGTATATATTTTACATACTGAGTACAGAACTGGAATGCTACTTGAATTCAGCTCTACTTGAATGCCAAGACAGCATCACCAATACTTTTATTTTTTTTATAGCACTACTACAACTTATTTATAAAACTCAACTGGTTATGAAAAATCATACCTGGCCTTTGTGACATTCCCGCCCAAAAGTATGTCACAAGAATCAGAGCTTGTGGAGTTATTGTGATTTGGTATTTTCAGGCAATTTTGATGTGGTGACAGGGGTCTTGTTCGGCATATTCGAGTACAGCCCCATTCGAGTAGCACCCCAGTTCTCTACCTACAGTGTCTGCACCCCAGTAACCCTAACCGGTTTTATAGGCGTGCAAAATCTGACGAGTAGGTACTCTTGCGCCTCTGTTGTGTCCCGTGGTCGGTACCATGTATCCCTAATCTCGCTCGGCAATATGGCACCTACAGTATAACATCTCGTCTCCTTCCAAATTACTCTAAATAACTTCCTAATAGCAACTGCAGAGCACCACGAAGCTCATCTGGAGGGTTACTTGATTTTTCGTGGGCACCGGAACCCTTCCAATTTGGTACTCGCTACCCCGGATTTAACTATTGTTTATGCTAGCTGTGCTTAACCGATGGCGAGAAAGGCCCGACAAAGAATAAGTTACGGTGCTGAAGTTCAAATGATGACAGAGAAAGCCGGGACACATTAGCTGACAAGAAGTATTCCATGTATAGTCCTGCCACTAGCGAATTCCCCTGGTGGCCATCGTTTAGGTGTGAACAGCCTAGCTGTGGACTCGAAAGGAATTCTGTAAGTCTAAAACTGATATCATGTTGCATGTCATCGTATAGAAATCGCATATAGAGCAACGCTGATAACCTGGGCAATAAATATGTAGGTACTCGGCGGGCAGGGATGGCGTAATATGTTCATGGGATCTTGGTGTCGACATTGCAAAGCGGAGGACATATTGCGAGTTCAATCCTCTGCCTGCTCCTCCTCCAACCTCCTTTCGCGATCAGATCCAGGCCCACACGCACTGGGTGAATGACATTGTTCTCTGCAATTCGAATGAAGCAATTGTCTCCTGTTCTTCCGACCTTACTGTGAAGCTCTGGAAACCCCATTCTGGAAGTCAACAAGCCGATACCATTGGCGTACACAGTGATTATGTAAAATGCCTCGCTACTCCAAGCGTACACTCGGATTGGGTAGCAAGTGGGGGGCTGGATAGAAAGATCAAATTCTGGGATCTGAATGGAGGTGGCGAAAAGTTACAAATTGACGTCGGAGAAGAGGGCAACAATCCCAAAGGATCGATTTACTCGCTGAGTATCGGTGGAGAAGGAGCAATTCTTGCCAGTGGTGGACCAGAGAGTGTGGTGCGAGTATGGGACCCAAGATCAGGAAAGCGCATTACTAAGTTCGTTGGCCACACTGATAACGTCCGGTCTATTTTGGTCAGCGAACAAGGCAGTATGGTTCTGACGGCGTCGTCCGACACAACTATCAAGCTCTGGAGCCTTACGGCAGGGCGTTGCCTTCACACACTAAGTATGCACAATGACAGTGTCTGGTCATTGCATTCTTTGCACCCCGGTCTGGAGATATTCCATTCCAGCGATCGCTCCGGATTGGTAGCAAAGACAGATGTACGCAATGTTGCCGAGATTGAAGATGGAATATGTGTTGCTGTTTGTCAAGAGAAGGGAGGCATCAACAAAGTAATTGCAGCTTGTGACTACCTATGGACTGCAACCTCCAGTTCTAATATCAACCGTTGGGTGGGTGTTGACACTAGTCCAGACGTAATTAGGGACATCCGGAGACCGGGATTAGCCTCACCTGTGAGCTCTCGCCCTCGTGTTCCATACACAGCTTCTCCTGGACTTGGACCAGGAGCTTCAGCTTCGCTTCCAATACGAAGTACGATTCCAGTCAGTTCACTTCTGCGGATGTCAACATCGTCATCTTTTCCTACGAATGTGCGAGACCCTGATACTGTCACTGTATACTCGGTTGCAAGTGCTAGGCAGGCATCCATAACGGAAACCTTGATGGATGGCGATTCAGGAACCACGATACCACTGAATGACCTCCCCGACGAAACTGTCGAGGGCCAACGTGGGCTGTTGAAACACTTTCTCCTCAACGATAGACGAAGGGTGTTGACTGTTGACACTGCCGGGGAGGTTGTGATGTGGGACCTTCTAAGTTGTATACCAATAAAGTCGTTTGGTGAGAGACATTTGGAAGACGTTGCTATGGAGGTCAATACTATGGATAGCATCGCCAACTGGTGCCAGGTAGACATCCGCACTGGCAAATTAGCTTGTGTCTTGGAGGAGAACTGTTGTTTTGATGCTGAAGTGTATGCGGACGAGGCAGATATAAAAGAAAAACTTGAGTTTAAGGATGACCAGAGAAGTATGTTCCACACCCCCATTTACCTGGACATGGCTGATAGCTAGAAGTCAACATGGGCAAGTGGGTATTGCGTTATCTTTTTAGCAACCTTATTAGCGAAGAGTTGCGCCGTGATGAGGAGTACCGGAACATACTTGAGAGGCAACATCGGGACCGGGAGCGCTTGCAGAAGGAGAACGTATTAACACTTCCACTGACTATCAGCATGACAGATGTGGGGGGCAGCCCAGTGACCACGCCCATAATCAAGCCGACAGTTGATGCATATAGCCTTTTTCCGCAAACACCAGGGTTAGGCATCGCCATCGCCACCCCGAATGCCACATTCATCACAACGCCGTGGGACGATAGTACTAACAGATCCGGATCATCAATGGATAGGCAGAGTGGTGATTACTTCTCCACTGGTAGCGGCGTATACAACGGACTGCTGAAGAATGGTGGTACAACACCGGTAGAAACAAATGAAGACTCACTAGGAACTCCTAACACTGAGAAGGAAAAAGAAGAGAAAGATTCTTCTCTTTTTGGTACCTTGAAGTGGCGCTCATTTGGATCCAAGAAGCTCGGACGTTCGGTCTCGACGGATATGGGCTCCAAATCGCCATTACCCACCACAGATGAGAAATTTGTAGAGCAAGCAGTGCTTGAAGAACCCTCTGATAAACCTGACCGCTTTGCGGAGACGCTCGCAGGCGTAATACAAAGAATACGCATGGTGTATGATATGCAAGGTCGCGAAGTACCAGGAGAACCTGTGAAGTCCGCCATTTCACCGAGTCTTCCCCAGGAAACACCAGTACTCAAACCCCCGCGTAATACTACTATAATAGTTCAAGAGGACAAACCCGATTCCGGTGGTGTTGCAGATCTCTATAGAGGGACGGTTGAATGTGTTGGAGAGGACGCAGACTTACTGGAAAGAGTTGCGCCAGCATGGTTGGGAGAATTATTACTACTAAACCATGTTCCATTTAAGGAAACTATGAAAGTCAGCTTTGTGTTGATCCCGTGGCAGGAAGAGCTACCGGTTCTCTCTAGTGAATCTGGAAGGTGCGTTTCTGAAATACATATCATGAATGAACTAGATCTGATAATCAACAGTGAGAGAAAGAACTCGAGATTAAATGCAAACCGCATGTTGCGTGCAAAGAAGATTATGGGATATGTCGCAGAACATCTACAGCCCCCTTTTATGTCGACGTCGTTTTGTCCTGAAACCAAAGAAGGCAAGGAGCCTCTTAGGTCGGAAGATTGGTTGGAACTTGTGTGTAATAGTCAGGTACCACCAGGATTTTCCGATTGCCTGGCTCGCGTCTGATATTGAGTTGCAGGTTATTGCGCCGACCATGACGCTGGCAACAATGAGATCTTACATTTGGAAGATGGGTGGGGATGTGGTGTTGTACTACCGGAAGAAGGATCTTCGGACAACACCTGCGGTTGAGACAAAGTTGTTGGATGGCTTCAATGCAAGCAGTGGTGGCGCCGACGGTGACAAGTTATCTAATGGAAGCACATTTGAACAAAACGACCAGGTAGTTACAGTCTAGGGGTTTACTTCAATCATTTAACACTGGTCTCGTTTCTGTACAGCTAACTCTGCTTTTTGGGTTGGCTATCCCTTTGGGGTACGGTCAACAAGATTTTAGAGAGTTTGCGCTATGGGTCTGAATCTAAATCTCCACTTCGTTACGCGGATTTTTTTATATGGACCTAAAACTTTGCAAGTGGTCTAGTCCCAAATACCACTTTTGTAGATGACAGTTCTATTTACAACTCCACAGCAAAATGAGTTAAAGTTCTGGGGGAAAGACAGCTACTCAGTTATCCAGGCTGCCGGGTGAATAACAGTTCAGAAAATCCTCTTCGGATGTAAAGGCAAGTACAGGCACGTACTACCGCGTACCGCCTTGGATGGGAAATGGGAACATTGCAAACGTGAATCAGTTAGAGTACAGGTAGAGGAGTAGCAGTAAGATAATGAGCCGACAATGCTGACCACTCCGCTACGCGAAGACAATTATCTTAAGTTCTTAAAGTAGAGCTGCATAGAAGTGTTAGTGGTGAAAGTAATCGTCCAGACATCCATTCCATCTCCCCAGCAAACATACGCAGCCATCCCTCATCTCCAGTTTGGCAGATAAAAATGGACAAAGCTCATAGTCATGCACGCGTGCCAAATTTGGAGCGCACACCTGTTAGCATAAACCATGTAAATAACGTACACCAGCATATCATGCCATACCACTACATACCATTGCGCACTCCCATAGTTGCATTCATGGAGGTGAAAGTATGTCCTGCGCACAAACAACCCGCAGTCGCACAAAAAGACTGTCATACTGCCTTGTCTCCACACACCTCCGACAACACACTACACCACCTTTTAGTTTTGCCAAGACCGATTTTATCCAATCAAGCACCTCATGCATACAGCCCAGGCGCCATATTAGGGGTGTGGGCACGCCCAGCGCCCACACCTAACAAGTCGTTAGCGGGGCGCCTTGCACTGCACTAAGAAATCCCGGGATTTTTTCAAAATTGCAAGTTACTCAACAACAACACTATAGAGAGAAGATCGGAGACCGCAGTATGATAGGTAACTGCAAGGCCTACATATGCAGCCAAAAATCAAGTCAAATGGACCAATTTTGAGTGTTGCATATATGGTCTACCTCGCTGATGTATGGCTTTAGTTGGGCTGATGCATAAACTCCCTAAGATGATGGTTATTCCAGACTCAGCCGGAGACGCCAGCTGAGTGTGCATGCATGCATACAGGTCATACTCTGAGTACTGTATTTGAGATCCCGAGTGTACCCGTACTTGAGAATACAAGTTTCTAGCAATTCACACTGTCATCAAGTTATGAGCCCCATTATCGCTACTATCTAAAAATCTTACGATCTTTCCTATGATCTGTTTCATGATCTCCAAAAGAGCCTCAAAAACCCTAAATCATGTCACTGTACCAATAGCCATATAAACAGCACTAAAACTTAATACCATCTATATGACCTAACAGTGTATTCCTCAATGACTGTGTCTGAACCCACCCACAACCTGACCCGGTAGGGCAACATTCCTAAGCTCACTCAGGTCATCTAGGACCAATGGAATGTTGACATAATACTCATCTTATCAGGCATGGGAGCATACGCAATTGTCACCATGGATGATCCTGAATCACAGCCTCTTGATATTGAAAACAATGACAACTATGACAGTTCGAAGGCTAAGGAAGCCAATATTGGCAAAATGTAATTCAGTTAGAGAGCTACACTCAAACTTCCATGTTACTCCAGTTGACCCCTCCAGTTCTTCTATGTAATTCCAGATGCTCCGAGGCCCCCCTGAAGCTAAACAAAGCGCTCTCACACTCCACAAGAGCGCTAGCAGGTGCCTCTGCAAGCAGCTCCAGTTATAGTGTGGGCAAATAGCCTTGCCATACGTATGGAAGTGAATGGTATTGATGATCGAGCTGACATCTCGCTAGAACTAACTACTACGCGAGCCTCTGGCAGAGCCGCACCTTAACATGACCAGAGCCATCCACCTCCATCACAATCTTCTCCAATCATCTTCAAGAAACCTCTTGAAGATACAGAACACCCTGATCAAAAAAACAAACATGCCTTTGCTATGTTTCTCAACCATCCTAAGCAAAAACCTGTCGCTTACACCTTTCATAGGATTTTTCTCTTCGTCTTTGGCCACCCACCGATTCCTTTCCAATACTCCTTCACCATCTCATTCGCATTTCGCGTATAATCCTCCGGCTCCCATGTGTTATCCTTCTCATCCCAACATTCCCATTTCACTTCGTATTTCCAATGGGTTCCCTCAGTGCTTGGGTGGTGATTTGCGATTGATTGGACGACATAGCTTCATCAGCAAAATGTAGAATGGTTCGGAAGTCATAACTCAACGACTCAGCTATTCTGAACAGCCACACCAATCCCTCCAGAAGCTCCCAGAAGCTCCCGAACAGGCTGAATGCAAAATGATGTGCTTCTCAGATGCTCTGAGAGTACTTTCAGCTGCTCCTTGACACTTCTGAAGTAGCGGAACAGAAAACCAGAATATTTTAAAGAGTATAAAGTCATCTTCAGAATGCTATAAAATCATGACTTGAAGTTGGTAAAATTTCGGAGTTGCTGGGACTACAACACTCGCCTCCTAGGCGATTCCGGCGCGCCTGGAGCGGCACTCCCTGGGAGAGTGATGATATATAATGTCTATATCGAATAGTGCAATTCGATAACCATATCCCACAGCTACCCACGTGAATCAGGCATCCTAATCTAATTAATATACAGTCCAGTAGGTATCTAAATCAACATCATTATTTACAAACCATACACAATTGATGCCGCACGCTGCAGCATGCTCCCGCGCCCAATGTGCCGGTCCAACCATTACTCCAATGGGTACAATACGCATCCGATTTGTCTGTTTGACAACCCGCATCAACCCATGAATACAATCAGCCCAACCATGGAGATCTTTGAACTTTGTTCGAATCACTACCGCGTATTCTTGGACCTGAGGATGTAATTCCCATTGTGGAGTCTTCTTGCACGTCTTCGAAAAGGTTGATATTGCATTCCCGGCTGGCAGGCAATCCTGAAATTTGAGGATCTGATTTGGTGTAGTCCAGCTGAAGTATAAGACAGGAAAAGAAGTAATTCGTCCTTCAAAGGTGTTATCAAGGTCATTCTCTTTACTTTCCATATACTGGACCCAGATGTTATGAGCTTCAGGCATGATCACTTGGTTGGCATCGGTATATTCTACCTTGCAATCAAGTCCCAGACGCTCGACAGATGTAGGGCAGTAAAATGGTTGATGGTAATACAACAGCCCATTCTGGAGTTCAATAATTATACTGTCCATGAGTACATACTGATCATGTCCCAGCACGAGCCCACTTACTTCGTGTCCCCAGTCCTCTTCAATTTGCGTGCGGATTAGCTGTCCAAAGTTGGGAATTCTGAAATCTTCTCATGCATATCTGAGTGAGGTTAATTTGATACTTCTGCACACTCCACAGACATGTGTTTCTCTCAAATGATATACCTGCTGTGATACAGGGCGGATAATGGGCTCGTCCTGAATTGTTTGGAGACGTAACAGATGGGCTCTGGGTGTACTCCGCCATTCATAGGTAGCAGACAGTAGGTTGACAACTTTTGCAGAGTCAATATTGTACCAGCATTGCAGGGCAAGATGTGACAGCGTGTCTTCCATATAGTCAAGACTGGTACACCGGTCATTGTGCTTGAGTATTTGTCAAATGTAATTGACTTTGTTGTTAGATTGATATGCCTCTTTCTCGTTGGCGATATGTAGCCGTTCAGAAATATCAGTGGTGCAATTGTCACCGGAACCCATTCGCCGGATTGACTAAGATATATGGCTCACGCGATGCATCATTGGATATCTGAGCTGTATTACACGCTGTTCAATCGTGTTCCAGAGCGCCTGAATGCGGAATGTCTCCCACCAAGCTTCCAACTCCATCAAGCGGATGGAGAATTCCTTCTTGAACTGCTTCTCTTCATTCGAGGTGATGCCATAAATCTGTCTCTCCAGCTGGTTAGTGACGCGCTCCGTATCAGCCAGGCTCCAGGTCGTGACTTCTGTCTCAGCATCGGCTAGGCAGATCTGTAATCGCAGTCACTTGTCGGCAGTCATGTTTGCCGCCCCGTAAGCCTTGTCTTCAGCGGCAGCTATCCTTAGGGCAAGTTCTGCGGTGAATGTGCTTCTGGGACCACTTGCCTTAGTCCCGACTTCCCGCAATAGTCATCGCTCATGATGTTGGAATAATGTCTTGAAAAGCTTGCGTTCAACAGGTGTCACTTGATGGATTTCGTGCTCCAATTTGCTCAATTGCCTTCTGACAATCAGCATCTGACCAAGTGGTTGCTGCTTGTTGGGCTCTATTCAGGCGCACCTGAAATTGCCTGCGTTTAGTTGTGGAAAAGTTTACAGCCCTATACTCAAGGGCCTCCATGGCAGTACGAATCGTATCAATTCTTTGTTTGCGTAACTGATGGGATTCCGTTGCCAACAGGTCATCCACTTTGGCCTTCGCAGACTTCGACATTTTCTGTTGGCGAAAAATACCCTTCTTCTGGTAAAATCACTCGAGTGCATTGTCCAGTGCTTTAAGGGATAGATCCGAGTGATTTTGTTGGCTGACAAGTAGAGAGAATTAACATGATGCCCGCACTGCTCCCATCACCATCTCATTGGAGGCTGTTTCTGCCTCAGTTTTCCTGTCATTCTCAGAGCAGACAAGAATTGGAGCGTAATTCAGTGCCAGTGTTCTGATCATTCCACGGATCTCTTTACCTCGCAAGGTGCTGCTTTCAATCAATCAAATGGTTTCGAGAAGTGCTGGAGGCCGGGATATTGTGGCACCAATGTTCATCAATTGTCAAATTGATCCTTGGCATTTCTAGATTTCAGGTATTTGAGCAGCCAGTGCAATAAGTGTTTAACTAAACCCTGGAGCAGCTGATGAAATTCATCAGGCTGCCAAAGGTGATAGACATTGCAGAGAGGGTATTGCCAGAACTGGTTGCGGATTGGGCTGACACCTAGGGTGTGCAGATCATCAATATTATTGTCCTCCAGCAGCTCCAGGTGAATATGCTGGTCTTTTGAGTTATCGATTGGTCGAAAGATTGAATGCCCCATCGGCATACATTTAGGAATTTCACACATCAGGCATGAGCCTTATGAGACTTGAGCAACCATGACTTGTTCCGGACAATCCCCGACCCAGGCAGCCAACAGAGGGTAACATTGTCGCTGGAATCCATCTGCACAATCCCATTTCAAGAGAGGGCCATTGATCTCAAGATGCCTAAGTTGAGACTGCACAGTTCCAACCACGGAATGCCATGCTTCTTCAATGTTTATGCCGCCTTTCGTGAGACATGCAATCAGTCCAACGGGAATCCAGGCCCGCTTCTTAGGCGTCCGGCGGATATCTTTTCAAATATTCCCAATCATGAGATACCACAGCCAGGCATGCAGATCGCCTGAAAAATTGTTCAAATGAGTCCTGTCGGATGCACATATGACTGGCACAATCATCGCACTGGCAGGAAACTGATCCAGTGTATCCCACCACCAGTCGCCCGTGTACATCTCGCTGAAGGCTTGACGACTGTCAGAGTCAGCGAGGTGCACTGGTTCAAAATCGAGGTCTGCGGGAAAGGGGACATGTGCTAGGAGGAACTGAATAGATTTGAAAATATCCCTGTAGTATAATGTTCCGAAGATATGTAAGTCATCTTCAATCCCACTATCATCACCGAGCCTGAAAACCACTTCAGAGAGCAGCTCTCGCAGGGCATCTGCTGATTGGAATGATTCGATTTCAAAGTTGTCCAGTCCACGCCTGAGATGTTGATCTATCAATGTTTTCGGTTGCTGGCTAAACGATTGAGCTTGCTGAAAGTCGTGTGCGGACCGAAATGGATGCCATGGATTTCACTGTTCTGAGTACTTTCGATGCTTGTTATACAATCCAGTTGCTTTGCCATACGCTTTCCCCCCCACATTTTCCACTGCAACTACCTGCCTATGAGCCCGTGTCTTTGTTGGATCAGGGGTAAAGGTGACATCAGGCTGCTGAGGGTCCAGAGGTTCTTTGTTGGGAGTATCTTCAGGTGGTGGTGCACCCGGTACGTTGTCTATGAGTAGATCATTAATCGACCACTTGTCAATCGCCATTCAGGTGCACCTACTGTAGTCAAACCATGATGGCTCAGGGTGAGGGAAGCCGGCAGGTGGTATAATCCCGTTGGGTAATAGCCCTTCATCCATCTATATTGGGTAATATTGTTGATAGTGAGCTTCCAGTCGGTTCTGGTTGGATAATTTCCTTTTGCTGATAAAGCATTTATCATGTTTCTGGTGAGTGTTGACCATCTTTGAATCTTGATGATGCTTTAGGGGGTATGGTTTGTTGGTGGATTTGAGCCTCAAGGATATTTGTTCGAAAGGAAGCTAACTCAGGTTAGCGGATCACTTCCGAAGCTGCATCTCACCCCATCAAATGTAGAGGAGGGGTAAAACACCGTCACCTCACGATCAGTTTTCTTCACAAACTCGGATAATATCTATCAAATCCCGCAGATTAATGCTGCATATCATGTACTGAAAATTGTCAGCAGAGAATGTTTCTTTTGTCATCACTGCAATCAACTTTTAATACCGTTCATCAGGTGCTACTACTACGATCGGCTTTATCATATACTACATCATTGCGGCATTGTGCAGAGTATGTCTACGCTTGAGCCTCAAGCTGCGGATAACATCAGCTTAATACAATGAAATAGCTACGTTTCCTAGCTGGCTGTATACCCACTCAATGATCATCAAGAACTGATAATGATACGCTGGTAGGATGTTTCCTTCAGTAACGATCCTTGACCGGTGGGTGGATCCTGTGGAGACTACAATGTATACACAAGGAGCTCAAAAAGAAGCAATCACTATTGCTGCTCGACTAACAAGGCCTCATATTGAATGAAGTGCAGGTTGTACACACCCATGTTGAGTGTAAAATGCCTAGTCGTGCTAACCTTCCAACAGGATATGGTTCTTGTTGGGTGTCTGGAGATAACATGTCAAATCTCTTCTATGACCTTTACTGTCGTGAACCAAACAAAGGTGAGCTTCTATCCATACTCCTAATATCCGAATTCGAGCATATGTCAAAGACCGGCGGGATGTGTGTGACTATGATTTCTTTTTCTCAGCTGGGTTTCATGGGATCAAAGGTGCAGTGAAACACCACTGTCCATGACAAAGAAGATGGATATAAGAGGCCTTCATTCCGCCGAAGGTCACTGCTACCTTCAATATTCTCAATTACCCTCTGCTGTATTCGAAATCACCAATGGAATTGATAATCTTTTCACTATCATCTTTCTGTTCACATACGATGTTGATGAACGGATCTCCACCAAAGACAACCAATATGGCTCCATCCGGTGGGTTATTTGGCTCACATCAACGACAAGATGACAATGTGGGAGCATCAGATAATGATGCGGGAAATACACCGAGCAAAGACACTCAATTCAGGCAACCCACGAATCCAATTCATCCTCCACTACGGTATATGTACCCACCGTCGCAGCCACCATTTGCAGGCGCTCCCCAGTTCTACCACCATGCCCCATTCAACATGACACCAAGCTAGCAACCAAGCACTGTTGCAACCCAAGGATATCCGAGTTATGGGCCATTGTGGCAAGCATATGATTGCCGCCAAGGAGGTTATGGTGGACTTCAAATGTTCCCCCCTCAGCAATTCACAGGACATGGGCCGTCATCTCCAGCTGCAGTACAAGTGCCTCCAGCACCCCCTCGAAACAATCCAGTCATTTGGCTGACATCTTCCTCCTTTATGGCACGAGGACAACTTCCCGGCGCACCTGGGAGCCCGCCCATTAGCCTCCCAAAGAACAGATCGCAGCCGGCTGGGGAACCACGGAGGACAGATGTTGCAGGGATTACCGGTTTGCCTTGATTACCAGAGATTTCCTATAATGAATACGATGCAAATTGTGAGAGCAATGATTTGTCAGACCTGGGCAAGGCCGAAGGCAACGCCCCAATCAGCTTGAAGCAAACGGAATTCTCCTTGAAGCAATTTACCACAAGGATGGTGCAGCCCCACTTCAGTGCCTTCAACAAGTGCAAGAAAGTATGGGTGGCTGGGGATTTGGAGAAGCTGCATCGGTCCATTATCCGGGGACAGAACTGTTTGAAACTGCTTTGAGATGGACCCCTGCACTGGGAGATGCCTGTTGCAGATGGTTTAGAGACATTCAAGACCAGGCTGCCTTAGGAAAATTGAGATAATGCCAAATCGATTCGGTGACAGTGGGTTGGGATGGTTTTTAAGAAATGTGCAAGCAAAATTTGGGAGGCAAGGAAGAAAGGAACGTGAGGCAACAAGCAACCGGCGACAGAATTGGGAGAGGGTGCGGGCAACAAAGCAAGAGGTAACCTCCCAGAGTTGCCAAATACAACTTTGATGGTTGTGATTCGTCACATGCCAAACGGCGACAATGACCAGACATCCAGCACGCAACTCCAAGCTTCGCTCACAGATGTGAGGCACTGGGAGGAGCAGATTGATTTCATCGAAAGAAAATAGTGGCCCGAAAGAACCATACTGTCTGACTGCGATACCCAAATGCAACTTGAGACAGGACGAATTGGACGAAGTGTATATTGGATTATACGCACTGGGGCAAATGATGAATGACCCTCTCTATGGTCAGATTTCATCCAACAGTTCCCTTTCTAATACCTTCAAGTTGAAACAGGGACACAATGTGAAACTAGTTTTGGTAGAAATGAAGGCAGCTACAGGGAAGGATATTGCGGAGGACGTAATTTGACCGGCCAAGGTAATCCCCACTTGCCTGGTTACGGTTAGTTATGCCCCACTGCTAATGAGTATACTCAGACTTCAGGGACATCCGATGAAAATGAAAGAGTCGTGGATGAGAAGGCAGGTGGGACAGAGACTGACAGTAGTATTAATGTAAGTTCTGATTGAGTGAATAGAATTGATTGTATTCCACAGATTTATTGGGTCCAAATGCTTGTCTGTGAAATACCTAACATCGCGATGAATTTCAGGAGCGCCGGAGAATGAGCGCATCAGCCCAAATTACCTTGGAGCAACTGAAAGGAATCATTGAGGATGAAAAGAAGACCGACCAAGGTGCAAGAGAGGTTCAGGAGCAAGTGGATGGCATGGAGAACCTCAATCCAGATAATACCAGTTCAGTATTGAATACTATTCTCAACACAATCAACAGCGAATTTGAAAATGAGTGTCTTGATGAGGCAGTTAGGCTGCTGAATGCCCATCCAATTCGCCAATCAACAGATGACCGTGTTCCAGGCCACAAGTATTGAATTCCAGGCCTGCCCGGAGCGAAGTTCCTGGTGCACCAGGTTTGGGCCATATGGTTCATTGTGAGGAGGTGGGTTGGGGATTCTGATATGCCAGGAGCGCTGGTGGTGGACGAAATGGGTCTTGGCAAGACTTTCACCTCAGTGGCACAGCAATGATATGCAAATTGCAGACTGAGAAAGTTGTAATGAGGTTACCGCTGTCGATTTTGTGGGGGAATACCCTTGAAGAGTGGGTGAATCTGGCACAGAACGACTTTCCCGGGATTATGGGTGACGAATGGAAGTGCTATTCGTTGCAGAGACAAAATTCAGTGACCCACCAACTCTCAGAAATTCAGTCAACTCCACAGCAGGGGCATCCAGCGCGTACATCGGCAATTGAACCAATCCTGGTGGTAACAATGCCCGGAGTTGCAGCGACGTTCAAGAGCATCATCGATGAGATGACATATGGAACCGATTTCAAACTCATTCACTTGTTGCACGCAGAAAATGGGAATCTCACTCACGAGGATCTGAACACCACTATTGACGAGCTGGAAAACTGATGGAATATCCACCTTGTGTTGTATGATACCTTGAAATCGAGAGGGAAACCATCAAGCAACGGCCAACTCTCACCCTGTCCATGGAGTTGTGGGATTTGTGATGAGTCTCATTGATATAAGATGAAAAACAGTGTGGGCTGGCGAATTGCGATCAATGTGAGAATTGAATTCAAACTTCAAGTCACTGCAACGCAGGGATTCCATTCACACTATGACTGGTGTTTTCAGACGATGTGGCTGTTTTCAGGTGCGCCTGAAGATCCAGAGTATGATACTGAGATGGAAATGCACGGCGCCGAGGCGCTGTATTCCGCTGTCAAGAGTTTGACGCGTGCCATCCAGACTGAAGACCAGGATGGTCAACAGGATGCTGCACAATGAATGATCCAAATTGCAAAGCCCTGGATGATCAGGAGGTCGTCATGATCGAAACTTGCAAATGGGAAACCACTTGTTCGGATACCGAAGGTGAATGCACACCTCGTTGATCTCGAATGGACTGAGGAAGAGCAAGCTAAACTAAAGACCCTGGTGGAAAGATACACTTCACAAGGCGCTTCAGGAGCATGGAGGGTACATAGATGGCGGCTGGCATGTTTCTCATTTGTATTGGGAGACACCGAAGATTGGAATGACGTCTCTGGACAATGGCACATTGAATGGCGAATCAATAGTTGGGTGGATTCTCCAATATTCCACTGGCTGAGTGACACGTTTCTGCCAATGCTTGTCAATGAACCTGCAGAGTATCCCGAACCTAACGAAGATGAAGCATTACATGGGGCGCCCTTGCACGAACCCGAAAGATATAACAGCGCGTTGCCTCATACACCTCCTCCTCAAAAGGAGGTGCTACTTTGTTCTCTGGCAGGCCAAGTTCGTCATTTGAAGTGGTGGCTCAGCAGGTCTTTTTCGGAACATGTGGATGTTTTCTACATGTATGAGGAAATTGGCAACGATGAGCGCACAGAAATGCAGCTCAAATTGCAAGATTCGCCAAATCCCTCTTTATTTGTAACTACACCCAACGTGGGTGGGACAGGCCTAAATCTCACAGCAGCAAACCATGCGGTAATAACTCAGAAGTTCTGGGTATTGAATGAGCAGCGCCAGGACTTTGCACGGGTTGTCTGACTCAGGCAAAACACAGCCCCACACTCATGGCTATTGAACACTGGATGCAGTGGTTATGATAACAGAGCGAGTGATCTCCACCAGCTCTCTGGAGTAGCACAAATGAGAGTCCTGCATGGCCTGATGAACTGACTGAACATCACGACTTCGATGAGATACCGCATTGTGGAGCGTCGGGAGGACCATATAAAGCAGCTCCCAGAGCATGGAGACTTCATGCCGTCAGATGGTGAGGATGAATGCTAATTATTAGGGCAGTGTAATCAAGGTACGCCTCATTAAACATTCAACCAATACAATCTCACCAACTGATGCGAAATAGTCAAATGGTATGGAGAATATGGCACTGGGGAGGAGTCGAGGAGTATTGGTTAGTGCTCGATTGCATTTCGTGTAAGTTGATTATTGTAATGAATATGAGATGAAGTCAATGATCAACAGATATCTGGTAAACTGAACTATAGCCTCATTTGGATGGTCCAATATCTGATGAAAAGCAGGTGCGCCAGTTGAATGGTCGACTAAGTCAAATTCCACGGTGCCATATATTCCTCTCTGTGAGAATCTGTCGACGTTGCACTCACTGCTCATCATATATTGTCTGTGTGGATTTGTGGTACCTACATCAGCAAACGGGATTCAAGTTTTCAGGTGCGCATGAACCTCCAAGTGTGATTGAAAATATATGTTACTTGTCTATTTCAGGTGCACCGGACACTAGAATTGCGAAAGAATTCAGGATATTCACTGAATCAACAATGCTGAACAATTTACTGTCAATTGCAAAAGAGAATGTTTATCAACATCTTGACTTTCCTGAGGCAGATCCAGCACAGTATATCTCTGATCATCCAGGGATAGAAAGACGGTCTAAGCAATATCAAGTTGATGTATGGTATTCTAGAACATGGCTCGCAGATTCCAGGCTTACCCGAAGAATACAGCCGAGTATTTCCTCTCTCAGTAATGAAAGTCAGGCACACCTCGGATCCACTCTCCTGTCGAGGTTAATGGTCCCAGATTTGACACCGCACACATATTCTATTCAAAGAGCAATTTCGGCAAGCCGCCACTCATTATTGACATGTGATCCTGCTCCCGGCACGCCTCTGAACTGTGTATACCCACTTCGCATTACCCTTGAATGATGAATTTTGCTCCATTCCAAGCATATTTTCTGCCTTCCTGAATGCGTTGAATCTGTGGCTGCCAGTACACACAGAGTGTCCATCGTTCAGACACTAACTTTCAGGTGCAGGCACGGCTCAACCCGCCCGGCCCCAGCTAATATCTGAATCTATCCTAGATCGTTATATGAAGGCCGCTGCAAAAATGCCATAACTGCCATGCTCCGTGTCAACCCATCCGTTGAAGGAAGGTGTCCACCACACACTTTCCGTAGATACACAGCCTTCGGCAATAAGTAAACACACTTTACTGGATTTTGACTAACAGGTATGTTCGGACCTATACGTTTCCGAGATCCTAAAATATCTTCTCTCGTTCGCCCTCCATAATCGAGCTGCAGCGGGAGATAGCTGACCTCAATAGACAGCGTCTGCTCAGCGACTCTGCAGATGACCGGCAACTCCTGCTCACCTGTATACCACCCTTCCTTGAACACGCTAAAATTCACAATGCTTCTAATGCAGACTTAACTACATTTTGACTAACTTGTATGTTTGGGCCGCCAAAAACCCGTATCTTAAAATGGATTGGGTGAACTGATTTCCATCAAGAGAGCTTGAAGAGATAGAATCTGAATGCCAGTTGCTGCTCAGCGGCTCAATTGGTGACTGGATAGCTCCCGCCTGAAGTTCATTACAAATCGTAACCATTCTACATCTGATTTCCTCCAATGTCCAATCCCAAGCCTGCATGTAGAACCAATCGCGATGAACGCTCGAGTCAAGACAACGTAGTTTCTGAGAGTACAAGTAACTGTCAAAGTAAGGCGAGCCTGCAATCCCAGCCATTGCATTAGATTACATCCTGCATGCCGATTTAATGCTTGCTGTACCTCAATTGGCCGGAACTGCATGCTGTTATTCGTCTTTCCGCTGTCAGATGAAGCCTCGTAACGCATTCATCCCATTCTTATGCACTGCTTTGAACCCCAAATATTTATGTTAAGTCAACATTGTTGCATTGGGACTCATAATGAGTTTGGGATTAAATGATGTGATGTATACAAGCTATTATGTGCAACATCTTAATGTGAGTAACTATTCATGACCGATTCACTAGCAATGTTGGCATTGACCAGAACTGGAATCGATTAGATTACCCCTGAATCTTCATTGTACCTTTACCGTTCTTTCTCTATGTTGAATCTCTCCTTTGTAAACCCAATTTCTCCCGCTTCTCTGACACCGACTGCATACATATTGTGAATTCCGCAGACTCAGGCCACTGAAAGTGATGTTCTGCACTCAACATTGCCTAATCGACCGCTGACTTTGCTGCGGAATCCTAAAACAACAGAATACCGTGATGATAGAATGTGCATCGGACTGGTATACTGCATTCGGAAATTCATATTTACCCACTATTGGCAACAATCTCACTTTGAACCCATGCAACTTCAAGTGTAGGCACTCAGCAATGTCCGAACTCTATCCTCCGTCCAAGTTCTGCAAGATTCTTCAACACACCTACAATTCTGTGCCATGCCGTCGCCACTCATATGCTCGAACTAGAGGCACAATGAACTACCTTTGGCAGAGTTATATCCAGGGGCGATCATGATCAACCCATTTCTCAGTATTCCATATGTCCGGCCCTGAGAGTTAGTTAGTAATATAATCATCTTAATGTCTCAAGTTCCTCAGGTGTGTCAAGATCTTCAGGTGCATCTGGTTCAATTGTAGGGAAGTTGGCTTAAACCAACATCCAATTCTTGCATCAATAGCGAACTTGGATACGAGTACTAACATTCAGGATTTGGTGGCGTGAAGAATCGATCTAATCTGGTGCATCTGACACTTCCTAAATCACAACAGAGAACAAGCATTGACAATATTCATATGAACCGCCGCCATGTCTTCTGGACTCTTTCCAGGGACACCTCAGATTGCATCCTCCTGGGCCGAGCGTCACCTTTTCCCGGCATGCCTCGACTTGCATCCTCCTTGACTGAGTGCTACTCTGTTGCCCTATTTTCCCGTCATCGAACTAAACTTCATAGTATATTTACCCTTATATACTTCTGTCTACATTCTCCAACTTCACTTCATCATCATCAACATGGAACCTACGGCCAGTCAGGTGAGGTATCACTTTTCACAGAAGAATCAAGAAGCCCACCTCGAGAGAGCACTTGCACGTGCATCAAAGAAGACAGCCAATCTTCATTGCCAATCAAATGATGGAACTTCCCACCCAGCCTTTGAGTATAGTGTTGGAGATTGCTAATGTCAGCGCTATAATTCTTCTTATGAAGAAGCATGATGAGGATACCGATTGGGAGATCAGCGAGGATGACAGTGAAGACCCTGGAAAGTCCACCATGTCATGCGATATTGACGAAGACGATTTGGACACCTAGCAGGAGGTCCTACATCTAGAGTAGGCGCGCCGTGATAAGACAATACGAACTACGAGGGTTACACTGCCAAAGAAATGGAGCTGTCCAGATACTGTTATTTCACACACTTCACTGGCATATCTGCGACATCCGGCCGGGGCCATAGCACCACCATTGCTCAAACGCCAAAAGTCAACCATCAACATATTATGCGAGTCTGACATTCTTCCCGCCCAGGCGCTCCCACCTCACAAGGCTGGTGGAGATCTGAATGTTCCTCAACCAAAGGCCAGTGGAGATCACAATGTTCCTTAACACCAAAAGGCAACTTTTGTGGTAGCGAAACAGCTCATGCAGGCAATCGTATACACAAAGATTCCCTGGCCAATCATTTCCGATGGAAAGTACTCGATGGTTGACGAAGCTTGGAAACACGTGATTGAAGCACAGGATCATCAGCGGTCATTAGCAGGTGCTCCTGTTGGTATACCATCTGTGTGTCAATTGCCTGGTGGTCCATCTCATACAATCAATCTGCAAACCCGAGAAGCTGTAAGTGTTTATTCCGTCTTCTGCTCCCTGATTGGACTTCTGATAATACCAAACCCCGGAAATAAACACAGTTGAAACTAACAATCAGTACCATTATAGGGCGTTTGGCAGATGGAGCTCGTCGAACAATTGTCTGTAGTTACTGGTTGGATTTAGGATGAGAGACTGAGCTTCGGATCAAAGTTAGGGAGCTTCTGTTTGACGATGCTTATCTCTCGAAGGTCATCAATGATCAGAAATCAATCTTCTGGAGGATGGAAGTTCTTGACAGATTCTACCATCAGTTTTTCTTCACCGCCAATAGCTTGGGGTGACAACCGACCACATCGCAGTTCTTTCAACCTCTCTCACCGCAGACATTAGCGCTGGTGGCTGCAGCTATTCATTGCGCGCTGTCCGAGTGTGCCACTGGAAAGAAGGTTACAGTTATGTTTTCTCAAGATGAATATCGAGGTAAATTTTGCCTTTCCACAGTGATAAGATTGTATTACTGCAGAACCCACTGCACTACTCATCAATTACACACGGTGGGCTACTTCATACCCCACCTCCCCGATGGTGCTCCTCCGCTGGAATAGGGGCTCCTCAATCCCTGTCAGCGCTCCCCAGTCTGGATTGGCGCTTCAATGTATCATTCAGCACTCCTCAATCCCCTCTCCAACCTCGATTAGGAGCGCCTCTATTTCATTCCAACCGCTTTACCTCCCACCCCGTTCGGTGATGCTCAGCATAGATGGCTGCTCCGCTGGAGAGGCGCTCCTCAATCCCCATCGGCGCTCGTTGGCCTGGCATTACTCCCCTGAATTACATTCCGCCCTCCTCCATCAACATCAGCACTCCCCTTGCCCACCCTGCACTCCACATCAGGCACTCCTCCTTTCCTGGTGGCGCACCTCTTTTTCCTCCCAATTCATCCTATTGCCTTTCAAACTCCATTTTGATTTACTGTGAGCGAACCTCTCAATTCCAACCTTTTAGATATCACAAATCAAGCCAAACAACGATGGAATTCAATTTCACCCACTTGCCAGGCTTGAAACATTCAGAAATACAAGGAGCCCCTCCAGGTTCTTTGCACCATTGATGAATTGTGTGATCCCGCGTTTGTCGGCCCTGATGGGATGGGAGATCCAGTGGATGACATTGAGACTATGTTCGATTGATATCATTCCAATCGCTTAGTCAAGTTATTGTTTCGGGCTTACCTGCTTTCATTTTTGAATCACTTGCCATTTTCTTTCGTTCTCCATAATGTAGCGATGCATACAATAGAATGTTGAATGAGATGCTGGGTACTATAGTATGATTTAGAAGTTGATAATGAACAATAATCTATGCATCATACCTGGAGGGTATTCTCATTGCTCGGGGTACATCAGGCGAATCTCAAATACCGCCTGCAGTTCTTCGAACGAATATCCATACAAACCCAGGCATCTCTCAGAGTTAGTTTGGGATTCCTGCATTGGTTGGGCGACAGTCACAGGTGCTCCCAAACTTATCACAACCACTCCCATGGTGCTCCCGTACCAGTCATCAAAGATCCCAGTTACTCCGAAGGCCGGCTGGAATGCCCCATTAGCGTCTGATTCTCTCCTGACGTTGACGCTTCCAACTTTACATTCCACCTCCTCTCACACACTCCTGGAGGCTCCCAGTAACTAAAATACATTCTGGTGATGTTGTACCTGCACGGCTTGTCGGTACTGACAGAGGTGGCTGCCACCAGAAGACTCTACAATGGTCCGTGCAATCAAGGTTGAGACTGCTGACATTGACTGTGTCGTTGATCGTCATGTCGTGTCGGAGGTCCAGTTCAACTGCGTTCCTGCGTATTCGGAGAATCTTCCATGGGCCAATGTATTGATGTAATCGATTGCGTCGCGTAGGGTTGACGTTGGCGTATGTGATTTGCAGGTCCTAGGGATCTAGAAATACCTTTGCACCGGCGGTGATGACGGGGTCGATTGCACGTTGTGACTTATTAGACTCCGCCATCTGTTTATCCTGAGCATTGTGCAGCACATCCCTGGCGACTTCCAATATGCACTGCAATTGTTCAACGAATTCACAGCCTTGTAAGGTTTTCGCTGATTCATTGGCCTGTGGCCGCTGGAGCTCTGCAATTAAGTCCAAATCATAATCAAGGGCGAGTTCAACACGCATCTGCTTCGTCGAACAGTGTAATGAGGAATTATCAGCATACTCCACTAATGGGAGGTAGTCATCTGAATTGGCTTGATCATGACTGGCAAGGCCACGCAAGCAACGTATGACCATCCCATTCGAGTTCGCAGAGAGACCATCTGTGTCTGGATGGCACACTGTAGACATTAGCATCTTTGTATGCAGAAGCCTCACAACCTCTCTCCAATAGTCTGCTATGAAATGTACATCATGGTCTGATACAACCTCTTGGGGCACTCCATGTAGGGGGATGATGTCGTCGATGAATATTCACGCAAAGGCTGGGGTGTAGATTGTTTTCCTGTAGGCACGCCCATGTGCTTACTGTGTGAGGTGGTCAACACACATTACAATGCAGTGATGGCCACTTTCCGAGGTCGGCATGTTGGTTATGAAGTTGATGCCGATTCTTTGCAAATGCCCATTGGCAATAGGAAGTGGTTGCAGGAGGCCAATGGGTTTGCTGCTCTGGTGGTTGGATTGATGGCATAAGTCACAGCCCGCAACATATCTCTGTGTATCGCACAACATTTACTACCAGAAATACTGGTCTTTCATGCATAAGTACGTTTGGTCCGCACCAAAGTGTCCCCCTGCTGGAGTGTGGTGGGCTTCATGGAGGATTCATCACTACATCGTCTTTGGAATACACAACCGTCCTCTCTTCTCTGCCTTTCCTTCTTCCTCTTACTGTTTCGCCCTTATGGTTATCTCCTCCCCTTCTTCTTCATCCTGTTTCTTTGCCCTTACATTTATCTCCACCCACGTCTGTTCTAAATCTCCCCGTAGCCACAGTAGGCAATTCTCCTACAAATCGAACTGTAGCGCTGCCACCCATGATTTGCGTTCTTTGGTAGATGCAGTGGATGGCAGGGGATGGGGACTTGGGTTGGCCAAAGAATGTGCAATAGGCCCGAACCATTCTTCATGAACGATGCCCGCCTTGATATCATCAATCCATTCTTCAGCCGCAGTAACTGCCTGTGCCATTGAATGTCATCTCTCCCAGTGGAAATCTGGGCGGGGAGACAACGCGTCCATGACCTGATTCTTGACATCCAGGATGTGCTTGGCCTCGCAGTCAAAATTTTGGAAGACAGTCAGGACATCCATCTGTCGTAAGGTGAGGTGTGGTTGTGTGAGGATGCAATGCAGCGTCGCATGGTCAGGGTGTACTAAAAACGGTTGTTCGGCTCCATGTAGGTTGAATTTCCAGTATAATATTGCATCTCAGATGCCCAATAGTTCCCTGTCATGTGCACAGTATCGCATCTCCGCATCGTGAAATTTCTGGCTGAAATAACCCAATACCTTCTCTGCCTAGTCTTGCACCTGGGAGAGCACCGCACACAATGCATATTGGGTAGCATCGGCATGCACGCGATATTTGGCCTTGTGGTCAGGTAGAGTGAGGACTGGAGCATTGCAGGTCGCCTTCCTGAGGGTGTCGAAAGCATGCTGGCTGTTAGGGGTTTTCTCCTAATAGATGTAATTGTACATTGTTGATTGGCAGAAGGATATATGCTACGGAGTTTACTCGCGTAGAATACATAACACCTATCCTACACAATACAAGAATGCCAGTCCTGTGATTCTGATGGGGATTTCATGGGAACCTCATGTCGATTTGATAGTGAGCGTCATTGCTAGCGGATTCATTGAAAGTACAATTAATTTGAATCGATTTAATGATGCAATAACCTTGGCCATTTGTAAGCCTTCAGGGCTTAAAGAGTTGCCAGTTATTTCTTACCACATTCATTGAACTGAGTTAAGTGGGACTAGATGCGTCGACTGCTATATAGCGACTGACATGTCAGGCAGACGATAGCCCATATGCAATTATGTCCAATCTCAAGCCGTGTCCCCAGTACCAATCGGAACACCTTGGGCACTCCCCGGTTAGTGAGAACAGTCTTGACCTCGGCATGGTGTGTCTGATTGATTATGACATAGGGCTAGACCAGAGAAACCTCCGAACAAACGGGCAGGTTAAATCGTCACCAATAAATGTTGACAGAGCAATGGTGTGCCGGCACGTATTGCCTCTGAAGCGGATAAAACACAAGTCCTGATGGGTGAGGTTGTGTCTTATTATAATTAAGCAATCTGTTTGAAGCCCTCCAAATGCCCATGTCCGGCGAGGAGAGGTTTGACTATCCGAACACCCCAGTTGCAAGATATCCAACTTGAAGTTACTGTTTGAGGAAATCTTATTGCTGATGATGGCCCTCCGGGGAGAGTAACTCTTTGAACCCAATCATGCAATACACGATCACCTTTGGGATGTGTGGTCTGCTATCAAGAGAGATAAAAGTTCAGTAAGTAGTACTCTACAATATGACAGATGAGATCGTAGCAATCCTTGATTTATGATGACGGCCCTCCGGGTGGAGCAGCTTCTAAAACCCAATCATACAATACGAGAAAGCTATAAAGAGACAGCAATGCCTCGGCAGTGAAAGGGCAGCACCACAAGCACGAACGATACCTACGATACCTAGCTGCAATGAAGAAGCTGACATATGATTGTTGTTTTCAGTTCTTATTATTATTATTATTATCGTGTATATTAGTATTATCTATAAGGATTGTACGTGGTTCCCCCACCCCATATCTGAGCATATGTTCAATAACAAGTATGACATAATACTGTGTGCTGTATCTTTATTACTGGATCGCTTCGAAAGAGAAGATCAGTTGTTTGAAGCACTGTGTATTTGGTGGTTGGCACATATAATTCAGTTCACTGAGATATTAATTTTTTATCGCCATTATAGAGTATTCCCTTCAGAATACGTTAACAATCTTGTGCTATCACCTTTATCAAATCCAGGGATAGCAGGGTCACTCATTCTTGAATCCGAAATACCTGTGTTAGATATTGACCATTCCAATACTGAAGTACATCCTGGTCGAAGTAATTTACTTCCTAATTACCCAAGCTAAATGTGACGCCAGTTACATACCACGCGCTCCGGAAAGATCTTTAAGAATAAACCCAATCATTCAAATTTAGAATTGCAACCCAGATATGGGAAACAGAATAAAAAGCGACGAAGTATAATTCGTACTCTTCTTCAGAGTGGAGATTTGGAACATTGAGGGAGATTACACCGAGACTTAATATTGCCTTTAGTATCTGAACACTGGATTCATGGAGGAAGAGATAGAGGAAGATTTTGTGAAGATACGTGTCGATTAAGATTGCACTATCAGCGGGCAAAATATTACCACTACGATATTGATTAATCACCAAGATTAATTATACGGAATACCTTTCGGTATTAATCAATTGCTGAGATTAATCTTAGAAATACACTTTATTAATTAATCACTGAGATTAATTATATGAACACACTTTACAATAATAATTATTCATTGAAGATTAGTTATACGGAATACCTTACGATTTTAATTAATTTTTGAGATTAATTATATGAATATACTGTATTAATTAATCACTGAGATTAATTATACTAGTTATATGGATTATGAGTATTGCGTTACGCCACAATACGATTTAGTTGCTATCCACTTGGTAGCATCTGGTACAATTATACATATCTGTCCTCTTGCGTACACGATTTATACAGGTTGCCAATACACTTTGTGTGGAGATATGCTTAGATGAATACGATAAGAACTACGGCCGTGCACCTATTACTTTCTTGACTATCCCTAGATACATAAATGTATGGTTACTTAGGTGGAAGCACCCCAGTAACACTGGCATTCTCTGTCCCAAGCAAATGGAGTGTGAATGTCGCTCCTCGGCTGTCCATGTCGCCGCTGAACATTCCGTTTTCATTTCTGTGGAGTGCCTATAGAGTAGAGCGGCATCGCAATGTGAGCGTAGTGTTCAATTAACATTTTATAGCAACAAGTGAGGCCCAGGAAGCCTCTGACGTCCTGACTGTTTCCTGGTTGAGGCCAATCTATTACCGCATGGGTGTTATGTTCCTGGGCATGGATGCCGTCCTTGTCAATGTCACAGCCGCAAAAATCGACTTTCTGACAAGCCCAGGTGCATTTTGCTCGTTTGGCCTTGAGACCATGTTCTGTCAGTAAGTTAAGCACTTCAAGGACATGTATGATGTATTCCGCTGGGGTATGGCTGTGAATCATGATCTCGTCAAGATATACAACAACGAATTTGCATTTCATTGGCTCCAAGATACCTTTCATCATACACATGAACTGGCTGGGTGCGTCCGCCAGGCCAAACGGCAGGACTCGCCACTTGTACAAACCAAGATTAGTGAAGGCCATGTTTGCCTGTCAGCTGTTGCGATACAAATTTCATGGTAACAGGCCGCCAAGTCCAATTTTGTGAACCAGCAGGACCCATGCATGGAGTGGAGTATGTCCTCGATGTGTGCGGTGATGGCTTTTACTGCGCGATAATCTATGCACATACGCACGCTAACATCAGGCATTGGCTCAAATAATACTGGTGAGCCAAAATTGCTTCAAGAGGGATGAATCCAACCGCAGCGAATTGCCTGGTCTATCTGCCCCCACAGGTCTTCTTCTTCACGTGGAGAGATGCGGTATGGTTAGCAGAACATTCCTTTGCTATTCGGGTCCATTTTGATTTCGAAATTGGCCTGCCTTCATTTCACCAATTTTGCATACGTTGGCTCGCCAAAAAGACCCCGGAATTCTGTCGACATGTCTTCAAACTCCCCATGTGGTTTGTTTGTCGGAAGTGTGTCGCCATCGCTGTGGTGGTGCACATTCAACAAGAAGGCCCATTTTAACAGGCGGGTAAATATGTTTCTAAGCTCTATCTTTCGTATGATGTGGATACACATGTATTTGGCTTGCTCCACTATTCATTCATCGACGTCCAAGGGGCGTAGGCCAGGCAACTGATGTAGTCAGCCATCCTCTCTTTCCTCCCAGAGGGTATCGGTACTCTACATTTCATTGCGGTCATGGCCGATTTGATATCTTCGGTTTATATATCACTCATCCATTCTTTGCCTAACATAACATCAAAGCTCTTGACATCATACACCGTAAATTGGGCTTCATAGACATATGACGCACCTGGTGTTGGCAACAGGGTCAGGTAACCCACCAGCGGTCCGTGTTTGGACCACAAAAATGGGTTGGTTCGGTTCCAGACCCGTCCAAAATCCCCACCCAGTCACTTTCTTTGCCCCAAACCCCAACCCATACCCGTCAACCCTCTGGTTTTGCTGGGTTGGGCAAGAACAGTCGGTTCCAATCTTTGCTTCTGCATTTCAGGTTCCACGTTTTTGGTCGCGTTCAGATATACTACTGTTAATCGTGAAATATTGACACTGGTACAGGCAAGATTGTTTTTGACGTATTGGCCACCATAATGATCAGATCGAACATAGACATGCACCCTACCACATCCTGAACATGAGCATCAACGGAGCGTCCACAATTGTTGGTCGTGTATCATGCGTAATCTGGAGGGTGACAGGTTAGAGGCAGTCATAAACAAAGTATTGGCCACATTTATAGCGAAAATAGAAAGCGAATCGGTCCCTACCCTATCTTGAAAATGAGCGTCAACGGAGTGTCAATGATTGTTGGTGTTGCATCTTTGGTAATATAAGTGGCGTGTGATCACAAGCATCCATGAACAAGGATACGGCAGCCTTTATAGGCAGATATTTACGGGATATTCCCACCACATCCTCCAGGACAGTAACAACTCATTTCATGTACAGAGCTACCACTAAGTATTCTTGAGCCCTTTACCCTACCAAAAGAGTCAAAATGATGAATATAGACCGGAACGGCCACATCGCGCTGTAATTAACCATGATGGAAGGCCATCAATTATTGACACTCCGTTGACGCTCATTTTCAACATGGGGTGGGGAGCATTTTACTTCCTCTTTTTCCTCTAAAGGCAGCCACTACTTTGTTCATGTCTGTCTGCAACCTGTCACCACCCAGAATACGCAAGATACACGACCAAAAATTGTTGATGCTCCGTTGACGCCCATTTTGCAGATGGGGCAGGGAGGGTATCACTATCTGTTTACCTATAAAGGTGGACAATGATTCCTTTATGACTCTCTGCAAGCTAGTGGCGTTCTGATTACCCAAGATGCATGACCAAAAATCATTGACGCTGCGTTGATGCTCATTTTCAAGATGCGGTAGGGAGTGTGTGGCTAAAATTTTAGCCAATAAAGGCAGCCAATACTTCGATTCTGTATAACCACAACCAAATCAATTTTCAATTACCAGACTTACCTGACCTAAAATTGTTGCGGCTCTGTTGACGCTCATTTTGCCATGGGTGTATCCACAATATGCAATCATTTGATTTGGCGTAGTCTATCGTGCACACTGTGTTGGCAGCCTTTCTAGCATTTTCATTTACTTTCTCCTTGATCACTACATTGTTCTTTAATAATATATATAAATATATCCTTGAAAATATACTTTACAGTGTCTGCTAATTGTAGATAATAATATTCTCCAAAATCCCATGCCTTTCGATCAATGCTCGTCATCACTTGTAGGTTTGCTCACTAGGCTGCTCTCCTCTTCAAAAACGATGTTAGCTGCATTACCACATGGCAGATAGTGTACTAACCAGTGGATTTTCCTTCATTAGTAAGCATATCTGGATGAAAATCTGTATCGTGCTGGCTATCCTGGGCATATGCAGCAAGAGTACAAAATTCAGTGCCGGTGTGCACGGTATGTGAGTGCACATATCCGGCCGGCAAATTGTTGCTTTGGGAATGTTGAACTCCAGAATTATTACAGGTTGGGGCAGGTGGCGTCCTGGGCAGAGGTGGCGGTGGCTCTGGGGTCGGCTGTCTGCGTCGGTCAGGTGGAGGTACACCTGTTCCTTTGCGTCTCCTGTGTGTCTGCGGATACTTGGCAGTGCCATTTTGGCAAGGAAGGCATCCGGCCGTGTGGTTTTGACAAAGGATAGCTGGGTGTCATTCTATTGCAGTCTTCACCTATTCATGCCCAGGGAACTCAACACCCCGCTTTTTCTCTTCTCGGACCTTGGCGTGAGGTTTCTGGATCAGGTATTGCGTTTCCCCTACCGCGGCCCGCCAAAACCCTGCTTTGGCCATTCTGGCCATCTTCAATGCCAGATGCATGTCGGACTGTTCCAGCTGTACCTGACCCCCTTGGCTTGCCATAGTTGCAGACATGTTGAATACCTTCAAGAAATTAGTTGCTGCTTCTAACAATGAGATTCGGCTATTACATCAACCATATACGCTTCTGTAGCCTCCCCTGAAGTGATTGGAGCCTGTTTCGTCCAATCTTGGGGATGCCTATCAGGAAATTCGTCCGCAAAAATCCCAGAGCTGACTACATCGTGATGATTGATTTCTTGGAGTGTAGGGGCAAATGGCTTCGTCGACCAGTGACGTATTTGATGTAGTGCCCGGTAATCCGCTTGAGTCGGATCCGCTCTCACCTGGCCGAGTTGGTTGTGTATCAATCAATTGCTTGTGTGGAACAGGAGAGGAAGATGATAACGGAAAGAAGTGGGAAGTCCTGTGGACTATATTGTTAGCGTCAGGTCAGAATGGAGTAAGTAGCAACCAACATGTTCGCTATACTCAAGATAAATCCTGCCGCATATGGATCCAAGTTGCGGGAGTTTCCCACCACCCCGCAGAGAGCAATCAGTTGGTCCGATGTTGATGGTTTGTCTACAGTGATAAATCGCGGTGTATGACAGCCGAAATTGCATGAATATCAGATATGAATACGACATTGTTCGAGGGAAAGGATGTCTGCTGATGTTTGTTTCATATTATCCCTGGGATATTACATGAAACTGATGCTAACAATCACCTCATGTTGTACGGTTAGCCTAACTATTCCCAATTTATTGACAGTCCAAAGGCAAATTTTGCTTTGTTCAAGATGATTAAATGTACCAACCTTGACATAAAAGACACAGCTTGCCTCCATATTGTCCAAATCTTGCAACATCCAACATCTCACCCAACAACAAAGTCAACACAAACGACAATGGTCAATGCTCCAAAAAATAACTTTTCAACACATCCAGCGGGCCAATAGGGCAAATTGACAAAGCGGTCCACATAACAACGTCATCAAGCGAATGAAGGCAAGCACAGCTTAGATGCTGAAAGACTCCAAGCCCTTGGGCCAATGTGCAGCTTGCGATCCGAAAGGAAGCTTGCGGCCGAGAAACGACGAGATACGCACTTCTTAAGCAATGAAGAGAAAGAAAAATGGATTGAGGATTATGTTGAGAGAGAAACCACTGGGGCAAGAAAGCGAGTCGAAGACGCAGAGGCAGCGGTTCACCATGAGCTGGAAGAAATGAGGAAAGCTGAAAACGCGGGATTGACAAACAAAGAGCCCGAAAAGACTTTTCAGGAGATGATGGTTTCTATTGGTGACAGTGTTAATCATCTTGCAAGTTCTGACGATGGGGAGGGTGGGGAAGATGAGGATGATGAAGCAACAGAGAAGGGCAACCTGAGCGAAGATGACGAACCCGGCTGGGTGATGGGCACAATCTCCAAAACGGTACAGCAGCGCATGGAGAGGTTTCGGCAGAAGGTGATGAAGCTTGACGAATTGACACAACCTGGATGGGAGGACATAGCCGAATACTTCCGTGAAAGAGTTAAGAAGTATGGCACACCTGAGTAGATGGGAACGAGCAGTCGTTGAACCGCAGATGGATGAATATGCAACCACACCTGCACCGAGATCATTTGGAGTGTTGATGGAGTGTCTTGAAATTGTCAGCGGAATATCGCAAATGCTGCAAGGGACTTCTCGACCAGGAAGTGGTCATATCCGGCTAGGTTCTCGGAAGCCACAGTCAAACATGACTATATGCAGTCTTGCGCCTGCCGCAGAGCTTGATTCATCACTCATTCAGAATGTGAAGCCTGTTGAACTTGTAAGCTTTCGCCCCTGCATATAGCCTCCCCAGCTAATCACAATATAGAAATCAGATTCGGGCGAAGACATGGTGACAGCTCCTGCGTCATTGGAGGAATGAAGAGGCAAATTTGTAATTTTGACGTCATATCTATGTGAAAAGCAATTTCTGTACGAATTGTGCTACGTGTCAGCATTATCTTGATTTCCGTAAACATATCGCGAGACATCATAATTTGTCTGTGCATGTGCAAAGGTCGAACACACCATGTGAATGTTGTAGAATCCAAATCAGGCTGTAAGACGGGCAATAGATTCGATCTCTGTTCGCCAATTACTGTTGCGTGAGAAGGCAAAGGCGATATTAGTGATGAAATATACTAACAAAATTTACGAGAGTGATGTCATACGAGTCATAGCAAGAGTGGTCAGTGCTCAATATGAATCTGTCTGAATGGCGACCGTCATGCTGCATTCATCCATGCATCCAACTGCACAACCCTCCACACAGACCTGGTGCACATGGTTCAGATATTTAAAAGTGCTTGTGGTACGTCGTGGAAATCGAGGAGAAGGTGCTGGATAAGGAAACGTGAGGAAGTCGAGCTATATTTACCAAAAATTATTGAAATGATCTACATGCCTTAAATTTCAAGCCGAAAGCGCAGGAATGTAATATGGCCACGTCATCTCTTACTCAGATAACGCAGATAGAGGTTAATCAGAAATTAAGAGGCCACAAAGCTCCTGGATGCAAATGATAATACATAGAAACACAATATTGGATGTCAATGATGAGTATACGAATCTTTCAATCCAATTATACAGTGTAAGATAGCTGTTTCGATGTGATTAATGTGAGTGTCGACAGAGCGTCAAGGATTTTTAGTCTTGCACATTCGACAATCAAAGGGCTCCATTGTCATATCCCTCCAAAGTAAATGTATTGGTTGGCGTTATAGAAGAAAAGGCAAATGACATGGTCATTGACCCATCCTAAAAATGAGCGTCAATGGAGGATCAACGCTTTTAGTCCTTGCATCTTGGAAAATTGAAGAGCTGTGTGGCGACATTAACCCATAATCGAACTATCAGTCAAATTTCTAGGTCAAACTGATTGTGACAACATCGCTGCTATGTCGTAAAAATGAGCATCAATGGAGTGTCAACGATTTTAAGCCTTCCATCTTGGATGATCCAGCAGTTGTACAACAGCAATAATCCATAATCGAACTCTCGGCTGCCTCTCTAGGCAAGAATCCTTCCGTGAACATCCTAACTATGTCCGGAAATAAGTGTCAACCGAGCTTCAACAATTTTGGTCGGGGCTTAGGATGCTACACAGCAATGAACTGCATTGCGTTGTTAATAAATTGAGTTTTACACCGTCAGTCTTTTCAATATGTCCTTGAATACAACTCCACAAATTTGCATGCAATGTCTCACAGATCTGATTTTTTGCTTGTCGCTCTTGAGTCAAAATTTAAGAACCCGCATTCTGCTGTACTACAACATAACTTTGGACTGTCTCTCGAGTCAGATCACGCAGCTTTCAAATTTCTTTCTGCCATGTCGGATTCACAATCTTTAAATACCACATTGCTAGAGGTATGATATCTTCCAAATATGAACATGACTTTATTTGTGATTTGAGCGACCTTACTGTTCAAATTATCATTGATGTGTCGTGGGCTTCAATGAGTGTAGGCTCGAAGTGTCCTATTGCTTGAAATTATTCTAAACATGTGTCTTCATGGTGATTTTATTTGCACTGCAGAATGGAGGAGACCGGCACCCCTGGAATCATATGTATCGTTTGTCATCAAGTTCTTCACCATCCATCGGAACATGGAACCAGCTCAATGAGGAAAAACATGCTGGGAAAAGTTGAAATTGCTCAGTTAAATGAATTAACAGAGTCTGAAGTTACTAAATTGAGAAGTTCGACAGTCGATGAAACAGGTTTGGCCATCCTGAAGAGGCAAGGAAGTCGAGGAATTACAGTAGCAAGTTCCCTGAGGAAAATGATATTTGACATCTAGGTTAATTCATATTAACTGAAATGACAGACAAAAGGCTCCAAACTGTCAGCTAAGGACTTTGAAACTTCTGAATTTCACCAAGACACGTGGAATTGCTACCTCATTTTAGGCTTTGTTTCGGCTCATTTGCCATGGAATGCTATATCAAATTTTGAGCTACCACAGTGGTACAATGCATTACGAAGTCACCTAGGACTGCTCTCCGCCACAACTCTTAGCAACATTTGATGGAGGGACTACGCACTGACCATGGGTGCAATTAAGAAACAATTGCCGTCACGAAATACAGTTAGTTTAGCATTGGACGGATGGACATTCACAAACTAACTAGCCATAACCTCAGTCATTGCTTACTATATGGATCGAAATTGGACATTACATGAAGTACAACTCGCTTTTGATTAGGTTGATTGCCTTGTGTTTTCCGTTTTCGAATGCTAATTAATGATGATTGGTCAGGGGCCAACATACTGCAGCAAGGCTAGCTGTGCATTTGAACCACGTGTTTGATCATGTTGAGTTTACTGACGGCCGATTGTTAAGAATTACCACTGATAATGGTTCCCCAAATTTTTTGATGATTTGCGAGCTTCAAGCAACACTTGAGGCCTGCGCCATCATGTGGCCTGCATTGAGGAACCACATACCATGCATGGCGCATGTCAAAAAACTGGCTTTTGGTGCATTCATGAGCAGTCTGGGTGTGAAAGGCCGCACTAAGTGTTAGGAAGCCCATGAGCGCGATCAGCAATTTGGAGAGAATGAAAGTATAGACATTGGGAAGAGCCAAAGACTTCGAAAAGGAGGCCATGCTCGAATCAACAAGGTGTCTGCCATGAGACCAGGTTTAGCAAAGATATTTCAGAAAGTATGTATGTCAAGATATTTTGAACATCCTGAAACTGATCTTCATATAGCAGAGAATGCTTGCGGTATTGATTACTCTGACGCCTGGTAGTCAAAACAAGTGCATTGACTGACCAAATGCCAAAGACCGCATCGCGGTACTATCTATTATGGCTGTGAAGACACATTCAAACTCAACACTGAAGTTGCTTGAGCGAGCCTACCGATTACAAGAATTCACCCAAGAGTGGCTGCAAAATCCAAAATGCAGTGATCACCGGCTACTCTTCACAGCCCAGGATGAATGGACCATTGTCAAGTTCGTCATGGAAGTTTTGAGGCCAGTGCAATATTCGACCCTGTGGATGTCCAAGAGGCATATGGTCACATTGCATCACATTATCACAGACAACAATGACATGTTCAATCCTATCGATGGCGTCATGCGAGCTTTGGCTAAGAAGAAGACCTAATGGAAGGAAGACTTGTTCTGCCCGTGAAGTTAGCATGACAGAAGCTGTCGAAATTGTATGCTGAAGTCACTCTGCCGATGGGTATGCATCGCATTGCTGCACATATCCTCGATCGTGTCCGGAAGGTGCGATTCTTTAGGAAGTGGGACAAGGGAATTGATATTAATCCTGAGGACGAGACTCACAATACTACAGCATTGCTGGAGGCCTTTCTAAAGTATGTCGAGAATGAATACTGTGCCAAACAGAGACGTGTGCCGGTCAATAAACCCGAAAGCGTACCAAGCAACAATCTCATCCCCTCCGCTAACACTTCAGGATCCGGCCAATTTTCCTTTGATCCTCACGATTTTTCCAGCGATGATGAAGAAGACTTGACACCTAACAATGTGGCTGAAATGACACCCAGACGGAGTGATCACGCAGCGCACTTATTGACCGCCGCCAGGCTCTATTTGAATTCAACACCTGAAGCGCCAAAGAACTGGGCGCAAATTAATCCAGATCTCAATGAGTACCACTCCGACCCAATAGAGATTCCCAGCACATTGTGGATACAGGACATAACCGACTGGTGGCACCAACAGGAGGAAACACACTCAAAGTATGCCAATTTCTCCTATCTGGCACGCGAGAGTGTCCCTATCATACCACATGGTGTTGGAGTGGAGGCCAATTTCTCCGCCGGGCGAGATGTTATTGGCTGGAGGCAGTGATACACCACAGGCGAAACCCCTTGCGAAAAAAGACGTTGTAAGGCAGTTTGCTCGAGCAAGTAACAGGATATTGACAGGCGATGACCCAGCATTAGATACGACAAACGCAGGAAACACCTCGGAAATGAAGAAAGAGGCGGAGGAAACAAAATTGCACACAATGGCCAAGGTCCACGACCATTTGGAGATGTGGCTGGGCAGCCAAACCCAACATGCTACCCAGAAAGAATCTCGGGCTCAAAACAAGCAGATGGCAGCTGTAGGATACATTTCGGACACGGAAGATATCATCAAAACATCCTGGTCACTCTTTCAACATGATGGTGCGGCTGCATTTACATTGTCAGAAAGATCACCTTTGCCACCAGCTTTGTCTGCAAAGGTCCTCCCTGGAGAACGAACTCAAATATTAAATGTCCACCGATTCAGACGAATCAACTATCATCTGGTCAAAAGTGATGAAGATAGTGCACCTGAAAGCATTTCGGACACCGAAAATTGGCCTGACTGGAATTGCGACTTGCATAATTCAAATGACAGCGAAGACGATTGGGCGGCAGATGTTGAATCTGATATAGAGCATGACAATGGCATCGAGGATCCGGAATGCCCAGAGCAGGGGGATGTGAGTGCCACATCAAATGTTCACAGATTGATTCGGCCAACACGGAAGTCAAACAGACAGGCTGAACTGGTGTTGGTGACGGTCAATGCAATGGAAACAAGGAGGAGGAAGGGAATCAGGAAAAGATAGGAAAGAATGCGTCAATGTTTCACCAGCTTCTTTATGTAGCTTGACTGAGAGTTTCAGTTAGGGATATCTTATGGGCAAATGGTGAGCAGTAGCTTATGAATATTGGTTCATAAACCGATGTATAGCAGGTGCAATGAATCTTTGGCAAGATATATAAATTTTAGCAGTTTCAGAGTGAACAGTGCTAGAATATTACTGCACTCGGCTTTGCCACATGGCCGAGTCTCAATCTGCCACAAAGGCATCCAATAAGTTCAAATCTTGTTGAAAATGATTAATGATGACAGCGGATGTTGAATGGACAATACATTAAAATGAATGTCAAATGAGCGTCAACGATGTGTGGTCTTGTAAGTACAGAAATTGAACAGTGATTTGGTCACTGTTATGCATAACCGACATATTGGCAGCTTGTAGAGGCAAATCGGACTGCAACACGGTCACCGCCCCCTTCTGAGAATGTGTGTCAACGGAGGGTGAACAATGTTTAGCTTTGCATCTTGAGTGATTTATCTCCCGATTGGTTGCAGACATCCATTCAAGAGATATTGGCAGCCTTTAGACACAAAAACAGCAGCGACACGCTCCCTGCCGCATCCTGAAAATGACCGTCAACGGAGTGTCAACAGTTTGAGGGGTTCTATATTTGGTTATCATGGCATCGCGTGGATCTTTCAGCCCATACCAGTATCATGGACTGCTTTGATAGGCAATAATACAATCTATTAACGGAAAAACACAGATTCCAAATTAATCGATATCACAAACTGCACAACATGCAAAAACATGTTATTGGCTGTTGAAAACGCGATTTTGATAAGATAGTATTAACAAACTGGAATAACAGGAGCCTTATATGAATCTAGAGATGGACCACCTGGGCGACCCGCTGACAACCAGCCCACTTCAGACGCGTCCGGAGCTTACCATCGAACCGTACCGGAGTTAGCAGTTCAGGTTCATTGCCAACCCAGACTGCAAATTTGGCAACTGTTCGGTTTGGACCCATACCCAGGCCCGAAGTGACGGTCCGGAACCATTGCTATCATTTGATGCACTAAGTAGTAGTTTCAATTCGACTCATTGGCGTTTCTCTATGCCATCCTCTGCGTCGACATTGGCCATCTCCAGAATCATCCATCCTGCATCCTGTGCACTCAGGGCAGCCCCTTGGCGTTTTAGTTCATCAATGATCTTCTGACTCACATAGTTCTCTGACGAGCCATTGTCCTTCACTACTCTTTCCTTTTTACCGCTCCACCATCCTCCTTTAGTTTAGTATCGTATTTTTCGATTGAACCTTAGTAGGTTGACCACTGAGTCATCTAGTTTATTAACTTTCAAGTGGTGGTAACAGGTGAAAAACCTGAATTGACTATCTGGCACCAATTTGCCACCCTGTTTGTTTGACGATACTGTACATGATGGTGTTTTTAAGGGTGGTACAGCTGCAGCTACTGACCTCCTTTGATTTTTCCCGCCTCAGAGTCCAAGTCCGAGACAATCTCCAACTCGCTCTCCACCTCACTGTCCGTCTCCTCGTTGGCCTCATTCTCCTGGGCAAGCCATCCACTCTCGTTTCGACCGGATGGTGCACCTCCTCTTTTCTTGTCATTAGGTGGGGTCCTGAGTTGGCATTTGGGGCATCTTTGACGACCAAAGCATGTCCGAGGAACTTCTTCATCAAGTAGCGGTTTGAGCAATTGCGAGAGATATGACCTACCTGGCCACAGTTATAAGAGGTCAAACCGTCATCTTTGGCCGGGCCAGGTGGGCCAGTTGTACCACATGTTTTGAAGTGCATTTTCCTAGCTGAGGTTTTCGTAGTGGTGTTAGTGTTTGTGTTGTAGCCAGATCCAGGTTGAGACTCCTTGGAAGACGTGTCCAACTTGGTGAGGTGCTCCATGTGGATTTTAAGGACTAGAGTCCTATCGCGCATGCCAATATCACAAACTAAGTCTTTATAAACTACCAAGTTACCCTTTTTGATATTATACCCATAAGGGTCGGCTAACATTGTGGCAGGTATAGGGTGGTCCAGGTCCAACTTCGAAAGTAGGTGACGGAAACTCTTATTACACTCTGGGACACGTTCCCCCTACTGCAGGCTCAGTTCTTCCGATTTGCATTTGACCATGTCCAAGGCGTTGGATGGAATATTCTTAGCTTTCAACTCTGTGCACATGGTGGACCATTCCATGGGCATACGCATGGGGAAATGGTGCATGGCCCAGACAGCTGCGTCGCCTTTTGGCTGTAGCACTGCTTGCTTTCCCCAGCCCGTTGTGCGGACCCATCCCATGGCTGGGGCTGCATTCTCGAATTGTCGTTCCAATGCAAAAAGGAAGGCAGCCACATCGTCCAAGGTTTGTTTACTCTCATACGTCGGCAGGTTGGATGACTTGACAGAGAAGCCACAGCCTCCAGATGGGGCAGGGGTTGGTTCGGCGGAGCCTCGGATGCCTAATAAGCGAGAGGTAATTTCAGAGGAGCCACGGATGCCGAATGGGCCTAGAGGTGGATGGGAAGTTATTTGGCGCCGGAGTAGCATGTAGTTGGTAAGTTGTCAGTCGTTGAATGACGCATTTGAACACTCTCTACTCGGATTCCAGGCCACTCTTCCCTGGCGAGAGATTTTTGACTTCGTGAAGAACAATGTCTTTCTCCAGCCAGAGCTGTGCGACGTCGGTCTGCTTGGTTGTCTCCGGCTCCAACTTGCACTTGTCAAGTGGTCTCTCTGACTTGGCGGATCTATGTTTCTCGACCTGGATCTCTTCCTCCAACTCCTCAATCTCTTGCTGAGCGGCCGCTAATTCCCTGCTCGGGCCATCTTGGACAGAGGCAGTAGCCTCCAAGTCCTTAACTTCAACAGCCAAGCTCTCGTTCAGGTCGCAAATCTTGGCGACTTTCTCAACTTCTTCGAGGCATTCGGAGAGGTTAGCATCATTGATCTCCAGTTGGATGTCCTCCGTAGCCCTCATCTGGTTGATTGCTTGGGCAGACAGCAGCCCGGGGACATCGTCGATAACCATTATTCAGTTTGGGACATATTCTGTTGTGCGAAGTTCTGTAGGTTGGAAGACCATGGTGGCTGATGTCATAAACCTGCTGCTAAACCTCACTGACTCAGCTTTGTCGATGTTGACGGTAACACTGCCATGTTGCGCGTCATGCGCGTCATGCGCGTCATGCGGGTCATGCACGTCATGCGCATCATGCGCGTTTTGCGTGTTGTCTGCAGCTGGATGGGCCACAAAGTTTGAAGACAGGTGTGATGTCTCTAAGCCGCCAGCATTCCACTGGTTCGAAGATACACCAAGTAAATTGACCGCCATGAGTTGTGTTTGGATCGCTTCTAATGCTTGTGATGCTGTCAGCATGCGAGTGTTGCTACCAATGTGGGGAAATAGCCTCTCTGAACATATGGAAGTGAATGTTATTGATAATCGAGCTGACATCTCGCTAGAGCTAACTACTACGCGAACCTCCTGCAGAGCCGCACCTTAACATGACCAGAGCCGTCCACCTACATATAAAGGTGCATTCAGATTGCAAGAATATCTAACTTATACAATGGTCCAATGTTGGGGCAGCTGAGTTCTCAGCACAGATGTGCATGACACTGCGAAAGGAGCTGAGACCTCATGGCAACCCCGCGGGAGAATTCAAAATTGGTACTGTATTCTCACACTAGCGGTTCTTAGGGTTCCATAACTAGGGGCTATTTAATTTATCATATTCATTTTGGTTACAATCGCAAAATTTGCTACATCAAAATATGGTATGTATTATGTATCGAAGTCTCTCTATGTACATACTGATGGTCAAGCTGGCTGCAGACAGGACTTGAATGTGATTGATGCAGCACCTTGAGTCTCAATTACGCAGACATAGAGATGAGCTTGCAGATAGTGATCACGCAAGGATAGAGATGAACTTGAAGGCTGTGATCGAGCGAGTTTGCAGATGCACATCCAGCCAGATATCAAGTGTACCCAGAAATGCACTTGGAGGCTACTAATATATAAGCTTAGATAGAGACTTGCAGGCTGTGATGGAGGAGATATGAAGCTACACTTGGAAGCTGAGATTGAGTGACCTCAGAGATTCACTTGGAGGCCATGAACCAACAAGTGTAGAGCAGCACTTGGCAGCCAGCATCGTACGGACTTGGAGTATGTAATTGCGGAAGTTTGGAATTATACTAATTAGCAACATCTAAATTAGTCCGGAAGACACACGCAAACCTCCCAGACACTCCAGTCAACCTCACCAGTGCTTTTCAGTACTTCCAGGTGCTCCCAGGCCTCCCTAGAGCCAAACAAAGTGCTCTCAGACTCTGCAAGAGCATTTGCAGGTGCTCTTGGGAGCAGCTGCAGTAATGGAGGTGCATTCAGAATGATCCAATATTTGACATATAGGATGGTCAAATTTTGGAGAGGTTGGGACCGCCACACAGGTCTGTGGGGGATATCGAGAGCAGTTGAGACCTCTGTGCAGCTCCACAGGAGATTTGGTGCTGTATTCTCACCGCAGTGGTTCTTACGGTTCCATGACCACAAAGCATGTCATCATATGATATTCGTCTTTGTTACAGTCACAAGATTCACTACATCATAATATGGCAAGTACTATCTATCAAAGTCACTCTATATATATACCAACTGTCAATCTGGCTGCAGACAGTACTCGAGCAAGACCGCAGGAGCACCTGGAGACTCCGATTGAGAGAAGCTCAAAATAAGCTTGAAGGCCATTGAGGCGACAAAATCCGTTTCTCACCACCACTGCCATTCAGTTTGGCAAGGGGAAGCCAGCAGGGGACATACAGAGATGCAGGGAAAATTGAGACGGACTTTGCAATGTGGGGAGGGGGGGGCATACCATGATACAGGGATACGGGAGATGGCCTAAGCAATGGGTAGTGAATGTTCTTCATCTCAATATACGAAATACAGAGTCTATCTTTCCCAGCTTCTGGTCCCATGCACTCTTACCAAGTCTTCAAAAATCCAGACTAAGTGTGTGGTACCTCACAGTCGGGTGACCCTTCATATACTCGAACCCCCTTCCAACACTCCTTGAGGCAGAACCGCTCTTTATCGCGAAATCTCTTCGGATGCCAAGACAGCTCCGCCAGTTCAACACATGGTGATCGAGCAAGTGTGGAGATTCAGTCGGAGGCCATGATCATGTGAACTTCGAGGCAGTAATCATGCGAGTTTGTATATACACTTGGAGGCCATAATTGAGTGAACTTAGAGATGCACTCCGAAGCCGTAGTTGAGGGAGTTTGGAGATCCACTTTGACGCCATGATTGTGCGAACTTGGAAGCCATGATTGACCGAGTTTGGTGTTGCACTTGGAAGGCCATGATCATGTGAACTTGCAGGCCGTACTTGAGCAGGTTTGGAGATACAATGGGAAGCCATCATGGAGTAAACTTAGAGATGCACTCCGAGGCCGTGATCGAGTTACTTTGGATATGCACTGGGTGGCAGAGATCGATCGAGTTTGGTGATGCACATGGAGGTCACAATCGACCCGGATTGGGGCAGTACTTGGAGGAGTTCGATCCAGAGGAAGTCAATCGGGGGTGAGGCGCGACAGGAGCTGAGACTCTACTCATTGGTTAGTTCATAATTGTGAGAATGTACAGATTTGAGTCCAACATGGTCAGCTGAGAGATGAGAGACTGGCTGGGAGCAGGAGACAGTCGATCATGGGATGATGCAGACCTCAGCATTTGCATACTCGGTGTATGCAGTACTTTGTGTATGTAGTACTCAGTGTATGCAGTACTTGGTGTATGCAGTACTTGGTGTATGCAGCACTTGGTGTATGCTGTACTCAGTGTTAACTCATGATCATGGCAAGGAGAGATAGCAAGGGATGACTTAACTTTGTGTTCTTAGGTAATGGTAGAGTTGAGTACCAGAAAGAGAGAGATGAGAGGAGATGGGAAATCATTATGAGAAACTAATACTTAGAGAAGTTTGTGTGCAAGTCAATATACCATTCCACATACGGCAGGTACGACTCCCAATCCAGCGAGTATTAACACCAATACGAGGTGTTTTAAACCTGATCAGGCAAGTTGTACCCCTGATCTCTGATATCCGCTTGTATTCTCCATATCATTCCCATCTTCATCCCTCATCTCCCTTTCCCATCCAAGACTGTACCATCATCGCAGAACACCTAGTTAAGTCATCCCACTCTATCACTCCATGCAATGATCATGAGTTAACACCGAGTACAGCATACCCCAAGTACAGCCTATCCTGGGAGTACAGCATATCCCGAGTACTACAGCATCCACCCAAGATTGTCTGTCATCCGTTCATGATCACAATTACACGTTGACCCCTGAATGTAGCATCAGCTTCTGGCGTGCCTCCCTAAAAGATCAGCCACCACCAGCTAGCTCTGGATGAGAGCTCAAAGGTAAAGTCACCATGTCACATTCCCATGGTTGCAAGTTAACTAACTGATGAATAGAGTCTCATCAGCACCTGGCATGCCTCCCATCAACTACTTACAATTTCTCCTCCTATCTTGCTTGATTAGGGCTTCTAAGTGCATCTGCAACCCTGCTTGATCACAGCCTCGGAGTGCATCTCACAGTTCACTCGATCATGGCATCCAAGTGTATCCCCAAACTCGCTCAATCATGGCCTCCAAGTTCACATCACCATGGCCTCCCAAGTGCATCACCAAACTTGCTCTATCACTGCCTCCCAGTTCACATGATAATGGCCTCCAAAGTACATCTCTTCACTCGCTCGACCATGGCCTCCAAGTACATCTCTCAGTTTACTCGATCGTCATCTTCAGGCACATCTTGAATCGCTCCCAAGAACCGCCTCCACCCAGTCCTGATATACCATGTGTAGATGGGTCACTATATCGATCCATAGATGAGAATGCGACCTGAATAAATGTGTTTTAAAAATAGTTGAACGATAAGTAGTAGCTATGATTTCCAGGCACACCAGCAGCGTTCCAAATGAAGTTGTTTTTCCCAGACTGCTGTACTGTGATTTGAGGTACTCCCAGGCTTGATGCCGGTGCTCCCAGGCTTGTGGTGAACCCTCCCAGGCCTCTCACCGGTGCTCCCAGGTGCTCCCAGGCTTGTTGTCGGCACTCCTAGGCTTGTCACCGGCGTTCCCAGGTGCTCCCAGGTGCACCTGACGGCCACTGCAACAGTCCAGCAAACTCTGAGATTTGACCAACCTGGGATTCTGGTCCAGCAACTCTCAAATATTCCCAGAGGCTCCCAGAGACAATAATTCATTTTGCTGATGCTAGGAGGGTACTATCATGTGAACTCAGATGTGCACTTGGAGGCCATAATGGAGCAAATTTGGCAAGGCACTTAGAGGCGATAATCGTGCGGACTTGGAGGCCATAATCTAGTGAGTGTGGAGAGACACTTCCAGGGTGCGATCATGTGGACTCGGAGATGCAGTTGGTGGCCGTGATCGAGCAAGTTTGGGGAGGTACTTGGAGGCTCCCATTACTTGGGCTTGGTGGCCATAATTGGGCTAGCTTTGAGATACTCATGGAGGCCATGATCATGTGAACTCAGTGATAGTTGTGGAGGGCACAATGGACTGAGTTTGCAGTCGTACTTGGAAGCTGTGATCGTGTGAGCTCAGAGATGCATTTGAGGGCAGAGATCAAGTGAAATTGGAGATGAAATTGCAGGTTGCTACTGCTGATGTAGTCAATCTGGATGTGGCAGATTGGGAGGAAGGCACAATGGGAGCTGAGACATAATTTATTTGTTAACTGCTAAGTGTGAAAATGTATACAGTATAGTACAACAATGTCTGCCGAGAGATGACAGATGACAGATAGCACATGAGACATCAGCAAAAGACATTTCCGTCCGGGCGGAATGGCTCCGTCACAGTGGACGCGCTCCGTCAGAGCCATCAGAGACACCCCGGTGGCGGATTACTCCGCGCCCAGCGTCAATACCACGCGTCGCGTTGCATATCTCCCTCCGATCGCAGTTTCGCAGTTTCTTCTCGCTCTGTCGGTCTCCTATTTCAAACAAACACTCTGGCGTTGTGGGCAACTGTGACCATACGTCGGAATGGGTTCATTGGGTACACATTTGCATCGGGATTGCAATGCAATGGGTGACGCTGCGAAAATCTCTCCTCGCGTTCCATCTACATTAATCTCGAGGAGCGTAGGAAGAAGGTGAGAAGATATGATACTACCCGGCCGTGAGGATCCACGCAATTACGTGGATCCAAATATCGGACAGAGCGAGTGAGACTAAAAGTTGGGAAAGATAGAGTGTGTATTTTCGTTGTATGACAAGATGAGATGAAAATGAGATGCTGTCTATCTACCCC